>VOFC01005147.1_pt1 | contig 36555 bp, 60 predicted proteins | sample 5384161 | NCBI WGS metagenome assembly VOFC01 (sample SAMN12384722, study PRJNA508395) | human gut metagenome | isolation source: healthy gut B | host: Homo sapiens | reverse complement strand
TTGAGCCACAGGTTTATTGCGGAGAATGTTATCCATGCAGACACGGAAAATACAATTTGTGTGAAGAATTAAAAGTTATGGGATTCCAGACAACCGGAACAGCATCAGAATATTTTGCAGTAGATGCATCGAAAGTAACGCCAATTCCGGAAGAAATGTCATATGAAGAAGGTGCAATGATCGAGCCACTGGCTGTTGCAGTTCACGGAGTAAAGCAGGTTGGTGATGTGAAAGGAATGAACATTGCCGTGCTTGGTGCCGGTCCGATTGGTAATCTTGTGGCACAGGCAGCAAAGGGAATGGGAGCAGCAAAAGTTATGATCACGGATGTCAGTGATCTCCGTCTGGATAAGGCGAAAGAATGTGGCATTGATGTCTGTGTGAATACAAAAGAAAAAAAGATTTCGGTGAAGCAATGTTGGAAACATTCGGACCAGACAAAAAAAGCCGATGTGATTTATGATTGTGCAGGAAATAACATCACAATGGGACAGGCAATCAAGTATGCAAGAAAAGGAAGCATTATTGTATTGGTTGCAGTGTTTGCAGGAATGGCAGAGATTGATCTTGCAGTGGCTAATGATCATGAACTGGATATCAAGAGCACAATGATGTACCGGCACGATGACTATGTTGACGGAATCAGACTTGTAAATGAAGAAAAGGTTCATTTAAGACCACTGATCTCAAAAACATTTGCATTCCAGGAGTATCTGAAAGCTTATCAGTATATCGATGATAACCGGGAAACAACGATGAAAGTAATCATTAATGTACAGGAATAAAGATTAGATCAGGAGAGAACAGAAGTTTTGTCAGAAACGCTGATAAGGAGGAGCCATGGGAAACGAGGGTAAGAATGGAAAAGTGCCATTGATCAGTAAAATTGCATATGGATTTGGTGATGTCGGATGCAATTTCAGTTGGATGTTTGTAAGTAATTTTTTAATGATATTTTATACAGATGTGTTTGGAATCAGTATGGCGGCTGTTTCAGCATTGATGTTATTTTCAAGATTCTGGGATGCGATTAATGATCCGATTGTCGGAGGGTTGACGGATAAGACAAAAACAAGATGGGGACGTTACCGTCCATGGCTGCTTGTTGCAGCACCCATTACGGCAGTGCTTTTAATGTTGACATTCTGGGCACATCCGGACTGGCCAGATACGGCAAAGGTTATCTATATGATTATTACATATTGCCTGCTTGTACTGGGATACACATTGTAAATATTCCGTATGGAACACTTTGCGGTGCGATGACACAGGACATTGATGAACGGGCAAAAATTAATACTTCGCGTTCGGTTGCGGCTATGATTGCAATCAGGATTATCAACATTATTACAGTACCTTTGATTGGAAAGCTGGGAAGCCAGAGTGCGAAGAACGGATATTTATTTGCAGCAATTATCTATGGATGTATATTTGCGGCATGCCATTTCTTCTGCTTTGCGAAGACGAAGGAGCAGGTGACAATTCCGGAAAAGGAAAAAATATCAATTAAAGTACAGTTAAAAGCCGTGATGCAGAACAGACCGTATATACTTGCATTAATCGGACAGGTTTTATTTGGATTTACATTATATGGAAGAAATGCTGACATTTTATATTATTTTACATATGTAGAAGGAAATGCATCTTATTATACTACTTATTCTATGTGCATTATTATTCCATCCATTATCGGTGCCGCATGTTTTCAACCGGTATTCCGAAAACTTAACAATAAAGGAAGGACAGCTTCGATATTTGCCTTTTTAACAGGTATTTCAATGCTGGCAATGTATTTCTTTAATGTAAAAGATTCAGCAGTTGTATTCTATATTTTGGCAGGTGTTACACAGTTCTTTTTTTCAGGATTTAATACAGCAATCTATGCGATCATTCCGGACTGTGTGGAATACGGAGAATGGAAAACCGGACTTCGGAATGATGGATTTCAATATGCATTCGTTTCTCTTGAAATAAGATTGGAATGGCGATCGGTACAGCGATGTTTGCGGCATTACTTGGAAAATATGGATACGTGGCAAATCAGGCACAAAATGATACGGTTATCAGTATTATGAAATATGCATTTACAACCATTCCGGGGATTCTGTGGATTGTAACGGCTGTTGTATTATTTTTCTACCGGTTAAATAAAAACGGTATAATGAAATTGTGGAGGATCTGAAGAATGGAAAAAGAGGTTGATATTGTTGCGTTAGGCGAACTGCTGATTGATTTTACAGAAGCCGGGGATAGAACGTGGCCGTGAAGAAGGAAGATTAATGAGTAGAGCATGCGAAAACGTAACTGAATAAAAATATAGAAGCGCCTTCTGTGCATATGAGTTACTCCATGATTGAATCAGCACAGAAAGCGCTTCTATATTTTTATTCAGGACCGGGAAAGTCAGTTCCTATTGCGTTAAACCGCTTCCCATCTCCCAGAAGCCCCGCAAGGCAGCACCAGTCCGGAATGCGTAACAGGAAGTCCGATCTCCTGTGAATCCACATGTCCGTTCCATTTCTTGAGCTCCGTTCCAAGCATATAAGTCAGAACGGCCGGTGCAAGTCCTGTTGTATAGGAGTTGACCAGAAAGAATAATGGGTCATCCGACAGAATCTGTGTACATAACTTGATCAGCGGATGGATCGCATCCTCGATCTTCCAGATTTCGCCCTTGGGTCCGCGGCCGTAAGAAGGCGGGTCCATAATGATCGCATCATAATGATTTCCTCTGCGGATCTCACGCTCTACGAACTTCACGCAGTCATCCACAAGCCAGCGGATCGGTCTGTCAGATAATCCGGAAGAGGCTGCATTTTCCTTTGCCCATGCAACCATTCCTTTAGAAGCATCTACATGTGTAACACTTGCTCCGGCAGCAGCGGCTGCGAGAGTAGCACCACCTGTGTAAGCAAAGAGATTCAGTACTTTGATCGGTCTTCCTGCATTTCTGATCTTCTCAGAGAACCAGTCCCAGTTAGTAGCCTGCTCCGGGAAAAAGACCGGTGTGCTTGAAGCTGAAAGGCTTCAGATTAAATGTCAGTTCTTTATAATGAATCTGCCACTGTTCCGGGAGACTGAAGAATTCCCATTCGCCGCCGCCCTTTTTACTGCGGTGATAGTGGGCGTTCATATGTTTCCATCCACGCTCGGTTTTCGGGGTATCCCAGATAACCTGTGGATCCGGACGAACCAGGGTGTACTGTCCCCAGCGCTCTAATTTCTCACCTTTTGAACAGTCTATTACTTCATAATCTTTCCAGCTATCTGCAATCCACATAGAATTATATCCTCTTTCTTCTCAAATAATAAGTTTTCATATGTTTGTATTCATTGTGTTCGAATCTGTAGAACATATTACTGTCAGCTTTTTGTATAAAGGTTAATATCGAATATAATTTTTTGAAAAAAGCTGATCAGGAAAAGTCCTGCAGAGGAATTATAGCATGAAAAATTAAGAAATTCAATTTTACATTTCCATACATTTCCTACATACACTTTACACACATTTAACAATTCGCAGATTTTGGATTTAACATACGTCTTATAAGATAGCTATTGTCGAAAGCGACAAAGAAAAAAAAATCAGAATAAAAAAGATGAGAATCTAAGGAGAGTATGATTATGAAAATGAAAAAAAGTTTATCGCAGTTTTATCCGTAGCAACAATGGCAGCAGGACTTGCAGTTGGATGTGGAAGTTCAGATAGTGGTTCTTCTTCTGATAAGAGCAGCAAAGGTGACTGGGATTCTTCCAATGATATAACAATCGTTTCCAGAGAAGATGGCTCAGGAACAAGAGGAGCGTTCATCGAACTTTTCGGAATTGAAGAAAAGAAAGACGGCGAAAAAGTAGACATGACAACAGATGATGCACAGATCACAAACAGCACATCCGTAATGCTTACAACAGTAGCCGGAGATGATTACGCAATCGGTTATGTATCACTCGGATCTTTAAATGATACTGTAAAAGCTTTAAAGATCGATGGTGAAGAAGCAACAGAGCAGAACATCAAAGATGGAAAATACAAGATCTGCAGACCATTCAACATTGCAACAAAGGAAGGTGCAGACAATGAACTGGCAAAAGACTTCATCTCATATATCATGAGTAAAGAAGGACAGCAGGTAATCTCAGATAACGGATATATCGGAGATGATTCAGCAGAAAGCTAATGCAGGAACGAAACCATCCGGAAAAATTGTAGTTGGTGGATCTTCTTCTGTATCACCTCTGATGGAGAAACTGATCGAGGCATATAAGAAAGAGAACACCGGAGCAGAGATTGAACTTCAGACAACTGATTCTACAACAGGTATGACATCAGCAATCGATGGAAGTTATGATATCGGAATGGCTTCTCGTGAATTACAGGATGATGAGAAAGACAAACTTGACAGCCAGGCAATCGCAACAGACGGTATCGCAGTTATTGTGAATAAAAACAACACAACAGATGAGCTGAGCAGCGATCAGGTAAAAATCACATTTACACAGGCAATGCAGTTGCCTGGGATGAGGTAGTAAAAATAATATGAAATCAAAAGCATGGACGGAAAAATTCATGCAGGTAATATTTGCAGTTGCCGCCTGCGCTTCGGTGCTGGCGGTTGCTCTCATTTGTATATTCTTATTTGCAAATGGTATTCCTGCAATGAGTAAGATTGGATTTGGAAAATTCTTAACCGGCGAGTTGTGGAGACCGAAAAATGATATTTACGGAATCTTTCCAATGATCGTCGGAAGTTTATATGTGACAGCAGGTGCAATCATCATTGGTGTACCGATAGGAATCCTGACAGCTGTATTTATGGCTTTCTATTGTCCGAAAGCAATCTACAGACCTTTGAAAATGGCTACGGAACTTCTGGCGGGAATTCCGTCCGTTGTATATGGATTCTTCGGACTGGTCGTTCTGGTACCGTGGGTAAGAGAAATCGGACGAAGTCTTCACCGGGGGCGGCAACGGAAGCAGTATGATCACTGCATCCATTCTGCTTGGAATGATGATCCTGCCGACTATCATCGGTCTGACAGAATCAGCACTCAGAGCAGTTCCGACACAGTATTACGAAGGTGCTGTGGCACTTGGCGGAACACATGAAAGAGCAATCTTTACAGTTGTACTTCCGGCAGCAAAATCTGGTGTGGTCGCAGCAATCGTTCTTGGAATCGGTCGTGCGATCGGTGAGACAATGGCAGTTGTAATGGTTGCAGGTAACCAGCCGAGAATGCCGCGTGGAATCTTCCAGGGAGTCAGAACGCTGACAGCCAATATCGTAATCGAGATGGGATATGCATCGGGACTTCACAGAGAAGCATTGATCGCAACAGGTGTGGTACTGTTCGTATTCATCCTGCTTCTGAACTTCTGTGTGGCGCTTTTGAACAGGGGGAAGAATCATGAGTAATAATGAAATGACTTTGAAAGACAAATTAAAAGCCTATACGAGAACACCGGGTTCTCTGATCGTGATGCTTCTGGTCATGCTTTCAGCGATCCTTACATTTGCAGTACTGATATTCCTGATCGTGTACGTAGTTGTCCACGGAGTGCCGTATCTGAAGCCGTCGATCTTTTCGCTTCATTATACATCAGAGAATGCATCCTGATGCCGGCGCTTATTAATACCGTGATTATGACATTTTTATCACTTTTGATCGCTGTTCCATTTGGTATCTTCTCAGCAATCTTCCTTGTGGAATATGCAAAGAGAGGAAACAAATTCGTAGAAGTCATCAGACTTACGACAGAGACATTGCAGGGAATTCCATCCATTGTATATGGACTTTTCGGAATGTTATTCTTCGTAACAACCTGCGGGTGGGGTTTTTCCATATTAGCAGGTGCATTTACCCTTGCGATCATGGTACTTCCGTTGATCATGCGAAGTACAGAAGAAGCATTGAAAGCCGTGCCGGATTCATACAGAGAAGGAAGCTTTGGACTTGGTGCAGGAAAACTCCGTACCGTATTCCGCATCGTACTTCCGTCAGCGGTACCGGGTATCCTGGCAGGTGTGATCCTGGCGATCGGACGAATCGTCGGAGAGACAGCAGCGCTGATCTATACAGCGGGAACCGTTGCAAAGGTACCAAAAATGTATTCGGCTCGGACGTACTCTTGCGGTTCATATGTACAACTTATCCAGTGAAGGACTCTATATGAATCAGGCATATGCAACAGCAGTTGTGCTTCTGGTACTGGTTGTACTGATCAATACTATATCAGGTATGATTGCAAAACGAATCACGAAATCGTAAAGAGAAAAAGAATAGATGAGGAACAGGAAGGAATCTTAAATGAGTAAAATAAGTATTAAGAATATGGATCTGCACTATGGTGATTTCCATGCTCTGAAAAAATGTGAATCTTGAGATAGAAGCGAATAAGATCACAGCATTTATCGGACCATCCGGATGTGGTAAATCTACATTGTTAAAATCCATCAACCGGATGAATGATCTGGTAGAAGGCTGCAGGATCGACGGACAGATTCTTCTGGACGGTCAGGACATTTTCCATGATATTGATGTGAATCTGCTTAGAAAAAAGGGTCGGAATGGTATTCCAGAAGCCGAATCCGTTCCCGATGAGCATCTATGACAATGTTGCATACGGACCAAGAACACACGGAATCCGTTCGAAAGCAAAGCTGGATGATCTGGTAGAAAAATCCTTAAGAGATGCAGCCATCTGGAATGAATGTAAAGACAGATTAAAGAAAAGTGCACTTGGTATGTCTGGCGGACAGCAGCAGAGGCTCTGTATTGCAAGAGCTCTCGCAGTAGAGCCGGAAGTTCTCCTGATGGATGAGCCGACAAGCGCACTTGATCCAATCTCTACATCGAAGATTGAAGACCTTGTGATGGAGCTGAAAAAAAGATTATACTATCGTTATGGTAACACATAATATGCAGCAGGCTGTACGTGTATCAGATAACACAGCATTCTTCCTGTTGGGAGAAGTGATCGAGTATAATGAGACAGAAAAATTATTCTCCATTCCGGCGGATAAAAGAACAGAAGATTATGTTACAGGGAGGTTTGGTTAAGATATGCGTAATCGATTTGATCAACAGTTGGAGTTACTTAATAAACAGCTTATTCACATGGGTGAGTTGTGTGAAGAGGCGATTGGAAAAGCAACGACTGCATTAAAAGAAGGAAGCATGGAACAGGCAGAGAAAGTAAGAATTGCAGATGAAGAGATCGATCAGGCGGAGACTGATATTGAAAGACTTTGCTTAAGACTTCTTCTTCAGCAGCAGCCGGTAGCAAGAGATTTGAGACAGATTTCCGCAGCGCTCAAGATGATAACCGATATGGAGCGCATCGGTGATCAGGCATCAGATATTGCAGAGATTATTATCACTGAAGACAAATCAGAAGCGCAGGACATTCCGATGATCATCAAGATGTCAGAGGCGGCCAGCAAAATGGTCCGTGACAGTGTCAATGCTTACGTAGAGAAAGATCTGGATCTGGCAAGAAAAGTAATGGAAAATGATGATGTGGTAGATGAACTTTTTGAGGAAGTGAAGATGACATTGATTAATTTCATTGCTGAAAATAAAGGCCTGCAAGGTGTGGAAGCAATCGATCTGATTATGGTTGCCAAATATCTGGAGCGTATTGCAGACCATGCAACGAATATCGCAGAGTGGGTGGAATTCTCAATTACAGGAATCCACAAATCATCTGTAGTATAAAGAAGGAGAATGAGGAATGATTTTTTGTGTAGAAGATGACGGTAATATACGGGAACTGGTGGTGTATACCCTGGAAAGTACAGGGTTTCAGGCACGCGGATTCGAAGATGGAAGTTCATTTCTTGAAGCTCTGGCATTAGAGACGCCAGAGCTTGTTCTGCTTGATATCATGCTGCCGGGAGAAGACGGAATGGAGCTTTTGAGAAAGTTAAAAAGCATCAAAGAAAACGAAAGACATTCCTGTTATTATGGTTACGGCAAAAGGTGCAGAATATGACAAAGTAAAAGGACTGGATGCCGGGGCTGATGACTATGTGACGAAACCTTTTTGGTATGATGGAACTGATCTCACGTATCAAGGCGGTATTAAGACGCAGTGCGAAGGGAAGTGTATCCAGTGAAGATACATTTGAGATCGGAGAGATCCGGTTAGATCCAAAGAAACATGAAGTGACAGTTCATGGAGAGGTAGTGAATCTGACCCTGAAAGAATATGAATTACTGAAGCGCCTGATGAAGAATTCGAACATTGTGCTTACCAGAGACCAGCTTCTGGAGGATATCTGGGGGTATGATTTCGACGGAGAGACGAGAACCGTGGATGTGCATGTCAGAACCTTAAGACAGAAGCTCGGAGATGCAGGTGAACAGATTGAGACGGTCCGGGGAGTCGGATACCGTATGAGTAGGTAATAATATGAAAAAAAGTATGAGAAAAAAGATCCAGAGCAGTATGATCCTTGTGATTGCGCTGACATTGATCATAGCCTATGCGATCACTACACTGGTCGTATACCGCCAGACGATCCATATCATGGAAGGCGAAGTCAGACAGGAGGCGGATTATATCAATGTAGCAATCGATACCTCCGGAGAATCTTATCTGAAGATAATGGATAAGGTGCATAAGGATACAAGAATTACACTGATCGATTCAGACGGAAATGTAAAATATGATTCCAAAGAAGATGAAGTAACGTTTCAGAATCATAAGAACCGTCCGGAAGTAAAGAAGCATTAAAAACAGGAAGCGGACAGGACATTCGAGAGTCCAATACGCTGAATAAAGAGATGTTCTATTATGCAGTGAAATTGGAAAATGGAGATATCCTGCGTGTATCAAAGACGGTAGATACCGCATTCCGGACAGCGATGAAAGTATTTCCGGTGATGGGACTGATCGCAGTGATCATGCTTGCATTTGCAAGTGCACTTGTAAAATGGCAGGTAACGAGACTGATCCGTCCGATCAACAGACTGGATCTTGTGAATCCATTGGAGAATGACGTGTACGAAGAATTAACACCACTTTTACAGAGTATCGATAAGCAGAATAAAGAAAAAAGATGCGGTTGCCAATATGAGAAAAGAATTCTCGGCAAACGTGTCGCATGAATTAAAGACTCCGCTTACATCTATTTCAGGTTATGCGGAGATCATGAAAAAATGGATTGGTAAAACCGGAAGATATGACGGGGTTTGCAGAACGTATTTATAATGAAGCAAGCCGCCTGATCACGCTGGTAGAAGATATTATCAAGTTATCCAAACTGGATGAGGGCAATGTAGAGCTGGAAAAAGAAGAAGTAGATCTTTATAAGTTGACAAGAGAGATCCTGACCAGACTTTCGCCACAGGCAGCGAAGAGAAAAGTACATGTAGAGGTGACGGGAGAGCCGGTAGAATACGTGGGAATCCGCCAGATCCTGGATGAGATGATCTACAATATCTGTGAAAATGCGATCAAGTATAACAAAGAAGGCGGAAAGTTAACTGTCTGGGTAGGCAATACCCTGCAGGGCAAGAAAATCTGTGTCACAGATACCGGAATCGGAATACCGGAAAATGAAACGGATCGTATCTTCGAACGTTTCTATCGTGTAGATAAAAGCCATTCCAAAGAAAACCGGCGGAACCGGCCTTGGACTGTCAATCGTAAAACACGGAGCCATGCTTCACGGAGCCAAGATCCATGTAGACAGTAAACTGGGCGAAGGAACGAAGATAGAGCTCATATTTTAATTGAGAAACTATAGACAGGTTATGAAATAAGAAGTAAAAAGATAGAATATAGCAGAAAAAAGCGGATTCCAGGCCCAGCACACGGAATCCGCCTTTTAAAACTATATAACATGATAAGAACAGGGACATAATATCTTTTCTGGTTCGTCCTTGTTTTACACAACATAGTTTTGGAAAAATATAGAAGTTTTTTAAGAAATCTTAAGAATTATTTGCGTATGTCTTTAAGAAATCAAGCCTACAATAACTTCAAGAAATAGGTAAGGAGGCTTATAGTTATGGACAAGATCAGTATTATCATTCCGTGCTTCAATGAAGAAGAAGCATTGCCGATCTATTATACCGAAATGAAAAAAGTTATGGACACCATGAAGAAACAGATCGATTTCGAATTGATATTTGTAGATGACGGATCATCCGATAGAACATATAAGATTATGAAAGAATTACACAGAAAGGACGGAAGATGCCAGTATCTTTCCTTTTCCCGTAATTTTGGAAAAGAAGCGGCTATTTATGCAGGACTTCAGAATGCAGGCGGTAATTTTGCGGCAATTATGGATGTGGATCTGCAGGATCCGCCGTCACTTCTGCCGGAGATGTACAGAATTCTGAAAGAAGAACCATATGACAGTGTGGCAACCAGACGTTCAACCAGAAAGGGAGAACCAAAGATCCGGTCATTTTTATCCAAAGAATTTTATAATGTGATCAATAAGATATCGAAGACAGAGATCGTAAGCGGTGCCAGAGATTATCGTCTGATGAACCGTAAGATGGTAGATGCGGTTCTGGAGATGAGTGAATACAACCGATTTTCAAAAGGAATCTTCGGCTGGGTCGGTTTCCGTACCAAATGGCTGGAATATGAGAATATCGAAAGATCTGCCGGAGAAACAAAATGGAATGTAAAGAAATTATTCATTTATTCTCTGGAGGGATTACGGATTTTCTGTGGTGCCATTGTCGATCGCATCGTATATGGGAGTTCTGTTTTGCGGATTATCATTCCTGATGATCGTTGCAATCGTAGTTCGTACACTGATCTGGGGAGACCCGGTGGCCGGATGGCCGTCGCTGGTCTGTATCCTGTTCGGTGTGGGCGGTGTACAGCTTCTGTGTACCGGAATTCTGGGACAGTATCTTGCCAAGACATATCTGGAAGTAAAGAACCGTCCGGTATACCTGTTAAAGGATTCCAGTAAAGAAGAACAGAGGATTATGATGATGCCATTATCACAGAACATGCGGAGGAAGAGTTATGGGAAAGGAAAAGAAGTGCACTCTGTATAAGAAATATACTTCATATAAGAAATGCATTCCATACCTGATACTTGCCGGATTTACATTTTTTTTTGCTGGTGGTTTGTGGGAAGACATGGAATCTTTGGAGCAAAAAAGTAGACTGGCTCAGTCAGCATAGTGTGCTGCCGGATTATTTCCGGCAGCAGTTTTATGCAACGGGAAAGATATTTCCGGAATTTGCGCCGAATCTGGGCGGAGGTCAGAACATTTATCATTTTGCTTATTACGGACTATACAGTCCATTGATTCTGCCGTCATATCTGCTCCCATTTGTGAAAATGTCAGATTACATCATGGTGATCAGCATAACAGGTCTGACGGTTTCGGTACTGCTTTTTTTATTACTGGCTGAAAAGCAGAAAGATGGATACAGGCGTTGCTTTTATCATATCGCTGATGTTCCTGCTGGCGGGCCCGATGATCGGACAGTACAGCGGTCAGATCATGTTCGTAGATTATATGCCGTTCTTATGTCTGGCACTTATAGGTGTGGATATTTTTTGAAAAAGAAAAAAGCGGTCTTTTTACAGTTAGTGTATTTCTGATGATCATGACCAGTTTCTATTTCAGTATTGGCGGAATGCTGGTACTGGTTCTTTATGGACTGCACCGGTATTTTGAACAAAGAGAAGGATGCAGAGTCACGGTCAGAGGCTTTTTAGTGGATGGACTGTGTTTTGTTCGTCCAATGATTCTGGCAGTACTTATGAGTAGTTTCTTCCTGGTACCAACGGTACTTGCACTGGCGGGTGGTAGAAGTAAAGGGCAGAATACATCGCTTACTACCCTTTTCGTTCCGCAGATCACGGTAGAACGATTCGCTTACAGCATCTATGGAATCGGACTTACAACACTTGTGATCACCGTTTTGATCACAGGACTTCTGTACCGGAAAGTATATGAGAGAGTGCTCACATATGGATGTGTGATCGTGCTTGTCATTCCGGTATTTGCTTACTTATTGAATGGCGGACTGTATATCAGAGATAAGGTATTCATTCCATTTCTGCCATTGTTGTGTTATCTGATTGCTATTTATCTGGAAAAGTGCAGGAAAAAGAAATTGTCTCTTATTGCAGGAATGGTTCCGTATATCATTACAACGGTATTTGTTTATATAGCAAGAAACCAGTTTACATCTAAAGGAATAGAGGAAAACGTATGGAAGGCATTACTTGCAGAAAGTGTTCTGTTCCTGATATGTTATGTGCTTTTATTGTGCAGTGAAGAGCCACTGCAAAGAGACAAAAGAGATTCTGATGCTGGCACTGCCGTCGGTGCTATGTCTGGCGGTCACGATGAATACCTTTATCAGATGAAGCCAGATAGGTATGTCAGCCACAAACTGTACCGGGATGTTGCAGGAGAACATAATGAACAGGCGGTAAAAGAAGCTTTGAAAAATGATGGTGGATATTACCGCACAGAACAGATGGGCAATGACGATGAAAATGCAGCGGATTTAAACCGGATCTGGGATGCGGGGCAGAATATTACTTCAATCTATTCATCGGCATACAATTCGGAATATCAGACATTTCGTCAGAAGACATTCGGATTGGAAGAACCGTTCCGGAATGTGATGATGCAGTCGGTATCGAAGAATCCGGTATTTTGCCGGATGATGGGAGTACGCTATATCGTATCAGATTCTGATGTAACGGGATATGCTCTGGTTAAGAAATGTGAAAAAAAAAACCGGCATATATCAGAATAATGACGCGGCACCGGTCATGTATGCAACAGATCGTGTGATGACGGAAAAAGAATATAACAAACTTGCATTTCCATATAATCAGACGGCATTTCTGGAATATGCAGTTGTTGGAGAACATACGGAATCTTCAGATCAGAACATAATGACAGCCTATACGCCTGTTAGTCTGAAAATGGCCGACAATCATAAAGCGCAAAATGGAGTAAGCAATAGAACCACAGATATAGGGAAGAAAAACGGAAATGAAAGAAAAGTCGGAACGTGGATCCATGAAAAGAAGATGGCTGGAAGATCCATGCGAAGAAGATAAAAAAAGATAACATTTTCCATTCGACAGGTGCAGCAGGAAACGACACAACAAGAGGGGCAGAGACAGATTCTTTTTCTGAGCTTTTGTGGGACAATGCACGTCCGAATAAGGACGTGGCAGTCTGGATCAACGGAATCCGTAACAAACTAAGCGCAAAAGATCATGTATATTATAATGAAAATAAAACATTTATCTATGCAGTGTCGTTAAAGGATGGAGAAAGATACTATTTCTGTAACATTTGGTAAAGGAAAATATCAATTAAGCCATGTACAGGCATATCTCGGCAGTCTGCCGGAACGGTCAAAAACGTTATATCAGTCAGAAGTTCAGGTGGATAAAAAGCTGACGAAAGATAATGAGATACAGGGAACGATACAGGTAAAGAATGATGGCTGGTTCATTACATCCATCCCATATGACACACATTTTAAGATGTACATAGATGGAAAAGAGACGAAGATACAAAAGGTAAATACAGCATTTCTTGGATGTGAGATCGGAAAGTGGGAAGCATGAAGTGAGGATCGTCTATCATGCACCGGGGCAACAGCAGGAAAAGTATTTTCAATGATTGGAATAGTCGGATTCGTGTTATTACTTGTATTGTAATGATACGATGATATCTATATGCAGCAGCAGATTTGCGGAAAATCACTGCTGTATATTTGCATTTTATAAAAAAAGAAGAGTATGATGTTAAATGTTTTTTATACTTGAATAAGGAAGAAAAATGGAAACAGACAACAGGGCAAGACGAGGATGAGAACATGAAGATCATAGAAACATATGGAAACTATATAGAAAAATGGAGTAATGAAAATCCGGGCAGAGCCAGATGGCTTTTGAAGACCGGATGGAAGGCACAGAATCTGAAGTTCCGGTTTGCCCCAGACAAAAGACTGATGCCGGCAGACCGGTATCTGGCAAGACTTATGATGGATACGATGCTATGACCGCTTTGGAAAAACCACAGGAAAGTGCAATAGTCAGCATCTTTACTCCTTGCGAAATTTTACAGGAAGCAGGAATTACATCCATACAATGTAGAAGGATTTTCCTGCTATCTTTCTGCATCTAAGGCAGAAAGAGCATTTTTACAGCAGGCGGAGAATACGGGCATATCCGAGACACTTTGCAGTTATCACAAGACATTTATCAGAGCGGCGCAGAAGAAAGTGCTTCCGAAACCAAAGTGCATTGTGTACACGAACCTGACCTGTGATGCAAACCTTCTGACCTTTAAAAAGTTGGCGAAAATGTATGAAGTGCCAATCTTTGCAATTGATGTCCCGATGCAGCAGAATGAGGACAATGTACAGTATGTGTCAGACCAGCTTCGGAAGCTGAAAGAGTTTATAGAAGAATGTACAGGCAAAAAGATTACAGATGAGGCATTAACAGAACGGCTGAGAAGAAGTAAACGGACACTGAGAAGTTTGCACAGTATGAGAAAGAAAGTGCAGATAAATATGTTCCGGCAGATCTGGTTACGCCTCTTTATGTGGGAATGACAACAATCTTTTGCTTGGCAACAAAAGAAGAAGAGGATTATGTGGACCGCCTTTTGAAAGATGTAAAGAATGCTCCTGCAAAAAAAGGAAAGAAAATCTACTGGATGCATACGATCCCATTCTGGTCTGATGCGGTGAAGAACGAGCTATGCTTTCAGGAAAAAGCACAGATTGTCGGCTGTGAACTGAGTCACGTCTGTGAGCCGGATTTTGATCCGGAGAAGCCTTATGAGGCAATGGCGAGACGTATGGTATATCATGCATTAAATGGAAGCGCGACCAGAAGAATCGATGCAGGAATCCGTCATGCAAAGGAGACCGGAGCAGACGGTGTTGTATGGTTCGGTCACTGGGGATGTAAGCATACCCTTGGGATCAGCACAGCTTGCCAAGCGCAAATTCGAAGAACAGGGAATCCCGCTTCTGATCCTGGACGGCGATGGATGCGACAGAAGTCATGGCGGAGAAGGGCAGACATCTACCAGACTCAGGGGCATTCTTAGAGATGCTGAATACAGAAACGGATGAAAATACGGACAGACAGGAGGAATCGCACGATGAATAAAACATATTATGTCTGTAAATATACCCCAATCGAACTCTTAGAAGCGTTCGGCGGGGAATGTCAGAACCTGAATGAGATGCCGCAGGGCTTTGACCATGCGGATCAGATAGCGCATCCGAATATCTGCGGATTCGGCAAGGCTCTTCTGGAAGCTGTTATGAGCGGAAAAGGTAAAAAGGAACTGGTGCTGGTCAACTGTTGTGATACGATTCGGAGTGTGTATGATATTCTGGAAGACAGTGGAAAACTGGATTTCTTATATATGATCGATGTGCTTCATTGTGATGCAGAGTGCAGCAGGGAACGTACAGCAGTGCAGTTAAAAGGTCTTGCGAAAGCATATGGAGAATATAAAAGGCACAACATTTGATGAAGAAAAGTTCCGTCAGGCATTCAAGAAGCCGGAACACATTGTAAAGCCGCATATCAGTGTGCTGGGTGCACGTATGGGAAATGAACTTTTTGATATGGTGCAGAAAAGTATGCCGTATCCGGTGGAAAATGATACCTGTGTCAACAACCGTTCGGTGGGCGAGACAGAGCCGCCAAAAGGTGGAATTTGATGAACTGATGGTATGGTATGCGAAAGAACTTCTCGGACAGATTCCATGTATGCGTATGATGGATCACAGTGGAAGAAAGAGATTATACAATGACCCGGGATTAAAGGGATTATTTATCATACCGTGAAATTCTGCGATTTTTACAGTTTTGAATACGCACAGATCAAACAGAATGTGACCGTACCACTTTTGAAGATCGAATCGGATTATACCGTACAGAGCAGCGGACAGAATTCAACTGACAAGATTAGAAGCATTTGCAATAGAGCGGATCAACAAGTACAGATGAATATGGAAGAACTGGAAGGAAGGAACTGAAGATGGGAAACCGCATCGTCGCCGATATCGACCATTAGATTAGCCAAAGTCTCCGCGTCCTGCTCGTTTTCCATAAACGCGCCGTCGCCGACGCCTTGACATCGAGCACGATGGCGTCGCTGCCCGCCGCCAGCTTCTTGCTCATGATCGAGGGAAGCAATCAGTCGAAATTATCGACCGTCGCGGTCACGTCACGCAGCGCGTACAGCTTCTTATCTGCCGGTGTGATGTGCGCAGTCTGTCCGATGACCGCCATGCCGATCTTGCGCACCTGCGAGGAATTCTTCCGGTTCCAGACTGGTGCGGAAGCCCGGTATGGACTCCATCTTGTCCACCGTACCGCCGGTAAAGCCGAGTCCCCGTCCGCTCATCTTGGCAATCGGGACCCCGCAGGCAGAAGCCAGCGGCGCGACGATCAGCGTTGTCTTGTCGCCGACGCCACCGGTCGAATGTTTATCAACCTTGATACCCGGAATCGACGACAGATCCACCGTATCGCCGGAATATCGCATCGCGTCCGTCAATTCGAAAGGTCTCGCGGCGCGAAAGCCCGCGGAAAAAGATCGCCATCAAAAGTGCTGCTGCCTGATAATCCGGAATGCGCCCCGCGACATAATCCGTAATAAAAAGTGAATTTCCTCCCCGTGAAAGCTCGCCCTCTCTTTTTTTGAAATGATATCATTCATGTTGAACATACAGAATCTCCTCCCTTAAAGCTGGTGCCGAGTCCGGTATCCGGTGCACCGAGCAGGTCGGAAACGGTCGTCCCGATATCGCCGAAGGTCTTGCGCACCCCTAAATCAACGCCCTGTTTGCAGGACTTGCCCCCAAACGATCGTGGCACATACTCTCTCGTATGGTCGGTGCCCGGCGCGGTCGGATCGTTGCCGTGATCCGCGCAGATCATCAATACGTCATCCTCTCCCATCGCTGCCATCACATCCGGCAGCTGGCGGTCAAACCTCTAATGCATCTGCCGTAGCCCTCCGGTTTCTGCGATGCCCGTATTTGCATCAAAAATCGACCAGATTCCAGGTGTAAATCAAGCCGTCAAAATCCTCCCACGACTGCTTCTGATCGTCTTGACCCATACCGTCCGGTTTGCTCTCGTAGTGTGCACAGATTTCACACCCTTTTCCGTTAAAGATGTCACTGATCTTACCGATCCCGCGTAAACCGTCTTGCCAGCCTGCTTTTACCATGTCGAAAATCGTATCGGCAGGCGGTGTGACCGAATAGTCCTTGGTCTGAAGTCCGCCTCGCGTTTGCCCTCCGCATTGATGATATACGGACGCGCGATGACTCTGCCGCAGGCCCAGTCGCCGACCCGGCATCTTACGCGCCCCCTCACAGTAGTGGTACAGCGTATCCAGACCGAATTTATCCACTATTTACCGCGATTTGGAATACACTGTGCCGAGGAAGTATAGACGATCGGTTTGCCGGTCGCTTCATGCCTCGTCGCCGAGCACCTCAATAATCTCCGTGCCGGATGCCGGATAATTGCCGAGACATTCGCATGCCGATGCTTTTGATAAGCGTCCATAAATTCCTGGGGAAAGCCGTTTGATGGAGTCTTGAACGGCATCGGTACGCAGCAGTCCCGCGATTTCCCAATGCCCCTGGTGGTCGTGTCCTTTCCGCGGGAAAGCTTCCGCGCAGCCTTGCCGACATTTGCCTCCCGGCGCAGCGACCGCCAGATGTGAAGAGGCCTCCGGCATGTTGCCCCAGCCCAGACGCAAAGCAGATTCCGGCATGTCTATCCGCCGCAGTGCCTCCAAATATGTCCGAACGTGTCCGCGCCCGCGTCGCCGTATTCCGCCGCGTCAGGCATCGCGCCGACGCGCCGAGACTGTCTGTTACGATCAAAATTACTTTTTTTTCGCATTGTATACCTCCTTTGGTTTTGCCCTGCAGGTAATCTAAAGAAACAAACTGTACTCCACGCCGTTTTTGACGCCCTGCAAGCCGCGTCTAAAAATTATCCTTGCCGTGGAGATGTCCATAAATACATTTTTCACGCCGTAGCTTTCCAAAAGCTTTGTGAACTCTGGAATTCTGATGCATGTCGTTCGTCGGCGGAAAATGAAGCACCGCGAGCATTTCGTCCGCGCCCTGCCGTTTCGCGTCGTCCAGAGGACATCTTGAGCCGCAGTACCTCTCTGTCGTAAATCTTGCGGTCATGCGCGGTGAACCATCCGTTCCCGGACAGATCCATCCCCGACTGCCGCAGATGGCGAGCCGCTTCACCGCGTGCCGCCCCTGACTTTCGATGCCGCGCTCCGTAATGGATGCCCTGCGTGATCCGCACCGGACTCGCCGACCGTTTGACATCGGAAAACACCTTTCTGTGGGGATTTCTTAAGATCTGCGTCGCACTGCAGGGAAGCGCATCGTTGCCGTCCTCATATAGCCTGTTGAGTTTGTTAACCGAAGTCCACCACAAATCATGGATTACCCTTAAAAAGTTTTTCCTGCCCGGCAGCGCGTGAATCCATGCAGATCAGACCAAAGCCTCATCCGGCTTCAGCGCCCACGAAATATCGCCGCAAACGATGACGATATCATCCTTGCTGACCATTTCGTTCCAATTCTGATACAGTCTTTCTGTGACCGATCCAGCCCTCCCCAAAGATGTCCATCGGCTTTTCCAAGACGTGGGATCCAGGGCTAAATGCAGATCACAATCGCAAATATTTTCATACGTTTCTTTTTTTCTTTCTGCTTTCCAAATGGTCTCTGCGCGATTTCGCTTTTGATCTCCTTTCATGCCTCCGGCTCGGATTGAGGTCCGGCATATCCAAAAGCTGTCTGCTTTCCTCCTGCGGCAGCGGTCACACCCTTCAGCTTGCGCACAATGCTTCTGGTACTTCACCGATCGAAGCTTATCCAGCTCCGCGTTGGCTTGATTGATGCGGTTCTGCGCGCTTTCAAAACGCCGCCGAACTTGTCGAACTCCGTCTTGACCGCGCCGAGTACATTCCAAACCTCACCGGAGCGTTTTGGATCGCCAACGTGCGGAAGCCCATCTGCAGACTGTTGAGCAGTGCCGCCATCGTCGTCGGACCCGCGATATTGACCTTGTAAGTCGCGCTGCAGGGTTTCCAAAAGCCCTGCGCACAACCTCCGCATACAGCCCCTCAAACGGCAGGAACATGATGCCAAAATCCGTCGTATACGGCGGTTCGATATATTTATCGTGAATATCCTTCGCTTCGGATTTGATGATGCGCTCCAGATTTGGCGGCTTCTTCTACCGCCGCCGGATCCCCGAGCTCATAGGCATCCACCAGCTTGGCGTAGGCGTCTCCCGGAATTTGGCGTCGATTGGCAGCCAGACCGTTCCCTCGTCATCGCCCGGCAGTTTGACCGCGAATTCGACACGTTCGTTTCCGGTCGATCTGGTTCTGACGTTTTCCTCGTACTGCCCGGCGTCAAAATCTGTTCTAAAATCGCGCCCAGCTGCACTTCGCCGAGGATGCCGCGGGTTTTGACATTGGAAAGCACCTTTTGAGATCGCCCACCCCGGCTGCCAGATTCTGCATTTCGCCGAGCCCTTTTGTAGACCTGTTCGAGCCGCTCGCTGACCAGCTGAAGGACTTACTGATGCGTTCCTCCAACGTCTTTTGCTAGTTTTTCGTCAACGGTCCGGCGCATTTCTTCGCTTTGCTTTTTGATTGTCCTCGTTGAGCTGCCCGATCTTTTTCTCCATGGCGATACGAATATTTTCCAGTTTCTGTTCATTTTCGACTGCCATGTGGCTGAAACGCGTGTTCAAAGTCAGCCAGTCTCTTGTCGAGGTTCTCCGCGCTGTCCTTCTGATTACTCGAGATCATTTCGCCGAAAGCCTGCATGCCCGTCTGCAGATTTGTCTGTATACCGGTCTGCATGGCTTGCAGCATCTGCGCTGTCTCCTGGGAAGATCGGCGGGTTTCCTCGGTCTGCAGTGCCGCCAGCCTTTGCTGCTCTGTCTTGAGTGCTGCGATTTCCGCGCGCGGCGCCGTATTTTTGCAGCAGCAGGATCGACAAAATCAGTCCTGCTGCTGTCATCGCTGTTAAGATATATAATAAAACAATTTCTGTCATGTAATTCCTCTCAATTCCTAGTCGATATCCTCAATATCCGCGTAATCCTCGTCGAACATTGCTCAAAAGTTTTGTTTCCGGATTTTTCTCAGCTTTTTGCAGTTCTGCTTTCTTTGCGGTTTGCCTGCTTTGCCTCGCGTTCCGCCATCTCCGCTTCTTGCCTGGCCGCTTTCGGCAAGCTCCGCCTTCTGCGCGGCGTATTCCTTCGCGTATTCCGGATCGAGGCTGGCCTTCAGCTCCTTGTAAGCGTCCTCCAGCAGCGTCACGTCACGCATCGCGGAGTTGAGGATTGCCTGCAGCGCAACAAAGATTTCTTTCAGTTCCTCACTCGTCACACGTTTACGCTGCGCCCGCCGATTCTGCAGGTCATAGAATTTGACGTTCCTGCAGAGGGTTACGAAAGTTTTGGCTCTGCGCGAACTTTCCTTGAGTTCCTGTGCCAGCGTGTCTTCCTCCGGCATCGCGATGTTTGCCATCGTCAAAGCTTCGGCTTCCTCCTATGCTTTTCAAAACGCTGCAGATAACTGTCATAAGTTTTTCTTTTGGAACGGTTTGAATTTTTTTAAATATTCTCCCGCCTCCGCATTGGTTCTGCCATAGGGCATGATGATTTCCATAAAATATTCATCTACCACACGAAATAGTTCATCCGTATAAGCCATTGCAAACCTCCTTCGCGCGCGAACTGCGCGCCTTCATTTTTTATTTTACCACAAAACAAAACTTTGAGAAAGAGTTTTTGCTTTATTTTAAAATCACCATGCGAAAATCTTTCGTACGCAAAAAGGACGGGAGCGCCCCGTCCTTATATTTACGTTCTTATTTTTCGCTTTGTCTGCAGGCTGTTTATTTTGCTGCCTTCTTCGCGGTTTCGCAAAGTGCTGCGAATGCAGGTGCGTCGTAGATCGCCATTTCGGAAAGCATCTTTCTGTTGATTTCGATGCCGGACTTTTTCAGACCGTCCATCAGTCTGCTGTAGCTGATGTCGTTCATTCTTCGCAGCCGCATTGATTCTCGCGATCCACATCTGTCTGTACTGTCTCTTCTTTAACTTTCTGCCGACATACGCGGATCTTAAGGATCTCATCACTGCCGGATTCGCGGCTCTGAATACTTTGCTCTTCGCACCGTAGAAGCCCTTCGCTAATTTTAAGATTTTTTATGTCTCTTATGCGCGTTTACGCCTTTCTTTACTCTTGCCATTTTTCTTACCTCCTAATATTTTCCGTTATTTTGCCATGGATCTGAGCATTCTCTTTAAGTCAGCACTGGTTAAAACTGTTGCTTTTCTCAGGCCTCTTTTTTCTCTTAGCGGATTTCTTCGTAAGAATATGGCTCTTATATGCCTTATTTCTCTTAATCTTGCCGGATCCTGTTAATTTCAGTCTTTTGCATGCTCCTCTATGGGATTTCATCTTATTCTTTGCCATGATGATTTTTCCTCCTATGATTAATTCTAATGGAAATTTGTAACTTTTTAGTGGCTATTTCTCCGCCTTTGGGCCGAGCACAATCGTCAAGCTTCTGCCTTCAACCAGCGGTTTCTTTTCGATGACGCCGGACTTCGGAAACGCATTGCGCGAATGTCTGCATGACGTCCATGCCCTTCGCCACGTAGTCTCTTTCTCTGCCTCTGAAGCGCAGGCTGACCTTCACCTTGTCGCCGTCCCTGAGGAATTTGGCCGCGGTGTTAGCTTTCACCTGAATATCGTGTCCCTCAATGAAAGTGCTCAGTCTGATCTCTTTCACCTGAGTCGTCTTTTGTTTCTTTTCTGGCTTCTTTTTCTTTTTTTTGAAGCTCATAGCGATATTTCCCATAATCGAGAATTTTGCAGACCGGCGGTTTCGCGTTCGGTGAAATGTTGACTAAGTCCAGCTTCTTCTCGTTGCCAGACCCAGCGCCTGCTGCGTCGGCATAACATAAAATAGTTGTGGAGTTTTTAGAGAAAAGAAAATAGAGATTAGCTCAATGTGTTAAAATAAGAATTTGGTAAAACACTAACCAAAGGAGAAATCTCTATGGAAAACATTATACAACAAATTGCACTGGATTTGGTAGAAAAAATTACAAAAAAAGCTTTTGAAGCAAAAATTTCTGATATTGATACTTTAGCTTCGGATGTTCTTGCGGACTGCAAGACAGCCGCGTGCGAGATTCTGGAGGCTGCCGTAGCGCAGCTAAATGAATCCATACGCAAAGAGAAAGCTACGAGGAAGGAACTTGGGCTGATTCTCAAAGAAAAGAATCGCAAACGATCAATTTTGACGGAACTTGGCACTTTGAACCTGCCGCGAGATTACTTCTTTGATAAAACTTGCGACCGTTATGTTTTTGTCTTGGATGCAATGCTGGGACTTCAAAGATATGAACGCATCAGCGGCAATGTCAGAACAAGGCTTGTAACAGAAGCTACCGATGTCTCTTATGCCAAAAGCGCACAGATTGTAACCGGTGGAAGTGTCAGCCGGCAAAGTGTCGGGAATGCGATCCGCAAGCTTACGGTTTTGGAGAAAGAGCCGGACTGGATCGAAAAGAAGAAGGTCAAGGAACTCCATGTGTATGCAGATGAGGACATGTGCATCTACAGAAGCCAAAGAAAGAAGCCGGAAAGAAGGGAAAGATCGTTCCGCTGGTGAGCGTGACCGAAGGGACCGAGTCAAATGGGAGAAGGCGAAAAACGATCTGCCCGATGCATTTTGTGGATGAGCACTTTGACAGTAAAGCACTATGGAATACCGTCGAAGGCTACATCCAGAAAGCGTATGCCGTAGACAGCATCGAGAAGATCTATGTGCATGCAGACGGAGGAGGCTGGATTCGGAGCGGGCTGAAGGATTTTGCACAGACTGAGCATGTACTGGATGGATTTCACCTGGAAAAATATTTACGACGCATCAGCGCGCGATTTCCCAAGAAAAACCTGCGCATCCGGTTCTGCAAAGCCTTTGAACAAAACGATCGTAAGAAAGCGGATCAAATGCTGCAGGAACTGTATGCGGAAGCAGAGGGCGACAAGAGGCAAACAAAAGCGGTGAAAGAGTTTGGAAGCTACATCCGAAACAACTGGGAAGAAATCGTGCGAAGAAAGAGGTTGGACATTCCGGGAAGCTGCACAGAAGGACAGATTAGCCATGTGCTGTCGGAAAGGTTCAGTCGGGACCCGATGGGCTGGAGCGAGGAATGCCTGGGAAAGTTAAGTCAGGCAAGAGTATACTTGAAAAATGGTGGGACGCTGACAAGAGAAGATTTCAAAGAGAAGGATGAGAAGCTTAACGGAAAAGAAAAAATACCGAGAATATGCACAGCGGATGATGAAAGAAGCTGGCGAAGGCTGCTTTGATTGGAGTATCTTCGAAAAACCGATCGTACCGATGGATAAAGCAAGCGGAACGCAAATCCTGATTGAAAGCCTGGGAGAAAGCCGAAACATATTGTACTGTTAAAAAGGGCGCTGTCGGAATCGGTACTGACGGAAAGAAGCATCCGACTTCTGCGGGCTTCTCATGTTCGGCAATGAGTATGACATTGTGCGGGAATTTAACGCCTACTTTCTGGATTATCAAGAGCAGTACGATGCTGATACGCGTTGGACGGATCGCATCATTTCTTCTTCCGGTGACTGGAGCGGTAATGTGTATGACTTTTATTTCCGTATCTATAACAAGCTGATTCAGGACATTAAGGTACCGTTTAAAATGGATGGCGGCACCAGAGTGGATGATACCCCTGTGCATCAGGCTCTACGTGAAGCACTGGCCAATTGTCTGGTGAATGCCGATTATTACGGCAGACAGGGACTGGTTATCATCAAAAAAAAGAGATGTATCACAATGAGCAATCCCGGCAGCTTCCGTATCGAGATCGACGCGGCAAAAAGCGGCGGCATTTCCGATCCGCGCAACGGGGCAATGCTGAGGATGTTCAACCTGATCGATATCGGTGAGCGTGCTGGTAGCGGCATTCCGAATATCTTCCGCGTCTGGCGTGAAGAAGGCTGGACAGCGCCTGAGATTACAGAACAGCTTGAGCCGGAGCGAACGACGTTGACGCTCTTGTTTTCTAAAAAACGATAAAAAAAGCGGCGATAAAAAGTGGCGATAAAAAACGACGATAAAAAATCGGCAGAAAGAAAAAATCATAAATTACTTGACGGATCATATTTCGGCGAAAAAAAGCTCTCGATTGCGCATTACATTCGGAGTTAAAAACCGTCTCGTTAAAAACTTTTATCTGAACTGATTACGGAAGGCGTTGTTGTCGCCGAGGGCGGGAACCGAAACAGGACATACAAGCTGAAAGCATGATGGCATGCGAACTGAAAATCGAATTAAAAAATGTAAACACAAAACCATGTTCGATATGATCCGAACATTGTTTTTGCATTCCAAAAAAAAAATATGGCAAAATGTTCGGATTTTTCTTGTTTCGTCTTTTCACAGGAGGATTATAATATTCACATCAAAACGACAAAATTCTTTTGAAGTGATTACAAGGAGAAAAGGAGAGGAAATGAAAAAGCTTTTAAGTGTTTTTATTAGTGCTTGTCATGGTCTTTTTCACTGGTGGCATGCGGCAGCGGCGACAACGGCGGCGATGCGGAAGGTGAAGTATACAATGTAGGTATGATCTGTATCGGCGATGAGAACGCCGCTTACGACAGAAACTTCTACATGGCTGCTGACGCCGCGAAGGAACAGCTGGCGGCAAAGGGCATCAACATTGCATGGACTTATACCTATAACCACCCGGAAGGAGACCCGGTCGCAACGGACTGCCGCGACCTCGGTGACGCAGGCTGCATCGCGGTATTCTGTAACTCCTACGGTATGGAGCCGGCGATGCTGACGGTTGCGCCGGAATATCCGGACACTGTTTTCGTCGGCATGACAAACGAAAACTCCTGGAAAGACGATTTAGATAATACTGTCAACACATTCCCCTGTCTGTTTACGAAGGCAGATATCTGGCAGGCGTTGCCGCTGGTATGAAGCTGCAGGAAATGATCGACAACGGCGAGATCAAGGCTGACGAAGCGGTCATCGGTTATGTAGGCGCTTACACCTTCGCAGAGGTTATCTCCGGCTACACGGCATTTTTCCTCGGTGCACAGAGCGTTTGCCCGTCCGCGACCATGATGGTCGAATTCATCGGTTCTTGGGGAGACCCGACTATGGAAGCCAACGCGGCGCAGGATCTGATCGACAAGGGGCGCGGTTCTGATTTCTCAGCACCCGACTCCACGACACCGGCAACCACCGCGCAGAAAAACGGTGTTTTACCACGTGGGATATAATCTGGATATGAGCGATGTCGCGCAGGACGCTTCCATCGTATCTTCCAGAATCGACTGACTAACTACATGGTTTATGTGATTGAAACGATCGTTAACGGCGGTAAGGTCGAACAGGACTATAAGCAGCACGGCTATGCTGACGGAGATGTCAAGCTGACTGACTTAAACGAAAAACGTTGCGGCAGCAGGCACTGCTGACAAGCCGCGGAAGTAGAGGCCGCTCTTGCGGATGGTTCCTCCAGGGTATTCGATACTTCCAAGTTCACCGTCGGCGGCAAGGAACTGAAGTCCGCGTTCGCGCTGGATACAGATGGCGACTTCACGCCGGACAAGGAGGAAGCGGTATTCGATGGCGCATTCCACGAATCTACTTCCAGTCCGGGTACCGTATTTCGCGCAGAGAATCGACGGCATTGCCTTGCTCAATGAAGAGTACTAAAAGGGCAGAGAACGTACCATGAATAGAAATGTCGAAAGAGGACTTTTTTTCAGTCCTCTTTTGGTGTTTTATTATTATTAGAAAATATCGCAAGGCGAATTTTCAAGCCAATAACGACAAAAGACAGAGCAAACAAGAGCAAAAGGTGAAACGGAATGAAAAACACCACGCAGTAGCTTTAAGGGAATCACAAACGCTTTCGGTAGCAATATTGCTAACGATGCAGATTTATATCTGGACAAGGGGATCATCATGTCGCTTCTCGGAGAAAAAACGGATCGGCAAGACGACGCTGATGAATATGCTTGCCGGCATCTACTTTCCGCGATGAAGGGCAAGATTTTCATCGACGGAAAGCCCGTATCGATCGCCTCACCCAAGGACGCTTTCGCAAACGGCATCGGTACGATCCAATCATATTTAAGCTTTCGATGTTTTTACGCGGCAGCGGAGAAACATCGTGCTGGGTCTAAAGGGAAGAGGAAAGCTCGATCGCAGGGCGGTTTCGAAAAGGTTAAAGCAATCAGTCAAAGATATGGGTTTGAAATCGATCTGATAAAAAAGATTTATGAAATGTCTGTCTCCGAAAAGCAGACTGTCGAGATTCTCAAGGTTTTTGTATCGCGGCGCGACATCTTGATTTTGGACGAGCCGACCGCGGTGCTGACGCCGCAGGAGACGCAAAAAGCTGTTTCAGGTGCTTCCGCACGATGAAAGAAGGACGGCAAGTCGATCATCATCATCACGCATAAGCTGAATGAGGTGATGGAAATCTCCGATGGTCGCGGTTTTGCGTAAGGGGCAGCATATCGCAACGGTCAAGACAGCGGAAACCGATGAAAGCAAGCTGACCGAAAAATGATGGTCGGACGCAAGGTTTCTCTGAATATTGACAGACCGGAGCCGGTCAATCCGCAGCCGCGGCTGACGATCGCGGGGCTGACCTGCAGAGATAATGAGGGGATAGTGAAGCTGGATAATGTCGGCTTTATCGCTTACAGCGGCGAAATTCTCGGAATCGCGGGCATTGCGGGCAGCGGACAGAAGGAACTTTTGGAGACGATCGCCGGGCTTAGACATGTGACAGGCGGCTCCATTATTTACACGCCGGAAGGCAAAGCGCCCGGAGGAGCTGGTCGGCAAGACGCCGATGGAGATCAGGACGCGGGCGTCGCGCTCGCCTTCGTACCGGAGGATCGTCTCGGCATGGGACTGGTCGGCGGCATGGGCATGACCGGCAACATGCTTTTGCGTTCCTGGAACAAGGGCAAGGGGATCTTCATCGATCGTAAAGCGCCGGAACAGCTCGCGGAGCAGGTGCTCGAAAATCTTGAGGTCAAGACGCCGGACATCGATTATCCGTGCGCAAACTCTCGGGAGGCAATGTGCAGAAGGTGCTTGTCGGAAGAGAAATCGCTTCCGCGCCGTCGGTGCTGATGAGTGCCTACGTGGTACGCGGCTTGACATTCATACTTCTTATACGATCTATAATTTAATGACGGAGCAGAAGCAAAAAGGGCGTTGCTGTCATCTTTGTCGGCGAGGACCTCGACGTACTGCTCGAGCTCTGCGATAAAATCCTCGTCCTCTGCGGCGGTCGGGTTTCCGGCATCGTGGACGCGGAACGACGAGCAAGGAAAGAAATCGGTCTTTGATGACGCGATACGGCGGAAAGGAGGAAAACTAAATGAACGAAAAAAACACCTCTGATTCGCCTTGCGAAACGCGAGGATATGCCAAAAGCAAAGTCTGGCTGATTCGCGCCGCAGCGTTCCTGCTGGCGATCGTACTGGGCGGACTGGTATTTTTTAATCGCCGGCACGAACCCGATAACTGCGTACGGCGCGATTTTGAGCAGTTCACTGGGCAAAGCCTCCGGCGTCAAACAGGTTGTCAAGATCGCGGTGCCGCTGCTGGGTACCGCGCTGGCATGGCGCCGTGCTTCGCGATGCGCTTCTGGAATATCGGCGGAGAGGGGCAGATTACAATGGGCGCGGTCGCGGCTTTTTTGCGCTGAACTACGCGGGTTCGATTCCGTCTCCGCTTCTGCTGCTCTGATGGGTATCTTTTCGATCCTGTTCGGCGCGGCATGGGCGGCCATTCCGGCAAGCTTCAAGGCTCGCTGGGGAACAAACGAAACCCTTGTTCACCCTGATGATGAACTACATCGCCATCGGCATTGTCGGCTGGCTGCAGGGCGGCCCCTGGGAGGGTAAGCCCGGTTCGCAGATTATCCCGATGTTTGACCAGGCGGCGGTGCTGCCAAAGGTTTTCGGTGTCCACTGTGGGTGGATCATCGTACTGCTTCTGACAGCAGGGATGTACATTTACATGAATTACACCAAGCACGGTTATGAGGTCGCGGTACTCGGCGAATCTGAAAACACCGCAAGATACGCAGGCATGAATGTCACGAAGGTGACGATCCGTACAGCCTGTTTGTCCGGCGGCATCTGCGGTCTGATCGGCTTTATGGTCTGCTCCGGCACCCACATGACGCTTTACGCGGATGTCGCGGGCGGCGTCGGCTTTACTGCCATCGTTGTTGCTTGGCTGGCGCAGTTCAATCCGTTCGCGATGATCGCGATCTCACTGCTTTGGCAGTGCTCTGAAAAAGGAGCGAGCGGTCTGCAGACAACGCTGCGTGTTCCGGCCTCTATCGCGGACATCATCACAGGCATTATTCTCTTATGTATGCTGGCCTGCGAGTTCTTCATCAATTATCGCATCATTTGGCGCAATCAGGAAAAGGAGGGTAAATCATGGATATAAACCTCATCGGCTTGATCAGAGCTGCCGTACTCAACGGAACCCCCGCTCCTTTTTGGAACTTCCGGCGAAATTCTGACTGAAAACTCCGGAAACCTGAACCTCGGTGTCGAGGGACTGATGTTCATGGGCGGTGCCTTTGGACTCTGCGGCGCGTTTGTCTACGGACAGGCCGCGGGCGATCACGCTGTCGGCGCGGTCGCGGTCGCCATCGCGCTGCTGGCTTCTTTTGCGGCAGGCGTCATCGGCTCGCTGATCTTCAGCTTTTTGACTATCACGCTGCGCGCAAACCAGAATGTAACCGGCCTGGCACTGACGATCTTCGGCACGGGTGTCGGACAGTTTGTCGGAGAGCTGATGCGTCTCAAGGTCGGCGGCAACGTTACCGTCAGCAACGCGCTCAAGGACGCGTTCGCGAATCCGGTTTTACCGAAGTTTTTGCAGGATATTCCGGTCGTCGGACCGATCCTGTTCAGCTACAACTTCTTTGTATATCTGGCTTTGCGGCAGCAATCATCATGGCTTACGTGATGGCGAAAACCCGCTGCGGGCTGAGTCTTTGCGCGGTCGGAGAGTCTCCGGCAACCGCGGACGCTGCGGGCATCCACGTGACCAAATATCGCTATCTGGCGACTGTCATCGGCGGCGGGATCTCCGCGGTCGGCGGCATGGTCTATACGATGACGATCGCGGGAGGCGTTTGGAATCACACCGGACTCTCCGGTGAAGGATGGGTCGCTGTGGCGCTGGTTATCTTCTGCCTGTGGAAACCACTCAACGCACTTTGGGGCTCGATCCTGTTCGGCGGACTGCTGATTTTTTATCTGCGTTTGCCGATTCCGTTCCTGCCGACACAGATCTACAAGGTGGTGCCGTATATCGTGACCGCTATCGTACTGATCGTCGTATCCATGCGTCAGCATAAGGAGGATCAGCCGCCGCAGGGTCTTGGGCTGAACTATTTCCGCGAGGAGCGCTAGACTGCGCCGCACGGCAGCGAACAGATACCGCGCGTCCGCAAAGCGTGAAACGAGTACAAATCGGACTCGAGCACATAGAATCACAACATCATCAAGAAAGGAATTTTCAAACAATATGGACAAGTTTTTTAAAATTAGCCGAACACGGTTTCGACCGTAAAGACCGAGATCATTGCCGGCTTTAACTTTCTTCGCAATGGCTTATATTATCTTCGTCAATCCGAATCAGGTGACCGGATTCACAGAAGGTCTTAGCAATATTTGGAATGCTGTTTACGTCGCGTCTGTTCTGGCAGCGACCATCGGCACGCTGTTGATGGCGTTATACGCCAAATGCCGTTCGCGCAGGCCTGCGGCATGGGGCTTAACTCCTTCTTCTTCGTCAGCTTTATCCTGCCGCAGGTCATCGCGGGCGGGGACTGCGTACAGGAGGGCTATCCAGGCAGGGCTGGTCATCGTACTGATCTCGGCATCATCTTCATGATCCTTTCATTGACAGGCGCAAAGACAGTATATCGCGAAAGCGATGCCCAATGCTCAAAGCGATCCCGGCGGGCATCGGCTTGTTCATTACCTATATCGGGTTCCAAAATGTCGGCATCATTCAGGCAAACCAGTACACTGACGCAGTTCGTGGACATTCATGGGTGCGATCAACGGCGAGGGCGGTATTATGACGGTACTTCCCTGGCATTGCTGGCGCTGCTCGGCTTCCTGCTCGTCATCTTGGGTAAACGCAATGTGAAGGGAAACGTGCTGCTCGGCATCGTGATTACGGCTGTGCTCTACTATGTTTTCTCCCGGTACTGTGCCATCCTTCGATATCACACAGATCGGACAGTCCTTTAAAGGACTTTGCAGATATCGGCGTGACAGGTGTCTTCCACCGGCGTCCTGGAAGCACGCATTCAGTCCGGAGTTCGTCGGCGGCGTCTTCAGCGCGATCCTTTACATCATACCTTCTGCTTGATCGACATGTTCGACACCATCGGTACCCTGTATGGTACGGCGGCGCAGGCAGACCTTTTGGATGAAAACGGCGACCCGCAGAACCTCGACAAGTGTATGGCTTGCGACTCTATCGCGACTGTATCCGGCGCGGTTCTGGGTCTTCCACCTGTACAACTTTCGTAGAATCCGCGTCCGGCGTAGCCTGGGCGGCAGAACGGGTCTGACCTCTCTGGTCGTATCGATCTGCTTCTTCGTACCGCCTGCCTGTTCCTGACACCGCTCGCGGCATCGTTCCGGCCTGTGCGACCAGCTCCGGCACTGATCTATGTCGGCGTGCTGATGCTCGCAACTTCAAGAATGTGGATATGAAGTGACCTCATGCTCCGCTGCACCGGCGTTCCCTGACGCTGATCGCGATGCCGCTGAGACTTACTCCATCGCCAACGGTATCGGCATCGGCTCCATCGCTTACACCATCATCGCGATCTGCACCGGCAAGTTCCCGAAAACAACCGGACATCATGGTACGCGATCATCGGCCTGCTGTTCTGTCTTGAAGTTTAAAATCTTCATTAAATGAAAAGTAAGGCTGTTTGCATAAAAGCAGGACAAAATGCACAAAGGATGGTGAAAAAAAAAGATTCATTTTGCGCTTGAAACTCTTTCCGTAAGAATCTATAATGTACTTGTCACAGCGAGGCCGCAGGGCCATAAAAGACAAGGCGATGCGAATGGTTCTGTTCCATGAAACGAGTGTAAACGAAGTTTGAATGGATAAACAGACCTTCTGCTTTTTGTTCCCCAGCTTTCGCTGGCTAGGAACAAGTCGTAGAAGGCAACTGGCAGCCCCAGCCTGCACTGGCGAGCCATAAGGCGAAGCTAAGCGATTTTTCACGAAAGTGCAGCAGAACTTAAGGGGCGAGCCATGAACCTCATGTGTTTATGAAATGAAAATTTTGAAACAGGATGAAATCTGTTTTGTGAAATGAAAATTGCAGGGCTGACGCGTCAGCTGCCACTCTGCAAAGTAACAGACGATTTATACATCGGTGCTTTCATCATGTTCAGTGATGTTGAGATTACCAAGGGCGTGGCAGAGCGCTGCTCAAAAAGCGCCGGAATTCGACATTCTGATTACCGCAGAGGAATCTAAGGCATTCCGCTGCCAGCTTACGAAATGGCAAGACAGGCCGGCGAAATGACTACATCGTAGCGCGTAAGGGCCCGAAAGCTCTATATGACGGATATTATCAAAACGACCGTGGATTCCATCAACGACGGATCATATCCAGACGCTGTGCACGGCAAGCATGAGGCGGATATGCTGCGCGGCAAGCGCGTGCTGATCGTTGACGATGTCATCAGCACCGGAGAATCCCTCAAGTCCATTGAGACGTTGGTCAATCAGGTCGGCGCGGATATCGTCGGCAAGATGGCTGTCCTCGCGGAAAGGCGGCGCTGCAGATCGCGATGACATCATCTACCTCGAAAAGCTTCCAGTCTTCAATCCGGACGGCAGCGTGAAATAGTAAAAACATTTTGGGCGGATAACCAAGTTCTTGGATATCCGCCCAAATTATAGCAAATAAAAATCAGCCGGTACCCCTGCAGCACTGAAGGCGCGCACAGGCGTACCGGTTTTTGTGATGCGACGTTTAAAAAGAAACGTGCTGCCAGCTAGATTGTGAGTTTAAATTTGTCGATAGAAATGTCGGTAAATTTCACATCACTTTCTTTCAAGAACATAAGCATGTAGATTGAAGATAGGTTACTTTCCCTTCTCGCTCTACATTGGAGTTCGAGAAGACGATTGCGCGTGTGAGATGATAATTCTCATTTTTGCAGTACTTGGACGAGGGCAGAGTGTTTTCTTATAATCCTTGCCGCTTTTGATCTCGATCGGCAGGACAGCACCATCATGTTCGACAACAAAATCTAATTCACCTTGTTTTTTTTATTATTGTAGTAGTAACAGCGGCAGCCGTGCGCGATCAATTCCTGCGCCGCTACATTTTTCATAGATAGCGCCTTTGTTGATATCCTTTTCCTGATTTATGATTTTGAGTTTGACAGACTTCCGTAGATTGTAGTGAGCATGCCGACATCAGAGAAAAAAGTTTAAATAATGTGCTTTTTTGATTCAGCAGCAGCGGCATCTTTGGCTCGGTTATGTTGAACACAGGGAGGGCAACACCTGCCTTCCACAGCCATGTGAAACTATCGCTCATTTTTTCAAATCGTAGTTTTTATCGATATCCGCTAGTTTAAAACGCTTGTTTTGTTCGTTCAGCTCTGCGGGAATGAGCTCATAGATGCTGGTCAGGAGTAGTTTTTGTTTTCTGTTTCATATTGCGTAAAGTCCAGCTTGTATTGCTGCAGGATCGCCAGGTGCTGATCCATAACCATATCGATGTTTTTTCTGTGCGGCGATACGTATCTACAGCAGCCGGCATACCTCCGATGATCAGATAAAGATGAAACAGCTGCAGCATTTTTTTGTGAATGATTGGATCGACAGGTGTTTCATTTTGATATGCACCGCGCAATGCCTCAAAAGACAGCATCGCTGATCTGAAACAGTTGGAGAAACTCTTCGAAATCCAGCGGATACATTTGCAGCGTCTTTAGATATCCCACAGGGGCTGATTTTAGGTTTACGATTTCAACGCCAAGAAGTGAACCGCTCAGAATGTAACGATACCTTTGATCTTCCACAAGGAATTTTTTTATCCTGGTTACAATTTCTTTGTATCTTTGTATTTCATCAAAGAACAGAATTGTTTCTCCCCGGCACGATTCTTTTTTCGCTGTATAAGGATAGCTTGAGGATCAGGTCGTCAATATCTGCAGCACTTTCCAGGATCCTGATGATATCAGGCTCCCGAATCAGATTGAATTCTATATAGCTGCAGCCCTCGGACTCCAGACAGTGTCGAATGATGTAGGTCTTACCGGCCTGCCTGACACCATATACGAGCAAAGCTCTTTTATCATCTTGAAGCCAGTTTTTGAATGTCTTTTTCGACTTTCCGTTTCAGCATGTGGCACCTCCGCAAAATACGTTTTCCAACCATATTATATGTCTTTTTTGACATTTTTACAACCGGATTTCGGTTATTTTTGACGTTTTCCAACCAAGGAAATGAAAGGTTGCAGCGATCCGAAAAAGAAGACAAACGGACAAACGTGTGCATAACGAAAAGATTTCTATGCACACGTCGGCTATGGTGAGAGCGACGTTCCCGCAAATGCTTTTAAGAGTACAAAAATAAAAACGGTACGCTTCCGCGGCGCCGAAAGCGTGCGGGCGGCCTGCATTTTAATGCAGCGTCGCGAGGCGGTGCATTTTTGTAAATAGTGCGTATGCTTTGTTAGGAGAATACACCGGTTGGACTGCAGGTTAAGGTAGCTTTTCTTGTTCAATTACAATAAGTTCTTGGCTGATTACACTTTCTTTGCACTGTCCAAGTAAGCCTTATAGCAGGATATACCCCAGAAAGCAGTGCTTAATGCTGCAAGTAGCAGCAGGACGGCAATGGCTCGTTTGATGGATCTGCTAAGAGAAATCTTTGCAATCCTCCGTCTGCGAAGGAGCACCATGTAATCATGGACGATCTCTTCCGGCGTGGAGAAGCGCGCAACATCTTCCATAGTGCAATTTGGTGATTGGCTGCAAAATTCGTTGACAAGAATCTTTGAAAATCTCTTAAAACTGCTTTTCTTTCTTTGTGTAGAAGTGGAAGCAGCAATTTGATCTGTTTTGAAATAAGTGTCAAGTTCCTTTGATTCATGATTCACCGTCCTCACATGGTAATGCTTCACATGCCAGCATCGCGTCGATACCGTCCCCTGAGATTTTGATATTCCTCGCGCAAATTGTTTAGGCGTGCAAGCCCTTCCGGCTCTAAGTGATAGTACACGCGATCCTTCTGCTTGCCTGCCGTTCTTCGCGGTCCGAAATATAATGGCTGTCAAGAAGCTTGTACAGCGTCGGGTATAGGTACTTTCGGTTGATGAGTCTGCCGCCGGAAACTGTTTCCAACAGCGGGACAAATTCATAACCGTAAGATATCTTTTTTTTCTAGTAGGGAGTTAAAATAATCAGTTCAGCAAAGCTGAACCTAAAATTTGTTTTTGTGCGCACTGGGAGACCTCCTTCAAATCATTATTACATAGCGTATTATAAAATGTAAATACTATATTAAACAAAATATTATTGACTTTGGAACATAAATATGATATGTTAGAGGTACAAGAGGGGTGCTTGCAGAACAAGGGGAGTGAAGCAGATGGAAATGGACAAAACACTTACAGGAAAGGCAAAATGAAGAACGAAATTCGAAATGCATTTCAATTGTATCTATGTCGTATGCGGATTGCTGTATGGGGATTTTGGCTGAAACGTGACAGCTTTTTCGGTTTTCTTCCGGCGGGGATTCGGTTTTCTTTTTAACATCAGCGGCTATGCTGCTTCTGACGCCTTTGATTTTGGGATATAACCATCGGTATGAAGCGCGTGCAGCAAGGCTTCATCGCGATAAGTGCAGCGCCAACTGATAAAAATAGTACAGTAATCGTTCCGGTTGTATCCGGCAGGAGAAAAAAGAAAAGGCGGGGAAAATGAAAGAAGATTGATTTTGGATTTTAGCAATCATTTTCAGTATTGACATCGTTTTACAGCTGAAAGGCATGACAAAGGGTGTGAATCAAAAGTCCACATCATTTTTAGCATATGGTCATTGTCTTGTGCGTGCTTATTTTTAAGAAAGGGCAGTAGATTGTTATAAAAAGGACATGATAAAGGAATGAGAGAGAAACGAATATAAAAAAGACAAAAATAACGACACTACATGGGAATTTATTTTCACAACGCTTATCATTACTTATGCGATTTGGTGGTTTTCATCGCTTATGGTTATTACAGGAAGAGATATTGGCTTTTGTGTACAGTGCAGATGCTTTATCCCAGCATTAACTGCACTCATGCTTGATCAAAAAAGGAATGGAAGTTGTTTTACAGGGCTAAATTATTTTATGGCTATCTGGTTGGAAGTCTTCTGCTTGTAATCACAGCTGTTTTCGGAAACATTTTTTCCACATAGCACCAAAATATTTTAGCCATCATTGTGCTGGTTCATTTTGTTTTTTTCGTATTATTTCAACCTATGGAAGAAAAAAGAAGGTCATATCAGGATCTCTGTTGGAAATTTTTGTTTATATTCCTTGTTCTATATTCTGCTCTGGTTTGGAATCAATCTGATTTCTGCATTTGTGAAAGTGCGAAAATTTTTTCTTCTGGATGCAATGAACATGAAGGAGTGGCTCATTTTTCTCAACTTCCCGCGTTTTTTGGCTTTCTTTTTTCTTTGAGGTATGGGTGGAGATTTTTTTTGCAGCCAAAGCTGCAGGAATTTGTGCAGGGAGATGGAAAGGAGTTGTTATACTAAGTTGTTTGGGGATCCCAGCACTTGCCATTGAATTTACATTTACTACAGTACTCCGAGAACTGGAAATATGCAATCAGCAGTCAGATTTTGGGATGCATTGTTTGACCATTATTTTGCAAAGCTCTATAACATGATGAATAGCTTGGTTATGATCAATAATGGATCACTATATTCACAATTACTGGGAGCTATTTTTTATGCCGAGAATGGTGATAGTGACAAAGGATCGTTACAATCTGTGGTACTGGCATTTGTCTCACAACTGATGCTGATAGGTTTCATCCACATAACAACTTTTTAGAGAAGGAGAAAAAATTAAGATATTTCGTACATAAAGATCAAAGAAATAAAAAGAAAAGCGCGACAGTCACACACACTTCACTGTTAACAGTCGCTTTTGCGCAACAAATGTTGCGGAAGCGCTACAGCTTGATCCAGATTTCGTATGCCGCAGTCTCTGCACGAGAGCAGGGGCTGCGAGTGCTGATCGCGATCGAACGGCAGGAACGCGGGATGACGCATTGTGCGGGAAACCTTGGCGAAGAGCAATACGTAACCC
>VOFC01005164.1_pt1 | contig 36572 bp, 57 predicted proteins | sample 5384161 | NCBI WGS metagenome assembly VOFC01 (sample SAMN12384722, study PRJNA508395) | human gut metagenome | isolation source: healthy gut B | host: Homo sapiens | reverse complement strand
AACTTTTGCCTCCAGCAAAGACCTTTCCGTTTCCGGCAAGGGTTTTAAAATTTCACGGATCCGTAATTTTTCTGCCAAGCTCTATATTCAGACGTTTTGCATATGCCCATTTTCCCTGCACCTGACGCGATCCATGTTCCCGCTGAAATCTTCGAATCCGTCCCAGCACACGGTACATCCGGTCTTTGTCACTGGAAAAGTTAATAAACTTTCTTTCCAGGACAGTTCCGTCTGCCCGCATGATGGTACAGACTGCATCCATATTGATGCCGAGATCCACGCTGCAGATCGTTTGCTCTTTGACAGGTGTCCGGTTTAAAGATACCTCTTCCGCATACGTAAAACGCAGAAAATATTTGTCGTGCTTTTTCTCCAATGTTGGCGCCGAAGCTTTTTTGCCCGACCAGTGTTTTCTTAAATATTCCATATCCGTATGTTTCAGCCGCGCAGCAAACCATTTCCAGTCGTGGCCATCGTACAGTTTTAAAAAGGCCGCATCTTCCTCTTCTGTGTTTTCACGGTACATGACATCGTGGTAAAAACAGGCATGGCATACTGTTCACTTTTCAGATACGGCTTTCCCGTTTTCTCCCCCTCTGCTTTCCACTGTTCCAGACGCGTCCGATAAGAAGATACACTCCCAAGCGCATGCTGGACTGCCGCCCGTCTGAAATAGGATGGCATTTTGGGAAAGCAGAAATCAAAATCAAACCGGGCCGGATTCCGTTTCGTTGTATGCACCAGATGTTCCGCTGCATTGAAACGTTTCTTACTTTCTCAATTTGGGCCAGTTCTTCCCACACAGATTCATACACTTTGACCAGATAGCGGACAGCAGAACGGTAAATCTCCAGTGTCTGGCGGATCGGAATATTCTGTTTTCGTAATTCTACACCATAACTGGATATGATTTTCATTCGCTTTCTCCTCCGGGTTTTAACGGGATTTTTCCTTCTGACCTTCTATGTAAGCAAGTATCTGTTCACGGCTTCGGTCACTAACCGTTACAGCACAATAAGACGGATTTCACAAATGTTCTCCCCACAACTCTTTCTATTACCACGAAATTTTTTACTTTGCAATGCACATACCTTTTCAGACGCTGATTTTCTTGTTTCCTTTTTCAGAAAATTGCAACCAAAGGGGCGCACCTGAAAATTTCTTTTCAAATGCGCCCCTTCGCTTTCTTTTCTTCTGTTTTTTCTGTCAGATCAATCCGTAATGCTCCATCGCCTTTGCCACGCCGTCCCGCTCGACGGTATCGGTTACGTACTCTGTGTACGGATCCAGAATCTCATCATGTTTTCCAAGCGCAATGGTGTGTGCGCCGCACCGGAACATGGTAAGGTCGTTGCTGCTGTCGCCAAATACGTATGCATCTTCTTTCTCCAGCTGAAACTGTTTCAGCGCATAGTCCACAGCTGTTCCTTTGCTGCAGCCGTGCGGAACGAGTTCGTATACACCACCGCGACGGTCCATGATATCAAACTCCTGCTCAAACTCACGGTACATACGTTCTATATCAGACTGTGCATCGGTTACGATGCAAAATTTATCGTAGATGATTCCTTTTGTCTCTGCTGTCTCTGCGAGTCCGATTCCGACAGCAGCGAAATGGGCGCGCGTCTGCTCGACCTCCCGAAAACGGGATACCTCCGACGAGAAATAAACATTATCTGTTCCCTCCAGGATCATGCCGATCCTGCACTCCTTTAAAATAACCGGGATTTCCTCACAGCGCTTTTTCGGAATCGTCTGATGCATCAGGATTTCGCCGTCCCGGCGCAGATAGGTCCCGCAGCCGCACAGAAATCCGGAAAACGGAAGCTTTTTCAGCTCCTCGGGCAGCTCCGACCAGGTGCGGCCGGTATTAATAAACGTAAGATTTCCTTTTTCCGCTGTCTTTTTCAATGCATCGAGCGCGCTGTGCGGAATTTCTTTTGTAATCTCACTCAGTAACGTTCCATCAATATCAAAAAATAATGCTTTCACAAAAATTTCCTCCTCGTGTACTCTTTTCCTATCGGTCTGAAAAATTCGTGACTAAATTCGTGACCAGATATTTTTCCCTGTTTTCCTGTTCTCTTTCTGACATACGAAAAAATGCCGAAGCTCTTGATTGTCAAGGCTTTCGGCATTTTCATTCCAATCGAAGCGACGGGATTCGAACCCACGACCTCTGCGTCCCGAACGCAGCGCTCTACCAAACTGAGCCACGCTTCGATTTTTGTTTTCTGAACTCTCGTCCGTCAACAATAGCTATTATATATGATGTCTATAGGAATGTCAACACCTTTTTGAAATTTTTTTAATTTTTTTTTATTATTGCTTCAAAAGGTACATTTTTACACGGGTTTGCGGCCTTTTTGGTGTTCTTTTAGAATGACAGTTTCTGAGAAAGTCAAAAAAAAGATATGCCGGAAGTTCTGTTCCGGCATATCTCTTATCTTTGTTTCTCAGCTCAGCTGATATACATCTGCATACTGCACGCCGAAGCTCAGCGCCTCGGAATGGCTGCTGCAGAAGATGTCTACGTGGCCGTAAGCGGTTCCGCGGTCTTCTACCGTGTAAACCTGGCCGTTGATCATCAGTTTCGTGCCGAATGGTACACCGCCCATGGCGATCGTTCTTCCTGCGGTCGGTGTGGTTCCGCTCGCGGTGGATCCGCCGGACCACTGTCCGGTACAGATGGAACAGGAGCAATAGCCTGTCAGTTTAAATCTTCCAAGGTATGTTCCGCTGGAGGAGCTGCTGGAAGTATCTGACGCGGATGGACTCTCCGTTGTCGTGGAGGATGCGCTGCTGTCCGAAGAACTGCTTCCGGAGTTGCTGCTTGTATCGGTATCCGCTTTCGCTGCGGCATTTGCTGCTTCCGCGGCTGCGGCTCTTGCGGCCTCTGCCTCAGCTGCCTGTTTTCTGGCGGCCTCTGCCTGCTGCAGCAGCCTGCTGTGCGGCTGCAGCTGCTTCCTCTTCTGCTTTCTTCTGCGCTGCAATCTCCTCTTCTTTCGCCTGACGGATCAGGTCGTTGATTGCATCTGCTTTGCTGTTGATTTCATCTACCAGTGCACTCTCGCTGGATTTTGCATCGTCCAGCTCTGCGGAGTAGGTACGGAGTTCCTGATAAGCTGCTGCGTACAGCTCCTGGATGGCTTCCTGCTGATCGCTGCTCTGCTGCTGCAGTTCCACGATCGCTGCCTGCTCTTCCTGCACCTGTGTTTCTTTTTTCTTTTACCTGGTCTACCGTGTCCTCATACTCCTGCATAAGATCGCGGTCGAAATCGGAAATTTTCTGTATGTATTCTGCCCGGCTGATCAGCTCTGAAATGCTTTTGGAAGAAAAGAGCATTGCCATGTATCCGTTTCCGGAGGAATTTTCATACATATACTGGATACGGAGCTTCATCGCCTCGTACTGCTCTTCTTCTTTTGCTTTTGCATCTTCCAGATCTGCCTGAATCTGTACCAGTTCGTTCTGCTTCGCATCATACTGATCCTGAAGCTCCTGCAGACGGTTCTGCAGATCGTCCAGCTGCTGGTTCAGTTCGGAAAGATATTCTTCTGATTGTCCCTTTTTGGAATTGAGTTCGTCAATCCTGCTCTGTATGCTGTCAAGCTGAGACTGTGCGGCAGCCTGTTCTGCCTGAGCATTTGAAATTTTCTCCTTTGTACTGGCACCATAGCATGGCAGAACGGTTGCTGCCGTAAGCACTGTGGCCAAAACCAGGCTGAATAATTTCTTTTTTTTCATGTCGTACACCTCATACTTATTACGTTCTGTTGCTGATTGTCACTCCAAGTTACTGCGGAAAATGGGCCTTTTTTCCCGCCGTACTTTGCCATTATAACACAAGTATGTCTGAAATGAAAGTCTTTTTTAATTTCTGTTAATAACTTTGTAATATTTCGACGTTTTTCCTGCAAAAACTGGCATGATTTTTCTACTTTCTCCATCCAACAGGGTACTTATTTTTCAAGGTTCCATTGACCAGTTTGCCCCATCCAAGGCCGAATCCATCGACGCAGACCAGCTTCCAGCCCGACGGCGATGCGGTCTCTCCCGGCTCTACGGAAATTGTCTCACCGTGGAGATATTTTTCGGTACGCTCGTCATCTGCCTTTAAATTCATGTAATCTTTGAACTTGTCCGCGGCGAGTGTCACGGCAAACGGCTGTGACGGCTCGAAACGGTCTTTTTCAGTTCACCGAGATACAGACCGTTCCGCAGGAAGAAGATTCCGCACGCCATCCGGCAGGGACGGGGAATGGTATACTTTTCCGGCGCGGACTTCCAGTTCCTCCACCGGGATCGGTGCTGTCATCCGGGACAGGAAATCGGAAAGGATCTGTTTTTCTGCTTTCGACGGACCCGGTGCTTCCGTTCCGCGGTCTTTTTTCCGGTTTTTCTGTTTTTTGTTTTTCTTTTCGATCGGTTTTTCTTCTGTCTCATAAGGAATGGCTTCGCCTTTTTTGCGGAACAAGGCAAGGTAATGGCCCTCGCCGTTCATTTTATGCGGCCAGATGCGCACGGTCTTTTCGATCTCCGGATCGCCGTTTCCCCAGACTGGATTGCCTTTTGAAAAACCTTCGTAGCCTTCCATCTCGATCAGTTCCATTTCCGGGAAGTTTTCCAGAAGAAAAGAAACGGTTCCCTCGTCCTCCTGCGGGGAGAAGGTACACGTCGAATACATCATGAGGCCGCCCGGACGCAGCATTTTGACAGCATTCGAGGTGATCTCGCGCTGCAGATCCGCAAAGAAATCCGGCCGCTCCGGGGTCCAGGTGCCGATAACTGCCTCGTCTTTCCGGAACATGCCCTCGCCGGAGCACGGTGCATCCACGAGGATTTTATCGAAGAAGCCCGGGAAGACGTCTGCAAGGCCTGCCGGTGTCTCATTGGTGACAAGCACGTTTTCACTTCCGAACAGCTCCAGATTGCGCAGCAGTGCTTTGGCACGGGCGTTGCTGATATCATTGGCGACGAGAAGGCCGGTTCCTTTCAGGCGCGCATTCAGCTCGGTTGCCTTGCCGCCCGGCGCTGCACAGAGATCGAGCACACGCTCACCCGGTTCGATCGGGAGGCGGGACGCCGGGGTCATGGCGCTTGGCTCCTGCAGATAGAAGACGCCTGCCGCATACAGCGGAGACTGGCCCATGCGCATGCCGTCCGGCACGAAATAGCCGTTTGGAATCCACGGAATTTTCTTCCACGTTCCCGGAACAAGCGGCGGAAATCTTCGGTCCGGCATTTTTTTGTATTCACACGCAGCCCGGCTGTGCGGGGTGCGTCGTAGGAAGTTAAAAATGCATCAAATTCATCGCCCAGCATGTCCTGCATGCGGGTCAGAAATTCCTGTGGTAACTGCGCCATGTATTGTCTCTCCTTTTTTTATTTTGCTTTGTTGTGCATCGGTCCCTTTTCGTGAACTGGCGATGCTTTTTCTGTCTTTATTTCTTTTTGTTTTTCATCTGTTTCATAATTTCTTACAGAAAAAAGAGACAGCTTTTTCGATTTTTCAATCTTTTGCTGTCTCTTTTTTGCATAGCGGAGAAGAAGGGATTTGAACCCTTGCGCCGTTTCCGACCTACTGGTGTTCGAAGCCAGACCCTTCAGCCTCTTGGGTACTTCTCCGTATTTTGTCAAATACATCATATATTATAGTGCTTTTTTCGGGATTCGTCAATGATTTTTTCGATGGTTTCTGCTGGAAATGCGGGGATTGTATTTTTTGCAGAATTTCGGAAATGCGGGGGAGATCTTGACCTTTTGGTTATTTATGATGAAATTAGTTAGGAAATGGAGGTAAATGTAATGAAACATACATACGAAAAGCCCGTAATTACTGTGGATGCAGGTATGGCAGAAGGGGTATGCGGCGAGCGGTGCTCCAACAACTCAAATTTGAAAGCGCAACTTACTCAAACAAATAATCTTCCTCAGGCAGCATCCCATCCCGATGCTGCCTCTTCTTTTTATTCTTTCCCTTCTTCCGCCCTCTTCCTCTCTTCTTTTTTCTTCTTTTTCACCACCCGCAGTCTCCGGAAAAACGCACTCAGCATCTCCGAGCACTCTTCTTTCAGCACGCCGCGCTCGACCTTCACCTGATGGTTAAACTCGTGCATTTCCAGCATATTTAAGATCGATCCCGCGCAGCCCGCCTTCGGGTTCATGCTACCGATGACGACTTCGCTGACTCTCGCCTGTACGATCGCACCGGCGCACATCTGGCACGGTTCCAGGGTGACATACAACGTACAGCCCTCCAGCCGCCAGTCGCCGAGCTTTTTGCTTGCTTTCCGGATCGCATTCAGTTCCGCGTGGGACAGCGTGTTTTTATCCGTATTTCTGCGGTTATAGCCCCCGCGCAATCACCTTTCCCTCGTACACAATCACACAGCCGATCGGCACTTCCATCAGCTTTTCCGCTTTCTTCGCCTGCGTAATCGCCTGGCGCATGAAGCGTTCCCGTTCTTTCCGGTTCGCTTTTTCCTCCGGCGTTTCCAGCTTTGTTTCTTCTTCCATTGTGCACTTCCTTTCTTCTCTGCGTATATTTTCTGTCCTTCCCGCATATCGTGAACTGTAGCGCAGTATCTTTTTCTACTCTTTTTACTTCTATGCAGGAGGTTTTTATGTCTGATTACCGGCGTTTCATTGCCTATCTATACGAATACCCGAACAACCGCAAGGGCGGATGCTGCGGCTTTGTCCGCGTGGAGTCGCAGAACGGCTTCTGCCGCATGGACTTCAGATCAAATCGCCGTCTCTTCCGCCGGAGACCTCGGTCACGGTCTACGGATTTATCCGCCGGTCAGGGCGGATGTACGGCATTCCGCTCGAAATCTCCTTGCGGGGCGCTCTTCTACGAGTGGAAAACTCTTCACGCACTCCGATGCCATTGGGCAGACGGATGTCACGCTCGACGAGCTTGGCGGTCTGATCCTGCTCTGCCGCCAGACCGGCGTCATCGCCACCCAGTGGGACGATCTTCCGATTCAGCCGGAGTTTTTCGCTCCCACGCTCCCGCAGGAGCCCAAAACATCCGCAGACAATGGTGCCAGACCGACCGAAGAGAAAACTGCCGAAACACCCGAACCTCTGGATCCCGCCGTACCTGCGCAGTCCCTGCCATCATCAGACGCTTCCAAAGCACAGTTCGATGAACTTTCCACAGAATTCAGCAGCAATTCCGAGCTTTATCCACAAAATTCCAACCCGGAATCCACCGTCTCCACAGAATCCACATCAACTGACACGGTAAACACCGTTCCTGCAGACAGGATCACGCAATCATCCGCCAACACACTCCATCCCGCATCCGCGGAATCTGTGAAAGCCGCAGAAAGCTATCCCTCTGCCAACCCGGAACCGCCGCAGCCCATCCCGGATTCTGCCGCCCAGCCGCTACATATGACTTCCGCCGATTTTCCCGCCGCGGCAGCCGTGCCGCCGTCCCGCGCTGCTCTCTATCTCCAGCTTCAGGACCAGTTCCCGGAGTTCCACCCGTTCCCAGATGATGATCTGACCGACTGCCTGCGCCTCTCACTCGACGATCTTCCACAGCTCCGCGCCGCCGGTCTTTCGGTGGATGCGAACCGCTTCGTCCTCCATGGCTCCTCGTCCTATCGCCATCTGCTCCTCGCCCGGAACCGCGACCAGCAGGAACTCTGGTATTTCGGCGTCCCCGGCGTCTACACGCCGAATGAGCAGTTCATGGCAAGCCTCTTCGGCTTTTTCCACTTCAAGCAGGCGATGCGCCCCGCCGAGCTCGCGCCCGATGCCCGCTTCGGCTACTGGTACCGCACGCTTTAAAGCGTTTTTTAATCCACGCCGCGGATCTCCACTGTCTCAATCTTTCCGCGCAGGATCTCGCAGAACCGCTCGAGCTGCTCCCTCGCATACCCCGAGAACCTCGGATCAATCACATAATCCGATTCCCGGTAATTCTGCAGGAAGTACCGTTTTGCCCCGGAAAGCCACTTTCCGATCGCTTCAATCTCTTCCCTTCCATGTAGCTCTTGGCAGAGCGTTGTCCGGAACTCATAGTCCACCACGCCGCTCTTTAAAAACTCGACCGACTCATTGATCCGCATCACATCGATCTTTTTCACGCCCGCCGTCTCGCCATACCGGGACGGCGCGTTTTTGATGTCCATGGCAACGTAGTCGATTTTCTTCTCTTCCACCAGCTTTTTCAAAATCTCCGGCCGGTATCCATTCGTATCGAGCTTCACAGGATATCCCAGTTCCTTAATTTTCGTCACGAACCGCTCCAGATCCGGATCCAGCGTCGGCTCACCGCCCGTCACGCAGACGCCGTCCAGCACGCCGCGCCGCTTTTCGAGCACTGCAAAAATCTCCTCCTCCGGAATCACCGGCTCCCATTCGGGATGCTGCACGAGATTTCCGTTCTGGCAGAACGGGCAGCGGAAATTACATCCGCCCGAAAACAATGTGCACGCCACCTTGCCCGGGTAATCCAGCAGCGTCAGCTTTTGAAATCCATGTATGACCATATGCTATCCTCTCCGACCGCAGGAATCCGAACTTTCGTCCGCCCTGCAACAGAAAAAGCGGAACCATAATGTCCGCTTTTTCCATTCATCTTCTATTGGTAATTATTTGCCGTAACGCTCTGCCTGGGAACGGATCAGGTCCAGATCATCAAAATAGTTGATTTTCATGGCTGCTTTGACATCCGCCAGTGTCTGAGCGGCAACTTTTCCTGCCTCTTCGCTGCCTTTTTTTCAGCATCTCATAGATCGCCGGAATGTCTTTTTCCAGCTCTTTTCTGCGGTTACGGATCGGCTCTAAGGTCTCCTGCAGTACATTGTTCAGGAACTTCTTCACTTTGACATCGCCAAGGCCGCCTCTCTGGTAATGTTCTTTCAGCTCGTCGAGATTTGCGTAATCCGGCAGATAGCGCTCGAAGTGCTCCGGCTGGCAGAATGCATCGAGATAGGTAAATACGGTATTTCCCTCGATCTTGCCCGGGTCGGTGATCTTGATGTGCTCTGGGTCGGTGTACATGCTCATGACTTTTTTCTTGATCTCATCCGGCTCCTCGGACAGGTAAATGCAGTTTCCAAGCGATTTACTCATCTTCGCTTTTCCATCGATACCCGGCAGACGTCTGCAGGAATCATTCTCCGGCAGCATAATCTTCGGCTGCACAAGTGCCTCGCCATAAACCGTATTGAATTTGTGGACGATCTCCTGTGTCTGCTCGATCATCGGCATCTGATCCTCTCCAACCGGAACGGTCGTTGCCTTGAATGCGGTGATATCGGCAGCCTGGCTGATCGGGTAGGTGAAGAAGCCAACCGGGATGCTGGCCTCGAAGTTTCTCATCTGGATCTCACTCTTTACGGTTGGGTTTCTCTGCAGTCTGGAAACCGTAACGAGATTCATATAATAGAAAGAAAGCTCGCACAGCTCCGGAATCTGAGACTGGATAAAGATGGTGCTCTTTTCCGGATCAAGTCCGCAGGAAAGATAATCCAGTGCTACCTCCAGAATGTTCTGGCGCACCTTCTCCGGGTTGTCCGCATTGTCGGTCAGCGCCTGTGCGTCTGCAATCATGATGTAAATTTTATCGAATTCACCGGAGTTCTGCAGCTCCACGCGGCGGCGCAGTGAACCAACGTAATGTCCTACATGCAGCTTGCCGGTCGGTCGGTCGCCGGTCAGTATAATTTTTCCCATTTTTTCTTCCTGCCTTCCTGATACGTATCTTCGCAGTCCGCTTCCGTCTGAAAATTCTCAGCCCTGCGGACCTTCTACATACCCTCTATAATACCGTCTTTTTTACAAACACTGTCAATGGTCTTTTTCCGGTAAAATCCCTCAAAATATCTATTATGAGACAAATCGTTCAACAGCCACGTACAGCCTTCCCTTTTTCGTCTGGTTCTGCACGCCCACATAGCGGAATTTTCCCATATGGCGCACGGTCACGAGATCGTCCTCTTTTAATGACGCGCTCGGCGACGTCACCAGCTTTCCGTTGATAAACACCTGGCTGCCCTCGATCAGCGGCACCATTTTGCTCCGCGAACTGCTGAACGCCAGCGACAGCACCGCATCGAGCCGCACGGACGCGCCGCCGCCTTCTTCACGCTCAGTTTTCGGCCCCGTCAGCTCCTCCGGAAGTCCAGCATCGACTTCACAGTACACGCTCGTATGGCGCACTTTTTTCAGCTCCGCACAGATGTAGTCCGCCATATCCGCCATACAGATCAGATACGCCTGGTTTCCATCGATCAGAATGTCTCCCAGCTTATACCGCTCCACGCCGAGATTCATCAGTGATCCTAAGAAATCACGGTGTGACAGCGCATCCGCAAATTTTTCATTCAGCGGGCTGATGCGCACGACTGCGATCGGAAGCATCGACGCATCACCGTCCTCTGCATAGGATGGCAGAAACAGCGCCGCTTTCCGCTCTGCCGCCTCGTATCCGCCGGACAGTACGTAACGCACGCCCGGGATTTTATTTACCGTGCGGTAGAACAAATCCTGCTCCGCCAGCGTCAGAAACTCCGTGTGTGACGGAACATCCCTGTGATAACACTGCTCTGCCAGATCCTGAATCCGTCCTACCAGCACTTCTTCCTCATTCATGGTAATCCCCTTTGATACACCGCGGGCTGCCCCTGTTTTCTTTCGGGCAGCCCACATATCACACTTTATTTATCAAGCAGCATCGACAGTCCGATCCGCTTCTTCGCCAGATCAAGGCTGATGACCTTCACTTCCACGATATCGCCGACGCTCACAGCCTCCAGCGGATGCTTGATGAAGCGTTTCGTCATCTGGGAAATGTGGACGAGTCCGTACTGCTGCACGCCGATATCGACGAATGCACCGAAGTCAATGACGTTGCGCACGGTTCCCTTTAAGATCATGCCAACCTTCAGGTCCTTCATATCGAGCACGTCGGTGCGCAGGATCGGGCGCGGCATCTCGTCACGCGGGTCACGGCCAGGCTTCTGCAGCTCTTTGATGATATCGCGCAGCGTAATCTCGCCGACACCGATCTCCTCTGCCATCTTCTTGTAATCTTTGATGAAGAACGCCGTCGGTCCCTCGCTGATCTGCTCTGTCTTCATATTTAACTTTGCAAACAGCTTCTCGACTGCCTCGTAGCTCTCCGGATGAACGCTTGTGCCGTCCAGCGGATTTTTGCCGCCGGTGATGCGCATAAAGCCCGCGCACTGCTCAAACGCCTTCGGTCCGAGTTTTGCCACTTTCAGGAGCTCTTTTCTGCTCTCGAAACGGCCGTTCTCCTCGCGGTATGATACGATGTTTTTTTGCAATCACCTTGCTGACACCGGAAATGTATTCCAGCAGCGACGCGGATGCCGTGTTCAGATCGACACCGACTTTATTGACGCAGTCCTCAACGACACCGCCGAGCGCCTCGCCGAGCTTCTTCTGGTTCATATCGTGCTGATACTGGCCGACACCGATGGATTTCGGATCGATTTTGACGAGTTCTGCCAGCGGATCCTGCACACGGCGTGCGATGGAAGCGGCGCTTCGCTGTCCGACATCAAAGTTCGGAAATTCCTCGGTTGCCAGCTTGCTTGCAGAGTAAACGGATGCTCCTGCCTCGTTTGTGATCACATACGCAACCTTCTCCGGAATCTCTTTTAAGATCTCGACGATGATCTGCTCGGACTCACGGCTTGCAGTTCCGTTTCCGACAGAAATCAGGGTGACACCGTATTTGTGGATCAGATCTTTTACAGTGGCTTTCGCTGCCGCAATCTTCTTCTCATTCGTCGGCGCGGTCGGATAAACCACGGTGGTGTCGAGCACTTTTCCGGTCGCATCGACAACAGCCAGCTTGCATCCCGTACGGAAACGCCGGGTCCCATCCAAGGACAACCTGGCCTGCGATCGGCGGCTGCATCAGAAGCTGCTCAAGGTTCTTTCCAAAGACCTTGATCGCACCATCCTCTGCCTTTTTCGGTGAGCTGATTTCTGACCTCACGCTCGATGGCCGGAGCGATCAGACGGTTGTCGGCATCCTCGATGGTCGCCTGCAGAACCGGCTTCGTCTGCGGATTCTCTTTGGTGATGATTTTTTTCTCGAGGTAGCGCAGGATTTCTTCCGTCGGCGCCTCAATTTTGACGTTCAGGAATTTTTCTTTCTCACCGCGGTTCAGTGCCAGCACACGGTGTCCGGCAATTTTCGATACCGGCTCGGAAAACTCATAGTAATTCTCGTAAACGGACTCTGCTTTCTCATCCTTTGCTGTCGAGACGATTAAGCCCTTTCGCCTCGGTTCTGCGGCGGATTTCCATGCGGTAGTCGGCCTCATCCGGAAATGCTCTCCGCAAGAATGTCGCAGGCACCTGCAATGGCATCCTTTGCCGTTTTGACTTCCTTCTCCTCAGAAAGAAATGCCTCTGCCTTCTTTTTTCAAGCGGCTCTTTTGTCATCTGCAGAAGAATGATGTTTGCCAGCGGCTCCAGTCCTTTTTCTTTTGCAATCGTCGCACGCGTCCGGCGTTTCGGGCGGTACGGGCGGTATAAATCCTCTACGACCACGAGAGTTGCGGCCTCTTCGATGGATTTTTTCAGTTCTGCGGTCAGCTTGCCCTGCTCCTCGATGCTCGCCAGGACAACGGCCTTGCGGTCATTTAAACTGCGCAGGTACATCAGACGGTCGTACAGATTTCGCAGTATCTCATCGTTTAAGGAACCTGTTGCTTCTTTTCGATATCGTGAAATAAAAGGGATCGTGTTTCCCTCGTCAATCAGTTTCACTGCAGCTTCTACCTGCCACGGTTTGACGTTCAGCTCGGCTGCCAATACCTGATTCATATCCATAGGTAAATTCCTCCTGTTGTCTCTTCCAAAACACGCTGTTCCTTCTCTGTTTTTCCCGCATAAAAAGCGGGACCCTTGGCGGAACAGCCACTCTATTACCTTATCAATAGGTCTTGTTTTTTGTCAACCTTACATGATAAAATCTTTACTATAGCTTTTTTGACAGACTGCGTGTGAAACCGCGCTTTTTTGCAGAAGAAAGGACATTTTATGACACCAGAAAATTACGATCCAAACACCAATGAGTCCGGAGATTCCTATCAGTCCTCCCATCCGTACGGCGTGCCTGAGGGCCAGCGTCCCGGACCGTATCAGCATTACCAGCAGCAGCCTCCCGTACAGCCGCCGCGCAGGACGGGTTCGCAGGCCCTTGCGGCCGCTTCGATGGTCATGGCGATCTGCTCCTTTTTGTTCATGCTCAACATGGGTTCCCTGTTTTTCGGCTCGCTCGGCGTGATCTTCGCCCTTTTAAGCCGCGGCGCAGGACGCATGAGCGGCACGGCAAAAGCCGGTCTGGCGGGCTGTACCATCGGCATAATTGTCGGTATCTGCATGTATGCTTTTTCCTGCTTTTCAACATGGTCAGCAGCGGCAGCACCAACCTGCTCGAGCGGTATTACAATCAGTACATGCAGGAATACCAGATGACACCGGATAACGGAACAACCACCGACGGAAATACCATCTAAGTACCAGAAAGGATTTTTCATGAACGGACAAAAACAGAAATTTTCAGAACTGAAAAAGCAGGCCCGTGAGGCCATGGCAGGCCGATGCGGCACGCTGGTGGGCGCAACCGCGATCAACCTGTTTCTCACCTTCTCCTGCTCCCTCATCCCGACGCTGATTTTTTCAGGCACAACGCTGTACGATATCATTTTCCTGAATCTGACGCTGTTCCTGTTTTCCCTGCTCCTCAGCCTCTTTCAGGCGGGCTACTTAAAAAAATCTGCCTCTCAACGCTGCGCGGGGAACCGATTTCCGTCGGTGATATGCTCTACGCTTTCTATCACCACCCGGACCAGTACGTGCTGATGTTCCTTATCATCAACGGCATCAGCTCCGTGATCGCCCTGATTTCCAGCATTCCGGGCTTCCAGTATCTTTCCTCCCCGAGTGCGGAACTGACGCTTGGAACTGCACTTTCCATCGAAGCCGAGCTTTCTTCTCTGATGAACGTTTACGTTTACAAGCTGATCGGCTCTCTCGTTTCCACGCTGGTGCTGGTTCCGTTTTCCCTTTCCACCTTTGTGATGAACGACGCTCCCGGCATCGGCCCGATCCAGGCGATCCGTCAGAGCTTTGCGATGATGAAGAAGAACTTTTTCCGCTACATTCTGCTTCTCTTAAGCTTTCTTAGGGCTTGAGATTCTTGCATCCTGTTCCTGTGCCATCGGCTTCTTATGGGTGATGCCGTATATGCAGATCACGATGGCTGCGTTCTATCAGGAGCGGAAAGATGTCCTGTATCCTGCATCGGAACCGGTGGGATATGACAGGGATTCCTTTGGAAGCGGTACCGACCTTTAAAAAAAGACGTTTCGCCCTGTCTCATTGACAGATGCGAAACGACGTTTCACACCCGTCAGGCGGATTTACGGCTGTGCGTCTTTTTACCCAGTTATGTCTATTTCGAGATCTTAGATTCTCGCGCGGATTCTGCTCTGATTCCGTCGAGTTTCTCTGCTTTTTCTCTGTACTTCTGCTCTGTGATTTCGCCTGTGATGAATGCAAATTCCTCGGACAGGCTTGGAACTGCTACGATTTCTACTTTTCCGAACAGCTCCTCGATCTCACTCTGGCGCTCTGCGGCGTGGCCGGATACGCGGACGAAGAAGCGGCTCTTCACATCGTCGATCTGCAGCAGGTTCAGTTTCTCCTCGCTCCAGCTCATCATGATGTTTCTGCCTTTGTTCTTTGCGCAGTCTACGACATCGGCTACAACGGCACTTGCGGTCGGAAGCTTTCCTGCTCCGCTTCCATAGAACATGGCATCACCCAGTACATTTCCGTGGATGAAGATGGCGTTGAAGACACCGTTTACGCTGTACAGCGGGTTTTTCGCGTCAATCATCACCGGGCTTACCATAGCGTAATACTGATCACCCACCTTGCGGCTTGTTGCGAGCAGTTTGATTGCGGTTCCCATCGAGGTCGCATATTTGATATCCTCTGCGGTGATCTTTGTGATTCCCTCGGTGTAAACCTCTTCGTAATTGACTTCTTTTCCATAGGCAAGAGAAGAAAGAATCGCAATTTTACGGCACGCATCGTAGCCTTCTACGTCTGCTTCCGGATTGCGCTCTGCGTAGCCGAGGCGCTGTGCCTCTTTAATACATCCGCGAAATCGGAACCGTCGCTTGCCATTTTGCTTAAGATGTAGTTTGTCGTACCGTTTAAGATACCCGTTACTTCATCGATCTCATCTGCAGTCAGGGAGGAGTTTAACGGACGGATGATCGGGATACCGCCGCCGCAGCTTGCCTCAAACAGATAGTTTGCGCCGTGCTCTTTTTGCAATTGCAAGAAGCTCGGTACCGTGTCTTGCCACCAGCTCTTTGTTGGATGTGCAGACGCTCTTTCCAGCCTCCAGCGCACGTTTTGTGAAGGTGTAAGCCGGCTCAACGCCGCCCATGACCTCGACAACAATATCAACCTCCGGATCGTTTGCGATCACTTCGTAATCATGTACCAGCACTTTTTCCACTGGATCTCCCGGGAAATCTCTTAAATCCAGAACGTATTTGATATTAATCTCGTTCTCTGCTCTCTTGTTGATGCTGTCATGGTTCGTGTTGATGACTTCTACCACGCCGGAACCAACGGTGCCATATCCTAATACTGCAATCTGAATCATCTCTTTTGTCCCTCTCTTGCTTTTTCTTTTTTCAGGACTCCTCCTAAGATTTTAAAATAATGAACTCCCTGTCTGGACTCAATCTCGTTGATCATCTCCGAGGCGTCTCCCCCGGTCTTCCGCGATATCCACGCTGATTGTCAGTGACGCCACGCCGTTTAACGGAATCGTCTGATGAATGGTCAGAATGTTTCCGTGAAACTCGGCGATAATCTTCAGCACATCGGAAAGCAGTCCCGGCTCATCGTCCATCTGCAGAATAAACGTAATCGTTTTTCCTTTTGCATTGTCATGAAAAGGAAGAATATCATCTTTGTATTTATAGAAAGAGCTTCTGCTGATTCCCGCTTTTTCCGTTGCCTGCTGCACGGTAAGCTCCTGCATATCCATCAACCGTTTGGCCTCGATGACCTTCAAAAGAACCTCCGGAACCGCCTTTTTCTTTGATTACATAGTACTTTGTTTTCTCTTCTCTCATGGCAATCCTCTGTTTCTATGTTCTTTCCAGGAAATACATTTGTTTTCACAGGAAAGATCGTACATATTCCGGCACAATGCGCAAGGACTTTTTAGAATCCGATACTTCCGCCGCCGTGACTGTTTCCGCTCGACGAAGTGTGAACGGTGCTTCCGCCGCCACCGCCTCCTCCGCCGCCGGAACCGCCTCCTCCGTGGTTTCCGTCGTCCCTCGGGATTTTGTGCATCGACACATGGCGGTCAATCAGTGCATCCCTGCGGTCTCTGATTTTTACGCGTTTCAGATCTGCATAGCCCTTTGCACCGCGGTTTTTCTTTCGTCTGTAACTCTTCCAGATTCCAAAATAAACACAAAATCCTGTCAAAGCAGCTAAAAAGGACAGCAATCATTGCCTCGGTACTGTTGATTTTACGGTAATGAATGATCGAGCCGTCTTCTGTAATCAGGTAGGCCGCCTCGGAAACACCGCGGTCGAAGCACTCCTGCGTTATCGTAATCATTTTTGCAAACGTCCCCGCATAGTCGCCGTCTTTTGCATAGCTCTGCGCTGCCTGCAGAATGTCATCGATTTCCGCGTCGGACATGTAATACTGCATAATACCAGATGTCGAAATCACAATCTGGCGCTGTCCCATATCGATGAGGAAGCAGACACCGTTTGGCTCCTTTCGGATACTTTTTGTCATAAAAATCATCTGCAATCGCCTGACAGTCCTCGGAACCACTGCTGCGCTCGGTCAGGATGACCATATGAATGTCCGTATTGTTCTCAAACTCCGCGCAGGATCTCTCGAGGTCCTGCTCCTCCGCATCAGAAAGAAGCGATGCATTGTCGTAGATATGCTGGGATTCGGCTTTTACGGTATTCACAGAAAAAACTCCGCACAGCAGAAGGGCTGCAAAAATGCCGAGCAGATATTGTCTCGCTTTTTTCATTCTTCTCATGAGAAATACCCTCCCACCAGCATAAAGATCAGTACGAAAAGTGCACTCACAACCGACGTCAGCAGCGCTTTTTTCCGCTCAAACGGAAAATCACCGTTGATCGTGCCGGTCTGGCCGTTCATCGCGTAGTAATAAACCTTTCCGTCTTTTCCCGGATACGTCAGTGTCCAGACCGGAAACAGTACGTAACGCCAGTCCTCCCGCTTTGGAGAAAGCTTCATTTTCTCCTGTTCGAGGGAAATATACTCGTTCGCCTCGTTCCGCATTGCGCCGCGCGCCATCGTCTCCAGTTCTTTTTTCAGTTCCGGTGCGATCTGCGCCTGTTCGATATCACGTTTTTCCGCCTGAAATCCGGAAAGATAGCCCATAGAAAACGGCTGCATCTCCTCCAGACGATAGGGCTGCACGCATTCGATCAGATCGCGGTCGGCCTTGTTCAGTGCATTGCGCGACAGACCGTCCACGCGGACCTCGCCCTCCCGGCGGACATCGTAGATGCTGGTCTCTTTGTACTCCACATCACCGGTCTGCCAGACTCTCACCTTCCGGCCGCGTGCCATGTAATCCGTCTCAAAGTCTCCGCCGTAAATCCAGTACGGGAAATAGACACCCGTCATCTTCTGTACCTGGTTTTTTCTCGAAAAAGTCCTTCGGAATAAAGCGTTTCTTCCGCGCAAATGACAAAAAATTTCTAGATTGCCTGCTCCTTGCTGATCTTAAACGGCAGCACGAAATCCGGCATATATTCTCCCGAGAGCCGGCCGGAAAGCACCACCGGGTTGTGGCAGTAGAAACAGTATGTCGCTGCCGTCGTCGCATCGGTCACAATCTCGGCGCCGCAGTTCGGGCAGGTGTAGACAACTGCTTCGCCCTGCTCTGTTTCCCCTTTGTTTCCTCCGTACTGCTTTCCTTCTGTGCATCGGATGCTTCCTGTGCACCGGCAGCATCGTCCTCCCCGTTCAGCGCTTCCGCTGCTTTCGGGTTCGCCTTTTCGGCTTCTTCCTGTGTAAACGAGGACAGGCAGTACTCGCATTTATACTTTCCGCTTGCCGGATCGAAGGTCAGATCGCCTCCGCAGTTCGGGCATTTGTATGTAATAACCTCCATATTCTATCCCTCCTTCCCCGGAGCCGCTGTTGTATTGGATGGTTATCTGTTTTTTTTTACTGTCTTGGTTTTCCGCAGTTCGAGCAGAACTTGCCGGTATTCTCCGTTCCGCATGCGCAGACCCATTTTCCTGCCGCTTCCGGTTTCGGGCTACCACAGTTCGAACAGAATTTACCGCTGTTCTCGGTTCCACACTTGCCGCAGATCCACACCATCGGCTTTGCGCTGCCGCAGTTTGAGCAGAAATTGCCGGTGTTCTCCGTTCCGCAAGAGCATTTCCATACGCCTTTTGCAGCTTCCTGCTGTGCCTTGGCTGCCGCCTGCTGCTGCATCTGCTGCTGATTCGAAGCGGACGCCGATGCAAACGAGGAACCGAAGGCATTCATGCCCATCTGAACACCCATAAAGCCGTTCATGGCTCCGTTTGGGTTGGCTGCTGCTTTCTCCATACTGCGTGCCATCGCTCCCCTGTACATAGCCCTCACGGATCGATGGATCAGACATCATCGCACCTTCGTTGCGCATCTGGATCAGTTTCTGGGAAGCTTCATCGTAGGAAAGGCTTGCGATTGCCACGGACTGGATCTCCATGCCGCGCATTGCCCGCCAGCTCTCATCCATCGCATCTGCCATGTAGCGGGACAGCTCGGCGCTCTTGGATGCTGCGAACGAAATGCGGATGCCGTCGGCTGCCATCTGATTGATCGAGGACTGCAGGCCCTCTAAAAATTCGTTCATATACTGCTCGTTGATATCCTCGATCTCCACGCGGGATGCGTTTCTCGGCACAGCCTCTGCGTAGAAGCGGAGCGGATCGACGATGCGGATGGAATAGGAACCGTGTGCCCGAAGGAACAGCTCGGCATTGTAGAACTGGTCGAAATAGTTGACCGGATTTCTCGTTCCGAATTTGATTCCCTTGATTTCCTGCAGATTAATATAGAAAACTCTCTGCTCATGCGGGGTCTGGCCGCCGAATTTCAGGCGCTCAAACGTATCTTTTACTGCCGCGTCAAGCGATCCGCTGAACATCGACGGAGACGATGACTGGTCTACGGTAAAGTAGCCCGGCTCTGCGGTGTAATCAATGATCTTTCCGCCGTCCACCAGCATCATAAACTGATTGTCATAGACATGGATCACAGAACCGTTTGAAATCGTCTGGCTTCCCTTTTTATTCTGGCCTTTTCTTACCAGAATTCCCTCTGTAAATACCGTATGTTCCCCCATCTCATACGGTTCCACGGTCTCCAGCCACTGATCGGCGAAACTGCCGTGTACTGCATTGACTGCTGCTCTGATAATACCCATACTTTTACCTCCTGTTTGCCTTTGGCTCCAAAACAGAAAGGAGCATTTCCGTCCTCTGTTGGTGAAAATGCTCCTTATTTTACTTGTCACTGTGCTCTGCCCACAGCCGAATTATGCTTCTTCCTCTTTCGCTCCGGTTCCGAGGGCAATCCACTTCAGATATGCATTGATAAACAGATCAATTCCGCCGTCCATGACTGCATCTGCATAACGTAGGAACGGATCTGGTTGCCCCAGCCGATCTCGGTTACTTCGCCGCGGATGTCGCTCAGCTTGTCTGCCTGCTCCTGGAGTTTCAGCATATACAATTTTGCTTTCAGCATCTGCATCGCCTTATCCTTGTTCTGGAACTGGGAACGCTCATTCTGGCACTGTACCACGATACCTGTAGGCAGATGGGTGATACGGATGGCCGATGATGTCTTATTGATATGCTGTCCGCCGGCATCGCTGGAACGGTACGTATCGATACGGATATCCTCATCACGAACCTCAACATCGATCTCTTTGTCGATATCCGGCATAACATCACAGGACACGAAAGAGGTCTGGCGTTTTTCCGGCCGCATTGAACGGGGAAATACGCACCAGACGGTGCACGCCTTTTTCGGATTTCAGATAACCGTAAGCATTCTCACCGTTGACCTGAAAGGTCACAGACTTGATACCGGCCTCGTCTCCGTCCAGAAAGTCGAGTTCCTCGATCGTAAAAAACTTTTGTTCTGCCCATCTGGTATACATACGGTACAGCATGCCGCACCAGTCGCACGCCTCGGTTCCGCCTGCACCTGCGTTCAGTTTGATGATCGCATTGTCCTTGTCAAATTCGCCGGACAGCAGGGTTTTGATGCGGATGGCATCGAAGGATGCCTTGAACTCTTCCATCATTTCCGCGATTTCCGGAACAACGGAATCGTCATCCTCCTCCTGTCCCATCTCGATCAGAGTTTCCATATCTTCTTTGGCGGATACCAGTTTCTGATACGTATCTCTGTCCTCTTTCATGCTGCTCTAGCTGTTTCATCTGCTCCTGCGCTTCTTCGGGGTTGTCCCAGAAATTGGGTTCCTCCATTTTACGCTCTAATTCTTCGATCCGCTTCTCTTTATTAGCGAGGTCAAAGTGAATCCCTCACTTCCGCTAATGGTTTATCGTATGTGCCAAGTTCCATTTTGAACTGGTCTAATTCAACTACCACAAGCTTCACCTGCTTTCTGTTTTATATTTTGTATGACACGCAGCTTCTGGTAGGGTGCGTGCTTTGTCAAACGGATCGTGCTCATCCGTCTCACTGCTGTTCTGCTTTTATCAAACCGGTTTTCTTCCGCAGCACTGTTTGTACTTCTTGCCGCTTCCGCACGGGCATGGATCGTTTGGATAGATCTTACGCTCTGCGCGCTGCCGAGTTTTCTCGGGCGGACTCGTCTTTGTTTGTTCCGGTTACTTTTGGCTACTTGCTTCACGTTCTACTTTCTGCTCAACACGTACATGGAACAGGAGACGGACGGTATCCTGCTGGATGGACTCGAGCATTTCGTTAAACATGTCGTAAGCTGCCATCTTGTACTCAACCTTCGGGTCTCTTCTGGCCGTATGCCTGCAGGCCGATACCCTCGACGGAGCTGATCCATATCATCGATATGATCCATCCACTTCTGGTCGATAACCTTCAGAAGAACGACACGCTCAAGCTCACGAATCTGCTCCTCCTCCGGGAATTCTGCTTCTTTCTCCTCGTAGAGTTTAACAGCTTCCTCTTTTTAACTGCTGTTTCAGCTCGTTTTGGAAATCTTCTCTACGCGCTCTTTTGTCACTGCCTTCACCGGCATGATGGAAGCAGCATCTCATTTAACTCGTTCAGATCCCACTCGGACTGCTCGTGTTCTCGCCGATGCAGAGATCCACAGTATTGTCGATGGTGTCGGCAATCATCTTGAAGATGGTGTCTCTCATGCTCTCTCCGTCCAGAACGCGGCGTCTCTCCGCATAGATGATTTCACGCTGCTCGTTGTTGACCTGATCGTATTCCAACAAATTTTTACGGATACCGAAGTTGTTTGTCTCGATCTTCTGCTGCGCTTTCTCGATCGCGGAAGACAGCATCTTGTGCTCGATCTGCTCATTCTCCGGAACGCCGAGGGCATTGAACATGCTCATCAGCTTTTCGGAACCGAAGAGTCTCATCAGATCGTCCTCCAGAGAGATGTAGAATCGGGACTCACCGGGATCTCCCTGACGGCCGGAACGACCACGGAGCTGATTATCAATACGTCGGGACTCATGACGCTCGGTACCGATGATCTTTAAGCCGCCGGCAGCTCTCGCTTCATCATCCAGCTTAATATCCGTACCACGGCCTGCCATGTTGGTAGCGATGGTAACGGCTCCGCCTCGACCGGCATGGGCTACGATTTCTGCCTCGAGCTCATGGAACTTTCGCATTGAGGACTTGATGCGAAATTCCGCGGCGCTTTAAGCATACCGCTCAGAAGCTCGGAAGTCTCGATGGTGATGGTACCAACCAGAACCGGCTGGTTCACGGCATGTGCCTCTTTGCACTTCCTCTACGACTGCGTGGAATTTCTCTTTTTTCGTCATGTATACGGCATCGTCCATATCCACACGGATAACCGGACGGTTGGTCGGGATCACGATAACGTCCATACCGTAGATATTGCGGAACTCTTGCTCCTCAGTCTGGGCTGTACCGGTCATGCCGCCTTTTTTCTCGTATTTGTTAAAGAAGTTCTGGAACGTGATCGTTGCCAGAGTCTTACTTTCTCTTCTTACTTTAACGTGCTCTTTTTGCCTCGATTGCCTGATGAAGACCATCGGAGTAACGGCGGCCCGGCATGATACGGCCGGTGAACTCATCGACGATCAGAACCTCGTCGTCTTTGACTACGTAGTCCTTGTCGCGGTGCATCAGATAATTGGCACGCAGCGCCAGGATCACGTTGTGCTGGATCTCCAGGTTCTCCGGATCGGAGAGATTCTCAATATGGAAGAAGTTCTCGACTTTCTTCACACCGTCATCGGTCAGGGTAACGAATTTGTCCTTCTCGTTGACGATGAAGTCTCCGGTCTCCTCGATCTCCTCGCCCATGATCGCGGTCATCTTGGTCATCTCGCCGCTTGCCTCGCCGCTGCATCTGGTGTGCCAGAATATCTGCGGTCTCGTACAGCTTGGTGGACTTACCGCTCTGTCCGGAAATGATCAACGGGGTTCTTGCTTCATCGATCAGGACGGAATCGATCTCATCGATGATACAGTAATGAAGATCTCTCTGAACAAGCTGTTCTTTGTAGATCGCCATGTTGTCACGCAGGTAATCGAAACCAAGCTCATTGTTGGTGATGTAGGTGATGTCGCATGCATACTGCTGGCGGCGCTCATCGTTCTTCATATCGTTCAGAACGACACCGACGGTCAAACCGAGGAATCTGTGGACTTTGCCCATCCACTCAGCATCTCGGTTTGCCAGGTAATCGTTGACGGTAACAATGTGGACACCGCGTCCGGTCAGTGCATTCAGGTAAGCCGGACAGGTAGATACAAGGGTTTTTCCTTCACCGGTTCTCATCTCGGCGATACGGCCCTGATGAAGGATAATGCCACCGATCAGCTGTACGCGATGGTGCTCCATACCGAGGGAACGTTTTGCTGCCTCGCGGACGGTTGCGAATGCTTCCGGGAGAATGGAATCCAGGGATTCGCCTCCGTTGTAGCGGTCTTTATATTCCTTTGTCTTGGCACGCAGCTCTTCATCGGTCAGCGCCTGCATAGTCGGACGCAGAGCTTCGATTTTGTCTACGATTGGATAGATTCGTTTCAGCTCGCGCTCACTGTGCGTACCAAAAAGTTTTTCTGTGAATTTCATAGAATGTTTGCTCCTGCTTTCTCTATTAATTGCCATATTAACATATGGTACTATTCTACCACTTCTGGCACAAGATAACAATGAATTTTTCGTAAACATTTGGTGCCGTTCCCCGGTTTTCCGCTGTTTTTACGGCTTTTCCCGGACTTTCCGGCCCTTTCCGCGAAAAAGTCACCCTGTTTCACAGCTTTTCTAAGCTGGAAACAGGGTGACTGTTCATTCTTTATTTACTTTTCAGCACTCCGGCTCGATCAGACCGTAGGTGTTGTTCTTTCTCTTGTAAACGACGTTTACTTCGTCGGTCTCTGCATTGCGGAATACGAAGAAATTGTGTCCCAGAAGTTCCATCTGTACGCAGGCATCTTCCGGATACATTGGTTTCATGCCGAATTTTTTTTTTACGGATGATCTGGATGTCTTCGTCCTCCAGATAGTCATGCTCCAGATATTCTTTCTGGAAGTTTCCTGCTTCCTGCTGTTTGTCGGCAATTTTGTTTTTGTATTTGCGAAGCTGGCGTTCGATGACTTCCTCTACCAGATCGATGGATACGTACATATCGTTGCTTACCTGCTCGGAACGGATGATGTTTCCTTTTACCGGAATGGTAACCTCAATTTTCTGTCTTTCTTTCTCTACGCTTAAGGTTACAATGACATTTGTGTCAGGCGTAAAATATTTCTCCAGTTTGCCAAGTTTTTCATTGACCGCGGCTTTTAATCCCTCTGTCACGTCAATATTTTTTCCGCTGATGGTAATTTTCATTATGCCCAACCCCTTTGCTCTCAAATTTTACAGGTTTTTCACTTCCCCTGTAAGTAACTCTAATTATAGCAATAGTTGTCTCTATTTGCAATAGTATTTAGAAAATTCATGAATATTTTAGAGTTTTTTCTGTTACAGTTCACTTGTATCTTATTTTTTGACAGATTTCATGCTCGCATGAAAATCTGTCGAGAATAAATACAAAGGCGCCTTTATGAGCAAAAAAGGAGCTGCGAAGCAGCGGAAAGCGCTGAAAGCGCGATTTTGCGAATGGCGCGTTTGAACGTCCGTTTCCGCTTACCGGCGGCATACTGCCAGTACGTCTTCAAACTTCATTTTGCCGCCGAACAGATCCAGTGCGCTTCCGATCGTCACATCCACATGATCGTTCCCAACCTTTTTCAGCAGTTCCAGATCCGCAAAGTTTCCGACGCCGCCGGCATATGTAACAGGGAAATCTTTCATTTTCGCAAGTAATTCCACCAGTTCTGTCTCGATACCGGATGCTTTTCCTTCCACATCGACCGCATGGATCAGAAATTCATCACAGTATTCCGTCAGATGATGCAGGAGCGGTTCCGTTACTTCTTCCTCTGTAAACTTCTGCCAGCGGTCTGTTACAATATAATATTTCCCGTTTCGTTTCCGGCAGCTTAAGTCCATGGTCAGCCGCTGTTTTCCAACAGTCGTTACCAGTTTTTCGAGATTTTCATAGAATACATGGCCATCCCGGAACACATACGATGTCACGATCACATGGCTTGCACCGGCCGTCAGAAATTCGCAGGCATTTTCCGCGTCGATACCGCCGCCAACCTGCAGTCCGCCCGGATACGTAGAAAGTGCCAGCAGCGCCTGCCGCTTTGTTTCCGGATAATATTCGGAATCTTTTTTTGTTCAGAAGAATCACATGACCTCCGGTGATCCCTTTTTCTTTATATAACTGCGCATAGTAAGACGCATCCTGCTCCGAAACAAAATTTTCATTTGCCTGGTTTCCCTGATCTTTTAAGGATCCCCCAACAATCTGTTTTACTTTTCCATTGTGGATATCAATACATGGTCGAAATTTCATAAATAAAGTCCCCTGTCCCTTTCCTGTTCATCGAATGGATATCTGTAGTTAGCGATGATTCGGTTAAAAAATTTTTATCTCCCTCAAATTTCTCATATTATATCAAATTTCGGACTTCCTGTGTGCAAATTCACTCTTTTTCACTAAAAAGCTCCCTTTGGATCTTTTGTTCGTGTGCATGACAGCAAAAAATGCCGCAATCCGGATTTTTTCCCGAACTGCGGCATCCCATTATACTTTATCTTATGTTTTGTCCTATCCGTGCTTATGCCTAGACTCATGTTTCAGTCTATCCTTGGGTTTATGCCTGGAATCATGTTTTCTACTCCTGTACCACAGAATAAGAATAGTCAGAAAGATTGACACGGATCACCGTTTCTTCTCCGGACGGTGTACCGTCCATTTTCACATCAACATGATCACCTTCGTAATGTACTTCATATGCCCAATAGTATCCCGGATAGAAACTTTCTACTTCATACAATTCATTTCCGTCTTTATCAATTGCGCCAAAATCCGGTCCATAGAAAGAGCAGTAATAAAGTGTTCCGTCCGGTCCGAAATCCGTTCCTGTCATGGAACCATGTGATGATGCACTGTGCCAGATTTCTTTTCCGTCCCGGAGGCGTACGGCATAAATAACTCCACAATGCGCATAATAATACCTGTCTTCATAAATTCCAATTTCTGTATTGGCTGTTATCTCCGCTGCCGGAGATTTTTCTGTCTCAATGTTCCATACTACATTTTCATCCTGATCCAATCCTGTAATCACAGCATACTCCTGATCCCGATTTTCTTCTGAAGCAAACAGGTCATGCGTTTTTTCTCCGTTATTATAAAAGGTTTCCAGTATTACATGTGTTGCATCTTTTTTGCCACCTTTTCCAGGGCAGCTTTCAGATTCAGCATCGGATACTTCCCGCTTGTCCTCCTGACAGGTTGATCTTGCGGTTCCGGCTGTGGAGATCAGTGTCTCTTTTACCTCCTCCGCCGAAAGTTCCGGAGCCACAGACCACAGAACAGCCGCAGAACCGGAAACCAGTGGGGCCGCCATGGATGTTCCAGGCAGATTTCCATATTTAATCCGTTTTTCACTGTTCTAAGATTTTTATGGCCTGGATTTTCTTCGGTATAGGAATCATCTTTTTCTGTAATCGTGCTGTAAACATCATATCCAGGTGCAACAATATCTATATTGGAACCATAATTTGAAAATTCTGTCATTTGATATCCCTTTTCTGTTTCCTGCACTGCACCTACAATCAGGATATGATTTCGAATTTTCTCATAGGAGTATCCGCTTCTGCTTAATCTATGCGTTTCTCCATCCAGTCTGTTATAAACCTCCTCATTAATTCCGCAATAATCTCCTGTCTTTTGAACATCAAATCCCACACCACCGTTATCATACCCATTGCCTGCACTCTGGACAATTAAAAATCTTTCCTGTTGATTTAAAAGCAATTCAAAAAGCATCACTATCATCTGACTGGAAGTGCATTTTTGCGCTCGTTTCTAATTCCTTTTGATAACTTTCGTACAACTCATATTTCTGATCAATCTTCCCTTTTTCTATGAGAAACTCCGCTATTTTTCTTCCCATACCGGTCTTTCCCCGATTAGCGTATCTTTTTAAATACTGCTCTCTGGATTGTATCACAGTTGCCCATGAATTATTCACCACGCAGGCCGTATGTTCACTTAGCATCGTTTCAATCATCTGTTTTGTTACATTTACATATTCTCCTGTACTGAAGAGATCTTCTTTCCACCAGCTCACAAAATACAAATCCGTCCGATCTGCCACACCACGGATTCCGGCCTGATTATTTTCCGCACCGATCAATCCGTCACATGTGTGCCATGGTCAAATGCCAGATTTTCTTTGTAATCTTCCAGCCAGTGAATTTTACTTTCGCCGTTTTTCTGAAATTCTTCGTGTTCCGCATCAACTCCATCATCCATAATGCCGACCGCCACATTGGCAAGATCCTGCTCGTGGGAATCAACATAGTCCCATGCAGAAAATGCTCCAATTGCCTCTGCCCACCAGTCATTTCCATCTGGTTTGCTTTCATTATGGTCATTATTCTTTTTTATCCTGTTCTCCTGCCTCCCATGGATTCTCATCTGCAGTATTTTCCATCATCATCGGAATTTCCGTCGAACTGTAGAGCACATTTTCTTCTTCCATCAGAATTTCAGCCTTCTGTTCCAGATCCGCATACGCGGTGTCCTCCACCAGGATTTCAATCACGTTCATGCTTCCGCTCATATTTCCAACCAGCGTTCCATCTACCTTTGCTGCAAGTGCTTCCCGCTCTTCCTGGCTGCTGTTTTCTATCAGATAAACAATCAGCAGATTTTCGTAGTACAACAGGCCGGTATCTTCATCATAAGAAACGGTACTTACCGACGGCTGATAAACCGTATCCCCATTGACACATTTTTTCATTGTGCCTGGCTCTTTCACATCCTGACTATCCTGCGACTGTTCTCCATTCTGATTCTTGTTCTGTTTTTGGCTTTGGTCACCTTCATCTGCCTGCACTTTTTCCTGTTTTTGTTTCCATTCTTCCAGTTGTCTTTCTTTCCATCCCTGTATTTGCTTCTTCTGTGATCCAACTGCAATGGCAAGCAGGATACCTAAAAACAGCACAATCACAATGACAAGTACCAGAAATCTTCAAATTTTCTTTTTCTCTTCTTCTTTTTTCTTCCGCCACATGGCAGCCACAGTACTGGCAATAGGCATCTTCTTTCTGAATCCTGCGTCTGCACCTGGGACATTTGATTTCCTTTTTCATTTTCTGCTCCTCTTATTGCAGTTTTGATCCGCAGCGCGTACAAAACTTTTCTCCTTCTTTCGGAATTCTTCCGCAGGAGGGACACGCTGACCGCATCTTCGAAGCTGCCGGGTTCTTTGATACGGTTTCTTCCGGCTTGATTTTTTTTCCGTTTTTTTGATTTGATTTTTTGGCTCAATTTTCTTGAAATACTTTTCTTTGAAGCCTTTTCTCTTTAGAAACCATTCCCCACAGTGCAAATATAAGAATCAGAACATGAAGTGCTATCCACACCCACACAAATTCCATGCGAAGCGGCATTCCTGTCATCTGGCCGTTATAATCAACCTTGTTTTTCCATCCCCAGCTGAGTCGTTGCATTGACCACGCAAGACCTCCGTTTGTCACGATGGATAATACAATTGCCAGAACATAGGTCTTTTTTCCATTTAACAGCGTAACCAGAACTGATCCCACAAGCGTTACTGCCGCTGTTCCAATCAACCATGCGTTGATATTTTCAAAAAGACACTTTCCTGCATCAGTTTCCAGATCATCCCTCCGACAAAAGAGTCTCCTTCCTGGCTTTCCATTCCATAGAGAATCACATCGTAAAGCCGGATGGCATCATCTTTCCAGCCGATCATTCTGCAGAAATATAGTGGTATCGTACATAAAAACAGAATTACAATGACGTATTTTGCTTTTGTTTTCATCTGAAAATTCTCCTGTTCTGCTCTATTTTTATACTTCTTCGGATGGTTCCAGCACCATTTTGCTATCTGCTGTATCCATTTCCGAAAATAACTTTTTGCCTTTCAGATCGTAATAATCTGTCTTATCTACCTCGACATATTCCGACTCACCATCCACAGTCTCTTTTTTCTTCCTCGCTGTATGTTACCTGCAGGATTCCATCACTGACCAGTTCTCCTTTTTTTCCATCCTCAACGGTATATAACAGATTCCCGCTTAAATCATACAATTCTTTCTGATCGATCAGTAATGTCTTATCTTCCATGGAAAAAAGATTCTCCGGCAATCGGATCGGCAATTTCTTTCATGGTATCCGCATTGATCAGGCAGACATAAAACTGATTATCTTCCCCATACATGGAAAGTGCAAGAACATTATCCTCGATGCAGCTTGTTGTAGTGGAATAATATTTAAAATACGGCGCATACTTTCCTGTATATTTTTTTGATATCGCCTGTCTCCAGATCACACAAAAAATAAATGTCCTGGTCGTCCTGTCTTACCGTAAAAAGTGCATATTTTTTTGTCCAGTCGAGCAGAGTCGGATATCCGCCAAACGGGCCAAGATACTGACTCGGGATTTCAATTTCTTTTTTTCTCCATTCCCGATCACTGTAATATGAAACGGATTTTCATCCCCTGCCCAATATCCATCGTCCATTGCGCCCGTTTCTATGATAAGTCCGTCCCGCATTCCATGTTCTTCTGCTTTGTCAAACGAAACGTTTAACTCTGTTTCTTTTCCCAGTTCCGGCTCAACCAGAACACAGACTTCTTTCGTACCGTCCATTTTTTTATACAGAAATTTTCCATCACCCATGTAGGATCTTTTAAAGCTCAGATTTTCCAGGTCCTGATTGCTGACTGTATAATCACACACTTCACCCCCTTCCGGACTATACAGTGTATATTTCCAAAACCCGGCATCATCCCAGGATACATTTTCTTCCTCCTCCAGCCAGGTATAACCACCGCCGTAATCTGCCACTTTGTCTGCATCATACTGGCTTTTTATCATTCCATCCGTGTCAATCACATAAAAAATATTGTCATAGACGAACCAGTTATAACCATTATTAAAATTCACATCGTACCGATAAATATCTGCATCAATTGCATCTTCATCAAAAGGTATATAAAACTTTAACTTTCCCTTTTTATCCAGAAAGCCTTTGTAAGATTCCCCCTTTCCGTGAATTCTTACAAAGGCAAGTCCATCCTGAAATTCTCTTGCATCAGAAAATTTCATATTTTCCAATGTATGAGACGTCTCCGCATTTGAACTTATATCGTCTTCATCATCCGACCATGTATCATCATCATCATCTTCTTCTTCGTCGTCTTCGTCGTCATAGTTTTCTTCCGATCCATCGTCCCAACCCTCAAAGTCGAGATACCATTTTCCGTCAATTTCAACAACCGCTATCTCCATTTCTTCCGGTTCTATGCCAGATGCACTCACTTCCACAAACACATTTCTTGCATCGGTGACCGTATCTCCTTCTTCTCCATAATGACTTTTTATTTTTTCCATGTTGCCTTCGGACTGTTTTTCTGATCTGACTGGCCAATGGGTAATTTGTATATCCCCAACTTCATCTTGCAGTTTCTGAAATTCCTCTTCCACTGCATTTTCTATGATCCACTGTAACGTTTCCCCATATTGGCCAAAATACCGCTCCGGCAACAGGCTCAGAAGCGTATCGGTATCTCCTGTAAATAATGCTTCGACTGCACGATCTGCCACCTGCATATATTCCTCATCGGACTCCTGGCTTTCCGCTGTTTTTCCAGCTTTTTCCCCTGATTCCGTCATCTGGGTATTCCATATTCCGGAACAAACTTCCATGGATATAAAATTGCTATAGCCGCCATAATTCCAAAAGTAATGATCAAAATTCGGCTTCCTGCTTTTTTCATATATTCTCTACTCCTTTTTCTCTCATCGTATCTTTACTTCTGAATAGAGTCCTAATATAATTTTCCAGATTTTTTGCACTCTCTTACTCTGTAAGGACACTGCTACTCTGCTTTCCACAATAGGTAATAGGGATCTCTTCTCACCAGTCCAGCCGGAAATTCTGTTCCGTTTTCATTTCATCCGCATACCAGAAATCTACTATACCGATTCCAATCCGCTCACTTTCTTCCTTTTGATAAAGCATCAGATCATGCCGGCTGTCATACACAATATCTCCATCCTCTTCCCGAATCGCCTTCGTGACTCCATCTGCAATTTTTGTCTTATTTCCTTTTTTTATCAAAATGGAAAGTTCATATTCTCCATCGGAATTCCGATCCGTGTAAGCCATGACTGTTCCATCTTCGTAAATCTTGACATAGTCTTCCAGCACTTCTTTTTGCAAGGCATCTGCTTTTTTCCATTTTCTATCACGTTGACATCGTAGTACGCATTGTCCCCTTCCGTGTAGAAATTGCTTGTATAATAAATCTCTGTTGGCGTAACAGATTTTACATAGCCTTCCGGCATCTCTTCCAGATCGCTGACTTCATCATTTTTGATTGCGGCGTGCCAGAAATCAGATCCGCTTTCCAGGAACAAATCTGTTTCGTTTGCATAGATCCAGAAGTTTTCTCCTTCCTCATCTATGTCTTCAATTTTTTTCGCAACTTCTCCTATGATGTGAATGGAATTCTTCCTGCTCGTTGGTTTAACATACATTCCCTGCTCATATATTCTCTGATCTAAAAGGTCAATCATATAATCTGCATCCTTCACTTCTGCTAAATCTACCGGCTCCATTTTCTTTACATCCAGGTATAGTACGCTATTTCCCCTATAAAGTCCGGCATTATTAATGTCATTGGCTGTAATCTGTTTTATTTCACCATCTTTATATTCATAAAGACTTTGACACTCCGTTGGAACAGGATGATATGATTCCGCTTCTTTTTTTTGTAATTCCTGCCACTGTTCCGTGTTTCCTCTGCTGTCAATCACGAAGTCTTCCAGTTCACATTCTGTATTCTCGCCGGAAGCAAAGTAATAAACCGCGCCATTTTCCCATGCATACATATCACTGACTGGTGTTCCCAGCTCTTTTGTCTCTTCCTCAAAAGATGTTAGAAAAACAAGCTGATCATCCTCTGACTGACCGTCATATCGTCTGCACAAAATATGCTCCTGATCATCTGCCAGCATAACATCGGTCATCCCATCCGCCAGAAATACTTCTTCCGTTGGATTGTTATAGCTTACGCCACAGACATCAAATCCTTCGTCAGCGTTTCCCTTCGTATAAACGAGTCCCGTTCCGTCTTTGAGCTGATAATATCCCTGCAGTGAATCTGCAATCTTCACAGATACTTCCCCGTCATAACAAAACAGCTCGGAATCCTTGTCGATATAAAGGAGTTTTCCGTTTTCCAGCGGATAAAAACTCTGACATTTGCCGCAACTTTTGTTTTGTATTTCTCATTTTTTTTCTTCTTTTTTGGACAACTTCTGATATTCACACCGGTAGAGTCTGGACGTTCCCGTCGAAATATCATAGTTTTCCATATAATAGAGATATTTTCGATCCGGTGAAAGCTGCATTACGGCATCGCCCAGCCAGTCCAGCCCATTGTCTGTAATGGTTATGGTATGTCCCAGTTTTTCTTTCGTGAGAATTTCATAACTGTCCCCATATAATTCTACAAATGGGTGTTCCATATTTTCCCCGGACTTCACACAGAAAACTACTGTCCGACTGCCACTATTGCAGTCAGGCCAAGTGCTGTCGCAATTTTCCATCCTTTTTTTTTTCTGCGTTTTACCGGCAGCACGGCGTCCGATTTATTGTATTCTGCTCTTTTACGTTCAGCTGTGTTTTTTTCTTCTTCTTTTTCTTCTGCTATCTTTTTTATTTTCTGCTGTTTCCCTCGTTTTCGGTCTGACAGGTTCTATCGTTTTTTCACACTCGGTTTGACCGGCTCTGTTTTTTTTTCTCTGCTCCTCTTTCCCATCATCCGGCACTATATCTGGCACTACAATATTTCCATCCTCCAGTTTTGCTCCACAGCTTCCGCAAAATCTTGTCGCATCTGACCACTCTTTTCCACATACCGGGCATTTTTTCATACTTGTTTTCCTCTCCTGTCCCTTTTTATCCACAAATCTTTTTTCTTTGCAATAAATGATCCAAAATCCACCTCCCTATTTTGGATCATTTATCTTTTTGCTGTCTGATTTGATCTTCTTTTCTGTGCTTTGCTTTTTCAAACACGCTCTCGATTTTACTCGTCAACTTTATGTCCACAAACCGTACAGAATTTCATATCCGGTTCCAGCGGTGCTCCGCATTCACTGCAAAAAAGCCGGCCGTTCCTGTTCTTCTTCCACCGTTTCCTGTTCTTCACTCTGCAGTTTCATTCCACAGCTGCTGCAGAACATCATTTCCGGTTTGATTTTTTGCACCGCAGCAGCGCGGGCAGCTGTTCATTGCATTGATTGCCTGGATCTGCAGTTTGCATGCTTCCATAGCCTCTTCCAGCTCCCGGATCTGGCCAGTTTCCTCTTTGACTTCTTCCAGCGGATTTTCCCGATATGCACAGTAAACTTTATATCCTATTTCACTGTAGATTTCATTGATTTTCGTCTCCGATTCAGAAACCGCCATATTCAGTTTCGTAATCTCCGACAAATCCTTTGCTTTTTGCATAGTTGAATATCCTGCTTTTGAAATTTTTCCTTTTACTCCATCTAAAAATGCCATTTTTCTTCCCCTTCCATTTCTTTTTTACTTTATAATCTGCTTTTTTTAGATCTGCCATCTTCTCTCTTATAAGGGGCTTTCCCTCCTGATTCACGCAATTCCCCGCCTCACTGCTTTATTGCTTTTCTCAATGAAAACAGGGATTTCCTTGATTTGATTAAATTTTTCCGCTCAGCGCGAATCACTTTTCGATTCGTTTTTCTATTTTTCTTCCTTATAGCTTTTCAGGACACGGCTCAGACTCTCCGGCGATAAATGCAGATAGGAAGCGATATCTTTCTTACTCACAACGTCTACCAGATCCCGATAGGTATCAACAAAATATTGATATCGTTCCTTTGCCCTGTGGTTTGCAACAATATCCTCATGTTCAATTAGCTTTTTTTATATGCAAGGCTGAGTGCACGGTTATATAAACGCATCATTTCCGGCGATTGCTCAATCAACTTCAACAATTCTGGTATCGGGACGCACAGCATGGTACACGAACTGATTGATTCTATCGTCAAAAGTGATTTCACATTTACGGATAAATTGGAAATTCCTACAACAATGTCTCCTTTTAAATAACCAAAGCAGGAAACATGCTCTTTTCCATCTCCCTTTGCTTTCACAATACCCTTTTACAATGCCCGATATCAGAAAAGGAACGCATGGCAGCGGTTCCCTCGAATGATAACTTCCTTATCTTTCACCTTCCAGACATACGCCATTTGTTCCAGACTGCTCAGCACATTTTTATTTTTGATACCTAAATAAGTTTTGAAGAACTCCTGTTTTTCTATATTTTCATTTTCCAACCGCTCTATTTCCTTTCTGCCTTTTTATTTTTACATTACATAACATCAATCTTTTTTTATTCCTATGCAATTTTGTTAATTATATCATGAACAGTTTTTCACATCTCATCATTCTCTTGATTTAGATCAATATTTGTAATTTTCTGAATATTCTGTATTTTTAAATTTTGTCAAAAAAAAGAAGAACCTGTTTCTCCTGCAGGTTCTTCTTTTCATTTATCTCATATTTTCTATTTCTTTCATATTAGAGCGTGTTGGAAAAGACTTTTCATATTCTACATGCTCAAGTCTGTGAGAAATTTTGTCCGAATGAGAACAAAAACAGATAGATTTTTATTTATCAATATCCTCAAACGCTTCCTTATCCATAAAGCCTTTTTTTCTTCTTCGGCTGCTCTGCAGTTTTCTCGCCGTCGGCTGCTTTTTGCTTCTGCTGCCGGGCGGTTTCCGCAGGCTTCGTCGAAGGCGCGGAGGGCTTCTTTTGCTTTCTCATTCAGTTTCGTCGGAGTCTGGACTACGAGTGTTACGTAGTGATCACCGCGCACATTGCTGTTGCGAAGGGACGGAACACCTTTTCCCTTCAGACGGATCTTCGTATCGGTCTGGGTTCCCGGTTTTACAGTGTAGAGAACGTCTCCGTCAACGGTGCTGATCTTCACATCGCCGCCGAGCGCTGCCTGCGCAAATGTAATCGGTGCGGTAGAGAAGATGTTCATATCCTGTCTCTGGAAGATCGGATGACGGGTTACCTGAACCTCGACAAGCAAATCTCCTCTCGGTCCGCCGTTTACACCCGGCTCACCTTTTTCACGGATCCGGATGCTCTGTCCATCGTCGATTCCGGCCGGAATGTTGACCTGAATGCGTTTTCTGCTGGATGTATAGCCCGTGCCGTGGCATGCGGTACATTTATCGCGAATGATCTTTCCGGTTCCGTTACAATCCGGACACGTTGTCACGTTTCTCACAGAACCGAACATGGTCTGCTGTGTGTACGTAATCTGACCGGTACCGTTACATTTGGAGCATGTTTCCGGTGAAGTTCCTGGTTTTGCGCCGGTTCCGTGGCACGTTGTACAGGTATCCTTCAGGTTGATCTCGAGCTCTTTCTGGCATCCGAAAACAGCTTCCTCAAACGTAATGTGGACAACAGCGCGGAGGTTTGCTCCCTTCATCGGTCCATTGTTTGCTCTTCTTCTGCTTCCGCCGCCACCGAACAGGTCGCCGAAAATATCGCCGAAGATATCACCCATATCTCCGCCACCAAAGTCGAAGCCGCCGAATCCGCCGGCTCCTGCGCCGCCACCGCCGTTTTCAAATGCAGCGTGGCCAAACTGATCGTACTGACGCCGTTTGTCCGGATCACTCAGCACGCCATAGGCTTCTGTCGCCTCTTTAAATTTTGCCTCGGCCTCTTTGTCGCCCGGATTCATATCCGGATGGTATTTCTTCGCCAGCGTACGGTATGCTTTTTTTTAATGTTGCATCGTCCGCTCCGCGGTCTACGCCGAGGACCTCGTAATAATCTCTTTTTTTCTGCCATTTATGTTCACCTTTTCATTTCTGTTCCACAAATTTCATCTTTGCAGAAATGTTTTTCCGCACGCTCCAGTATAGCACTTTTCCGAAAGCAATACCAGCATAAATACAGGGGCGGAATGTATTTTCCGTCCCCTGCAAACATTCGCCTCACAGGGCTTTTTGCGTTTATTTACTTATTGTTTCAACTCACAGTCGGTATTTTCACGGAGTGTGACATGCTGAAAATTAAACCTCTTTGTAGTCAGCGTCTACGACATCGTCGTCATGGCCGCCTGCTGCTCCTGCATTTCCCATATCCGGGCCTGCACCAGCTCGGCACCAGCGCCTGCTGCGCCGCCCTGCTGCTCATACAGTTTTGCAAACAGTTTCTGAGCGCTTGTCATCAGTTTTTCCTGAGCTGCTTTCAGATCAGCTACCTGTGCATCTGTCATCTCTTCCGGATTGCATTTTGCAATGAGATCTTTCAGTGCGTTCAGGTCAGCTTCTACTGCTGTCTTATCGTTTGCATCCAGCTTGTCGCCGACTTCCTCGATTGCTTTCTCGGTCTGGAATACCATAGAGTCTGCATCGTTTCTTGCGTCGATTGCTTCTTTGCGTTTCTTATCCTGAGCTTCGAACTCAGCAGCTTCTTTGACTGCTTTGTCGATTTCGCTGTCGGACATGTTAGAGCCTGCGGTAATGGTGATGTGCTGCTCTTTTCCTGTTCCCAGGTCTTT
>VOFC01006303.1_pt1 | contig 36575 bp, 48 predicted proteins | sample 5384161 | NCBI WGS metagenome assembly VOFC01 (sample SAMN12384722, study PRJNA508395) | human gut metagenome | isolation source: healthy gut B | host: Homo sapiens | reverse complement strand
ACCGGCATCTTTCAGCCGGCCGGGAGGCCTGCAATCCGCAGCGGAAGTTCTGGCATCCCTTATGAGAGATGTGGGTTTAGAATGGGCTCTGAGCACAAACCGTGCTCCACGCACACAGCAGGACTTACTCCCATGCTATGCACTGTGCAGAAAGTTATTCCTCCGCGTCCGCCGTCTCATCCTCGTCCTCGTCGGCGAAGACTTCCTGCATATAATAATCATACACCTTGTCCAGCTCGTCATCGTCGTCGATGGAGCCGAAGAGCTCCTCACCGTTTTCTTCGATGATCTTGAGCAGGACGATGCCGAAATCGGGGTCGTCCTCGTCCATGTCGGCGGGGAGCGCCGCGAGATAACTCTGTCCGTCAAGCTCAAACTCGTCGAGCACTTCCAGCTCGAACTCGTTGCCGTCCTCGTCCTCGATCGTCAGATAATCACTGCCGAATGCTTCACTCATCGGGGTATCCTCCAGTCGTGATCTTTTTCTGATTTCAGTGTACCCTATTCGGCGGCTAAAATCAAGTCTTTTTACGAGCCGAGATCCTCCAGCAGCAGCAAAAGCTGCTCCTGACTGCCGACGGTGATGCCGCCGCGCAGCAGCTCGCGGTCGGTGCGGCGCAGTCCGGCGGTCTCGATGCCGGTCACCTGCAGCGGCTTGCGGTCGCCGCCGGGGGCGAACACGCTCACATACCCCTCATAATCGCGCAGAACAAATTCCGCCTGCGCACCGTCATACGAGGTGACCGGTGCGTCCGGCTGCTGCAGGGAAGAGATCGCCGCGCCTGCGGCGAAGGGCGACACGGCGCACAGCGCCGTCACGACCGTCAGTGCCAGCGTTCGTTTCATATGCCACGCTCCTTTCACCGGAAAGTTTGCCCAATGTGCGCGCAAACCATACGCGCCGGACAAAAATGCGCGAAGGGCTATCCGGTGTTGACAGAGTGTGCTATAATATCATTTAACCGTTTTTATGCGCTGGACTTTGACCGGGTCTCTGACCCGCTGTTTCCCCCGCTTACATGTATTCTCAGGGAGGTGGCCATTGCCTATGGCAAAACGACCGAAACCGGCATCCGCCCCACGCGCGGCACAGGCTGCGGACGCGACCGTCAGCGTCGCGGGCACGATCCTGCGTGTGGTCGGCACGATCTTTTTGATCCTGCTCGTCACGGGGCTTTTGTTTTTGTGCATTTTCGCGTACTACGTGAAAAACTGCCTGTCCACGGATCTGGACGTGCAGCTCTCGGACTTTACGGTCTCACTCTCGAGTTCGATCCTGTATGAGGACGCCGACGGCAACTGGCAGAACCTTACGAATCTCTCGAGTACGGAAAACCGCGTCTGGGTCGACTATGCCGACATCCCCAAGGACATGGAGCACGCGGCCGTCGCCATCGAGGACAAGCGCTTTTATAAGCACAAGGGCGTGGACTGGTACCGCACGACGGGCGCGTTCATCAACATGTTCCTGTCGATGAAAAACGACTTCGGCGGCTCGACCATCACGCAGCAGCTCATTAAAAACCTCACCAAGCAGGACGACATCACCGTGCAGCGCAAGCTGCTCGAGATCTTCCAGGCGCTCGAGTTTGAGAAGTCCTATGATAAGGAAGAGATCATGGAGTGGTACCTGAACATCGTCTACTTCGGCGAGGGGTGCAACGGCGTCTACACCGCCGCCGAGACCTATTTCGGCAAGGAGCCGAAGGACCTCACGCTCGCCGAGTGCGCGAGCATTATCGGCATCACGAACAACCCCTCAAAATACGACCCCTTCATCAGCCGCGAGAACAATAAAACCCGGCAGGAGACCATCCTCAAATGTATGAGCAGGGCTGGATCAACAAGGAGCAGTACGACGAGGCTGTGGCGCAGGAGCTCGTGTTCGTGCGCAGCGAGTCCGACGATGCCACCCAGACCATCTACAGCTACTACGCCGAGGCCGTCATCAACGACGTGCTCAACGACCTCGTCGAGCAGAAGGGCGTCAGCCGCGACACGGCGCGCACGCTGCTCTATTCCGGCGGCTATCAGGTCTATTCCTGCTACGATCCGAGCATCCAGCAGGCGATCGACGACGTCTATACCAACCTCGACAACATGCCGCAGCGCCCGTCGGCCTCCGGCCAGCAGTTCGAGTCCGCCATCGCCGTCATGGACCCCTACACCGGCGAGATCAAGGGGCCTGTCCGGCGGCACCGGCAAGAAGACCATCAACTTCGGCACGAACCGGGCCACGCAGTCAAGCGCCCGCCCGGATCGTCGCTCAAGCCGATCGCGACCTACGGCCCGGCCATGGAGCTCGGCCTCATCACGCAGTACACGCAGGTCAATGATTCGCCGGACATCAAGCTGACCGGTACGAGCTGGTATCCGAAAAAACTCCGGCGGCGGCAACTACGGCATCGTTACCATCCGCGAGGCACTGCAGCGCTCGCTCAACACCGTCTCGGCGCAGATCCTCGACAAGCTCACGCCGCGCGCGTCGTATGAGTTCCTCAAGGACAAGCTCGGTGTCACGAGCCTTGCCGAGTCCGACTGCGACTATGCGCCGCTCGCCCTCGGCCAGCTCACCCACGGCATCACCGTCCGCGAGATGACGCAGGCGTACTCCGCCTTCGTCAACGACGGCGTGTTCACCTACGGCCGCACGTATTCCTACGTCAAGGATCCCAGCGGCGAGGTCGTGCTCGAGAATCCCGCGCGCACGATCGTGGCCTTCAAGGCCAACACCGCCTGGAACATGGCCGACATGCTCTGCAACGCCGTCAACAGCGGCACCGGCGGCGAGGCCCGCCTGACCGGCATGCCCGTCGGCGGCAAGACCGGTACGACCACCAATAACTGCGACCGCTGGTTCGTCGGGCTTCACGCCGTACTACGTGGCCGCCGTCTGGACCGGCTACGACATGCCCGAGTATATGAACTTCTCCGGCAACCCCGCCGCCCAGATCTGGAAGCTCGTCATGGACCCGATCCATAAGGACCTGCCGACCAAGAGCTTCCCGACGCCGACCATCGGCGCGCCGACCGGCATTTTCGGCAATTTCTCCGGCCAGCCGCAGGACACCGGCGACGATGCGGACGCCGGCTGAGCCGCGCGCAAATGCTTGCCCCATCGCGTGTCCCCGCGCCGAAACGACAGCGCGGGGCACACGGTGTTGACAAAAAGGTTGAAATGTGTTACAATTCGAAAACAGTGGTATCGGAGGTGTATCTCATTGGCAGCAAAATCAACCGAACTGTGCTACAAAGGCCATCCGCTGCGCCGGAAAGACAACCTGCTCTATTACGGCAGCATGGCCGACAAGTACATCATTATGATGCAGATCCTCGACACGCAAAAAGGTCAAGGACCTCGACGTGGCGACGCGGGTCTCCGTGCAGCTTCAGCTCACCGACCCGGATCTGAAATCCCGCGACCGTGTGGTCAAAAAGACAGAAAAGGACGGCCTCTACAACGCCATGGACGTGGCGGCTGTGTGGCTGGACCGCGCGCTCGCAAATAACTAAGCAAAGGATGATTCTATGGCGAAACGATTTCTGAAAACAGCCGTTGTTTCCGCGCTCTTCGCGCTCACGCTGGCCGTTTCGGCTTCCGCGGCGAGTGCCGGCGGCGCGACCACGACGACGGCCGTCAACTTCCGAACGGGCGCCGGAACAAATTACGGCATTATCTCCACGCTCCCGGCGGGCACCCACGTTGTGGTGTCCTCGCAGTCGAGCGGCGGCTGGGCCACGGTGGTCTATAACGGCACCGTCGGCTACATATCTTCCGATTACCTCAAACGCGCCAATGACATGGATGCCAGCTTCGGCACCGGAACGATCGACGGCAGCTACGTGCGCATGCGCTCCGGTGCGAGCACGAGCAGCTCCATCCTCGGCACCTACAACTCCGGCACGACCATGACGGTCACCGGCGTCAGCGGCGCCTGGTACAAGGTCAGCTACAACGGCACCGCCGGCTATGTCCACTCGGACTATGTCTCGCTCTCGGGCGTCACGTCCAACGGCGGCAGCACGGCCGGCTCCAACGGTTCGGTCAAGGGCAGCGATGTGCGCATGCGCTCCGGCCCGGGCACGAACTATTCCATCCTCGGTACCTACCAGAACGGCACGCCCCCCTGACCGTGACCGGCACGGAAAACGGCTGGTCGAAGGTCACCGTCGGCGGCATGAGCGGCTACATCCGTTCGGACTACGTCTCCGGCGGCGGGGCCGACAGCAAGACCGGCTACATCAAGGGCACCGGCGTGCGCATGCGCTCGGGTGCGAGCACGACCAGCTCCATCCTCGGCGTGTACAACACCGGCACCGAGATGACCATCACCGGCGAGAGCGGCAACTGGTACAAGGTCAGCTACAGCGGCAAGGACGGCTATGTCTGCAAGGACTACATGACCACGACCAAGCCCGATAACGGCGGCGGCTCTACGAGCCAGACCGGCTACATCAAGGGCAACGACGTGCGTCTGCGTTCCGGCGCCGGCACGAACTATTCCATCCTCGGCACGTACAACAACGGCACACCGCTGACCATCACCGGTACGAGCGGCAACTGGACGGCCGTCACCATCAACGGCGTCAAGGGCTATGTCAACAGCACGTATGTCACCACCACGAAGTCGGACGGCGGCAATACCGGCGGCGGCAGCACGCCCAGCGGCTCCATCGGCGAGACCATCGTCGCCACGGCCAAGCAGTACATGGCGCGCCGTATGTCTACGGCGGTATGAGCCCCCTCGGGCTTTGACTGCTCCGGCTTTGTCAACTACGTGTACAAGCTCTGCGGCTATTCCATGAGCCGTGGGCCAGCAGCATCTACAACAACAACGGCACCTATGTCGAGAAGGCCAACCTCCAGCTCGGCGACCTGGTGTTCTTTGCGAGCAACAGCTCCAGCATCGGCCACGTCGGTATCTACATCGGCAGCGGCCAGTTCATCCACAGCAGCTCCGGCGCAGGCTGCGTCGTCATCAGCGACCTGAGCTCGAGCTACTACCTGAAAAACTACGTGGGCGCCAAGCGCATCGCGGGTTAACAGCGTTTCTTTTGTCCCCCGGCGAACACCGGGGGACATTTTTTATCCTTGCGGTATGGCCGGGAATATGGTATCTTGAGGAAAACGATTTGTGTGTGTGAAAGGGCAGGTGAAGCCAATGCAGTGTGCCTACTGCGGACGAGACATCCCGGACGATGCGCGCTGGTGCCCCTACTGCGGGGCCGAGCAGGCGCCGCCGGAAGAATTACAGGACGAAAATATCCCATCAGACGGCTGGCAGGACGATCCCGCGCCGCCGGATGACCGGCACGGGGAGGATGCCGCCTCCGGCTGGCAGGACGCCCCCGCCGACGATTGGGACGATGAAGCCGAGCCGCCGGACGATTCATGGGCCGACGACCCGCCGGTACCCGGCTGGGAGGACGATGCGCCTTACGAGCCCGCGCCGGAGACTCAGGACGCGCCGCGCGCAGCAAGGCGCTGCTCATCGCGATCTTTGCCGCCCTCGGCGTGGCGCTGATCGTGCTGCTCATCGCGCTCAATGTCAAGCCCAAGCCGAAGGATTCGGCCGCGGCCGTGACCCCTTCCGTGACGGCGACGGCGGAGCCGTCCGCTGCCCCCGACGCCGACACCCACGCCCACCCGACGCCGAGCCCCCACGCCGACGCCTTCCGCCGGCAGCTACATCCTGCCGGAGAGCGCTGCACGCCGGCTCACGCAGGCGGACGTGGCGGACCTCACGTGGGGGAGCAGTGCTGCCTTGCCCGCAATGAAATTTTGCGCGCCACGGCCGCATTTTCCAGACGCCGCAGATCGCGGCCTATTTCGAGGCGCAGAGCTGGTATCACGGCACGGTGCCCGGCGCGTCGTTCGATAACAATTCGCTCACGCCGACCGAGCGCGCGAACGCCGACTCCCTCGCAGATTACGAGACCACCACCTGGGGCATTCGTATTATTGAGCGTATGCCCATAGAGCACCGCTGCGCCGGTTCTCGAATGAACATGAAAAACCTCCGCAGCTTCGGCTGCGGAGGTTTTTCATGAGGTTTGAATCACGCGTTCGTCTCAGCGACGGCGGCGCGCAGGGCGTCGGTGCGGTCGGTGTCCTCCCAGCGGACGCCGAGCTCCTCGCGGCCCATGTGGCCGTAGGCGGCAAGCTGCCGGTAGATCGGGCGGCGCAGGTCGAGGTCACGGATGATGGCCGTCGGCCGCAGGTCGAACACCTGCTGCACGGCAGCGGCGATCTGTGCGTCCGGCACGGTGCCGGTGCCCTGCGTATCGACGAGCACGCTCACGGGCTCGGCCACGCCAATGGCATATGCAAGCTGCACGAGGCAGCGGCGGGCAAGCCCTGCCGCCACGATGTTCTTGGCCACGTAGCGCGCGGCGTAGGCGGCGCTGCGGTCGACCTTCGTCGGGTCCTTGCCGGAGAATGCGCCGCCGCCGTGCGGGGCGCTGCCGCCGTAGGTGTCGACGATGATCTTGCGGCCGGTCAGGCCGGAGTCCGCCTGCGGGCCGCCGACGACGAAGCGGCCGGTGGGGTTGATGAGGTAGCGGGTGTCGTCATCGAGCAGTTCGGCCGGGATGGTCGGACGGATGACGAGCTCGATCATGTCCGCGCGCAGCTGGGCCATGTCCACTTCCGGCGCGTGCTGCGTGCTGAGCACGACGGTGTGCACGCGCACGGGGCGGTTCTGCTCGTCATACTCCACGGTGACCTGGCTCTTGCCGTCGGGCCGCAGGTAGTCCACCAGGCCCTCCTTGCGCACGGCGGTCAGCCGCTGCGCCAGCTTGTGGGCCAGAGAGATGGGCAGCGGCATGAGCTCCGGCGTCTCGTCGCAGGCGAAACCGAACATCATGCCCTGGTCGCCCGCGCCGTTGTCGAGCGCGCTGTCGCCGGCCTCCTTGCTCTCGAGCGACTGGTCCACGCCGAGGGCAATGTCCGCGCTCTGCTCGTCGATGTTCGTGATGACGGCGCAGGTCTCGCAGTCAAAGCCGTATTTCGCGCGGTCGTAGCCGATCTCGCGCACGGTCTGGCGCACGACCTTCGGATGTCCACGTAGCAGTCGGTCGTGATCTCGCCCATGACGTTCACGACGCCGGTCGTGACCGTGCACTCGCAGGCGACGCGGCCGTTCGGGTCCTGCGCCAGAATGGCGTCGAGGATCGCGTCGGACACCTGGTCGCAGATCTTGTCGGGATGTCCCTCCGTGACGGATTCGGATGTAAAAAGATGATGAGCCATTGGGTAAATTCCTCGCTTTCTGTTGTGCCGGGGCAAAGAAACAAGCGCCCCGACAGCCGACGGAGCGCTTGGAAAAGGCGAAGATCCTCATCTCTCGATTTGCACCGCCGGATTTGGCACCTTGCAGGTCTCTGCAGGTTGTCGGGCTTCACAGGGCCGGTCCCTCCGCCACTCTTGATAAGGCTGTTAAATTGTAAAGCACATTATACGCGCTTTTGCGCGCTTGTCAAGACCAAATTCCGGTTTTTTCGTCAGTTATTCCACAGCCAGATCCACAGCCGCCGCCACCACGGCAGCTTTTTTTGCGGCCGGGGCGGGGCAGAGGGCGCGGATTTTGTGACGGTGCGCCCGGCGAAGTACGTGTGCAGGTACGTCTGGCTCACGAACGGCTCGCCCGCGGGCTCGGGACGGAGATAGCTGCCGTCCGGCTGCATGATCCATGCCTGCCGGTTGTCGCGCCGCATGGCGCTGAGCACCTCGAGCACCTCGGCGCGCGCGTTCGGGTCGGTCACGGCGGTGAAGGCCTCGATCCGGCGCATGGTGTTGCGCTCGAGCAGGTCGCCCGAGCCGATGAACACCTCCTGCGCTTCCCCGCGGCCAAAGACGAAAATGCGCTCGTGCTCGAGGTACCGCCCGATGATGCTGCGCACTGAGACGTGCTCCGTCCGCCCGGGCACGCCCGGCCGCAGGCAGCAGATGCCGCGCACGAACAGCTCCACCTCCGTGCCCGCCTCGCTCGCGCGCACGAGCCGCGCCATGACGTCCGCGTCGTTCATGGAGTTGACCTTGATGCCGATGTAGCCCTTGGGGCCGAGGCGCGTCTGCGCCTCGATGTGTGCCAGCAGCTGCGGCTTGTACCCTTCCGGCGCGAGCCAGAGCGCCTCCGTCTCGCCGACGGTCTCGCCGCGCGCGAGCCGGTCGAACGTTTTCGCCGCGTCGCGCCCGATGGCCGGGTCGCTCGTCAGGAGCATGAGGTCGGTGTACTGCTCGGCGGTCTTCTCGTTGTAGTTGCCGGTGCCGACCTGCGTGTAGTAGCAGATGCCGCCGGGGCACCGCCGCGTGATGAGGCACAGCTTCGTGTGCACCTTGTATTTCGTCAGGCCGTAGAGAATGTCGCACCCCGCGTCCTCAAGCATGCGCGAATAGTCGATGTTGCTCTGCTCGTCAAAGCGGGCGCGCAGCTCGAGCAGGCACTGCACCTGCTTGCCGTGCTCGGCCGCGTAGGCCAGCGCCGCCGCGATGCGGCTGCTGCCCGCGAGCCGGTAGAGCGTGATCTTGATCGACACGACGTCCGGGTCGTCCGCCGCCTCGTACAGCAGGTCAACAAACGGGTTGATGCTCTGGTACGGCAGCGCAAGCAGCAGGTCGTGCTGCGCGAGATAGGCAAAGTAGTCGCCCTTTTGCAGCGCCACGTTTTTGGCCGGCGGTACCTCATTGTACGTCAGCCCTGTGAGGTCGAATTCCCCCGGCATCGTGAGCACGAACGACAGGTCCGTCGGCGCGCTCGTCACGAACAGCTGCCGCTTCGGCAGCCCGAGCAGCTCGCGCACGAGCGCGCGCATCTCGTCCGAGATGCGGCCCTGCACCTGCGCGCGCACCGGCTCAAGCCGGCGCCGCCGCCGCAGCAGCCGCTCCATCACGGCGCGCAGGTCCGCGTCGCACCCGTCCATGATGTCGCGCACGGAGATGTCGGCGTTGCGCGTCACGCGCACGATGGCCGTCTCGCGCACGCGCCGCTCGCCGAAGAGCAGGGGCGCAAAGTGCGCCACCAGCGGCGCCGTGAGCGCGAGCTTCTGCACGCCGTCGACCGTGAGCTTAAAAAACTTCGGCAGCTGCGTCGTCGGCACCAGCCCCGCGCCGCCGCGCTTGCCCGCAAAGCGCACGAGCACGTACTGCTCGCGGTTGCGCAGAAACGGCAGCGGGTGCTCCGCGTCGAGCACCTGCGGGCTCAGCAGCGGGCGCAGCGCGTCAAACCGCCGCCGCAGCAGCACCTCGTCCGCCTCGTCGAGCCGGTCAAAGTCCAGAATCTCCACGTGCTGCTTTGCCAGCGCCGCCGTCACCTTGCGCCAGAGCGCTTCGAAGTCTGTTTGCTGCCGCGCCGTCTCGTCATAGATCGCGCGCAGCTGCTCGCGCGGCGTCAGGCCCGTGGTGTTCTCCGTGTGCCACGGCTGCAGCAGCGCCCGGTCGAGCAGCCCGCCGACGCGCACCATGTAAAATTCATCGAGATTCGAGCAGTAGATGGACAGAAACTTCAGCCGCTCGTAGACCGGCAGCGTCTCGTCGGCCGCCTCGGCCAGCACGCGGCGGTCGAAGGCGAGCCAGCTCAGCTCGCGGTTCAAAACAGGCCGGCATAGGCCGGGTCGGGCGCACGGTCGGAAAACAGGCCGCGGCTGTCGCTCTGCGCGGCCATCTGGCGCAGCGCCTGCGCGCCCGGCAGCTCGGCGCCGGAATGGTGGGGCATATCCTCGCCTCCTTGGTTGGCGTTTCACACAATATTAAACCATTATACCCGAACTGCCCCGCATTGGCAATCCCCGCGCGGCCGTTGTGGGAAAAAGCTGGTAATGCATCTCCAGATATGGTAAACTGTGCTTACAATCAAATTGGGGAGGTTTCTGCATGAAACGACAGATCACATGTTTGCTGGCGGTCTGCATGCTCTCTGCGCTCCTGTGCGGCTGCGGCCGGAGCGAGAAGCAGACGGCTGGCACCAAGCCCACCGCGCCGGTCCAGACCGCGGCGGCCACCGAGGCCCCGGAGCCGCAGACCCTCGGCGACATTCCGGATGTGGACGACATCGTCCGCTGCTACAAGGAGCTCTCGTCAACGGCAATTACGGGGTGGAGTATGACAGCTCCGCGCCGCTGCCGGGCGGCTTTGACGGCGTCGGCGAATGGTATCCGGTGACGAACTACGGCTCTCTGAGCGAGCTGCGCCGCCATGTGCAGCAGTACCTGAGCGACGCGCTCATGGAGCAGCGCCACTTTGGCGACAGCCTGCAGGAGGTCGACGGCAAGCTCTACTGGCAGCAGGGCAGCAAGGGCTATGTCCGCTACCGGGTCGACCGGCAGGAGGCGCTCACGCGCGATGAAACGCTCGACGCGCAGTACGGCGGCAAGTGCTATCAGACGTCTCTGGAGCTTTACGGCAGCGCGGACAATTACTGCGGAGACGAGGCGGTCGTTTTCGCGCTGTGCGCCGACGGGCACTGGCGCATCGTGGCGGCCGAGCCCTGAGCGGCGGCACAGTTTTTCGGCTCTGCGGCAAAAAGGTTGCAAATCCGCGGCGGGACTGCTATAATTTTGGCATAGAAAAACACGCTGAAATTCTGGAGGTAATATCATGGATGCATTCCGCGTGCTCGAAATCAAAAAGAGCGTTTTTGAAAACAACGACCGGCAGGCAGATCTGCTGCGCGAAGAGCTCAAGCGCAACCACACCTTCCTGCTCAACCTCATGTCCTCGCCCGGCAGCGGCAAGACCACGACCCTCATGGCGACCATCAACGCCCTGAAGGACGATCTGCGCATCGGCGTCATGGAGGCCGACATCGACTCCGACGTCGACGCTGCGACCATCTCCACCAGCGGCGCAAAGGTCATCCAGCTGCACACCGGCGGCATGTGCCACCTCGACGCGGGCATGACGCGCCAGGGCCTCGAGGGCCTCGGCACCGAGAACATCGACCTCGCCATCCTCGAGAACGTCGGCAACCTCGTCTGCCCGGCGGAGTTTGACACCGGCGCCGTGAAAAACGCCATGATCCTCTCCGTGCCGGAGGGTGACGACAAGCCGCTGAAGTACCCGCTCATGTTCTCGATCTGCGACGTGCTGCTCGTCAACAAGATCGATGTCGCGCCGTACTTCAACTTCGACCTCGACAAGTGCGTCGAGCGCGTCAAGAAGCTCAACCCGAACATTCAGGTGTTCCCGATCTCCGCGCTCAAGGGCGAGGGCATCGAGCCGTGGGCCGACTGGCTGCGTGCGCAGACGAAGGCCTGGAACGCATAAGCGCCGAAAACACCAAAACCGCGCAGGAATCAAGATTCCTGCGCGGTCTTTTGCTATCCGGATGCCGCCGCTTTACGCGACCACGTCCTCAAACTGGCTGTTGTAGAGCGCGGCATAGAACCCGCCGCGCGCAAGCAGCTCCGCGTGCGTGCCCTGCTCGACGATGCTGCCGTCGCGCATGACGAGGATGCAGTCGGCATTGCGGATGGTGCTCAGGCGGTGCGCGATGACAAAGCTCGTGCGGCCGCGCATGAGGTGGTCCATGGCCTCCTGAATGAGCTGCTCGGTGCGGGTGTCGACCGAGCTGGTCGCCTCGTCGAGGATGAGGATGGGGCGTTGGCCAGCACGGCGCGCGCGATGGTCAGCAGCTGCTTCTGCCCCTGGGAGACGTTCGTCGCCTCCTCGTTGAGCTCCATCTGGTAGCCGCCGGGCAGCGTGCGGATGAAGGCGTCGGCGCGCGCGGCCTTCGCGGCCGCGATGACCTCGGCGTCCGTCGCCTCGGGGCGGCCGTAGCGGATGTTTTCCATGATGGTGCCCTTAAAGAGCCACGTGTCCTGCAGCACCATGCCGAAGGCGCGCCGCAGGTCGCCGCGCGCATAGTCGCGCACGTCGCGCCCGTCGACGAGGATGGCGCCGGCGTCCACATCGTAAAAGCGCATGAGCAGCTTGACCATCGTGGTCTTGCCGGCGCCGGTCGGGCCGACGATGGCGACGGTCTCGCCCGCCGGCACGTCGCAGCTCCAGTCGTGGATGACCGGCTGCTCGGGATCGTAGCCGAAGCGCACGTGCCGGAACGACACGTCGCCGCGGATATGGTCCGCCGGGGCTGGCAGGGCAGGGTCGGCCGGCTCCTCGGGCTCGGCAAGGAAGGCGAACACGCGCTCGGCCGCGGCCGCCATGGTCTGCAGCTGGGTGCTGATCTGCGCCAGCTGCGTGATCGGCTGCGTGAAGCTCGACATGTAGCTGATGAATGCCTGAATGTCGCCGATCGTGATGGTGCCGTGCGCGGCGAGCGAGCCGCCGAGCACGACCACGCACACGTAGCCGAGCTTGCTGACAAACGTCGTCACGGGCGACATGAGGCCGGACAGAAACTGGCTCTTCCACGCCGAGCGGTAGAGCCGCGCGTTGATGGCGTCAAACTCCTTTTGCGTCGCGCCCTCGCGGTTGAAGGCGCAGACGACGTTGTGCCCGGCGTAGGTCTCCTCGACCTTGCCGTTGATGTCGCCGAGGTTTTTCTGCTGGGCGACGAAGTAGCGCTGGCTGCGCTTGACGATGCGGCTCGTGAGCACGCCCGTGACCGGCAGCATGATGAGCGCGATGAGCGTCATGAGCCAGCTGATGCGCAGCATCATGACCAGCACGCCGATGAGCATGGTGATGTTCGTGACGAGCTGCGTGACCGACTGCGCCATGCCGGAGGACATGGTGTCGACGTCGTTGGTGATGCGCGAGAGCACGTCGCCGACGGTGTTGCGCGCAAAGTAGCGCATGGGCATGCGGTGGATTTTGCTGCTGATCTCGCCGCGCAGGCGGTAGGCGAGCTTCTGCGTGATGCCGGCAAGGATCCACGACTGGAAGAAGCTGCACGCCGCGCTGACGAGATAGAGCGCGAGCACCGTCAGCAGGATCTTGCCGATCTTACCGAAGTCGATGCCGCCGAGACCCGAGAGCTTGCGCCCGAGGCCAGTGGCCAGCTCCGTCGTGGCCGTCGAGAGGATTTTCGGCCCGACGATGCCGAAGGCCGTGCTCGCCAGCGCGAGCACGAGCACGAGCGCAAGCCCCAGCCGGTAGCGCCCGAGATAGCGGAAGAGCTGCCCGATCGTGCCCTTGAAGTTTTTCGGTTTTTCCGGGATGCGGCCCGGTCCGCGTCTGTGGCCCGCCATGGTCAGCCCTCCTCTCCGAGTTCCGCGGCGCTGAGCTGGCTGAGCGCGATCTCGCGGTAAGTTTCGCAGCTGCGCAGCAGCGTACCGTGCGTGCCGCAGCCGACGATGCGCCCGCCGTCGAGCACGAGGATCTGGTCCGCGTGCAGGATGGTGCTCAGGCGCTGCGCCACGATGATGACCGTGGCGTCGTGCGTCTGTTTGGCCAGCGCCTGACGCAGCGCGGCGTCCGTCTGATAGTCGAGCGCGGAGAAGCTGTCGTCAAACAGGTACACCTGCGGGTGCTTGGCGATGGCGCGCGCGATGGACAGGCGCTGCCGCTGTCCGCCGGACACGTTCGCCCCGCCCTGCGCCACCGGCGTGAGGAAGTGGTGCGGCCGCGACCAGATGAAGTCCTCGGCCTGCGCCGTGGCGGCGGCGCGGATGGCGTCGGCCTCCGAGACGTCGCCGGCGAACTCGAGGTTCGAGAGAATGTCGCCCGTGAAGAGCACGCCCTTTTGCGGCACGTAGCCGAGCATGGCGCGCAGGCCGGCCTGGGGCAGGCGGCGCACGTTCACGCCGCCGATGCTGACCGTGCCGCCGGTCGCATCATAAAAGCGCGGGATGAGGTTCAGCAGCGTCGATTTGCCGCAGCCGGTCGAGCCGACGATGGCCGTGACCTCGCCGGGCCGCGCCGTGAAGCTGATGTCGTGCAGCACGTCGTCCTCTGCGCCGGGATAGCGGAACGACACATGGTCGAACGTGACGGTCGCGTCCGCAGGCACGGGCTCGGGGGCTGCGCGGGTCGCGCACGCTTGCGCGTGTGCGCAGAATTTCGTCCACGCGCGTGGCCGAGACCTCGGCGCGCGGCAGGAGCACCGCCACGATCGTGATCATCATGAAGGCCATGATGATGAGCGACGCATAGGTCGAAAAGGCGATCATGTCGCCGATCTGCATGTTGCCGGCGTTGATGCTTTTCGCGCCGAACCACTCGATCATGACCGTGACGCCGTACATGATGAGCGTCATGACCGGGCCCATGAACGCCATGGTCCGGTTGACGAACAGCTGCGTGTCCCGGAGCGCCGCGCTCGCAGCGCCGAAGCGTTCCTCCTCGTGCCGCTCGCGGTGGAACGCGCGGATGACCGGCAGGCCGGTCAGCACCTCGCGGCTGACGAGGTTGACATCGTCCACGCGCTGCTGCATGGTGCGAAACTGCGGCATGGCGACTTTCATCAGCACGCCGACGAGCAGCAGCATCGCCGCGACGGCCAGCGCGATGATCCAGCCGAGGCCGGTCTTCGTGCGCGCGACCATGACGATGCCGCCGAGGCCGATGATCGGCGCATAGAGCACGACGCGCACGATCAGCACGCACACCGCCTGGATCTGCATGACGTCGTTCGTGCTGCGCGTGATGAGCGAGGCCGTCGAGAACTTGTCCATCTCGGCGGACGAGAACGACAGCACCTTGCGGAACACCTGCGCGCGCAGGTCGCGCCCGATGGCGGCGGACATCCGCGCGCCGACAAAGTTGCAGAGCACGGCCGCTGCGATCATGCCGAGCGTGAGCAGGAGCATTTTCCCGCCGGTGCGCAGCAGATAGCTGTTGCGGATGTGGTCCACGTTCAGCCCCGCGACGGCGTACTCCGTCTTGAGAAACTGCACGGCCGCGCTGCGCAGCACGCTGTCGGTGAGCGTGCCCATGCCGCTGAGGGCCTTCGCCGCCGCGCGCGAGGATCTCCTCGTGCGTGATGAGGCCGCCCTGCATCTGCTGCCGCAGGGCGAGCACGGTGTTCGCCCCTGCTCCGGACAGGCGGCGCGCATACATGACCAGCGGCCGGATGAAGATGCGCTCCAGCTCCGGCAGCTGCGCCGTGTCGTTGAGTGTCCAGACGCCGTTATCCTCCGTGTAGGCGGCGCTGACCGCGGCAGCGTCGTCGTCCGACAAAAACAGGCGCACGCCGTCCATGGTCTTGTCCGTGAGCGCGAGGGGCGCTGCGTATTCGATGCCGCCGCTCTGGATGCCGGTGTCCACGATGCGGCTCGTGTACGCCGGCAGCGACAGCTCGCAAAACGACTGCGCCGCGAGCAGCAGCACGATCAGCACTACGGCCGGAATGTGCCCGCGCAGGTATTTCAGCACCCGCATGGCGTGTCCTCCTTCTGCTCTTCATAGATCTGCTGGGCGATTTCTCCCGCCCGGTCGCTCAGGCGCAGCAGCTCGCGCGTGTCCGCCTCGCCCATACGGCGGTAGACCTCCGACAGGCACGCGACCGCCTCGTTGAACGACGTCTGCACCTCGTTTCTGCCCTGCTCGGTCAGGCGCACGACGACGCGCCGCCGGTCGGCCGTGTCGCGTGCGCGGGTGATGGCGCCCTTTTGCGCTCGAGATTGTTGAGCATGGCCGCGATGCGCGCCGTGCTCAGGTCGAGCAGCGTGCTCAGCTCGCCGGCCGTGCGGCCGTCGGCCCCGGCGTTGAGGCAGCCGAGCAGGCGCATCTCACCCTGCGAAAAGACCTGGCTGAGGTTCCGCGGCGCGCGTGGTTGAGGATCATCGCGCGCACCTGTTCGCGCGCGACCTGTTCAAAAAAATCCATGAGGGTTCGCTCCGTTTCTCCGGCCGGGGCCGGTGAAAATGGATATTTCACTAATACCGTTTCCTTTTACCATTAGATAATACAGGTCCTGCGCGCTTCTGTCAAGTATCACACAGGACATTTTGGCGAAAAGGTAAAAGCCGCCCCTCCGGAGAGGGGCGGCTCTTTGGGAACGATTACATGTTCAGTCCGTGGGCTCGAAGGCGTGGTCGAACAGGTCGGTGACCTCCTTCGACGGGGCCTTGCTGCACAGCGACACGATGACCGCCGCGATCAGACCGCACAGGAAGCCGGGGATGATCTCATACAGGCCGGTGCTCGAGGACAGGAACGCATACCACACGGCGTCGACCACGAAGCCAACGCACACGCCCGCGATCGCGCCGGAGTACGTCAGGCGGCGCCAGTAGAGCGAGAGCAGGGATGACCGGAGCCGAACGCGGGCCGAAGCCCGCCCATGCGCACACTCGACGAGCGCCATGATGCCGCCGCAGTTCGGGTCAGCCCGCGATGAAGAACGCGACGATGGAGATGAGGGATGACGATGATGCGGCCCGCCCACTGCATCTCATGGTCGGTGGCGTCCTTTGCGGATGACCGGCTTTATAGATATCGGAGGCGAAGGCGCTGCTGCTCGCCAGCAGCTGGGAGTCGGCCGTGCTCATCGCTGCGGCCAGAATGGCCGAGAGCAGCACGCCGGAGATGAACGCCGGGAACAGGCGGCGCACCATGTGCACAAAGACGAGGTTCTCGTTGTCGATCTCGCCGAGGAACTGGCGGCCGATCAGGCCGACGACGGCGGACATGGCCAGAATGAGCACGATCCAGCTGCAGCCGATGATCTGGCTCTTGCGCATCTCATGCTCGGACTTGATGGACAGATAGCGCACAAGGATGTGTGCGGCATGCCGAAGTAGCCCAGGCCCCAGCCAAGACCGGAAAATGATATCCGACATGTTCTTCCAGTTGAAGCCGCCGCCGGAGAGCACATTATAGTTTTTTCCGGAACGGCCATGACCGGCGCGACAAAAAGTCTGCACCCTTCATGACGAACAGCGCGAGGATCGGCGTGAGCATGAGCGCGGCAAGCATGAGCATGCCCTGGAAGAAGTCCGTCCAGCACACGGCGTTGAAGCCGCCGAGAAACACGTACACGAGGATGATGGCCGTGGCGATGATCATGGCCGTCTTGGCGCTCATGCCCGTGACGGTGTTGGAACAGCGTGCCGCAGGCCGAGATGCTTCGAGGCGCTGAAAATGCAGTAGACCACGACGAACACGATCGCCGAGATGATCTGCAGGCCCTTGTTCTTCGACTGGAAGCGATTGGTGAGAAACTGCGGGATCGTAATCGAATCGTTCGCGCGGCTGGAATACCGGCGCAGACGCGGCGCGACAAACCCCCACGCGCAGATCGTGCCGATGACCAGACCGACGGCGATCCACACCTTACCGATGCCGTACAGATAGATCGAGCCGGGCAGACCCCGAGCACCACGCACTATCCGACGCGCCGGCAGACAGCGCCGCGACCCAGCCGCCCATGCTGGTGGCCGCCGAGGAAATACCTTCTCGCCCTCCACATGGCGGTCACGGATGAAGAAATACACACCGACGCCGATGACCAGCGCAAAATACAGTAATATGGCGATCCATTCACCGCCCGAAGCAGTGCCCATGATGTTTTGCCTCTTTCATTAGGAAACCTTATATCGTTTCCTGAAAAACAAGATGAGTGTATGATACGCCACTTTCGCCGCCGTGTCAACAATTTTTCATAATTTCGGGCAAAATCGGCGTTTTCTGCAATATCAGGAAAAATTTCTGCGCTTGACTTTTGGAACCCGTGCGTATAATATAAGGTAATCTTATTTTTTTGAAAAATTCGGACATGAGCGTGTGCGTGTGACACCGCGGCAATATGAGGCGTTTTAAAAACGGTGAGTGCGCGGGCGTGTCGGCCGCGGCGCAGGCGCGCTGGTGTCCCAGTCGGCGCTGACGCAGCTGCCGGCGGGGCTCGAGCGCGACTGCGGCTTTCCGCTGCTGGTGCGCAACCGTGGCGGCGTGCATCTGACCCCGGCGGGCGTCGCGCTGCTGCCGGCCGTGCAGCAGGTGTGCGCGGCGGATGCGCACCTGCGCGGCCGCATTCAGGAGGTGCGCGAGCGCGCGGGCGGCACGATCCGCATCGCGACGTTCAAGAGCGTGGCGGTCAACTGGCTGCCGCCGATGATCAAGCAGTTTCAGGTGCAGCACCCGAGGCGCGCTTCCGCCTGTTCGACGGGGCGTACGCCGAGGGGATGCCTACGTGCGCAGCGGCACGGTGGACATGGGCTTCATCTCACTGCCGAGCGAGCTGCCGGGCGAGATCGTGCCCGTGTGCAGCGACCGGCTGCCGGCCGTGCTGCCGGCGGGGCACCCGCTGGCGGACCGGGACGCCGTGCCCATCGCGGCCTTCGGCACGGAGCCGGTCGTGAGCCTCGTGGACAGCACGAACCGCGATAAGCTGCGCGTGCTCGACGCCGCACACGTGCACCCCGATATCCGCTTTCAGACGGCGGACGACTACGCCATGATCTCCATGGTCGAGAGCGGGCTGGGCATCTGCATCGCGCACGAGCTCGTGCGTTCGGGACCATCACAACGTCGTCGCGCCCGCTCGACCTTCCGGCGCACCGCACCATCGCCATGGCCATCCTGCCGGAGAGCGAGGGCAAGCCGCCGCGCACGTTCGCCGCCTTTGTGCGCGCGTGGGCGCAGGGCCAACCCGTGACGGAAGGAGGCAGACCATGAACCGCAGCGAATGGAAGCAGTACATTTCGAGACGTACCACGCCGTGTCCGACCGGCCGTGGCCGCGCTTATCCGAACCATGAGGTGTTTCGCCACCCCGGCAACCGAAAATGGTTTGCGCTGATGATGGATGTGCTGGTGCAAAGCTCGGTCTGCCGGAGCGGGGAATGCTCGACATTTCAACCTCGCGCGACCCGGTGCTGATCGCCTTTACGGGTGCGCCGGCTGCTGCCGGCATACCATATGAATAAGGAAAAACTGGATCACCGCCGTGCTTGACAGCGGAGCTCCGCACAGTGGCACCGAAACATTCAGGACATCATCACCATCATGGACGGCTGCATCCGCACGCAGCAGGATGAAGCGCTGACCCTGCGCGCGCTGGCAGACCGGCTTGGCTACCCGAATACTACACGTCGCGCCGGTTCCGGGCGCTGGCCGGTATGACGCTCCGGGACTATCTGCGCCGGCGGCGGCTGGCGTTTGCCCTGCGCGAGGTGCGCGACACCGACCGGAGGCTGCTCGATATCGCGGTGCAGTACGGCTTTTCCTCCAACGAGGCCTTTGCGCGCGTTCAAAGAAGGCCTACGGCGTGAGCCCCAGCGCCTGCCGGGCCGCGCCCGGCCCCGTCGTGCCCAGACCATCCTGCGGCCGTTCGACTGTTATCTGACGGAAGGAGCAGGCGATAGAAACGAGACACAAAGCGCGGGCGAGGTCAGGACCTATTTCGTGCACATCCCGGCGCACAAATTCCTGCATATCTGCAACTATGAGAGCAACGGCTACTGGGACTTCTGGCAGCGGCAGAGCGCGATCCCCGGGCAGGACTGCGAGACCATCTGCGGCCTGCTCGCGAGCATCCCCGGCAAGCTCGACGATGCGGGCGGCGAAAACGAGGACGCGGGCAGCGGCCAGCTCATGGCCTGGATCAACGAGCCGACGGGGCGCATCTGCAGCTGGGGTATCCTGCTTGCGGAGGCCTACGGCGTGCGTCTGCCGGCGGACTACGCCGGGCCGGTGCCGGCGCAGATGCAGCTCATGGACGTGCCCGCCGGGGGAGTACCTCGTGTTCGAGCACGGGCCGTTCGATTTTGAGACGCAGAATGCCGCCGTGGAAGCGAAGGTCGAGCAGGTCATGCGCGACTTCGACTACGCCGCCAGCGGCTGGCAGCTCGACCTGACGCCGGGCAGGGTGTTTTACTTCTACCACGACTGCGCGCGGTTTTTCAAATACGTGCGGCCGGTGTGCAGGGCCTGAAACAGCAGAAAGCGGGGCGCTCCCCATCGGGAGCGCCCCGGCTTGTGCTCTGCGTATGTTGTTATGTAAACCAAATATGAAAGTAGAAATATCAGTTATGGTAACTGCATTATGAAAACTTAACTGCTGATTAACTGCTGAAAAATATTTGAATAATCAAGAAAAACCATGTGAAGATGAAATATTTATGTAAACTGAATTATGTAAATACGACGCATCGCGTGACTTGCAGCTCGATTTGCAGTTATGGAAATCATGTTATGACAACCAAAAGCGCGAAAAAAACCGTTGCAAATTCGGAATATTTGCATTTATAAATTTCGTTATGTAAATTAGATTATGTAAACAAATAATAAACAAACCCCTGCCCGCGCGAGAAATTCGCGCGGGGGGAGAGATATATGCGTTTCTGGAGGGCTTTCGGGGGACGCCTGACCGCGGCGCGGATGCCGTCCGTTTGGTGCGGTGCGCGGAATGCCGCTTCGTGCACACCATGTGCAGGGAGATTTTCGCTGCGCAGACCGATTCCTGCGCGATTTGGCCGCGCACCGTCCGCCCGGATCTGCGCTGCGCGTTGTCCGTTTGACTTTGGCGCGTCCGGCTCTGTGCTGCCCATGCCCGTTTTTTCGCGCCTGTTGTGTGCAGACGTTTGTGCCGGGGCTTGCCGGGGCATCTGTGCGCGTGCGGCCGTGCGCCAGAAGCGCGCCCGCGGCCTTACGCGTACTCGACCTTGATGGTGTTCGTGTTGCCGCTGCGGCCGTTGATGATGCCGCCGGTGATGATGACCTTGTCGCCCTTTTCGAGCTGCATCACCTTCCGGCTGACCTGCAGCGCATGGTAAAACAGCACGTCGGTGCTCTCGTACACCTCGCTCATGACGGGCGTGATGCCCCACGAGAGGGCAAGCTTGCGGTAGGCGCGCTCGTTCGTGGTCAGGCCGATGATGTCCGTCGGGCCGCGGAAGCGCGAGATCAGCCGCGCGGTGCGCCCCGTGATGGAGCAGACGGTGATGACCTTCGCGCCGATGTCGATGGCCATACCGCACGTGGCGTGGCTGATGGCGTCGAGCGTGTCGTGGATCTCAAACTGCGTCTTGGGGAAGCGCTTGGCGTAGTTGATGTGCGCCTCGGTGTATTCGGCGATGCGGGCCATGGCGCTCAGCGCCTCGACGGGGTGCTCGCCCGCGGCCGTTTCGCCGGAGAGCATGATGGCGCTCGTGCCGTCATAGACGGCGTTGGCCACGTCGGCGATCTCGGCGCGGGTGGGGCGGATGTTGTGCGTCATGCTCTCGAGCATCTCGGTCGCGGTGATGACGCGCTTGCCGAGCAGGCGGCACTTGCCGATGAGCTCCTTCTGGATGCTCGGCAGCTCCTCATACGGCACCTCGACGCCCATGTCGCCGCGGGCGATCATGATGCCGGTGCACTCGGTGAAGATGTCCTCGATGTTGTCGATGCCGGGCTGATTCTCGATCTTGGCGATGACGGCGATGTCCCCGCCGCCGTTGGCGCGCAGGAAGCCGTTGAGATCAACCAGATCCTGCCTGCGCGACACGAAGGATGCGGCCACGAAGTCCACGTCGTTTTCGATGCCGAAGAGCAGGTCGCGCTTGTCCTGCTCGCTCAGAAACGTCTGCCTGAGCACCTTGTTCGGGAAGCTCATGCTCTTGCGGTCCGAGAGCACGCCGCCGGCCGTGACGCGGCAGACGACGTCCGTGCCGGTCGTGGCGGTGACGGTCAGCGCGATGAGCCCGTCGTTGACGAGCACGGTGTCGCCCGGCTCAAGATCCTGCGCGAGGCCGGCATAGCTCACGGACACGCGTTCGGCATTGCCGGTCACGGCCTCGGTCGTGAACGTGAACGTGTCGCCGCTGTGCAGCTCGATCTTCCCGTTTTCAAACGTGCCGATGCGGTACTCGGGGCCCTTCGTGTCGAGCATGATGGCGATGGGCAGGTCGAGCCCGCGCGCAGCTTCTTGATGCGGTCGATGCGCACCTGGTGCTCGGCGTGCGTACCGTGGGAAAAGTTCAGGCGCGCGACGTTCATGCCCGCGAGCATCATGGCGCGCAGCGTCTCCTCGCTGTCGCACGCGGGGCCGATGGTGCAGACGATCTTCGTTTTTCATATTCCGACTGCCTCTCTGAATCCTGCGGTTTACTTTTTTTCTTCTTGCCGAACCAGCGGCGCTCCTTGCGGTTGCGGCCCTCAGGCTCGTCATCAGCCGCGGTGATGTTCCGGGCGGCCTCGGCCACGGCGTCGGCGTCGAAGTCCACGCCCATCTCGGCCGCGGTATTGCGCATCTGCTCAAAGAACTCGAGCTGGGCCTTGAGCGTCTGGAGCATCTCGCGCGTGAGCGCAAGGCCGCTGCCGACGCCGGGGTCGATGATGATGCCGGTGTCGTTCGAGGAGAGCACGAGCGGGGCGTAGTCCTTCACGCCGAGCTCGACGCTGCCCATGTTGCGCCACTGCAGCAGGCGCGCGCGGTCGGTGAAGGCGCAGAAGAACGTGCGCCCGTCGTCGGTGCGCACCTTGCCGAACTGCAGGTGCTGCTGACCGTCGGCCGGGGCAGCTTCGCCCTCGGGCCGCTGGGCGGGGAAGAACAGCGGCGCTGCGATCATGGTCGCGGCCAGGCGCTGGAAGTTTTCCTTCGCGGCGTTGATCTTGCACGCGTCGAGCGCGTCGCGCAGCTCCTCGGCCAGCGCGGCACGCATGGCCTGCTCGGGCGTGCGCTCGCTGAGCTCGATGTGGAAATCGGGATAGGCCACGCGCAGCATGTCCAGCGCGGTGCGCAGGCCCTGCACGTCCTCGTCGGGGCGGTCGTTGGCGGCCACGACGAACAGGCGCGGGCGGTGGTTGGCACTGCGGTCGACGATGCCGGAGGCGTAGAGCTCCTCGAGCTTCGTCTGCACGCACAGGGCGATGCAGTTGGGCGTCTCGCTCGTGGCGGTCACGGCGATGGCGTAGGTCTCGTCGCCGTCCTGCACGGGCATTTTCGCCGTCTCGAGAATGTGCGGGCGGCCAAGGGCATAGGCGGCCTCGGCCTTGTGCTGCTCGCGCTCGGCGTCGGTCATGTCCTCAATGTTGTCCGGCTCCGTGTAGGCGCCGGCGGCCAGCAGCTCCGCCACGGCCTTGCGGCGGATGTCCTGAATGCCGAGCAGCTGCATGGCGCGCGAGCGGTCGGCGGCGACGTGGTCGTACAGATCGTTAAAATTACTCATATGTTTCCTTTCCCGGGGCTCGGGGCGCCCCTTGGTTTTCTTTGCCGCCATTATAACACACCCCGCGCCAAATGCAAAGCGCCGATTCGCCGCGGCAGATTGCACAAACATTGCCGCGGGGCGCAAAAAATTTTCTTGCCGCAGAGCACCGGTTTCTCTTTGCAAGCGGCAAAAATGTTGTTATAATGATTTTGTATGAAAACTTGGGTTTCTGCGCCTGTGCGCAGGACGCGGAAATTTTCAAAAAGAGAGGAAGTTACGATATGATTCCACACGGCAAAGAGATCAAGGTGTTCACCGGCTCGTCCAACCCCGACCTGGCGGACATGATCTGCAAGAACCTCGGCATCTCCCTGGGTAAGAGCACGGTCACGGCGTTTGCCGACGGCGAGTGCTCCATCTCCATCAACGAGCCCGTCCGCGGCGTGGATGTGTTCATCGTGCAGAGCACCTGCAAGCCGGTCAATGACAGCCTCATGGAGCTGCTGGTCATGATCGACGCGATGAAGCGCGCCTCCGCCGGCCGCATCACCGCCGTCATCCCGTACTTCGGCTACGCCCGGCAGGACCGCAAGGCCAAGGCCCGCGACCCGATCTCGGCCAAGCTCGTGGCGAACCTGCTCACCGTCGCCGGGGCCGACCGTGTGCTGACCATGGACCTGCACGCTGCGCAGATCCAGGGCTTCTTTGACATCCCGGTGGACAACCTCTACGGTGCGCCGCTGTTCGCCACACACTACCTGCGCCGCTTCGGCTACGGCCGCGAGGACATGGTCGTCGTCTCGCCGGACGTCGGCAGCGTGGCGCGTGCGCGCTCGTTCGCCATGAAGATGGGCCTCGGTCTCGCCATCGTGGATAAGCGCCGCGAGAAGGCCAACTGCTCCGAGGTCATGAACATCATTGGCAATGTCGAGGGCAAGACCTGCCTGCTGCTCGACGACATGGTCGATACGGCCGGCAGCCTGTGCGGCGCGGCCAAGGCCATCGTCGAGGTCGGCGGCGCGAAGGAAGTGTATGCCTGCGCGTCCCACGGCGTGCTCTCCGGCCCGGCCATCGACCGCATCAACGACAGCGTCATCGACGAGCTGCTCCTGCTCGATACCATTCCGTATCCGAAGAACAAGCCGGCCTGCGACAAGATCCAGTATCTGCCCGTCGCGCCGATGTTCGCCGAGGCCATCAACCGCATCTATGAGGAAATGAGCATCTCCTCGCTGTTTGAGTGATGTTCTTTTCCGATCACGGCGGCGTGCGGTGGCTGGTCGTGTTTCTCGGCAACCCGGGGCTGAAGTATCAGAACACCCGGCACAACGCGGGCTTTCTCACGGCGGACGTCGTGGAAAAAGGACTGCGGCGTGCGCATCGACCGGCTGCGCTTTCACGCACTCACGGCGCAGGCGGAGCTCGGCGGGCAGAAGGGCCTGCTCATGAAGCCGCAGACGTATATGAACAACTCCGGCGAGGCCGTGGCGCCGGCGGCAAAGTTTTATAAGGTGCCGCCGGAGCATATTCTGGTTGTGTCGGACGAGATTCACCTGCAGCCGGGCCGCCTGCGCATCCGCACGAAGGGCTCGGCCGGCGGGCACAACGGGCTCAAGAGCATCATCGCCTGCCTCGGCACGGACGCCTTTCCCCGCATCCGCATCGGCGTCGGCGCGCCCCCGCACCCGGACTATGACATGCCCGACTGGGTGCTCGGCACGTTCCGCGGCGCGGACAAGACCGCCATGGACGATGCGGCCGCGCGTGCGGCCGAGGCCTGCGCGGTCTATATCCGCGACGGAGCGGACCGCGCCATGAGCCGCTTTAATTGAACACCTGTCAGGGGTTTCCCACGTCCACCGGAACCGCCGCAGCTGACCGTGGGGCCATCGCCGCCGGGCCGCGCGCGAAACCGGTCGGGCCGCGGGAGGCCCCCTGATCTATTCGCAACTGGAGAAAAGGAGGAGCGCATCCCTTGAAAAAACACTGTATCGCCATGCTGCTTGCGGGCGGGCAGGGCTCGCGGCTGTATGCCCTCACGGCAAAGGTCGCCAAGCCCAGCATCCCGTTCGGCGGCAAGTACCGCATCATCGATTTTCCGCTGTCCAACTGCGCCAACTCCGGCATTGACACCGTCGGCGTGCTCACGCAGTACCAGCCCCTGCTGCTCAACCGCTACATCGGCAGCGGTCAGGCGTGGATCTGGACAGCGTCGACGGCGGCGTGTACATCCTGCCCCCCGTATCAGAGCGCGGGGGAGCGCGGGTCGTGGTTTTCCGGCACGGCCAACGCCATCTATCAGAACATGGATTTCATCGAGATGTATGACCCCGACTGCGTGCTCATCCTCTCGGGCGACCATGTGTATAAAATGGACTATGACAAGATGCTCCGCGCGCACGAGCAGGCCGGTGCGGCCTGCACGATCTCGGTCATCCAGGTGTCGATGGAGGAGGCCTCGCGCTTCGGCATCATGAACGTCGGGCCCGACGGCTTTATCAACGAGTTTGAGGAAAAGCCCGCCCACCCGAAAAGCGACCTTGCGAGCATGGGCATCTACATCTTCGACTGGAAGGCGCTGCGCCGCTATCTCATCGAGGACGAGGCGGACCCGGACTCCGACAAGGACTTCGGCAAGAACATTATCCCCAAGATGCTCGCCGCCGGGGAAAAAGCTGCTGCCGTACCGGTTCGAGGGCTACTGGCGCGACGTCGGCACCATCGTCAGCCTCTGGGACGCGATGGACATGCTCTCGCCCACGCTCATCATCAATCTCTATGACCCGAAGTGGCCCATCCGTGCCAAGAGCCCCATCCGCCCGCCGCACAGCATCGGCCGGCAGGCGGAGGTCGTGCACTCGATCATCACCGAGGGCTGCACGATCGAGGGCCATGTGGAAAACTCCGTGCTCTCGAGCTCCGTCACCGTGGGCGCGGGCGCGCGCGTGCTCTACAGCATTTTGCACCCCGGCGTCGTCGTGGAGCCGGGCGCCGTGGTGGAGTATGCCATCGTCGGCGAGGGCACGGTCGTGGGCGCGGGCGCGCACATCGGCGCGCAGCCCGACGGGACGGACGGCTGGGGCGTCGCCACGGTCGGCCCGGATGTGTCGGTGCCCGCCGGGGGGCAATGGTCCCGGCCGGGGCCATGATCTATGACGGAGCGGAGGTGCACGCATGAGCGAAGTACACGGCATTGTTTACGCATATCACAGCTCCCCGCGGCTCGGGGACCTGACGCGCTACCGCACGAACCCATCGCTGCCGTTCTGCGGGCGCTACCGGCTGATCGACTTTGCGCTCTCGTCGCTCTCGAACGCGGGCGTGCACAGCGTCGGTGTCATCATGCAGCGGGACTATCAGTCCCTGCTCGACCACCTCGGCAGCGGCAAGGCGTGGGACCTGTCGCGCCGCAGCGGCGGGCTGCACCTGCTGCCGCCGTTCGGCGTGAACACGCGCGGCGACTATACCGGCACGGCCGAGGCGCTCAACGCGGTCATCTCCTATGTGCGCAATATTCCGGAGCCGGAGGTCGTGCTCATGCCGGCGGATATCGTCTGCAATCTCGACCTCGCCGCCGCCATCGCGCAGCACAACGCCTCCGGCTGCGGCATCACGGCCGTCTGCCGCGACGACGCCGTCACCGGGGAGCACCACCGCTACCTCACGGATGAGCGCGGCCGCGTCACGAAGCTCATCACGAGCGCGGCGGCCGGCGCGGGCGTCGCCTCGATGGAGATCTACATCGTCAATAAGGATGTCCTGCTCGGCATTCTCGATTTCTGCGCGCAGGAAAACCGCTTCCATTTCCACCGTGACGGGCTGTTCGAATATCTCGGCCGCGGCGGCACGATGGACGTGTTCCTGCACCGGGGCTACGCCGTGCGCGTGGACACGGTCGCGGACTATTTTGCCGCCAGCATGGATATGCTGGAACCGCTGTCGCGCGCCTCGCTCTTCCCGGCCGACCGCCCGGTGCGCACGAAAGAGCGCGCGGACGTGAGCACGTACTACGGCGAGCACGCGCACGTGGAAAACTGCCTCGTGGCCGACGGCTGCTTCATCGAGGGCACGGTCACGGACTGCATCCTGTTCCGCGGCGTGCGCGTCGCGCGCGGGGCGCACCTGAGCCGCTGCATCGTCATGCAGGACACCTGCATCGCGGCGGACGCCATTTTGCAGTACGTGATCGCGGACAAAAACGTCCGCATCGGCCCGGCCGTCACGCTCACCGGCTGCGAGGCCCTGCCGATCGTGATCCCCAAGGGCAGCGAGCTCTGACCCGCCGGACCCAGTAAAGGAGTAAAGGAAGAATCGAATTTTATGCCAATGACCAATCAGATTTCCCGCGATGAGCTGCGCAGCGCCATTGCCGACAAGCTCTGTGCGCACTTCGGCGTCACCGCCGGGGACGCGACCGACGAGCAGGTCTTTCAGGCCGCAGCCATCGTCATCCGCGAGATCCTCTCGCGTCTGCACACGTTCGACAGCCGCACCGTGCCCGAGCGCGAGGTGCACTACCTGTCGATGGAGTTTCTCATGGGACGCTCCCTGATGAAGGACGCGTTCAACCTCGGCATCGGCGACGCGCTCACCGGCGCGCTCGAGGACCTCGGCCGCAGCGCGGCCGACATCTTTGAGACCGAGCCGGACGCCGGCCTTGGCAACGGCGGTCTCGGCCGCCTCGCCGCGTGCTATATGGACAGCCTCGCCACCGAGGGCATCCCCGCCACGGGCTATTCGCTGTGCTACGAGCTGGGCATCTTCCGCCAGCGCATCGTCGACGGCCGCCAGACCGAGGTCGCGGACAACTGGCGCACGGCCGCCTCGAGCTGGCTCGTGCCGTGCCATGAGGACACGGTCGAGGTGCGCTTCGGCGGCCGCGTCGAGCCGCACTGGGACGCCTACGGCCACTACCACGGCGAGCTGCGCGGCTATGAGAGCGTGCTGGCCGTGCCGCGCGACATGCTCATCGCCCCGTATGGCGACGGGCGCGTCAACACCCTCCGCCTCTGGGAGGCGCACAGCCCGAACGATCTCGACATGTATCTCTTCGCCGCCGGCAGCTATGTCCAGAGTCTCGAGCAGCGCACGATGGCCGAGGTCATCACGAAGGTGCTCTACCCGGCGGACGACCACATCGAGGGCAAGACCCTGCGCATCCGCCAGCAGTATTTCTTCGTCTCCGCGACGGCGCAGAGCATCCTGCGCGCCCACCGCGCGCGCTACGGCACGGTGCGCAACTTTGCCGAGCACCACGTCATCCAGATCAACGACACGCACCCGACGCTCATCATCCCCGAGCTCATGCGCCTGCTGCTCGATGACGACGGCCTCGGCTGGGACGAGGCATGGGCCATCGTTACCGCCTGCGTCAACTATACGAACCACACCGTCATGTCCGAGGCGCTCGAGACCTGGCCGCAGGGCCTCATCCAGAGCCAGCTGCCGCGCGTGTGGGAGATCATCTGCGAGATCAACCGCCGCTGGTGCGACGACCTGCGCGCCCGCTTCGGCGACGATGCGCGCGTGGGGCGCAACCTCATCATTGCCGACGGCAGCGTGCATATGGCAAACCTCTGCCTTGCTGCGTGCAGGACCATCAACGGCGTCTCCGCCCTGCACGGGGAGATCCTGCGCCGCGACCTCTTCCGCGACGTCTGCGCGCTCGACCCCGGCCGCTTCACCTATGTCACCAACGGCATCGACCACCGCCGGTGGCTTGCCCAGTGCAACCCCGGCCTGCACGCGCTCGTGTGCGACGTGCTCGGCAGCGACCGCTATCTCCTGCACCCCCCGAGGAGCTCGCGGGTCTGGAGCGCGCGGCGGACGACCCCGCCGTGCTTGCCCGGCTCGAGGAGATCAAGGCGCTCAACAAGCAGCGGCTGGCCGCGTGGGTGTTCCGCACCGACGGCTTTTCGCTCAACAGCGACGCGATCCTTGACGTGCAGGTCAAGCGCCTGCACGAATATAAGCGCCAGCTTCTGTGCGCCATGCGCATCACGCAGCTGCAGCTCCTGCTGCACGACGACCCGGACCAGAATTTCCAGCCCGCACGTTCCTGTTTGCGGCGCCAAGGCCGCGCCCGGCTATTACACCGGCCAAGCGCATCATCCAGCTGCTGTGCTCACTGGGCCGATGAAATGCCGACCCGTCTGCCGCGGCAGACTGCAGGTGTACTTCCTGCCGAAACTACCGCGTCTCCGCCGCCGAGATGCTCATGCCCGCCGCGCAGGTGTCCGAGCAGATCTCGCCGGCAAGGAGGCCAGCGGCACCGGCAACATGAAGCTCATGATGAACGGCGCCGTCACGATCGGCACGCTCGACGGCGCAAACGTCGAGATGTTCGAGCAGCTCGGCGCGGACAACATGTTCCTCTTCGGCCTGCACGCCGACGAGGCCGAGGCCCCAGCGCCGCGGGCTACGACCCGCAGGGCGTATATGTCCGCCGCAGCCCGTGGCTGGGCCGCGTGCTTGAGCGCATGAGCTGCGGCTATGCCGACGGCGGCGAGCTATGCCGACCTCGTCAGCAGCCTGCTCTACGGCGGCGACCCGTACCTGCTCCTCGCCGACTTTGATGATTATGCCGCCACGCACGAGCGGCTGTATACGACGATCGCCGACCCGCCGTGCGCGCGCGCCTGTCGCTCGTCAACATTGCCCGCAGCGGCATCTTCGCCGCCGACCGCGCCGTGCGCGAATACGCCGAGCGCATCTTGGAGGTGCACGCATGAGTGCTTATGTTCTGCGTCGTCGGCGCCGTGAATCTCGACATTTGCGGCTGCCCGAAAGAAGCTCATCTTCCGCGACTCCAACCCCGGTGCCGTCACGCTCACGCCTGGCGGCGTCGGGCGCAACATTGCGCATGACCTGCGCCTGCTCGGCGTGGAGGTCGTTCCTCACCGCCTTCGGCGGCGATTTCTCCGCACGCCCAGCTCCTGCGCAACGACTGCGTGGAGCTCGGCATGGACCTCAGCTGCGCGCGCTCGACGTGCCCGGCGGGCGCACATCGACGTACCTGTACATCACGGACGAGCGCGGCGAGATGCTGCAGCTCGGCCTGTGCGATACGGACATCTCCGCCGCCATCACGCCGACTATCTGCAGCGCCACCTTGACGTGCTCGACGGCGCGGCCGCCGTCGTGCTCGACGGCAACCTGACGGCCGAGACCATCACCTGGCTCGGTGCGCACTGCAACGCCCCGCTCTTTGCCGACCGTCTCCGTCACAAAGGCGGAGCGGATGCGCGCATCACTCGGCGCGCTGCACACGTTCAAGCCCAACCTCACCGAGGGGCAGAACCTCACGGGTGAGTCCACGCCCGGGGGGCATCGTGGCGGCGCTGCTGGCGCAGGGCGCAGCGGGTGTTTCTCAGCATGGGGAGCGACGGCATCCTCGCCGGCACGTGCGGCGAGCTGGTGCACCTGCCGTGCCTACCCACCTGTATGGTCAACACGACCGGCGGGGGCGACGCGGTCATGGCGGCGCTCGTCTGGGCGTATCTGCATGGGCTCGGTCTGCGCGAGAGCGCGGCGGCCGCCCTGCGCGCCGGCAAGGCCACGGTCGAATATCCCGGCACGAACAAATCCCGACCTTGGCGTGCTCGTCCACGGCTGAGGCGGGTCAAAAAAAAAAACAGCAGACTTCCCAAACCGGAAGCCTGCTGTTTTTTTTCATAGCAGGACAACAATGTGGTAGACAACTGCCGCCGCACACCATGCGGCCGCGCATGAGCCAATGGCTGCCGCCAGCGTGCCGCGCCGGCTGCCGAGGCCCGCCAGCATGGCCGCTTCTGCGCCGCCGGCGCGTACAGCGCCGTGAACACCAGAAAGCTTCGCGGCAGCGGCGGGGGAGAACACGCCCGGCAGCGCCGCTGTCAGGTCGCCGCCGAGCAGCACGCCGAGCGTGGACAGCACCGTCTCCCTTGGCCAGCAGCCCGGTCATGAGCGCGGTCGCGGCGCGCCAGTCGCCGAAGCCCAGCGGCGCGAACACCGGCGCGAGCGCCTGTCCCGCCACGGCCAGCAGATTCTCCCGGCACTGGCCGCCACGCGCCACGTGGGCGTGAACGTCCGCAGTACCCACGCCCACGCTCGCCGCGAGAATGACCGTGAACGCCCGCGCGAGAAATTCCTTTGTGCGCACCCACATCCGCCGCAGCACGCTGCGCGCGTCCGGCCAGCGGTAGTCCGGCAGCTCCATAACGAAGGACGCCGCCTCTCCGCGCAGGGACCGTTCGGCCGAGGGGGGCCGCCCGGCGGCCGTCCCGATGCCGAGCGCGTACAGCGCCAGAAACACCACGGCGCTCCGCCCTGGGAAGAACGCGGCCGCAAAGGCGGCGTACACCGGCGCCTTCGCGCTGCAGCTCATGCACGGCGTGAGCACGATCGTCAGCGCCCGGTCGCGCCGCGTGGGCAGCGTGCGCGCGGCCAGCACCCCCCGGCACGCTGCACCAAAGCCAAGCAGCAGCGGCACGGCGCTCTGTCCGCTCAGCCCCAGCCGCCGCAGCGGCCGGTCCATTACGAAGGCCACGCGCGCGAGATAGCCCGTGTCCTCGAGCAGGGAGAGGAAGAAAAACAGCGCCAGGATCACCGGCAGAAACACTGCCACGCTCCCCACGCCCGCAAACACGCCCTCGCGCACCAGCCCATGCAGCAGCGGCCCCGCGTCCAGCGCCGTGAGCGCGCCGTCGGCCGCGTCCGCGAGCCAGGCGATGCCGCGCGCAGGAAGGCGGCTCAGGCACGGGCCGATGACGTGAAACGTCAGGTAAAACACACCGCCGAGCAGCCCCCGCCATCGCGGGTAGGCCGTGTATCGTCCCGTGAGCACGCGGTCGATGCGCGCCGCTGCGGCGGCTGCCCGGCAGCGCCTGCGGCAGGGTGAAAAAACCGCGCCAGCCTGTCCACCTGCGCAAAGCGCGCCGTGGGCAGCGCCTCGTCGCGAGGAATGCCGCCTCGCGCACCATGCGCGCCGCCGCCTGTTCGGCCGCCGCCGGTGCGCGCAGGGTGCCGCCGTCGTCGAGCCACTGCGTCGCCGCGAACACCGGCGGCAGCCCGCCGTGCGTGCCGCCGGGGGCGAGCAGCCGCGCCAGTGTCCGCACGCAGGTCTGCACCGGCCCCGGCGCCAGCGCGCGCCACGGGTCGGGCGGCGGGCCGTGCGCTGCCTGCGCGGCCGCGTCCAGCAGCGCGTCAAGCCCCTCGCCCAGCGCCGCGCTCACCGGCACGACCAGGATGCCCAGCGCCCGCGCCAGTCCCGCCGTGTCCACCGATCCGCCGCCTGCGCGCAGCAGCACGTCCATCACGTTCAGCGCCAGCACGACCGGCACGCCCAGCTCCAGCAGCTGCAGCGTCAGGTACAGGCTGCGCGCCGGGCACGTCGCGTCCGCGATGCGATGACCGCATCCGCCGCGCCGCCGAGCGATAGCTGCGCGTGACGCGCTCCACTCAAATCCAGGTACGGCCGCAGGGCGTACACACGCCGGCAGGTCCACGAGAGCGTGATCTCCGGCCGCGCGCGGCACACGCCCCTCACTGCGTGTGACGGTCACGCCCGGGAAGTTGCCCGTGCGCGCGTTAGCCCCGTGAAACGTTGAAAAAGCGTCGTTTTGCCGCAGTTGGGGTTGCCTGCGAGCGCAAGGATCATGGCCGTACCTCCTTTTCGGATAGCACAGCTTATGCGCAGACAAAAAGTTGCAGACTTGTACACGCGCGGGATGGTAAAATAAAGCCGCGGCAAATGAAAACGCCGCCCGTGATTGGGCGGCGTGCGTTTTGCAGAGATGATGCGATTCAGGCAGAATGACAGAGCAGCAGGGGGCGCTCGAGGGGGCGAAGGGCCCGCCTCGAATGCAATCTGATTGCTGTCTGCGCGCGGATCTATCCGCGCAGACGGCAAAACGCCGGGGCGGCGCCATTCGGTTCCTTCAGCGGAACGTGGCGGCGCAGTCGCAGATGTGCACGTCGATGCCTTTGCCGGCGGCGTACTACTCATTGAGCTTTTTGCATGAGCTTCGCGGTTGGCGTTGACGATCTTCGTGGCCAGACCTGCTTCTGGTCCTACGACATGGTGCGCAGGATGCCCATGACGACGCGATGAGGCCTCCGGGGGCGTGTTGCAGGCGAGCTTGAGCACGGGGTTGATATTGCCGCTCTGGCTCAGCGCCTCAAGCACGAGCAGGGAGCTGGGGTCCAGCTTGTCGGTATAATCCGTGCTTTCGATCCGGAACGTGACTTCAATCATGATGAAAACTCCTTTGCTGGTACATAACGTGAATGGGAAGCATTATAGCAGAAACTTTTTGTTTCCACCGTTCGCGGCAGAAAATGCTGACAATCTTTCAACGATCCACGTGAGAGAGGGAGACCTTATGTCCGATAACGATCACATCGACGCGCAATGGCTGCGCGCAACACAGTCTCCGCCGCCTCCGCCGCGCCGCCGCGGTTTTGGCTGCGCCCTGAGCCTGCTGGTGCTCATTCTCGTTCTGGCGGGCGTGCTGTTTTACCTCCCACGCGTGTGCAGGCACTGCTCACGCCGGTGCCTACCACCGTGCAGATCCAGATGGAGTCATCCGTCCTGCCGGACACTGCGCCGAACTGCACCGCCAATCCGCGCGTGGCCGCCGTGCTGCACGCGGCGATGCGCGGCCAGACGGACGCCGCGGTCTACGACTGCGACGCCGGCACGCTCCGAGGCCCTGCATGGCCGAGCTGCTCGGCGACCCGGAGCTCTGGGTGCGCTCCCTACCGGTACACGGTCCACGGCGGGCTGAACGCGCACATCACCGTCACGTTCGACTGGGTCTATCCCGACGACGGCCCGGCGCGCCGCGAGGGAAGGCTTGCCCGGACGGCGGACGGCCTGCTGCCGCCGCCCCGGCGGAGGACTATCCCCGTGCGCTGTATCTCTACGACTGGCTGCTGGAGCACGTGCGCTAGCGTCCCGCGCGAGACGTATGACCAGACGGCCTACGCCGCCGTCTGCGAGGGGGAGGTTGTCTGCGGCGGCATCTCCGATGCTACGTCTACCTGCTCGAAGCGCGGCGGCATCCCGGCGCGCGCGTCGTCACGGGTACGTCCCTGTCCGCCGACGGCACGGCGCGAACAGCCACGCCTGGGCGCGGCCGGCAGCTCGACGGCACGCCCGTCAATACTTCGACCCCACCTGGGACCTGCAGGACGACGAGCGAGACGGCGCTGCCGGATTATCTCAGCAACCGTGGTTCCGCTCTCACGGCCGAGCGCATGGCCGTGCGCCACACGGCCGAGGACCCCACCCTCTGGCCGGACAAAAGCCGCGCCAAACGCCGATAATTACTACGTCCGCAATGGCTACACGGCGGCGGAGGCCTCCATCGCCGCGGCGGCCGCCGCCGTGCGCAGCCAGTGGGACGACGGGCGCGCCGTGCTGGAGTTTCGCTGCGAGACACCGGAGGTCCTACGCCCCGGCATGCGCTCCCTGCTCTTTGACCGCGACCGGCTCTGGGACGTCACCGTGCGCTCGGCAGCTACGTGCCCTCGTCCGGCTACCAGTGCGCGGACGACCAGCAGATCATCCGCCTGATTCCAACGCGATAGGGTAAGAAAGCGCCACAGCCTGCCCGGCTACGGCGCTTTGCGTCTATTGTTATTTGCTCTCCTTGTCGGCGTTCATGCTCAGGTAGGCGTTGATAAAGCCGTCCAGGTCGCCGTCCATGACGGCCTGAATGTTGCCGTTTTCAAAGCCGGTGCGGTGATCCTTGGCAAGGGTGTAGGGCATAAACACATAGGAGCGGATCTGACTTCCCCACTCGATCTTTGAGCTGGACGCCCTTGATGTCGCTTATCTTCTCCAGGTGCTCGCGCTCCTTTATCTCGGCCAGGCGCGCGCGGAGCATATTCTTGCAGTTTTCGAGGTTCTGGAAGTGGCTGCGCTCGACCTGACTGGAACGACGATGCCGGTCGGGATGTGCGTCAGACGCACGGCGGACGAGGTCTTGTTGACCTTCTGACCGCCCGCGCCGGACGAGCGGTACACGTCCATCTTGATGTCCTCGTCGCGCAGCTCGATCTCGCTGTCCTCGGTGATCTCGGGCATGACCTCCACGGCGGCAAACGCCGTGTGGCGGCGGCCGGAGGCGTCAAACGGGCTGATGCGCACGAGACGGTGGATGCCGTTTTCGCTCTTGAGGAAGCCGTAGGCGTTCTCGCCCTCGATCATGATGGTCGCGCTTTTGATGCCGGCCTCGTCGCCGTCGAGATAGTCCATGAGCGACGGTGTAGCCGTGGCGCTCGGCCCATGTTTGTACATGCGGTAGAGCATCTCGTCAGTCCCACTGCGCCTCGGTTCCGCCGGTGCCGGCGAAAGGTGAGGATGGCGTTGTTCTTGTCATACTCACCGCTCAGCAGGCGTTTCGAGCACGTAGTTCCGGCGTCTCCTCAAAGGACTGGAACTCGCTCTCGAGGCGGCGGGCAGCATCGAGTCGTCGTCTCCTCAACGGCCATCGTCAGCATATCTCCCATCAAAGCGTGGCGAAGCGTTTTGATGCGCACATGGCTCAGCCGTCCTGCGCTCTCCTCCTCGATTTTTCGACCGTCTCGTCGAGATGCATGCGCCCGGTTGTTAATTGGTTGGCCTCGGCGTGGACGCTGCGGCAGAGCTCTAGCGCTGACCGCTCGGAATATTGAGCTGCTCGCGGGTTGCGAGTAGCCGAGCTGCAGCGGCAGTTGACGCGGCCGCGCGACGCCGTTGGCCAACGGTGGAGAGGATATAGATGAACAGGCGATTGATCGCGCCGCTGGCCCCGCGCAGGCAGGTCGAGCAGATGCGACACCGCGTCGGCAATGTTGAGACCAGTATTTGTCCTTGCTCATGCGCTTGATCCATGTTGGACGCGCCTCACGCTTCGTATAATTTCTGGCCATATATCATATCGAAATGCTCCGCCGCGTCAAGAGCTTTGCGCTTTGGTATTCTGTGCGCGGGTGTGCTATACTGTCCGGCGGGTGACGCTTATGAAAGAAAACTATCAAAAACAGCTCGACGCGCTGCTCGTGACCCTCCGCCGGAGAGCAAACTGCGCCTGTTGCTGCAGAGCTGTTGCGGCCCGTGCAGCAGCTATGGCAAAAGTTTCGAGTACCTCACGCGGTATTTTCGCGTGACTGTGCTGTATTATAACCCGAATCCAGCCGCGCAGTGAGTATGACCGCCGCCTCTACTGGCAGCGGAGCTCATCCGTCAGCTCCCGACGCCGGAGCCGGTGGAGCTACCGCGTGCGATGCGACGGGCAGCGCCATATCGACGCCGGGCCCGGCCTCGAACGCGAGCCGGAGTGGGCGGCGCGCTGCATCGGTGTGCTTCCGCCTGCGCCTGGAGGAGACAACGCGGCAGGCGCGCGCGCACGGGTTCGACTATTTCGGCACGACGCTCACCGTCTCGCCGCACAAGGACGCGCAGCGGCTCAACGCCATCGGCGCGGAGTTGGCGCAGCAGTACGGCGTGTACTGCTTTCTCGCCGTCGGACTTCAAAAAGCACCGAGGGCTATAAGCGCAGCATTGAACTCTCGAAGCAGTACGGCCTGGCGGCTGTGCGCAGCGCAGCAAACCGGTTGACAACGCGGCGGCGGTGG
>VOFC01006663.1_pt1 | contig 36604 bp, 64 predicted proteins | sample 5384161 | NCBI WGS metagenome assembly VOFC01 (sample SAMN12384722, study PRJNA508395) | human gut metagenome | isolation source: healthy gut B | host: Homo sapiens | reverse complement strand
ATGTTCAGGATGATGCGCCGTACAATTACGGTTCCGGACAGGGCGGAGCGGTAAATAACTACGACAAATTGCGCTACCGCGGTTTCACCACACTGCGCGAAGGTATTCGTTCCATCCGTCGTAGCGGTTAAGACGCTGGCGCAGATTGGTCGCTTCCTGGAGTTACGATTACATCCGCACCCTTGGTTTTACCATCGTCAGCATCGACGAGAGCGGCAACGACACTGGCACTCCCGGAGGTCTCACCAGCAGTGTCACCAACCTGAACTGACCGCCGCTTACGCCACCATCGCCAACAGCGGAACACCATCAAGTCAAAATTCTATGCAAGAATTCTGGATCATGACGAAATGTACTGCTCGACAATACGGCACCGGAATCGCACACCGTCTGAAGGAGACCACTGCATGGTTTCTGACCGACGCCATGAAGGACGTCATGACACAGGGAACCGGTACGCCGGCCTACTTCCGGGAAACAGTATGGCGCAGGCAAGGAAAATCGGTACCACCACCAGAACCGTGATGCCCTGTTTGCCGGGATTCACACCTTATTACCCTGCGTGGTATGGGGCGGAACGACGACAATGCAGTTCAGAAACAGCGGTCAGACCACCTATCCGGAAGAAGATCTGGAAAGCGGTCATGAGCCGGATTCACGAGGATCTTCCTTTCTTTGCGGACTTTGAAAAACCGGACGGCATCGTCACTGCTACCGTCTGCAAAGAATCCGGGAAAGCTTGCCATCGACGGCGTATGTACGAACGATCCGCGCGGCAACATGGCGCCTATACCGAATATTTTAGCAACCGGCTTTTGGCACCGACCGATTACTGTGACCACCATATTCTGGCCAACATCTGTGCGGATTCGGACGGCTCGCCGGCGCAAATTGTCCGAACACCTACACGCAACCGGCGTATACGTGATTGGCGGCTCTGCGAACACAGAGGATGCTCATTGGCCTTCTGACCGAAGAGGTTTCGCCATCACCTGTACGATGCAATAATGCACCGTCCACACCGTATGAGTCGACACCGTACACACCTGTTCCGGCGTGACGGATCTCCCGTCGCAGGATACCAATACCGGAACCACAGACAACAGCACCTCCCCGGGTGACAGCGGCACATCGACGGGTGAGAATCAGACCACCGGTGACAATACCGGCGGCTCTGCTGAGAATACCGGCGACAACGCCGACGGCAGTCAATAAAAAGCCCGCCCGGGTTTTGAAACTCAAAACCCGCGCATTTTTATCTGTCATGTTTTTAATTCTCTCTGTCGCAAAGATCTTACCGTCTGCAGTACCTCCTCCGCCTTGTCCAGCGATTCCGCTGCATGTTCTCCCTGCTCACTGCAAAAATCGATGGTTCTCGCCTCAATACGCTCCAGATGCCCTCTGGCCTCCGCGCTGAGTGCCGCCGGCGTGTATTCTTTGATCGTAAGTCCTGCCAGCCGCTTCATATAACGATTCGTCGTCTCTCTGGCCTGGCGCTGACTGCGCATGCGCTGATCCATGATCTCAATCTCGCGCTCCTGCTTTTCCTGCTCCTGTCTCCGCGCGCCTGTATCCTCCTCATTTTGACCTGCACGGCATGATATTCATACGCCTCCTCAAGCGCCTCCCAGAATGCTCCACGGAAGTCTACCGGACGTAAAAATACACGGAATACATTCCGCTCGTTGATGAAGAAATGAAGCTGCGCCGAACTGATTGTGGTCGTATAGATGATACAAACGGTACTGGGTGCCGTCTTGTTCAGATACGTTATGATCTGCTCCCCGTTGTACCCCTCCAGGGATAGTCCCGTTATCACGATGTCGTAATTCTTTTTCTTGATCTTTGCCGCCGCCTCTATGCCGTTTATCGCCGTCTCAATCTCAATATCCCGATCCTTCATCGCATCTGTAAATTCATGAATGATCTGGGGATACTTGCTGATGAACAGCAGATTATGCTTTTGTATCGTCCTGTCCCATATCACATTCCTCCTATGTCGTTGCCTTTACTTCTTCCACAGGTCTCAAATTATTTTTCCAACCCTATATCTGCTGATATTTCCCACACTACTTTTCGTTTATTTTCTTATCTTGAATTATAATAGAATGTCCCCAACTATTCAATAGACTTCTTCTCCACTTTCTCCCCTCAGATATTCTATCCGCAAAACTGCCTTCGCAGATTTTTTCTTCGTATTTACTATACAATCACAATTTATGGACTTTACAGTCAAAAACGCGAAAGCGCCCGGCAATCTGCCGGGCGTTTCCCGCGTTGACGTATATACTAACTAAGGGGATTAGATTCACCAATCTAATCAAATTAGATTAGTGCATATTATGTAACTCTCTGGATACGAAATCCGGATAGCCGGACTCTAATCCATGCTCTGTCGAGTCAAGACCCTCGATCTCCTCCTCTGCGGTGACTCTGAGACCGATCGTTTTCTTTAATACGGTAAACACGATTGTCATTGTGATGATCGTCCATCCTGCGATGCAGAGGGATTCCCAGACACTGATGGCAAGGTGATGTACACCGCCGCCGTAGAACAGTCCGTCCTTGTAATCAAAGAATCCTACCGCGAGGGTACCCCAGATACCGTTGCAGCCGTACTGCCACTGCACCGACCGGATCATCTACTTTCAGTTTATCCTCAATAAAGTATACTGCCACGCAGACAAGCACACCTGCGACTGCTCCGATAATAAAAGCCCGATTGCATCTACGTTCGAGCATCCGGCTGTGATTGCCACAAAGGCCTGCCAGCGAACCGTTTAAGGACATGGACACATCCGGTTTTCCGTTTCTGATCCAGGTATAAAGCATTGCGGTTACGGTTGCAACTGCCGGTGCAATCGTTGTGGTTGCAAAAATCTGTGACAGCTGCATGGTGTCGGTTGCTGCTGCGCCGTTGAAGCCGTACCAGCCGAACCAGAGAATAAATACGCCAAGGGCACCGATCAACAGGTTGTGACCGAGAATAGGCTTCGGCTTGCCGTTCTTGTCATATTTTCAATACGCGGTCCCAACATTGCCGCACCGATGAAAGCAGTGATACCGCCAACCATATGGATGCAGGCAGAGCCCGCGAAATCTGTCGATCCCATGTCGGTCAGCCACGGTGTACCGCCCCATACCCAGTGAGCTTCGATCGGGTACACACATAAGCTGATGATAAAACTGTAGATACAGTAGGTAATGAACTTTGTTCTCTCTGCCATGGCACCGGATACAATCGTTGCAGCGGTTGCACAAAATACCAGGTTAAACACAAACGCCGACCAGTCGGTCTCGCCGAAATTCGTAAACAGGTTCAGTCCCCAGCCGACAAATTTTCCATCGCCGCACAAAGGTTGTAACCGAGCAGATAAAACGCCACGGTTCCGATACAGAAATCCATCAGGTTCTTCATCGTGATATTTCCGACGTTCTTTGCTCTCGTAAATCCTGCCTCTACCATGGCGAATCCACATTGCATAAAAAGACTAACGCTGTTCCCATAAGGAACCATACACTCATATCCATAAGCATCCTCCTGCAAAAAAAAGAGGATAACAGCGATCACAACATTCCTGTGTTCTCTATTATCCCCTTTGATAATATGTTACAATATTTGATTTTTTCATAATAATCTGTAGTGCTCCTTCATCGCTCCTATAGAAGGCTCCTCAATTCCTCCTATAACAGCACTCCTTAAACAGGCTTACAATGCTTTCGTGCCATGCTCACCTGTACGAATACGGATTGCATCTTCGACATCATACACGAAGATCTTACCATCTCCTGAAATGTCCGGTGTTAATCTCATCTACGATCTTGTCAATCAGCTTCGGTGCAACTTCGTCTGCCACAACCGTCTCGACTTTGATCTTCGGAAGCAGATTCACGGAATACTCTGCACCGCGGTAGTTCTTAATAATTTCCCTTCTGGTTACCATAGCCCATGCTGTTGACGATATTCAAACCGTTTACTTCCTCGGTATCCAGCACGCCCTTTAAGTCTTCCAGTTTTTCCGGCTTAATAATAATTTCCAGTTTTTTCATGCCAAGCTCCTCCTTTATATTCAGTTTTAGCGAAAGCGCTGCTCCCATCCCTCTGCTGTTCACAGTTTATTCATTTAAGATTCAAAAATCTTTCATCCTGTAAACATGAAATTTTCATTTCTGCTCCATATACTATAACCATACAAATGATAGTTATCAGTATTTGTTACTACCCACAAAACTTTTTCATAATCTGCCAGGTGACGGTTGTCACCTGGCAATCCTCCGCAAGATCAAAGTCATCTGCCTTCTCAAGAATATCACATGCATCTGCAAATGCTTCTGCAACGATTGTGTTCAGTACGATATTCGGGTTTGCGATAGAATCTCTTGATCCAACCATACGGAACTCGAACTTATTTCCTGTAAAAGCAAAAGGTGACGTTCTGTTTCTGTCTGTTGCATCTTTGAACAGATCCGGAAGTGTGCTTACACCTGTCTCCAGCTTTCCGCCTTTCAGACTGTGTGTAGCTTCTCCTGTACTGATCAACTGCTCAACAACATCCTCAAGCTGTTCTCCAAGGAAGATAGAGATAATTGCCGGAGGTGCCTCGTTTGCTCCAAGTCTGTGGTCATTTCCCGGATCTGCTGCGGATTCTCTAAGCAGGTCTGCATGCTTGTTAACCGCTTTCAGGATGCAGGCAAGTACAAGAAGGAACTGTGTATTCTCGTGAGGTGTCTTACCTGGATCAAGAAGGTTGATTCCGTCATCTGTTGTAATGGACCAGTTGTCATGTTTACCGGATCCGTTAACTCCTGCGAACGGTTTCTCGTGAAGCAGGCATTTCAGTCCGTGCTGGCAGGCTACTCTCTTCAGTGTCTGCATTGTCAGCTGGTTCTGGTCTACCGCAATGTTCGCCTCTGTATAAATCGGAGCCAGTTCGTGCTGTGCCGGTGCAACCTCATTATGCTGTGTCTTAGCCGGAACACCAACTTTCCAAAGCTGGATATTTACATCTCTCATGAAGGATGCGATTCTCTGACGGATTGTTCCGAAGTAATGATCATCAAGCTCCTGTCCTTTCGGAGGCATTGCTCCAAAGAGTGTACGTCCTGTGTAGATCAGGTCTTTTCTTTCTTCAAACTTCTCTGCATCTACAAGGAAGTACTCCTGCTCTGCTCCAACAGATGGAGTAACTTTCTTAGATGTTGTATTTCCAAATAAACGAAGAAGTCTTAATGCTTCTTTATTGATTGCTTCCATAGAACGAAGCAGTGGTGTCTTCTGATCCAGTGCTTCTCCTGTGTAGGAGCAGAATGCTGTCGGGATGCAAAGTGTAGCTCCGCCTGCGTCCTGTCTTACGAATGCTGGTGATGTACAATCCCATGCTGTATATCCCCTTGCCTCGAATGTTGCTCTCAGGCCTCCGGATGGGAATGAAGATGCATCTGGCTCACCCTTGATCAATTCCTTTCCTGAGAAAGTCATCAGAACCTTTCCGCTCGGAAGTGGAGCTGAGATAAAGGAATCATGCTTCTCTGCTGTAACTCCTGTAAGTGGCAGGAACCAGTGTGTATAGTGAGTCGCTCCTTTTTCAATCGCCCATTCTTTCATCTCGTGAGCAATAACATCTGCTGTCTCGAGATCCAGGTCTTTTCCTTCTTCAATTGTCTTTCTCAGATTCTTGTAAACTTTCTTTGGCAGACGCTCCTGCATAACTGTATCATTAAATACATTTTCTCCAAAGATGTCAGCTACATTGAATAATTCTGTGCTCATATCCTATACCTTCCTTTTCTCTTAATCCTCCGATTACCGCTCACTGCAATGAGCAATAACTCGATTTCACTACGGGAACCCTTTTGATAGATCACCTCTCAGGAAATCATCCGTCTGATCCAGTCGGATGAAATCTAATTTCATTAAATTCAATCTGATTCAATCATGCGGATCATTTCCCAAGGGATAACAAAGAATGTGCCTTGGCACATACTGGCGCCTGCGGCGGTCGCTTGCGACATCTACCTTGTACGCCACAGTGCGCATCCTTAGCGTTTTTATGTATTAGGAAAGGACTTTCCTAATACATAAAAAAGGACACTCAATTATAATTGGAACGCCCTTGTTCTGTCTACGTGAGTCAGTATACCTCAACTTGCTTTAAAACGCAAGTGCTTTTTTAAAAAAGTTCTTCTCAGGCTTTTCCGACAGATCCGAATAACTCCATCTTCTCTTTTACTGTTTCCATGATTGCGTCTGCACCTGGTTTGAGAAGTTTACGTGGGTCAAATCCTTTACCCTCAAGATCTTTTCCTCCTGCTTCGATGTACTTACGTGTAGCATCTGCGAAAGAAAGCTGACACTCTGTATTAACGTTGATCTTAGCAACTCCAAGAGAGATTGCTTTCTTGATCATATCTTACTTACCAGCGCCCTCGGAAACACCAAGAATTACCGGAGACTGTAACTCTTCTGCTGTCGGAGAACAGACTTTGTCCATTCCAGGTTGTTGATGTTGAACTGACCAACTGCATAATGGCCAGCTTTTGCTTTTTTCTAACATTTCTTTTGCAGATACTAACATAATGAATTCCTCCATAACTTAATCAATTTACCGCAATGCGGCAGTTGTTTTACCCTACCGCTATTATATATTACTTCCTGTAAAAAATAAAGTTAAATTTTTAACAAAACATACTTCCCGACAAGGTCTCTCACTCGCCCTGCGGCACCATAATCTCGACCGCCCTGCACAGGTTCTTCACCACAACCTCCTCATGGTCGCCGCCGAATTCCCCGTCCAGCGTCCACGGAATCGTATTCTTCGCCGTGAACCGCACCTCGCTGGTCTTAAACGAGTAGATCATGTCCGTATCGTCCACAAGATTGATCAACGATGCGATGATCTCGTTTAACTCGATCGGGTTCTTCGGCTTTTTGATGAGTGTGACCTCGAAGACTCCATCATCCAGCAGGACGTCCTTTCCGGTCATCCCCTTAAATCCGCCCACAGAGGTGGAGTTGCTGATCATCCCGTAGATGAACTCGTCCTGAAGACGCACATTGTCATACTCTACCTGCATGAGGAACGACGGGATGTCATGCAGGCACTTCGCGCCCTCTAAGATGTAAGCCGCGTGTCCGAGCACATTCTTCCACTCCTGGCTCGTCTTGTAGGAAACTTCCGTAAACAGTCCGAACGCCGCCACATACACGAAGAAGTCCCCGTTAAACGCTCCGATGTCGCACGGGAACACCCGTCCTGCAACGGCTGTCTCTGCCGCCTTGACCATATTCTTCGGAATGCCGAGCGATGTGGCAAAATCATTCGTGCTGCCCGCTGCAATATAGCCGAGCGGTACCTTTTTCTCACGGTGCATCATCCCCGTCACCACTTCATCCAGCGTACCGTCCCCGCCGCTGCACACGACGAGATCATAATCGCCGGCTTCCGTCTCGATCTTATGTATCGCGTCTCCCTGTGCCTGTGTCGGATAGATGGTGACCTCATAATCCGCCTTCACCATCACATCCACAATATCCAACAGCTGATTCTTGATCTGTGCCTTGCCTGAAAACGGATTAAACACAAACAGTAACTTTTTCTTTGTACCCATTATTTATACACCCTTATCTTATTTCTTTCTATGAGACGAGGAATTCCTCAATCGCTGCAACGGCTTCCGCTTCGTCCGCTCCCTCTGCATCCACAAGAATCTCCTCACCGTTTAATAGCGCCAGACTCATCATCCCCATAATGCTCTTCGCATTGACACGGCTGTCACCATGTTCCAGATAGATTTTGCTTTCATACCGGTTTGCCACCTGCACGAGATTTGCGATCGGTCTTGCCTCAAAAATCCTGCTGCATCTTTACTACCACACTCTTTTTCATTGCATCCTCCCATCCTCGCTTTTTAACTTACACCTTACACTGTCTGCTGCCGGAGGCTGTCTGCCATCTCGCTGATTCTGCGAAGCCTGTGATTCACACCTGATTTTCCCACAGGAGGATTCAGGTAGGTTCCCAGTTCTGCAAGCGGCGCATCCGGGTATTCCAGCCGAAGCAGTGCCATCTCTTTGAGATTCTCCGGCAGATATGACAAGCCGGCCGTCTCTCTTATATATTCAATGTCCGCAAGCTGTTTGACTGCAGCGTTTACCGTCTTGCTGATATTCGCTGTCTCGCAGTTCACCTTACGGTTCACCGAATTACGCATTTCCTTCAGAATCCGCACGTTCTCCAGATTCATGAGCGCAACATGCGCCTCCATAATGTTTAGAATATCTACAATCTGCGAGCCTTCCTTCAAGTACACAACCTGATATTTTTTGCGCGCCACAATCTTGGCATCCATGTCAAAACTGTTGATTACATCCCGAAGCTGCTCGGCCTGCGGGATACTTCGGCACACAATCTCAAAATGGTAGGATTTGTTGGGATCGCTGATCCGATCACACTCCGCCAGAAACGCCCTCTTATGTACGCCCTCTTGCAGCAGCTCCTGCTGAATGAGGAGTCCCTTGACTGTATCTTCCGGCTCCGCCTCCCCCGTGGCATCGTTGTACATTTTAACCGTGGAAAAAAACGCTGCGCGCCTCCTCCTCGGTATGGTTTCTTCTATATGAAACAGTTCTGCTAACAGCAGCTGATATTTTTGCATCAGCAGCCGGTTCTCCGATTCCCGCCGCAGGGATTCTTCCCTCAAATGCAATCAGCGCCGCCAGCTCTGCAATCTGGCAATGTCTGCTTTTTCCCAGATGTTTTGCCAGTTCCGTTTTTACCTCACTTGAAAATGACATAGCTTACTCCAACCGTCCCTCGCGTCCATCGGCTCTTCCTTTTGTCTGCGGGGTCTATTTCCCGCGAAGCGCATCTTTGCCGATGTCGCGGTGCTCTATTTTCAGTCCGTATCCCTTTTGTCCGGAAAGCCGTTCATACAGCGCATTGGCGAGTGTGACCGAACGGTGCTTTCCTCCGGTACAGCCGATGGAGATTACAAGCTGGTTCTTCCTTCTGCAATATAATTCCGGAATCAGGAATTCAGCATATCCTCGAGCTTGTCCAAAAACGTATGCGCCTCCTCTACTGGAACACATAGTCCTGAATCTCCTTGTCATTGCCCGTCTTTGCCCGCAATCCTTCCACATAATACGGATTCGGCAGAAAACGCACGTCAAAGACCAGATCGGAGTCCGCCGGAATCCCATACTTAATCCAAACGACAGAATCGTGATAAACAGATTCTTATAGTCCTGATTCTGCACAAAAATCTTATCCAGCCTCCGCTTTCAGCCTCCCCTGGTCAGAAGCTGGCTGGTATCTATAATATAATCCGCGCTCTCTTTTAAAAAGCCAGACGCTTTCTCTCTTCTTCAATGCCCTTGTCCACCCGGTCTCCGCCGGACAGCGGATGGTTTCTTCTGGTCTCCTTTGTAGCGCTTGACCAGCACGGAATCCTCTGCATCAAGGAACAGAATCTCATAGTGAACCTTCTTTTTTTGATCCGCGCAAGCACGTCCCGCATCTCTTCCAGCGCCTGGCGTTCCGGATGTCAATACCGACCGCCACCTTCTGCAGTTCTGCCGTTTCCTGCAGACTCGACAGCTCCACGAACTTTTCAAGCAACGCGATCGGAAGATTATCCACACAGTAGTATCCGATATCTTCCATCATCTTAATTGCCGTACTCTTTCCGGCTCCGACATTCCGGTCAAAATCACGAACTTCATGCCAGTCACTCTCCATTCCTGCGTATCCTGCTGTTATCTTTGTCTATCGGGCTAAAATTCGCCAAGCATCTTAATCTCCGGTTCCAGCTTCACTGAAACTGTCTGTCCACCTCTGCGCTCACATCCGCAATCAGCGTCCCTCACATCCTGTGCGGTCGCATTCCCTGTGTTGACCACAAATCCGCAGTGTTTCTGCATACCTGTGCTCCGCCGACCCGGTATCCGCGCAATCCCGCATCCATGATCAGCTTTCCGGCAAAATATCCCTCCGGCCGTTTAAATGTGCTTCCCGCACTCGGATATTCGAGCGGCTGCTTTTCGGCGCGCTGCGTGGCAAGCTCCTTCATCCGTGCCCGGATGGCCTGCTCCTCCCTCCCGCTGCAAGCTTCAATACCGCCTGTGTGACAATATAGTGCTTCTTTAAATGCAGCTCGTGCGGTAGCCAAGCTCCAGCTCCTCCACGGACAGCACATGCTGTGCTCCCGTCTCATCGAGCACAGTCACAGTCTCTATGATGTCCCGCATCTCTCCGCCGTAAGCTCCAGCATTCATCACAACTGCACCGCCGATCGTTCCTCCCGGAATCCCGGCTGCAAATTCCATCCCGGTCAGCGCATGTGACGCAGCAAGCGACGCCGTGCGTGACAGGAGTGCTCCCGCTCCCGCCGTAATCCGCACGCCGTCTGCCGAAATCTCATCCATCCCGTCTCTGGTAAGAATGACCACCCCACGGATACCGCCGTCTCCCACCAGGAGGTTACTGCCGTTTCCGACAATGTAATACGGCTCTCCCGCCTCCCGGCATGCACCGGTAACTGCTGCAAGCTTCCCCTGCTTCCGGCGTCACCAGCACATCCGCCGGACCGCCCACACGAAAGGTCGTGTGGCGGCTCATCGGCTCGTTCGGATGAATATTTTCTTTTCCTGCGATCTGTTCTAACGTATCCAATAACTGTTGTTTCATGCCTGTTCCTTTAAAAATGCAATATAGCCGCGATATGCCTCATACAGATCCACCTTTGCTGATGATCTCCCACGGTGCATGCATGTTCAGCACTGCCACACCACTGTCGATCACATGCATGCCATAGTTGGCAAGAATGTAGGCGATCGTTCCGCCGCCGCCCTGGTCTACCTTGCCGAGTTCTGCCGTCTGGAATGACACCTCGTTGCGGTCCATGATCGCGCGGAGTGCTCCCACGTACTTCTGCATTCGCATCGTTCGATCCGGATTTGCCTCTGGCTCCGGTATATTTGTTAAACACAAGTCCTCTTCCAAAATATGCTGCGTTGCGCTTCGTCATCACGGACGGAAGTTCGGGTCAAATGCCGCCGATACATCCGAAGAGAGAACGCTCGAGTTCTTCAGTGCACGTCTGAGTGCCAGTTCAGAATACGTTCCTGCCGCATTCATCACCTCTGCGACCGTATTCTCGAAGAAACGGGACTGCATACCGCTCGCACCGACACTTCCGATCTCTTCCTTGTCTACCAGAAGGCATACACTTGTGATCTCCGGCTTCTCCATCGCCGCAATCGCCTCAAAGGAAGGATATGCGCACACTCTGTCATCGTGTCCGTAGCCCATAATCATGCTTCTGTCAAAGCCGTAGTCTCTCGCTTCGCCGGCCGGTACGACCTCAATCTCCGCAGAGAGGAAATCCTCTTCCTCTATATCATATTCCTTGCAAGGATCTTCATGATATTGGCTTTTACCTTTTCCTTTTGACGTCGTCTTTTTTCATCCGCTTCCGCCGGAATGCTGCCGATGATCAGATCGAGGTTTTCCCCTCAATGACCTTTGGCTGCCTTTTTCTCCATCTGCTCTCCGGAAAGGTGGATCAAAAAGATCGCTCACGCCGAATACCGGATCACCCGGCTTGTCTCCGACACTCACTTTGACCACGGTGCCGTCCTTTTTTCGCAATGACGCCGTGCAGAGCCAGCGGCAGTGTCACCCACTGGTACTTCTTGATACCGCCGTAATAGTGGGTATCCAGCATCGCGAAATCCGTGTCTTCATACAGCGGGTCCTGCTTTAAGTCCATGCGCGGGGAATCAATATGTGCGCCGAGAATATTCATGCCGTGCTCCATGCTCTTCTCACCGATTACGAACAAGGCAAGTCCTTTTCCCCATATTGTTTGCATATACTTTATCTCCGGCTGCAAGCTTTGTACCCTTTTCTCCAGCACGGTATCCAGATTTACGAATCCCGCCTTCTCTGCTTTCTGTGCAAAATAGGTGACGCACTGCGCCCGTCTTGCAGTCTGACAAAACTTACGGTACTCCTCTGCAAAATCAAAAAACTTCGTTTCTCTTTTTTTCCTTCCGGTATTTCCCCATGCGTTCATTCTTTCCATTGCTGTTGTTTCTCCTAACCTATATTGATCTATTCGTCTTCCTCATCGTCGGACTTCTTCTCAGGTTCTCCTGTACACGGCGGTACAGCTCCTGTGCGGCATTGTAACCCATCTTCTTCTGTCTGTGGTTGACTGCCGCCGCCTCACAGATGACTGACAAGGTTACGTCCGGCCGGATCGGATCAGGAATGACATACGACTTTATTGCCGAGGAACTCTGTGTACTCCTCCTCAAGTCCCAGACGGTCATACTCGTTATCCTTCTTCCAGTCTTCCAGCTTGATGACCAGATCGATCTGCTGCTTCTCCTTGACGCCCTCGACACCGAACAGCGTCTTCACATCAATGATGCCAATTCCGCGCACAGGCTCGATAAAGTAACGTGTGATGTCCGGTGAAGTACCGATCAGCGTATGCTCGTTGATCTTGCGGATCTCCACGACATCATCGGTTACCAGGCGATGTCCTCTGCGCACAAGCTCGAGTGCTGCCTCGCTCTTACCGATGCCGCTCTCTCCCATAATCAGAAGTCCCTCGCCGTAGACATCTACAAGCACGCCGTGAATGGTGATGCACGGTGCCAGCTGCTCGCTCAGGCAGTAGATCAGCTCCGCCATGAACTCGGATGTGCTTCGCTTGGTTCCGAATACCGGCAGATTGCTCTCCTCCGCAATTTTGAGGAACATCTCGTCCGGCTTTAAATCACGGCAGAAAATGACGCACGGAATATCGTAAGCCATAAACTCCCGGTAGATCGCTTCTTTTTTCTTCTCATCCAGCTGTTGCAGATACGTGTATTCCACGGTACCAATGATCTGCACACGGGACTGCTCAAAATGCTCGAAATAGCCGCTCAGCTGCAATGCCGGACGGTTGACATCACGGATCATGATCCGATGTCCTTTTAATTCCATCTGCGGAATAAAATTGCACAGATCGAGAATCTGCGCCACTTTTGCTACACCAACACCACTCATCCCTTACGCCCTTTGTATGTGATTTACTTTTGTGCAAATTATACCATAGGCACATGGAATCTTCAACTAATCGGACGGCTGGTTTTCCCGTTCTTTCTCCCGGAAAAAACCGGTAAACCGAGCGCGCCGCCTGCGGGCTCATGCTGTCCGTCTGTGCAAGATCTTCCTCCGTCGCCTCCCGGATTGCCTCCAGCGACTGATATTTTTTCATCAGCGCCTTGCGCCTTGCCGGTCCGATATCCGGAATGTCATCCAGCACGGAATGTACCTGCTCCTTGCTCCGAGCGACCGGTGGTACTCAATCGCAAAACGATGCGCCTCGTCCTGAATTCGCGTAATCAGCTTAAATCCCTCGCTTCCACGGTCGATGGGTATCTCTACATTATGATAGTATAGCCCGCGCGTGCGGTGATTATCATCTTTTACCATACCACAGACCGGAATATTCAGATGCAGCTCCTCCAGCACTTTGAGTGCGATGTTCACCTGCCCGCGGCCGCCGTCCATCATGATCAGATCCGGAAATCTTGTGAAACTGCCATACTCCTCCGACAGGTCTTTTTCTTCCATCTCCTCCATCTCACGCATGCCATGCGTAAATCTTCTCGTCAGCACCTCATACATGGAGGCATAGTCATCCGGTCCCGACACCGTCCGCAGCTTGAACTTCCGGTAGTCACTCCGCTTTGGCTTGTCCTTTCTCATACACAATCATGGAGCCGACCGACTCAAAACCGCTCGTATTTGAGATATCGTACGCCTCCACGCGGTTTAATCCCTTTCATATCTAAAAAGCTGTTCGATCTCCTTTAACGCGCCGATCGTCCTGCCTTCCTCGCGCTTGATCTTCTCACGATCCTGCGCAAGAACCATCTTGGCATTCTTCTGTGCGAGTTCCACCAGCTTTTCTTTCATGCCCTTCTGCGGTACGCGGATGTAAACCTTGCTGCCCCGCTTCTCGCCAAGCCAGTCGGCAAGCACCTCCTGCTCCTCGATCTCCTGCGGCAGCATAATCTCTCTCGGAATGAACGGCGTTCCCGAATAGAACTGCTTTAAGAACGTGGTAAGGATCTGGGCTTTGGTGTCCTCCGTCCCGATCTTCACATAAAAATGATCTCTGCCGATCAGCTTGCCGTCACGGATAAAAAATACCTGTACCACCGCGTCGCGGTCATCCGCCGCCAGCGCAATAATATCCTTGTCCTCGCCGTCCGTGTGCGTGATCTTCTGCTTCTGTGCGATCTGTCTGACACTGTTTAAAAGCTCCCGGTACTCAATCGCCTTTTCAAATTCCAGATTGGCCGACGCCGTATTCATCTTCTCTTCCAGAGACTTTAGCACTGGCGCATAATTGCCATTTAAAAATCTCCACCACCGCATCCACGCGCTCACGGTACGCTTCCTTTGTGATATATCCCTGGCAGGGCGCCGTGCACTGATGAATATGATAATTCAGGCACGGGCGGTCCTTCCCCGTGTCGCGCGGCAGGTTCCGGTTGCAGGTGCGCAGCTGATAGATCTTGTTCACCAGCTCGATCGTATCCTTGACTGCTCCCGGCTCGTGTAAGGGCCAAAGTACCGCGATTTGTCTTTTTTCTGCTGGCGGGAAAAGAGAACTCTCGGAAAATCTTCCCCGAGAGTCACTCTGATGTACGGATATGTCTTATCATCCCGCAGCATGGTATTGTATTTTGGTCTGATGTTCCTTGATCAGATTACATTCCAGCACCAGCGCCTCCAGTTCAGAATCCGTCACAATGTACTCAAACGCGCAATCTGTTTTACCATCTGCGCTTTTTTGATACCCTCATCATGGCTTGCTTGAAAATACTGGTGCACCCGCTTGCGAAGACTGACTGCCTTGCCAATGTAGATAATTGCATCTCTGCTGTCATGCATAATATAAACTCCCGGCTGATCCGGGAGTTTTTTAAGTTCTTCTTCAATTACAAACATTACTGTTCCCTCATGATCCTGCGTATTGCGCAGCAATACATCATCCATGTTCTGACTCTCTGCGCAGTTTTTCCCTCCTCGAGTTCCTGACGGGCTTCCTCCGCCTGCTCGAAGAACGTCTTCTTCTCCGCCTCGTCCTCCGGCTCCGGGATTCCTTTCAGTTCACGGAAAATCTTCATGAATTCCTTACCGGTAATCGTCTCATGCTCGTAGAGGTATTCTGCGATATGATCGAGCACCTCCCGGTTCTCCGTGAGGAGACGTATCGCCTCATCATATGCGTGATTGATAATGGCAAGTACCTCCTTATCAATCTGCGCCGCCGTGTCCTCACCGCAGATCAGTCCTGCGCGGTTGTCCAGATACTGGTTCTCCACCGTCGCCAGGCACATCATACCGAACTTATCGGACATACCGTACTGCGTTACCATTGCCCTGGCAATCGCCGTCGCCTGCTCAATATCGTTCGCCGCACCGCTGGTTGCCGACTGGAATACCAGCACCTCCGCCGCACGTCCTGCCATGTAAGTGGTAATCTTCGCCAAAAGTTCATCCTTGGTCTGGAGATATTTCTCCTCCTCCGGCGTCTGCAGCGTGTAGCCGAGCGCTCCCATCGTACGCGGAACAATCGTGATCTTCTGAACCGGCTCAGTGTTCTTCTGAAGTGCTGTCACAATCGCATGACCGACCTCATGGTAGGAAACGATCTTGCGATCTTTGTCGCTCATCACGCGATCCTTCTTCTCCTTGCCGCCGACTGCCACAAGTTCAAACGCGTCAAACAGATCGGACTGGTTGACAAACTTCCTGCCCTTCTTAACCGCATTGATCGCAGCCTCATTGATCATATTGGCAAGATCAGAACCAACAAGACCTGCGGTTGCAAGTGCCAATGCATCCAGATCTACGGTCTCATCCATCAGGACATCCTTGGAATGAACTTTTAATGTCTCAAGACTCCCCTTCAGATCCGGCTTATCGACGATGATACGGCGGTCGAAACGTCCCGGACGCAGGAACGCCTTGTCCAGTACCTCCGGACGGTTGGTTGCAGCGAGAATCAGAATTCCCTTGGACGTGTCAAATCCGTCCATCTCCGCAAGGAGCTGGTTCAATGTCTGCTCTCTCTCGTCGTTGCCGCCGTAACGGGTGTCACGGCTCTTACCGATCGCATCGATCTCATCGATAAAGATGATACACGGTGCCTGCTTCTGTGCTTCCTTAAACAGATCCCTCACACGGGAAGCTCCGACACCGACGAACATCTCCACAAAATCCGAACCTGCCAGCGAGAAAAACGGTACCTTCGCCTCGCCCGCCACTGCCTTGGCAAGGAGCGTCTTACCGGTTCCCGGAGGTCCCACAAGAAGCGCACCTTTCGGCAGCTTCGCACCGATGTCGCGGTACTTTTTCGGGTTGTGCAGGAAATCGACTACCTCCTGCAGCGATTCCTTCGCCTCATCCTGTCCCGCAACATCTTTGAATGTCACGCCGGTCTGCTTCTCCACATAAACCTTGGCGTTGCTCTTGCCGACGCCCATGGCGCCGCCGCCCATCCGGCGCATCACCACGCCGAGCACAACCCAGATCAGCACCAGCGGAATCAGGTAGCTTAAGATGCTGTAAATCCATGTCGATGTGTTATCCGGAATCACTCCGCTGATATCCACGCCCTTTTCCTTAAGTAACGGAATCAGCTCATCATCCGCCACACGCCCGCAGTAGTAAGTCACCTCGTAAGGTGTTTTCTCATCGGAATCCAGTGTGATGTCGATCTGGTACGAACCGATCTCCACTGACTTCACGCTTCTGCCTTCCCATTTGCCAGTGCCGTTCACCATGTCGAGAAACTCCGAGTAAGACACCTCCTGCGTGCTCATCTGGTTGAACTGATTGGTTACAAGACTCATAATAAACAGCGCAATCAGTGAAATCAGTATAAATGCCATCAAAATCTGACCATTGTGATTCCCTTTGCCGCCGTCTCCGTTATTCCCTCCGTTTGAATTACCGTTATTGTAATTGTTATTCGATCCCTGATTGTCCATTGAAGTATTTATCCTTTCCAACAGGCTCCGCCAGTTCAGAGTCTGGATTCTTATCGTATATCTTCTATATTATATTGAAAATGGAATTTAAAAAAGCAATACGTTCTTCGTGAAGTTTTCCTGTCATTTCTAAAATAATTCTAAAATTTCCCGGCATACTATTTTCTGTGTTTTTGAAATTGTGCTGGATTTTCCGGACACTTAGTTGTATACTGTATGGGTTATATAGAGCGTATTACTATTATTTACACAACTGTACTTTTTATATGAGGAGGAAAACCCTATGCCTGTAAAATATGTCTTTGTCACCGGTGGTGTTGTATCCGGTCTCGGTAAAGGTATCACCGCTGCTTCCCTCGGAAGACTTTTAAAAGCACGTGGATACAAAGTTACCATGCAGAAATTCGACCCTTACATCAACATCGATCCAGGAACCATGAACCCAATCCAGCACGGCGAGGTATTTGTGACCGATGACGGTGCAGAAACAGATCTGGACTTAGGACATTATGAGCGTTTCATCGACGAGAGTCTGACCAAGAATTCCAACGTTACAACCGGTAAGGTATACTGGTCTGTTCTTCAGAAGGAGCGCCGCGGCGATTTCGGCGGAGGTACCGTACAGGTCATCCCTCACATCACAAACGAGATCAAGAGCCGCTTCTACCGGAACTTTACTTCCGAGGAGACACACATTGCCATCATTGAAGTTGGCGGAACTGTCGGTGATATCGAAAGCCAGCCATTTCTCGAGGCAATCCGTCAGTTCCAGCATGAAGTAGGACATGAGAATGCCATCCTCATTCATGTAACATTGATTCCATATATCAAGGCATCCGGCGAGCTTAAGACAAAGCCGACACAGGCGAGCGTCAAAGAGCTGCAGGGAATGGGTATCCAGCCGGATATCATCGTCTGCCGTTCCGAGCATCCGCTCGATCAGAGTCTCAAGGACAAGATCGCGCTGTTCTGTAACGTGCCGAACCGCAATGTACTTCAGAATCTTGACGTTGAATATCTCTATGAGGCGCCGCTTGCCATGGAGAAGGAGAATCTCGCCAAGGTTGCCTGCGAAGCGCTTCATCTGACTGTCCGGAACCGGATTTAAAGGACTGGGAGGCAATGGTCGACGCACTCCGTCATCCGAACAAGGAAGTGACTGTCGCATTAGTTGAAAATATACCGCACTTCACGACGCTTATATCTCCGTTGTGGAGGCGTTGAAGCACGGCGGCATTGCGGAGCGCGCAACCGTCAATATCAAGTGGGTGGATTCTGAGGACGTCACAACAGAGAACGTGGACGAGATCTTATCAGATGTATCCGGCATTCTCGTACCGGGTGGATTCGGTTCCCGCGGTGTCGAGGGAATGATCCTTGCCGCAAAGTACGCACGCGAGCATCAGATTCCGTACCTTGGTCTGTGCCTCGGCATGCAGGTTGCGATCATCGAGTACGCAAGACATGTCTGCGGCTTCAACGATGCGCACAGCATCGAGCTTGATCCAAACACCACGCATCCGGTCATCGCACTCATGCCGGATCAGAACGGCATCGAGGACATCGGCGGAACCTTACGTCTTGGTTCTTATCCGTGTATTCTGGACAAGACCTCCAAGGCATACGAGGTATACGGTGCTGAGGAGATCCATGAGAGACACAGACACCGTTATGAGGTCAACAACGACTTCCGCGCTTCTCTCACCGAGAGCGGCATGAAGCTCTGCGGTACCTCTCCGGACGGCAGAATCGTAGAGATGATCGAGATTCCGGAGCATCCGTGGTTCGTTGCCACACAGGCTCATCCGGAGTTAAAGTCCAGACCGAACCGTCCACATCCACTCTTTAAAGGGCTTTGTGGAAGCTTCGATCCGGTGCAGCGAGAAATAAGATAAATAAAAAAGGAAGGGAGCGCAGCTTTAAAGCTGCGCCCTTCCCTTTACATCTGGTGTCTTACCACCGCATATTCATCGTCCAGCTGATAATACGGACATTCTCTGTAATGCCCCTGCATCAGTCTCGCCGCATCATCCTCATCCATATCCACTTCACAGTAGTAGGTCTCGTCATCTTCATCGTACACATTGTATACACAGCTGTCACAGCTTGCCTTCGCCATAAGATGTCCTCCTTTTTCGCATTTCTGTTCTATTTCCATGTTGAAATCACTTCATCGTACAGCCGCAGCAGAAAATCATGCAGCAATTCCCGCTGTGTATCCCAGTAGACCTCCGTGATCTCATCACCGTCCTCCTGCGCTTCCGTCACATCCATCACCGCATCCAGAATCTCCGGGTTCAGATCATCCATCGCCTCCTGCACGGCAGCCTCAAAATCACAGTAGCTGTCACTGGTCAGATACAGGATAAAGTTCTCCCGGTTCAGGTTTCTCGCCTCATAGCTTCCCGTAAACAGATCGTTCCCGATCGATGCGATCCGCTCAAACTCCTCCTTGACCGTCTCATATTCGACGGTGCAGTAACTCTCTTTAAAAAATTTATCAAATACTTCCTTGTCTATCTTCTGTCCCATTCGTTTCACCTCTTGCAATTTCTCGTGTGCCGTGCTATTTTAACATAAAATTAAGAAAAGAGGAACCCATACCATGAATACACTTCCCAAAGATCCCGTCATGCTCTTAAGCTTTGTCAACACACAGCTTCGTGACCACTACCCGTCGCTGGAAGAATTTGCCGCAATCTACCAGATTGATGCCGCAGAGGTTATCTCTGCATTAAAAAATATAGACTACGAGTACGATCCGGCGACCAATCAGTTTATCTGATCCGTCAGCCCCGCTTCTTCCGGCACGCTAATCCACAGTCTCGTCATTCAAATATTTTCGCACGCGCTTCCAGTCCGGGTAAAACTTCGTCATGAATCCCCAGAAGCGCTGATTGTGGCTCGCCTCCAGAATATGTGTCATCTCATGTACCACGACATACTCGAGGCACTCCGGCGGCTTGGACAAGAGCGCCAGATTGATGTTGATGTGATGTGTCTGCACATTGCAGGACCCCCATCTTGTTTTCATCTGCCGGATGGTGATTCCGGAGACTTTCACCCCCATCACCGGCTCCCATTTTGCCACAAGACGCTCCACCTCACGCTTTAACTGTTTCTTTCTGCGCGCGATTTCTGCCGCATCCAGTTCCCGGTTTTCCGAACGGCGCTCTCCGGCTTCTTTGTATTTCTGCTGATATTTCCGTATCCATTCGATCCGTTCTCTGGCAAATGCCGCAATCCGCGCATCACTCATCTGATGTGGCGCTGAGATCCGCACTGTACCGTCCTCTTTACTGATGCGCAGATACATGTTTTTCATTCGTTTTTTCGTGACAATGATCGGCACGCCCTCTATCTTTATCTCATAAGTGCGCTCTCTTCATAGTTCCTGCTCCCCCGTATGTTTTCAAAATAGTTTCCAGATACTCGCGGTATTCCCGCACGACGGATTCCGGCGACTCAATCCGCACTGCCGCGCCAAGTCCCGCCAGCCAGCCGAAGAACTGGCGGCTGACCGCGACGCTCACCCGCACCCGGATTCTTGTCTCATCATACCGGCGCATCGCGACCTCCTTGCCGAAACGGTCGATCATGACTCCCGTGAGGGCGTTCGCAGATTAAGGTCACAGTCTCGTCCTCCCCCGCGAACATGCCGAACGTTTTTCGGGAATATGCCGCCACGTCAAAGCTCCCGAACTGCTCCTTCCCCTCTCTGCTTTCCGCCGTAAGTTCGATCTTTAGCATTTTATCCACACGGTAATGGCGGATGTCGCGGCTTCTGTCGTCGTAGGCGATCAGATAATAGTTTTCGTCATCCCACGAGAGCAGCCAGGGACTCACTTCATAGTAACTGCCGTCCCGCCGCAGTTTCATCTCTTTATTGACCGTCCATTCAAAATACTGAAAACGGATCTTCACATTTTCCGCGATGGCATTGTAAATCATATCTACATTATAATAAATGTTTTCATTGACCGCCTTGCTGCGGTTGGTCACCACGACCTGCCTGTGGAGCTGCTTTGCCTGTTCCCTGCCGCAAAGCGTCTCCAGCTTGGCAATCAGCTCTCTCGACTTCTTCGTCGTGATGAACTTCGACGCCTGCACGGCATCTACGAGAAGTTTTAACTCCGCCAGTTCAAATTTGCGGCTGGCAAGATAATATCCGCCGGGTCGCTCCTTCACCCGTATAATATCCAGCCCGAAATCTTCCAGTTCCTCCATATCGGTGTACACTGTCTTGCGCTCCGAGCGGATTCCGTTCGCCTCCAGATAGTCGATCACCTCCTGCGTCGTCACAGGATGATCCTCGTCCGTTCTCTCATATAAAAGCTGCGCCATGTAAAGCAGCTTCTGTTTCTGCTTCTCGCTTCTTCCTCTTCCCATGACATGTTGTCCTTTCCACGCAGGTGTCCGGCATTTTTCGCAGTGCCGCGTGAAAACGCGTTTTTTCGTTTTCGCACTATCGACTGACGTGCATTTGCAAAGCCCGGTAAACCTCCGGTTTCCCCGGCTCCGCTGGCGCGTTCATATGGAGCAAATTCGTCCACCTCGGTTTCTGCCGCCAGCACAGAACAGCCACCACTTCTCCTGTCTGCACTGCTCATTGCTTATTCACATTATACCCTAATTCGTGATGATATGGGGCACTTTCTTGCAAAGCCAGGTGCAATGTCTGTTTTTTCAATCAGGTCTTGCATCCTGTTCATTTCGTGTTATAATATAGTTAAGTTCATAAGAATTACCGAGAGACATGAGCAAGGTAAGAGCAGAGACGATGAGATCGTTTTTGTTTGCCTTGCTCTTTTGTATTTCAAAGAAAAGGAGAATGTATTATGTATGATGTAGCAATTATCGGTGCCGGAGTCATCGGCAGTGCAATCGCAAGAGAATTATCCAGATACCAGGCGAACGTCTGTGTCATCGAGCGCGAAGAGGATGTCTGTGACGGCACCTCCAAAGCCAACAGCGCCATCATCCACGCAGGCTTCGACGCAGCCCCGGGTTCCTTAAAGGCAAAGTGATAAATGTCCGCGGCAACGAGATGATGGATGCCCTCTCAAAAGACCTCGACATTCCGTTTAAGAGAAACGGTTTCCCTCGTCGTATGTACCAAAGATCAGGACCGCAGCGGTCTTGATGCCCTTTTAGAAAAGGGTGAGAAAAACGGAGATACCTGGTCTTCGCATCTTAGAGCGCGAAGAGCTGCTTCAGATGGAGCCGAATTTAAGCGACGACGTGACCTGCGGTCTGTATGCCCCGACCGGCGGCATCGTCTGCCCGTTCCACATGACCATGGCATTTGCGGAAAACGCATACACCAACGGTGTTTCCTTTTTCTTAAATACCAAAGTCACTTCCATTCGGAAAAAAGACGGCAGTTACACGTTAGAGACCATCCACACCGACACGGATACACCGGAAACCTTTGAGGCGAAGGTCATCATCAATGCCGCCGGCGTTCACGCTGACGAATTTAACAATATGGTAAGTGAACACAAGCTTCATATTACCGCCCGCAAAGGCGAATACTGCCTGCTCGACAAAGAAGCCGGAACGCATGTATCGCACACGATTTTCCAGCTTCCATCCAAAATGGGAAAAGGCGTGCTTGTCACTCCTACCGTACACGGCAACCTCTTAGTCGGCCAACCGCAGTGGATGTCACGAATAAGGAAGCAGTCAACACCACACAGGACGGACTGGATTCCCTCGCAAAGACTGCTGCTTTAAGCGTCAAAAATGTTCCGATGCGCCAGGTTATCACCTCATTTGCAGGTCTGCGCGCACACGAAGACGGCAACGATTTCATCATTGGGGAAGCGGAAGACGCGAAAGGTTTTATCAACGCAGCCGGCATTGAATCTCCGGGACTCTCCTCCGCACCGGCAATCGGAGAGATGGTCGCAGGTATCGCCGCTGATCTTCTTTCCCTTACGAAAAAACAGATTTTATCTCCACAAGAAAAGGCATCTTAAGACCGGAGACACTTTCCATGGAGGAGCGCAATCAGCTGATCAAAGAGCATCCGGAATATGGCAACATCATCTGCCGCTGCGAGATGATCAGCGAGGGCGAGATCATGGACGCCATTCACCGTCCGCTCGGTGCCCGCTCCCTCGACGGAGTAAAACGCCGCACAAGAGCCGGCATGGGACGCTGTCAGGCAGGTTTCTGTTCTCCTCGTACCATGGAAATTTTGGAGCGCGAAGTTCCGATGAGCATTTTTGACATTACCAAAAACGGCGTCGGCGGCAACATCGTCATCGGCATCAACAAAGAGATTTAAAGGGGGATTCTACTATGAAAAACTATGATTTAGTCATCGTCGGCGGAGGTCCTGCCGGACTTGCAGCCGCTGTATCCGCAAGAGACCACGGCATCGAGAGCATCTTAATCATCGAGAGAGACAAAGAGCTCGGCGGTATCTTAAACCAGTGCATCCACAACGGTTTCGGCTTTCACACCTTTAAGGAGGAGCTGACCGGGCCGGAATACGCTTCCCGCTTCATCGAGCAGGTGGCAGAGCGCGGCATCGAGTACAAATTAAATACCATGGTCATGGACATCGCTGCCGATGCCCCGTCCGGAAACGTAATCACAAAAAAGTAACCGCCATGAACCGCGGGGACGGCATGTTTGAGATCCACGCAAAAGCGGTCATTCTCGCCATGGGCTGCCGCGAGCGTTCCAGAGGAGCTTTAAATATCCCGGGCTATCGTCCGGCCGGTATTTTTTCCGCAGGTACGGCACAGCGTCTGGTCAACATGGAAGGCTATATGCCGGGCCGCGAAGTTGTCATCTTAGGTTCCGGCGACATTGGTCTGATCATGGCACGCCGCATGACGCTGGAAGGCGCGAAAGTCAAGGTTGTTGCCGAACTGATGCCTTACTCCGGCGGTCTGAAACGAAACATTGTGCAGTGTCTGGACGATTTCGGCATCCCGTTGAAGCTCAGTCACACTGTCATCGACATTGAGGGCAAAAACCGTGTCGAGGCAGTTACGATCGCGGAAGTTGGTCCTGACCGCAAACCAATCCCGGGCACGGAAGAACGCTACACCTGTGACACCCTGCTTCTCTCCTGTGGTCTGATCCCGGAGAACGAGCTTAGCCGCAGCGCATGGGCGTTGCCATCAATCCTGTCACCTCCGGTCCAATCGTCAATGACAGCTTAGAGACCAGCATCGACGGCGTGTTCGCCTGTGGAAATGTCCTTCATGTACATGATCTCGTGGACTATGTATCCGAGGAAGCATCCGCTGCCGGAAAAAATGCCGCCGCTTATATCCAAAACGGCTCCAGCAAAGATGCCGCATCCGTCGAAGATTTTCCCGGTGGACGGCGTGCGCTACACCGTTCCGAAAACGCTGTCCGTCCGACCGAGATGGACGACACTTTAACCGTCCGCTTCCGTGTGGGCGCGGTATACAAGAACTGCTCGATTTCCACTTACTTTGATGACACCTTAATCAGCAAGCCGCAAACGTCCGGTTATGGCCGTTCCCCTGGCGAGATGGAAACAAGAAATCATGGGCTGTGCCATCACAGTTACCATGGATGGCGGAAATGTTGTCTCCATCACCGGAAATACCTGCAAGCGCGGCTCTGACTATGCCGCAAAGGAAGTCACACATCCGACGCGCATCGTCACAAGCACCGTCTGTGTCCGCGGCGGCTCCATCCCGATGGTATCCGTCAAGACCGCACAGGATATTCCCAAAGAAAAGATCTTCGAGATCATGAAATATATCAACGCGCTGACGGTGACGGCTCCGGTACACATCGGAGATGTCCTGCTGAAAGATATTGCAGGAACCGGCGTCGACCTGATCGCCACCAAAGAAGTTCTCTCTTAGAACCGCAGATGCAGCTGCAAAAGTAAAAAAGTGCCGGTAAGCCAGACCAGCTTACCGGTACTTTTTAATTTTGTCAGAATAGCATTACAATACTGCGGTGCGCGGGAGCAATACGGCAAGCCCCGCGTCCGGTTTTGCAATCGCCCGCATCATAAACTGCACATCCCGCTTTACCTGTTCCCCCGATAACGTTTTTCTGTAATATACAAAATCAATCATATAGTAGCAGATGGATGTGGAAAGAAAGCTCGTCACCGCCTCCAGTTCCTCAGGATGCTTTTCAAACATGCCCGGATTCTCGCCAAGCAGCAGACGGCGCACCTGCGCATCCAACGCCATGCGTACACCACGCACGATCATCGGCCACGCGAGCTCGTTCGCCAGCTTCTCATAAAAGCTGCGCTCCCTCTGCAGCACCTCCATCAGATCGCATGCCCACTTTTCCATACTGTCATACTGTCCCTGCAGCTGATCCTTAAAGTCATTACAGCCGATCCACTCCAGCACATCATAAATATCCTTAAAATGATAATAAAAAACTCTGGCGGCTCATCCCCGTTGCCTCCATGATGTCCCCGATCGTAATTTTGGATATCTCCTTGCGCTTCATCAGCTGCCTTTGACACAATCCGCAATTTTTTTTTTCTTAGTTGAATAACACATACCCGTACCCCTTCTCCTGATACACTGTATCCGTTACATTTTCCACACTGCCTGGTTTGTCGTTGAAATCGCAATCGCTCCCGCATCCAGTGCCCGCATGACGTCCTCCTTCTCCGAGATCAGACCTCCTGCGATCACCGGTACTGCTGCCTGCCCTGCTATATGCTTTATGATTTTAGGCATAATGCCCGGCAGCACCTCGATTAGATCTGCAAACTCCATACCGTGGTGTTCCAGTCCTGCAATCGCCTTGGAATCAATCGCAAATATGCGAAATACCGTACAGAGATCCAGCTCCTTCGCATAGCGGATCATTTCCGGCTTTGTGGAAATAATACCGTCCGCCGCCGTCCCATACCGTATAAAACGCACCGCTTCCTCCCTGACCGCAAGCCCCCCGATCAGATCCAGATGTACAACGACAAACTTTCCGGCATCTTTTAACCGCTGCACGATATCCGGGATGGTAATCAACTCTCCATACAAAATGAATACCACGCGGATATCATTCTGTATACAGACCTCCACCCCGTCTCGTCCTTCACCGCCGCGATAATCGGTCCGTCCACAATCGCGTCATAAAATTGCTGCTTCATCTTTTTGTCTGCACTCCCCCATTCTCCCCTGCCGCATCATGGCATTCCTGGCGCATCATTTCCATAATGATATTTCCCATAGCGGAAGTCAAAAAATCCCGCAAGCTGCACATTCTTTATTTCTTCATAGGGCGTAATTTCCTATGAAAAAAAGCACACCGACAGAGTAACATTTCTGTTATTCCCGGCCTGCTCTTTCACTCTTGGCTCACACTATAGAATTGTATGCAAAATACCGTGTAATTTCTTTCTGACATTATTATAACTATGTCAAAAAGGAAACGCAACCGAATTTCAGATTTTGCATTTGACAATTTCAGCGTTTTGTCAAAAAACTCACATCGGATTCTCAAGGTATTCCGCCAGCACCTGATATAACCGCTGCGGCTCTACCGGCTTTGCAAGATAGTCGTTCATTCCGGCTTCCTTACAGGCATCCATATCCTCGCGTGCATCTTTTGCACTCATCGCAATAATCGGAATCATCTGCGCATCCTTGTGCGACACCCGTCGGATCTGCCTTGCCGCCTCAAAGCCGTCCATCTTCGGCATCACAATATCCATCAGGATCGCATCGAAATAATGCGCTTCCTTCTCCATAAAAAGACGCACCCCGGTTCCCGCCGGACATGCGTCTCTTATTGTATCTTTATGTATGCCTTCGTTTCGATATGACATATATGCCTTCGCTTCGGTATGCCTTAGCTTTGTCATCTCTGTGCCGTCATAACGTGCCAGATCCATGATCTTCTGAAGCTCCGCTCCCTCAACCGGCGCCTCGCCCAGACTCTCATGCCTGCCATCCGGCAGGATCTGTCCCAATGCGCGCACTTCCTTCTCCGCCGTCATCTCAATCGTGTAGTAACCCGCTTTCTTCGTCTGCGGATTAAACGTAATATAGATACGATAGCAAAGCGGGGCTGCCAGTGCTTTCTCCGGCAGATCCACGCGGATCAGTGTCAGATCCTCCGCAATGTCAAGCGCCATAACCGAATAGTCTGCCTCTGTGTACGGATAGAGCTTCGGCTCGCCTTATACGTCTCGGCAGCAAAATCTGGTTCACGAACGCCTCGCGCTCCTCACAGAGCTTCCGGACAAACGTCTCTCCTCTGCATACAGGCGCTTCGGCCCCAGAACTCCAAACTCCACCTGCTTTTCACAAACACGTTAAACTGCTGCGGTGTCATCTTCACCTGCCGCATCTGTGCCGCCTTCTGATCTGCCTCATGCAGCTTCCGTACAAGTTCGGTCTTTAATACAAGGTTATCCGAGAACGGATTGATGACCAGCCCGGTCAGCTCCAGTTCCGGCTTCACGACGATGTTGTTGCACGCCGGGAACGGCATGAAAAGAAGTGCCTGGCTCTTCGGCTCCTCCGGCATCTGCTCCTTGGAAGTATATGCCACAAAAAACTGCTCGCCCTTGTTGTTCTTGAGGAAACACGGGGTCGGCTGATCCGGCGCCTTAAGCATTGCCGGCACATACAGCTTGGTCGGACGAAGCAGGTTTAACACCGTGGTAAGGTTCTCCTTGGTGCGCTCCGCCGCATACTGCTTAATCGCTTCCTCTAATCTATCGTTGGTGATCTCCATTGTCATTTTTCTCGTCCATCTTATAAGTATCCTTTCCTATGCTCCGATGTCGCTAAAATGAATTATATCATATCTTTCCCATAAAATGAACTGTTTTCTAATCCACAACAAAGACTGAGATATCCTGTGTCAGACGCTGTGCCGTCTGATCGCATCTGCCAACTTCATCTGTGACCGTATCCGCCTCGGATTTGACTTCCACGGTCTTTTGTGCAATATCTGTCGTTCCTTTTTGCACCTTCGTTCGTTGCCGTTGCAATTCCCTCCATCGCATCCAGCACGCCATCAATCGATGCCAGAAGCTCCTCGGATGTCGCGCTGAAATCGCTGATCAGTGCATCGATCTTTCCGGCATCCTGGTTATAAGCGTCTGCCGCCTCATCAAACATATCATAGCTCGCCACCACATCATTTCCAACAAAATGCAACTGCTCTCGCATCGGAAGAAAGCTGTGCGACAGAAGTCGTAACTTCCTCCGTCACCTTCTGTATCTGGGTAACAGTCTGCTTGGACTGATCTGCAAGTCCGCCAATTTCTGTTGCCACAACGGCAAATCCTTTGCCTGCCTCCCCGGCGCGTGCTGCTTCAATCGAAGCATTTAACGCAAGCAGGTTTGTCTGGTTTGTAATCTCCATGATCGCCGATGATAACACTTCGATCTGCTGAACTACCTTTGCAGCCTCAAGTGCCTTTGTAAGGCTCTCCCGTATCTCATTGTGGATCCGGCTCGCATGCTCACGCTGTTCTCTGGTATCGTTCTGTGCCTTTGATGCCCGCTCGTGTATATCTGCTGCCTGCTGTGCCCCCCATCCTGCGAACGATTTGCAATATTTTTTGCTGCCTCTTCAATCTCAAAGAGACATGCTCTTAATCGTATCCGAGGATGCCGCGGTCTCCTCCATGCTTGCAGCAAGTTCCTCTGTCGTTGCGGAAACGTCCTCGATATTGCCGTTCAGCGTAATCACATTCGTCTTGACCGTATCGACGACCTCCCCGATTACATAACTCTCATTTTTCACTTCTCTGATAAGATCTCTGATCTGGCACTTCATATTCTCAAGGCGCTCGCCGAGAATACCAAAGTCGTCCCTGCGGTTCTCAAGCTGTACCGGCAGCGGCTGCGAAAAATCACCCTTTGTAATATAACCGATGTACGTGAGTGCAACCTTGAAATGATTTGCTCAGTGAAAACGCCATATAAAGACAGACCGCCATAACAATCACAACCAGAAAACTTCCCATTCCGATAATCGCAAGCAGTGCACTTTTTACATTCTCCTTCATTGCCTGTGTCTCTTTGGCAACAGTCTCATCAATATAATCAATATAATTGCCCGTTCCAACAACCCATCCAAACGGCTCAAATGCCCTGCTGTAGGATCTCTTCGGAGAAGATTCCGTCTCACCTTCTTTCGGGGAATACATAATCTGTATAACCGCCGTCCGGCTCCTGTCCGACACGTATAATCTCTTTTACCATCTGGTAACCATCCGCATCCTTCGTCTCCATGCGGTTCGTCCCTTCCGTCGCGCTTCCGAGCAGAACCACATTCTCTCCATCATAGGTATCTGCCCAGAAATAACCACCGTCTCCATACCGGGTTCCCTTAAAAGATCCGCTCCGCGCGTTTCGGCCTCCTCATAGGAATAGTCGCCGTTTTCATAGCCCGCATACACCGCATCCAGCATGGAAATTGCATTATCCACCTGATTCTTGATATTCTCATCATAATCATCTTCAATACTTGTACGGAGAACGCTCTCTGATCCCTTCTCCATAACCAGCATCCGGTTCACTGCCAGAACTCCGATCGCCAGTGTTCCAATCAGCGTAATCAGCGCAAGAATAATCATCTTCCAACGCACGCTCACATTTTTCATACCCATCCGACTCCTTCCTGATAGTTATTTCTTTTATTATCCTACTTTTTCATTTTTTTTGTCTATAGATGTTAATTATTTTGCAATCTTTCCCCGTTTTTTGTAAATATTGCCCATATATCACTTACAGATAACGCGATAACACTTACGGAACCGGATGATTCTTACATATGAGTACCGTAGAAAAGCCTGTGTTCTTCTGGAACGGACTGATTCCCACGTCCCCGGGCTGACAGCAGATGTCTTCCACATGCCAGCACCCCTGCCTCTTCCATTGCGAAGAAGCAGGGGGTGCGCTTTTTTGTTTCTATATGTTTTTAAAACAGTACCTGTTACACCGTTTTTTTATCTTCTGCAACTTTGAATTTGCTGATCATTTCACGCAGACTTTCCGCCTCACTGCTCATCTCCTGGCTGGCAGCCGCGCATTCCTCTGATGTTGCAGCATTTGACTGTACAACATCATTGATCTGTTCAATTCCCTGATTGATCTGCTGAATTTCTACCGTCTGCGTCTCTAATGTCTCTGCAATGTTTGTTACTTCGGTCGTAATAACTTTGGAACTCTCAGCAACATCTTCCAATTGTGTCGCAGTTTGTCCCAATCACCATACCCTTTTCCACAGCTTTCACAGAGGTTTCAATCAGAGTCGCAGATTCCTTTGCCGCCTGGGCGCTCTGATCTGCCAATACGTTTACCTGATTTGCCACAACTGCAAATCCCTTTCCTGCTTCTCCGGCTCTTGCTGCTTCAATAGAAGCATTCAGTGCCAGCAGATTTGTCTGGGACGCAATTTCATTGATCGTTGCGATAATCTTATCAATCTCCTTTGATGCCTCGCTGATCTCATGCATGGAATCAACCATTTCATGCATCTTCCCATTACTTTCTGAAATAGCATTTCCAAGTTCATCCACTCTTACACTGATTTCCTTGGCAGACTGTGAATTTTTTCCTACCTGTTCTGAAACACCTGTAACAGTTGCGGTAAGCTCCTCTACTACCGCAGCCTGATTTGTAGCTCCATCTGCAAGATCATTGGAGCTTGATGCCACCTGCTCTGCTGCGCCGGAAACTTCATTGGAAACATTCTGGATTCCTTTGATCGTACCTGCCATACTTGCCTGAAATGCCATAAACGAATTTAAAATACTGACAAAATCACCTCTCCACTCCACCTCAGGATGCACATCAAAATTTCCTTCTGAAAAGAGCTTCATGGAGCGGTCAATATCATCTACATAGGTTCCCAGTATACGAATTGATTTACGCATACTATGTGCCAGTCTGCCGATCTCATCATCGGAATGATATTCCAGCGTACTATGCAGATTCCCTTCTGTTAATTCCATTGCAACGTCCTCAATCGCATGTAATGGCTCCAAAATTGTTTCAAGTACTCTCTTACTTGTTTTCCGCGTCAAAGTAAATGCAAAAACCAGGCAGACAATAATCACAACAAATCCTGCAACCGTACAGACTACTATATTTCTGACTGTCTCGCTGCTTGCCTCATCTGTCAGTTCATCTAATTTTATCGCAATTTCTACTACTTTATTTAAAGCCGGGGTACAATTATTAAGAATTGCATCTGTGGCATTCTCATCGTTTCCGTTTTTTATTTCTTCTATAATGGAATAACCAATTTTTCCCCAGTCAGAAAGAGCCGTTGCATATTCCTCGTAATTTTCATCGGAAAGGACTTCCGTTTTCTTTAAAATCTGCAGTTGGGAATCAACTTCTGAAAGCAGTCTTTTACTGTTTGTTCATAGTTATCGTAAGAGGATGTATCCTCATTTAATGCCATCTCTCTGATATTTCTTGCTGCAGCATTAACGTTAATCCTGCAGATTTTTACTGCCTGGTCTGCTACATTAACATTCTCAACATAATGCATCATATTGGCAAACAATACACCTATAATTACAACAGAAAGCAGACCAGAGATCAACATCATTGTAATGACTTTTCTATATCCGTAGTCTATCCTTTCCTTTAAATGCATGTTTTCCAATTTCTTCTTCATACTCTCTTGTGATATCATGGGATTCTTATTCCTTTCGCTTATTTTTAGTATATCCTTAGTACTAATACACTAATATATCAACTTCTTTTTAAAAGTCAATACACGTCATTTATTTTATTTTTATTTTACATCTGACCGTTTCGGCAATCTGTCCAAAAACTCACATCGGATTCTCAAGATATTCCGCAAGCACCTGGTACAGTCTCTGCGGCTCCACCGGCTTTGCAAGATAGTCGTTCATTCCGGCTTCCTTACAGGCATCCATATCCTCGCGCGCATCCTTCGCGCTCATTGCGATAATCGGAATCATCTGCGCATCCTTGTGCGGCACCCGTCTGATCTGCCTTGCCGCCTCAAAGCCGTCCATCTTCGGCATCACAATATCCATCAGGATCGCATCGAAATAATGCTCTTTCCTCTCCATAAAAGCTCCAGCGCCTGCCGTCCATCTTCCGCACAGACGACTTCCACGCCCCGGCGCTCCAAAAGCTTCCGCGTAATCTCAACATTGAGCGGATGATCCTCCGCGAGAAGCACCCGCTTCCCCCCGAGCGCGGCAAACGCCTGTCTGGAACCCCCGCCTCTCGCCACTTCCTTCTGTGGCTGAATATCCGCGAGCGGAAGATCCAGATGCACCTTCACCTTCGTGCCCTCGCCGATCGCGCTCGTGACTGTAATACTTCCGCCAAGCTGCTGCACAATATTCTGTGTAATTGCCAGCCCCAGTCCGCTGCCGTGCCGCCGTTCCGCCTCATTCCGTCTTTCCTGCGTAAACGGCTCAAACAGCAGTTCCTGAAACTCCCTGCTCATGCCGATTCCGGTGTCCGCGACAACATAATCCGCAGAAAAAGTACCGCTGTGAACCGCATAATTGCATACCCGAAAAGAGATCTCTCCCCCTTCCGGAGTGAACTTGACCGCGTTCCCCAGCAGATTAAAAAAGAGCTGCTCCAGTCGGATCGGATCCACCATGACATTCAGACTGTTCTCGCCGCCGGACATGTGAAATGTGATCCCCTTTTTGGCGCACTCCGGCTCTGTCATGTCCCGGATGGCTTCCATAAAATCCTCGAGCGCATACGGCTTCGGATGCAACCGGAATCTCCCAGTTCAATCATGGAAACATCCACGAGATCATTCAAAAGCCCCATCAGAAACCGGCTCGCCGTATCAATTTTTCCAAGACATTCCACCATCTTCTCCGGGTGATCCGACTCTTCAAGTCCGACCGCCGTCATTCCCCATGATCACGTTCATCGGCGTCTTGATGTCATTGCTGATGCGGGGAGAAAACCGTGTCCTTGCATCCGCGACATGCTGCAGCGCCTCATCCTCTCTCACGTTCTGCCTTCCGGATCAAAACGATGCTGACCGCCAGTATCGCTCCCGAGAAGCAGCAGGAAAATCAGCAGCAGGATTCCGCGCTTTCCCCATGGTCTTTTTTCCAACAAGTATCATTCCGACAAGCAGCACTACCGCCGTCGCCACGATCCGGTGTCCCAAAAACAATGTCACGCACAAACTCCACGCCGCGTGAAACGCTCCGATTCCCCCATATTTTCCGCGCCGGATCAGATAAAGCGCCGCGAAAATACCGAACAGCATACCGTTTAAAAATGCAAGCGGCGCCTCCACGGCTCCCGCCGCGTACGGAAGCGCACCGATCACCGCACTGATAAGCACCGCCACCGTCATCGAATAAGCGCCGCGCGATCGTTTACCATCGAGGTAACTGCGGTACAAAAGCTCCTCCGCCATCCCCTGGATCAGATATCCCAGGAGAAACAGCACCAGCATCCCCGGCGCCGTTCCGGTAAACAGCTTCGCTTTTTCCCGCCGCCACCGCGATACCCCCGTGACTACCGCAAATACCACCCCAAGTCCCAGTCCAATGGCATATTCCGCAGCGCGTGCTCCTTCACAAAACCGATCATCTCAAAGCTGCGCTTCTGGAACTTCCTGCAGAATAAGACGACCACCAGAAGCATGGCAATTCCGGAAAAAAGCTTTAACACCGCGTAGGCATCCGAACCCGCAATCTGCACCGACACCTCCGACAGCTGTTCCATATCCCCGGAGGCAGCCGCATCCTCGATATGCCGTGTTCGTATTCAGCAGCACAAGCTCTCCCCGGCAGCAGAATCAGCATCTCTCCAAATGCCGCAATGATGTACACCGTCACAAACACAGCAATTCCACCAGCCAGTGCTGCCCCTTCTGTACCTTTTCGACTGCTCAACAGCTTTCGGACAATCATGCTCTCTTTCATCTCAATCTCCCCATCCTGCGTGTGGGCTTCTGTCTGCCGCTGCGACATTTCATTTTACGGAACCCCTTTGTTTCCGCCGTTTTTCTGCACTTATCATAACATAAAAATGGAGCGATGCAAAAATTTCCTGCACCGCTCCACTGACGCATTTTCCGGCTCATTTCTTCCGCCGGCTGACGCTTATTCCGGCTCACTTCTTCCGCCGGCTGACTTCCATCCCGATCCGGTTACTAACGCCGGATTCCTATCCCAGCTCGATTACCGCCACTTCACAGCTTCCAGTGTCAGCGTTCGCTTTTCACATGCCGTCTCCACCGCGCTCTCTGCTCTCAGATTCGACAACAGTACCTGCCTGCACGGATAGGCAAGCGTCAGGGAAACCGCATCCGTTCCAAAGTTTGCTGCGACCAGTATGCGCTGCCCACTCTCCCCGGACACACGGTAATACGCAAATACATCCGCCATTTCCTGGTAAGCCGGCTCGAAGATACCGTAGGTGAATGTTTCCCGGTAGGCGTCCGCCTTGCGCAGATGCACCCAGTCTCCGGTAATAGGCAAGCACCGAATCCGTCCGCGCCTCCTGCTCCCTTCGACATTGATCTGCCGGTAATTCGGATTCATTGCCAGCCACGGCGTTCCGTCCGTAAATCCGGCATTCTCATCATCCGTCCACTGCATCGGCGTTCTGGCATTGTCCCTGCTGTTCTCGTAGCAGCAGCGCAGTGCCTCCTCCCTGCTGCAGCCCGCGTCAATGGCAACCTGATACTGATCCTTCGTGCTGATGTCGTCATACTCCGAAATGTCGTTCCGGATGCAATTTGTCATGCCGATCTCCTGTCCCTGATAGATAAACGGGATGCCGCGGAGCAGAATGGATGTGGTTCCCAGCATCTTTTTCCCGGCTTCATTTCTTGCATGCTCCGGCAGATAGCGGCTCGCCCCGCGCGGCTCGTCGTGATTCTCGATAATGTTCGCCGCAAATCCCGCCTTCTGCAATTTTAACTGATGCAAACAGCGTATCGCGCCATTTTTGAATTCGATCGGTTTGCTGTCATACCAGCCGTGTTCTCCGTAGGTCAGCTCATGTGCGGAAAAATCAAACATGGTGGAAAAAAATGCCCGTCATCCCCGATGAACTCCGGCAGTTCGTCCTCCTTCATGCTTAAAAACTTCCGCCACGGTAAATGCATCCCATTTTTCAAAGGTTGCATGTTTTAAGTCCTCATAAAAGCGCTGCCGACTCCTGCACTTCCTCAACCATCTTCACACAGGAGGCAAGTCCGTCGTCTCCATCCGGCGGGAATGACGGAATGCCGTGTCTTTTGATGTTGATGATTGCATCGATGCGGAATCCGGCAAGTCCCTTCGCCAGCCACCAGTTCACCATATCGTAGATCTTCTGACGGACAAACGGGATTTTCCCAGTTTAAATCCGGCTGCTCTTTTGCGAACATGTGCAGGTAATATTTGTCCGTTCCCGGCACCGGCTCCCACGCATTTCCGCCAAAATACGAGCGGTAATTGCTCGGCTCCCTGCCGTCTTTTCCCTTCACAAAGTAGAAGTAATCTGCATATTCGCCATCCGGATCTGCCAGCGCCTTTGAACCATTCATGCTGGTCGGAACAGTGGTTCACCACCAGATCCATCACAATGTACATGCCTCTCTTTTTTGCCTCGGCAAGCAGCTCGTCAAACTCCTCCATCGTTCCGAATTCCTGCGCGATCGCGTAGTAGTCGGAAATGTCATACCCCTTCGATCCACAAAGGAGATTTATAAATCGGAGAGAGCCAGATGATGTCAATGCCAAGCTTTTCAAATAGTCCAGCTTCGAGATAATTCCCCGCAGATCCCCGATTCCGTCCCCGTTCGTATCCAGAAAGCTCTTCGATAAATCTGATATGCCACTTTTATCGTGCCACCATTTTTTCTTCATTGCACATTCTCCTTTTTCCCAATACGGTTTTTTTTTCCTTTTGTATGATACTGTTATTATAATAAGAGAAATCCGTAATATCTTTGCACTATATTTTCATTTTTATTGCACAATACTGCTATTTAATATCAGGAGAACGCACATGAACAGGACATCCCTTCCGGCGCCGGAGCAAAGGAACACGCCCGGCACGGTGAACAGCTTTTTCCACTGCAAAAATATATCACCACACTCGACGATCTGCACCCGTCTGTCAGCGCACACTGGCACGAGGAAGCGGAATTTACGCGCATTCTCTCCGGGAGCGGCACCTTATCAGATCCAGCTGCAGCACTATGCGACGTTGCCGCGGGCGATCTCCCTCTTCATCCCTCCGGCGCTGTTGCACGCAATCACCGTGACGCCCAGAGAGACGCTTTGCACCGAGACTTATGTTTTTCACATGATTTTCGGCGCAAGCACCGCAGATATCTGCTCCGTGCAGTATCTGACTCCGCTTGCGACAGCAAAGCTGATTCCGCCGTTTTTCTTTGATACCCGTCATCCGCTGCACGATGCCTTAGACGATCTGTTCAACGATATGGATGCCCTGCACGACGACGCCGCGCAGGGCTATGAACTGCTGCTGAAGGCTGATTTTCTGCGCCTCGATTGCTGAAAGCCCCCTGCTGCAGCGCAGCGGATGAGGACACACGGCTTCACATGGAATA
>VOFC01000983.1_pt1 | contig 36688 bp, 59 predicted proteins | sample 5384161 | NCBI WGS metagenome assembly VOFC01 (sample SAMN12384722, study PRJNA508395) | human gut metagenome | isolation source: healthy gut B | host: Homo sapiens | reverse complement strand
AATCTCAGTTGATGAAGATGAAAATAGCATAAAAGAAAAAGTACATAATGTAATAGATTCTAAATTAGATGGAAAAACTATTATTAAAGAAATTTATGTAAAAAATAAGATTTATAACATTGTTGTTAAATAGTTTAAATTACTATTAAAAATTTTACCCCCTATTGAGTTAAGTTCAATAGGGGCTTATCTTTGAATTGCTAATAATTATAGCCCTTGAACTTTTGAATTTAAATAAAAAATTTGATGACTCTGCTTGTCTAATTTTTCTTCACAGATTTCTAATCTTTTATCATGAGAATCTAATTTTTGAGAATGAAATGCAAATGCATCAAATAAGGTATCTAATTTTTGTCCGTGTTCAAATTCAATTCTTGTAACTGTATTTCCTATAGATTTAAGATCCTGTTTCATTTCTTTTTTGTTCCACTTCAAGATTGTCTAATCTTCCTAGTATTTCTTCTTGTGAATTTTCTAATTTTCCAAGTCTCTCATTTGTTTTATTTTGTTCAATTACTAATTTTTCCAAAACCTTATCTCTTTGTATTTGATCACTAAATAATTTCATTTGCCCTTTTGCTAAATTATCTTATTTTTGATTTAATCCTTCAAATTTTTGATCTAACCCTTCGAATTTTTGGTCTAACCCTCCGAATTTCTGATCTAACCATCCGAATTTCTGATCTAGCCCTTCGAATTTCTGAATTAATTCACCATATTTACCAGATAAAACACATAGCGTTTCATTCATAGTCACTAAAAGTTCATCTCTTTGTTGCTCTGTCATATTCTAAACCTCCTTCCTTAAAAATTGTAAAATTATTATACATTTTATAATATTTTATGTCAATAGTTTTTCTTTAAAAAGTTAATTTAACATATAGCTTATACTATAAGTTGTAATATAAATGTAATATATATTTAACAATATTGAAATACATATAATTTCTTTTTGTTGTATAATAATATTGAATAGATTTTTAAAGAGAAAGGGATTAATCAATTAACTAGATTAATATTTCTAAATAATTGATTATACAAAAAATATATGAGTATAGAATCCGATTTAAAAAAAGATGGAATAATAGTAATAAAAAAATTAGATACATTAAAAATAAATTCAATAGCAAAGAATATTTCCAAAAAATTATGCGATACATTTCCAGACTTTGGTATTAATCAAAATGAACTATTTATCAAACTATCCAGATTAGATATGTATATAGCAAAAATGCCTGAAGGTATGTCTGAAGCCAATTATTTTTACAAAAATTCATCTATATATTTTAATGAACACATAGATTATAATGACTTAGAAGAATTTGCAATACACGAATGCATTCATTATATTCAAGAAGTAAAAGATAAAAAAAAATTATCTAATTCGCATGGGGCTTTGTGATTATACTGAATTTAAAATTTATGGGCTAGGATTAAATGAAGCTGCTGTACAACTTATGACCTCAAAAATATTAGGTATTCCAAAAGAATTCGTTAAATACTTCAATATTACATTTGAAACAAATAGTCCTTCTTATTATCCATTAGAATGTTGTTTAGTAAATCAACTAGCTTATATTACAGGAGAAAATATATTATTTGAAAGCACAATAAACAGTAATGATAATTTTAAAAAATACATTAATAGACGCTCTATCTTACAAAAATTTTATGAGAATTCAAACAGCTATTGATGATATTTTATTTGCTGAAGAAGAAATAATAAAAATAAATAATAAAATTGTTCAAATTGATGACAGAAATAAAAAAGTTGATTCTTTAATAGCAAAAATTAATAATTACAAAAGAGCAATTACTACTACTTTTATAAAAACTCAAAATCTTATTGTTACAAGCTTTTTTGATAAAGAATTCTATAAAATTAATACACTAGAAGAAATAGAAAACTACAGAAAAAAAATTATATAATTTTAAAAATTGCCTTGGTTCTATTGAAAATTATACTTTTTTTTTAATGATTACTATGTAAACAAAATGATGGACTTAGAAGATAAATGTAATTTAATAGAAAATGGAATAAGTTTAACCTCAAAATATTTAATTATAAAAAAAAAAGTCTAAGATTTTATCAATTTTTAGATTCATTAGAAATTTAATATTTAAAAGAAATATTAAAAATAGTGAAAAGAACTACACTTCATATAATCGTTAAAAAAACTCGGATACTTTACTATAAAGTATCTGAGTTTTTATCAATTTATACAGCTTCTTGATTTTCTGTAGCATCATTTTCTTCAATAATTTCTAAGCTACCAACTGAAACTTCATAAGCAACTCTATTTTCAACAGTTCCATCTTCATATTTTTTTCTCATAGGTTCTTGATTGAACTCTTCCAACTAATTTTACTTTAGTTCCTACTTCTAAATTTTGACAAAATCTAGCATTTCTTCCCCATGCTATACAAGGTATATAATCTGATTTATTATATGCTCTGTTAACAGCTAATAAAATATCTGCAATTTCTCTACCAAAAGGTGTTTGTCTATATATAGGTTTTTTACAAATATATCCTATTAATACAACTTCATTTGTTACCATATCTTTTTAACCATTTCATTATCTTCATCTTCTGGTTTTTCTTCTACTTCAATTACATCCTTTGCAAAAACAGTTAAAATTAATCTATTTTTTTGAGTGTCATAACTATTATAAGATCTAAATTGTCCTTTCACTAATAGATTTTTTCCTTCAGTTAACATTTCATCTGTTGCAATTCTTTCTGAAACTGTAATTGGAATAATATCTGCATTTCCACTTAATCTAGGTATTTCTAAATCAAAAACATAAAATTTTTCTCCATAAATTTCATGACTAAATCTTTTTTTCTCCTGTAACCTTTCCAACTAATGTTAAATAGTTGTTTTCTAAATAATTTGTATCCAATTTTTTATCCTCCCTTATTTTTATCTGGTTTGTATTTTTTATCTTAATGCATTTTCTCATCCGCTACATTTATTATTATACACCATTTTGCTGGTTTTGTCTACATAAAAAGTTAATTTTATTCAAAAAAAGCAAATTTTTCTATTCTGACCTATTTTTATCATTACAATCTATTTGAATCCCAGCAGAATTTATCTTATAGTTATCCTTATAAATCAAATCAGATACTTTTACAAGCTCAAATCCCTTCGCTTTTATATTTCTTATTAACATATCTAAAAGAATCTGCAGTATGTTCTGTTCCATTATGCATTAAAATAATACTTCCAGATGACAATTTATTCTCTAACCTTTGCCACATCTTTTCTCCAGTTAATCCTGTATAATCCAATGTATCCAAATTCCATTGAATTGTATAATATCCTTTATCTGTTGCTGCTTTTATTACTGTATTATTATACTCTCCATATGGAGCTCTATATAAACTTGTTCTTTTCCCTATTAATTTCTCTATTTTATCATTGCTACTTTCTATTTCTTCTATATTTTTTTCATAACTTAAATTATTTACATGTGGATGTGTATTACTATGACTACCTATTTCATGACCAGCTTCATTTATTTTTTTTACATATTCAGGATATTTATCAATCCAATCCCCAACCATAAAAAAAAGTAATTTTCACTTGATTGTCTTCCAAAATTTTTAAAATTTGATCAATATCATCTGCATTCCAAGCACAATTCATAGTTAAAGCTACTTTGTTCTGTTTAGTTTCCACTTGATAAATTGGTAATAATTTTCCATCTGTAGCAGACGTCTCTACTGTTTTTGAACTATTAGTATTCATGTTACTTACAGCACAAAATAACAATATAACTGTTGCCATAGACACTAAATATGTATAAATTTTCTCTTTACTAAATGCAAAAACATGTAATCACCTGTTAATATATATTCCGATTTTCTATCAATATGACTATAAACATATATTTTTAATAGCAATACTACATATAAATTTAACATTTTTTATTATTTAAAATATTCTAATATACCAGTATAAATTCCCCACGCTAATTTATTTTGATAACCATCTTCTAATAATTGCTTTTCTTCTTCAGGATTAGATAAAAAACCACATTCTACAATAGAAATTGGAATTTCAACATGTTTCATAATATATACTGTATCTAATTTCATAGCAATTCTTTTATTTTCTTTTTGAATTGATTCGTTTAAACTTGATTGCAAAATTTTAGCTAATCTCATACTATCTTCATTCTTGCCATTGTAAAAACATTGCCATCCCCAATATTGCTGTTGTGGAATTTTATTTAAATGAATACTAACAAAAATATCAGCACTTGAATTATTACCTATTTTTACTCTATTCCTAATATCTGATATCTTTTTTTCCTTTAATGTTTGCTTATCTAAATCATAAATTGCTTTTTCATCTGAACGAGTTAATATTACTGTACATCCGCTTTGTTCCAATAAATTTTGTACCTTAAAAGCTATTTTTAAATTTGTCTCTGCTTCAGTTGTCCCTGAACTACTTTGAGCTCCTTCATCTGGTGTACCATGTCCAGCATCTAAAACAACTACTTTACCCGACACCGGAGTGGCTGTAGCTTCTTCTAGTTCATCATCCATTTTAATTTTAGTATCCTGATATACATAAGAAAAAAAAATCCCTAATAATAAACAAATTACAAGAAAAGCTAATCTCTTTTTTTTTGAAAAATCAACATATAAATTTCATTCCTTTCATAAAAAAAAACTCTTACTAATTTATATAGTAAAAGTTCTTTTTTATACTTATTTTATTTAAAATTATTAACTTATATTTTTTCTTTTATCAATTGCATAACTGCTACCCATAACAGATTTTGCAGCATGTTTTACTTGTGCACCTATTTCACCAATTTCCAGCATATTTGAAAATCTATCTTTATCAGCCTCTACAACTCCTATAGAAATAGAAGTAAGTGGAAATTGTTCAATAATTCCTTTTCTATTTGCAACCTCTATATATCCCTTTTCATTATCATCTTCAGTAAAAAACTTTGTAACCTCTACATCAAAATTAGCAATTATAGACTCACACAATTTTTCACAATGCAATATTGGCACAATTGCTATAAAGTCATCTCCACCAATATGCCCTATGAAAGCATTATCTGCAATATTTGAATGTATACATCTTATAATTGTATCTGCTGTAAATTTAATAATCTCATCACCCTTTAAAAATCCATAAACATCATTATATGCTTTAAAATTATCTAAATCCAAATATAAAACAGAAAATTCCTCATGATTTGAAATTCTTTTTTTCAACTCGGCATGAATTTGAACATTACCTGGTAAGCCAGTTAATGGACTAATTCTTCTATTTATTGTCAATAATCTACTCAAATTTTTAATTGTATAATACAAATATTGCGCATTTACTGGTTTTTTTTTATATAGTATTCTACTGATTCTTTTAAAATTTCAATTCTATGATTTCTTTCTGTTTCAGATGATACTACAATAATAGGAGTGATGCTATTATCTTCATCTCTACGAATCCTTTTACACAATTCTAATACATCAACTTCAATAGCATCTTCATTAATTATAATAATAGAAGGTATATTCTTTAGTGCATAATCTATCTTATCTGATGTTACACTAATAAATTTAAATTCCTTATCATTTTTAAATAATTCTTCAAATACTAAAATAGAAGATTCATCATCATCTATAATATATATTTCTTGTATCATATTTACTCCTTCCTTTGTAACTAACTATATTTATACTTTTAAATTTATACTTATTTATTAATTTTTTCTTTATTATTTCTATTTCTTATAACATCTAATTTTTTTATTTAAAATTTCTGTTATTTCTTTGGTTTCAATTGCTGGGAAAGCTTTCTTTAATCTGTAAACTCTCCTATATAAATTACGAAAAATTCGATTCTTTCTCTTTTTTTAACTGTTCTAGGCTCTTTTTTGCAATTCTTGTTTAATTTCAATTGACTTGTTAATATTATTTTTCTTATTGATATTTCTTATTTCATCTATTTTTCCTTTTATTTGTTCATTCAATTCTTCTATTTTATCCAATGTAGCTCTAATTCCTTTTATTTTTATAATACTAATAACTGTATCTATCATAAAAATAACAGATATTGTAATAAATATTATCTTTAAAATTATTGGATTAACACTTTGCAATATATTTACTACAAAAGGATGAATAAAATGAATAAATATCACACCCAAAATTCCCCAACATACAGAATTAAATAGACATATCCTACCCTTCAAATTAAATTTTTGATCAGAATAATCCCAATACTTCGTTTTAAAAATTTTCTCCAACAATACTCCAACAATATATTCCCATGCGGAAAACACTAAAAAGCTTATAATAAACAACAATACTATATTATCCTTAAAATATCGTAAAAACAATAACATTATTATTGCTCCAACACCATATATTGGACAAAGAGGACCATTCAGAAAACCTGAATTTACAATCCTCTTTTCGCAAAAACTTCTATAAACACTTTCTAATATCCATCCAGCAATTGAATATATCAAAAATATAGATCCATAAACTTTCAATGTTTAAATTCACACTATCCACCTTATTATTTAACTAATCTTCCTTTTTTGTACTGTTGTAACATCACTAGCATTATATACAGTAACTTCTATAATATTTTCTCCATCTTGTAATTCAATTGGTAATGCATAATCAAATTCCTTTAGATGATAATTTGCTAAGTTAATTACATATTTTTTTTCTTGTTCATCATTTAGAACTATTTCTATTTTACTAAGTTCTTCTTCATCTGTTACATGAATAACAAATCGAGTATTATCTTCATTACTATCAATTGTTAATGTTGGTTTAGACACACCATTAATTTTTTGAACCTTTTTATCTGTTTTATTATTTTCATCTACAACTATTACTGTTAAAGTATGTAATCCCTTTAACGCATCAATCTCTTTATTAATTGTTTTATCATTTATTTGGATTGTCTCTTCATCTTCATCATCCCAACGATAAGTCATATATGATATAGTTGTATCCCCATCATAGGTAATTTTTATCTTATTTCCACTTACTTCAAAATTAATATTACTTTCTAATTCATATTGTTTTTCATAAGTTGCTTCTTGTCCATTTCCATCAACAACACGAATATATAATGTATTATTACCAGATGGTATTTCTATTTCTTGTTCTACATATTTTCTATCATTTCCATTAATAGTTGTTTCATCATCATCATTCCAGTTATAATATACTTTTTTGAAATTGTTCCAGTATTATGCATTACTTTTAATAAAACTGTTGTATCTGTTTTATTTTCCAACGTAATTACTGGTTTTTCTGCAGTTTTTGTAGTTGTTTCTCCTTTTTAATAAAGTATATGCACCCATTCCAATTAAAACAACTGCAAATATAATAAGTACTGCTACAAAGAAAATTACTATACTTTTTATATTTTTTGGACCATTCTGTCCACTTTTTTTACCATTATTATTAGGCATATTGGTAGAAAGTATTTGATTCATATTAAGTCTCATTCCCTTCTAAAGGTATATTTCTAATTTATACTAATACCTCTTAATTATCAAAAGAATTATACCATACACAATTTTAAAAGTAAACAACTAGATTTAAAAATCAACAGAAAAAATTACAGTTTAGTAAGAAAATATATGATTACGAGGAGGCTAGCTCTTACGGTTTTATACTTGATTGAGTTTCTAAACTGTTCATTGCACTCAAAAATAAAATCTAATATTAAAAATTGAGACTCTTTCACTCAGGTATAAAATTTATATATGTATATGATTTTATAATTTTGGAATGTGATTGAGAGCAATATTAGAATTTCTTAAATAAATTAATGGAAAGAGTTCACGTCGAACGAAGTTAGGACTAAGTGGAAAAGTGCCATTAATTTATTTTAGAAATTTTTATTTTGCGTATTGAACTAAAAAAAATTTCTAAAATCATATACATATATAAATTTTTCCGTGAACATTCCTCTATTTTTAATATAATATTTTCTATTTTTCATTCCAATCAAGCATTTAGAAACTCAATCAAGTATAAAACCGTAAGAGCTAGCCTCCTCGTAATCATATATTTTTTTACCAAACTGTAACAGAAAAAAACTCACCACATAGTGATAAGTTTTTTTCTATATTTTATAATACATATTTTTTAATTAATACTATTCCAGCTGCTGCTGTTACCAATACTAAAAAATCCTAATCCAAAATAAACTTTCGCTCTACCTGTTGATATAGATAATATAACAGGTGCCTCATCTTGATCATCTTCCCCTGGTACTTGGTTATCTGGTGTTGAATCTCTATCTGGTACATCTTTATCATTATAGTCCTCTGAAATTTCTGCTATATTTGTTTTTTAATCCAAAATTATCTTTTCCATTAATCCATGTAAGAATTACTTCCACATCTGCACTTTGTCCCGGTTGTAATAAAGTATTTTCTAATGTTCTTGTAGATATAACATTATTACCTTCATCTTTCCAATTTGGATTATCCTTTGCAACAAATTTTAATCCTTGTGGTACATAATCAGTAATTTCTTTTGCATATCCTGCAATATCACCTTCATTTGTTACTCTAATCGAATATTTAAATTTAACTGTTGTTGAATTTAATTTTTTTTCTATTTATTTCAACTTTTACAGCTGGTTCTGGATCCATATCAGGTGTATGTCCTGTTTGTGTTACTGTTTCTTTTCCATCTTCAATAACAATAGCTTGTGTTACCCATTTTCTTAGTGCTAAATCAAAATATGTTAATTTAATTTTTTCTTGATCTTGATCATCTTCTCCATCAATCCATTTATCTGGTGTAGAATCATCATCATCATCAATCGGATACCATCTTTATCTGTATCATCTGTAATTTGTGCTGAATTTATAATAATCTTATCTGATTCATTTGTTTCTACAACTTTAAATGCCACTTGTACATCTGCATAATCTGGATTTGTATCAGAAATTTCTTGTGTTCCATCAAAAGCCTTAAGCAGTGCAGGATTCTCTTTAATTGTCGTATTTTTTTTTGCCATTCTAGCTTCTCCTTGTTCTTTTGATAAATAATCTGTTGTTATTTTTACTGCTTTTGAAACTTCTGTTGTTTCTTTTCCTTCTGAATCATACATTACCCATCTATATTCTTTATTTAAATCATTATCTGGCAAATATTCTAATCCTTCTGGAATGTCATCAGATACTTTACTTGCATATCCATCAATTTCACCTTCATTAAACACTCTTATTGTATAAATAACAGTATCTTTTGTTGTAACTTCTACAGGTTCTTTTGTATGTTCATATGTAATTTTATTGTTTTCATTATCATAATTTACCTGTGGAACTCTTGATGTTATTTCTTTATCATTTACTCCTGTAATGAATTTTCTTAATGCTAAATCAAATCTTTTAATAATAACTTTATCAAAATCATCGTCATCTTCTTGTCCTGGTATATATTCACCTTTTTCATCATCTTTATATTCTGGTAATTTATCATCAGATGGTAATACAACATTATCAACTTTTGAATCTCTGTCTGTAACTAATTTTTTATTTTCATCTTTACTTACAGTAATTTCAGCAATATTTGTTTGTTTTTGTGATGTTGGTACATCATTTTTCACTTTACACATGATTGGAACTTCTTTATAAGATAATACTATTTTTCCATCATCATTTGTCTTTGCTTTTTCTATCATATGATTATCTAAATATGCAGTAGTAACAGTTCTACCATCACTTGAAACTGTCCAGCCATATTGCTTGTTAAAATCATTATCTACATATTCTAAATAAGCTGGTAGATGGTCTTTTATCTCACTTGCATATCCATTAATATCTCCTTCATTGTATACTCTTAACATATATACAACAATATCACCTTTATTTACTTGTACAGGTTCTTTTGAATGTTTATAAATTGCTGTTGTAATTAGTTTTCCATTCTCATCAACAGTATTTAATTTTGATGTATCTACTATAGGAGCTCTTGTATAAGTTCCATCAGCATTTTTTAAATAATCTTTTGTATCTATTTTTGAATCACTACTTACTGCAATTATAAATTTTCTCATTGCTAAATCAAATGATTCTAATTTTACAGTATCATAATCTTCATCATCTTCATATTTTTTCCAGATATCTGTACTAGAATCTCTATCGTCTACTGGATTTTCATCTTTATCAGAATCTCCTGTAATTGCTGCTTCATTCCTAATTTGTGTTCCTGTTCCTTCATCAGAAACTACTTTCATATAAACAGATACTTCTTTATAATCTGGATTTTTCTCACTAATATTATTAATATATCCTTTTGATGAGTCAAAAGCTTTTATTAAATTAGCACCTTCTGTTCTTATTTCTGCTCCTTTTCCTTTTGCTAAATAATCAGTTGTAACCATTGTTGCTTTATTTGTTGAAGTATCAACACTCTTTATTGACCATATTCCTTGGTTATATGTTATTGCTGTTTTTTTCATCTGCAGTCAATGTTGTATCTGATTCTAATTCATCATCCATTTTTTTCTGACCACATAAATTCTAATCCTTTTGGAATATCTTCTGTTATTTCTGAAGCATATCCATCAATATTTCCTTCATTATATACTCTAAATGTATATTTTACTATATCTCCTTTTTTAACTGCAACTGGTTCTTTATTTACTGTGTAACTTGCTGTAGTAGCTGTTCCATTTGCTAAATTTGATATATCCACTTTTTCTATTCTTTCTGGAACTTTTGTACCATTTACTTCTACAATTCTTTTTACTAATTTCAAGTCAAATTGATAGTTTCTAACTTCTACATAGACATGTCCATCTGTATTTAAAGACACTTTTATACGATCAGCAACACTAGCTGTAATATCTTTTCCGTTATTATCTACCACTTTATATGATACCTTATCTACTTTATAAGTATTGTCTTCTAATTTTTTTGTTACTGTTACAGTAATTGTTCCATTAAATTTTGTATATGAGCTTGGTGCCACTGTTTCTTTAATAACATACGTATCTGCAGTTGAAACATTTGCAGATGTTATTTGAACATTGCTTGCAATTTCTAATTTACCTGTTACATTTTTTGTTTGTCCATTTACATCAAATGTAGCCTGTTCATTTAATTGATTTCCTTTGCTATCTTGTTTTATCAAAACAACATTATATAATCCTTCATTTTGTTTCTTTATAACAAGTTTTTCAAAGTCATCATCATCTTGTTGTCCTTTATAATAATAATTTGAATCAGATAAATCTTCCTTATTACTATCATTTCCTTTGTAGTTTTCCATATTATCTTTGTTTACATTAGGTACTGTTGATGGTTCTGAATCCCTATCCAAACCAGGTTGATTTGTTACAGTCTTATTATCCACTGCATCAAATGCCTCACTTATCCATGCAACATTTGTTAAAATTTTATCTCCAACAGTGTTTGCTGTCGCTGTAACTATAGCCTCTATTGCTATAGTCTCACTTTGCAAGTTACCTTTTGTATAAGGATTTATATTATTTTTTTATTATCAGAATTTCTTACTATAGTCAATCTATTTGTATTTTCATCATAATTTGCTGAAAAATCACTAGTATTCAATTTTGAAAATTTTAAACCTGTTGGTAACTGATCAACAATCTTTGTTGCTCTTCCAGATTTGTCACCTTCATTATATACTGTTAAATTATATGTTACTACACTTCCTGTTTTTACAACTACTGGATCTTTTCTATGTTTATATGTAGCTGTTGTTCCTGTTTCTAATGTAGATAAATCTATATTTGGTACTCTTGAATTTGAACCACTCAATTCAACTCCATCAACTTTAGTAACATACTTACTTAATGCTAAGTCAAATTCTTTTATTGTTCTGGTAATTTTTCAATTAAAATAATTGGTTGTACATTTGTATCTGTTGCATTAGTATATAAAGTTACCCTCGTTTTTGAAGTTGCTGTTCCATTTTCATATGTTATTGCATTTCTATTTGCTGTATAAATTAAATAATTGTATAACATATTTGCTTGTTCTTGTCTTTGTAATCCATCACCGATTTGAACTCCATTTTCACTAAATTTTAAATTGTAATCACTTAAGCTAGTATAATTTAAATTTCCTGCTTGACTTTTTTTTCTAAAGTACTATAAGTTAGCCATGATGTTTTAGTTAATAAACCACCTGTCATATAATCTTCATCATAATTATTAAATACCCTCTCGAAGATAGCATCATCATGATTTGAAAAATACCAAATTGCAGCTTGTTGAACAGCTTCTATATCACTATCTGTTAATGAAACTGTATAATCCTCATCGTAAATATTCGCTGCATTTAATAATGCAGTTTTTCTGCTGAAGTAGATACTCCTTTTAAATATAGCAAATCTGTCAATGCTAATAGATTATTAAAATATCCATTATTCACAACACTTTGTAATACAGTATTTCCAGAAGATAAAATTGCATTTTTTTTCTGTTTTTAAATCATAAGATCTATTATAAGCTGCAATATCATTTACATTTCTAAAACCAACTCCTGCTCTAACACAATAGTAATTACCTGTTGTATAATTTCCTGCCACATTTGTATTATATTTTTACAATTTGCCATATTTTGGTTCCAACTATTGAAGCTGTTGTAGATCCATTAGCATATGGATCATTAATACCATAAGCCATATTATTAGGAGTTGTTCCACTTCTAAATTCTTGTACACCAAAATAAATTGGAGTTGAAAGGTCTGTTGCTTTTACCTTTGTTGATATTGTCATTAAAGTTAATACAAATATCATACTCATTATTGTAAACAAAATATTATTCTTTTTTTTCATAAAAACTCTTCTCCTTTATTTAATAACCTTTAACATTATTTTATTTCATATCTTTATTTAAGTCAATAGGCTAAAAATACTCATTTTTATTTTATAATTATATGATGTTCAACCTCCTACGGAAACCACTTTTTTAAGTAAGATCTATTTTTTCGCCTACATTACAATTATATTACATTTTCGTCATAAAATCAATATTTTATGTAAATAATTTTAGTTTTAGCTTTATTCCGTAGCATAATAAAAAATTATATATTTTTATCATATTTAAAACCAATATTTTATATGATTATATAGAGGTGTATTATGAAAAAAAATAATAATAAAAACATTGACCATATTCTTAATCTTCATTTATATTTTTTCTATAATATGTTATGCTGATGATTCAGATGACACTGAATCAATTGATATAAATTCAGAAATAGAAACTTCTGTTAATGCTTTAACCGAAATTAAAAATCCAGATTTAAATTCCAGAGCTTGCGTTGTAATTGACCGTAATACTAATACTATTCTATATGGAAAAAATGAAAACACAAAAAAGAAAAATGGCTTCAACTACCAAAATTATGACTGCAATAATCATTATAGAAAATTGTAAGTTAAATGAAAGCATTGAAATATCAAAAAAAGCTGCAAATACTGGTGGTTCACGCCTTGGCTTAAAAACTGGAGACAAAATAACCATATTAGACTTATTATATGGTTTAATGCTTCATTCTGGAAATGATGCAGCCGTTGCTCTTGCAGAATATGCAGGAAATGATATTCCCGGCTTTGCAGAAAAAATGAATAAAAAAGCTCAAGAATTAGGACTTAAAAATACTCATTTTGAAACTCCTCATGGATTAGATTCAGATGAACACTATACTACTGCATATGAATTAGCCTTACTTACAAATTATGCTTTAAACAATCCAACGTTTTCAAAAAAATAGTTGGAACTAAAAATTATACAATCACAATAAATGGTTATTCAAAAGATTTATCCAATACAAATGAATTGTTAGGAAACTTGGATGGAGTTTATGGTGTTAAAACTGGATTTACTAATGGTGCAAATAGATGTCTAGTTACAGCATGTAGAAGAGGTAACTTAGATATAATTTGTGTTGTATTAGGGGCAGACACTAAAAAATTTAGATCTACAGATAGTATAAAACTAATAAATTATATCTATCAAAACTTTAAATTAGTTAATATTCAAGAATTTATTAATAAAGAATTCGAAATTTGGAAAACTAATAATATAAATACTTTTTATATAAATAAATATAATTATCTAAAAAATAGTAATTTCAACATAGAAATAGAACCTTTAAAATATTCTATTATTCCTATTAGAAAAGATTTTATTAACTCATTGTCAATTAAAATCACTTGTAAAAATCATTTGAAGCCCCACTATATGGAGGCACTAATATTGGAAATATAGAACTCATAAGCAATAACTCTGTAATTAGTAATTGTAATATTTATAATTCATATACCATTTATAAAAATTCTATATTTTCCTACACAATATACTTCTTTAAAAATTTTACTAATATTGTAGCAAACATACTATGAAAGTTTATAGCCAAAATATATTATTGCCAATATATAGATATTTTTTTTCTGTACTCTAATGTAAAAAAAAAAAAAGAATGTTGTACTTAGACCTTAAAAATCAAATATTTCTTTGGTTCAATACAACATTCTTAGCTTTTCTATTATTCAACATTATCTTTTATGTAATCAACTACATCTCCTACTGTTACAACTTTTTCAGCATCGCTATCAGGAATTTCTATATCAAATTCTTCTTCAATAGCCATTACTAATTCAACTATATCTAATGAATCAGCTCCTAAATCATCAATAAAAGATGCTTCCATTGTAACTGCTGTATCAGCCACACCTAATTGTTCAACAATTATACCTTTTACTTTTTCAAATATCTCTTCTGAACTCATCTTCTCGAGTTCACCTCCTCTCAAGTTTTAAAAAATATGTATTATCTTTATTTTTATAATACTTTTATATTATATGTTATTATTTTTGTCAAGTATATTTGACAATTATTTAAAATTTATACTAACCATTCACATTTGTATCTGTGAATGCTTCTATCATCTTATCAACAGCTTTGTTTTCAACAAATTTTTCTGCTTGAATTATAGTATACTCAAATAATTTTTCATCACTACTACCATGTGCTTTAACAACTGGTTTTTTCACACCCAAAAATAAAGCACCACCATATCTTTTATAATCCATTGTATTAGCAAATCTATTTATAGCTGGAAGTGATGGAATAGAAGCAATTTTAGAAAATATATTTTTTAATAAAACTTTCTTTTAAAGACTTTTTAACAAATTTTCCTAATCCTTCTGTTGTTTTTAAAAAACACATTTCCTGTAAATCCATCTGCAATTATTGCATCTATTTTTCCAGAAAAAGCATCTCTACCTTCTACATTTCCAACAAAATTAATATCTAACTTTTCTGCATTATTTTTTTAATCTCCTGGCATAACCATTTCTGTTCCTTCAGCTAAATCAATTACACCTGTAACGTCTGTTGTTCTGAAATAGAATTGTGGTCTATATCCATTGAAGAATGGTGTATGACGTCCACCTTCTTCTTTAGTTAGAACGTAAACTTGTGCTGTAAACTTAGTATGTGGATGGATTGTTCCAACTTTAGCAAGAACTTGACCTCTTTCAACTTCATTTCTTTGAATTCCTCTTAATAATGCTCCAGCATTATCTCCAGCTTCTGCTGAATCTAATGATTTTCTAAACATTTCAAGACCAGTTATAACTGTTTTCTTTCTTTCTGTTGTTAGACCAATTATTTCAACTTCGTCTCCAACTTTAACTGTTCCTCTTTCTACTCTACCTGTAACAACTGTTCCTCTACCTGTTATTGTCATAACATCTTCGATTGGCATTAGGAATGGTTGATCTGTAGGTCTTTCAGGTGTTGGAATGTAGCTATCTACAGCTTCCATTAATTCTTTCATTGGAGCATATACAGGATCATTAGGATCTGTAGATGTACTCTCTAATACTTTTAATGAAGAACCTTTAATAATTGGAATTTCATCTCCAGGGAAATCATAACTAGAAAGTAAGTCTCTAACTTCCATTTCAACTAATTCTAATAATTCTGGATCATCAACCATATCACATTTATTTAAATAAACAACGATGTATTTAACACCAACTTGTCTAGCTAATAATATATGTTCTCTTGTTTGTGGCATTGGTCCATCAGCTGCAGAAACAACTAATATTGCACCATCCATTTGAGCAGCACCTGTGATCATGTTTTTAACATAGTCAGCGTGTCCTGGGCAGTCAACATGTGCATAGTGTCTGTTATCTGTTTCATATTCAACATGGGCTGTATTGATTGTGATTCCTCTTGCTTTTTCTTCTGGAGCTCCATCGATTTGATCATAAGCTTCATATTTAGCTTTTCCTAATAATGATAAATATTTTGTAATAGCAGCAGTTGTAGTTGTTTTACCATGGTCTACGTGTCCGATAGTACCAATGTTAACGTGTGGCTTATTTCTTTCAAATTTTGCTTTTGCCATCTTTAAATTCCTCCCTTTTTTGATTAGTTTTAAACTAATCTTTTTATTTTTTAAATTAAATATCGATTGATTTTAAGTTGCTTGCATTATATACCATTTTAAGCAAAAATGCAAGCATTATTTAAATTTCTTTTTATTCTTAAATCAATTATTACAATTAAGCATTTTTGCTTCTTGAAGAAACAATTGCTTCATGAACTGATTTTGGAACTTCTTCATAGTGAGAAGGTTCCATAGAGTAACTTCCTCTACCTTGTGTTTTTGAACGTAAGTCAGTAGCATAACCGAACATCTCAGAAAGTGGAACAAATGCTCTTATTTCTTCCATTCCGTTTACTAAGTCCATACCTTCAACTCTACCACGACGAGTTAACATCACCTATAACATCTCCCATGTATTCTTCAGGAACTGTTATTTCAACTTTCATTATTGGCTCTAATATAACTGCTTTTAGCTTGTTTGCAACCTTCTTTGAAGGCCATTGATGCAGCTATTTTGAATGCCATTTCTGAAGAGTCAACTTCATGATAAGATCCATCTACTAAGGCAACTTTAAAATCTATAACTGGGTATCCAGCAAGAATACCAGTTTGAGCAGCTTCTCTCATACCTTGTTCAATTGGTTTAATATATTCTTTAGGAACAGATCCTCCAACAATTTTGCTTTCAAATTCAATTCCCTTTCCTGGTTCTAATGGTTCCATTTCAAACCAAACATCACCATATTGTCCTTTACCACCTGATTGACGAATAAATTTACCTTGAACTTTAACTTTGTTTCTAATTGTTTCCTTGTAAGCAACTTGTGGCTTACCAACGCTACATTCAACTTTAAATTCTCTTTTTAATCTATCAACAATGATATCTAAGTGTAATTCACCCATACCTGCGATAATTGTTTGACCTGTTTCTTGGTTTGTGTAAGCTTTAAATGTTGGATCTTCTTCAGCAAGTTTTGCTAAAGCAATTCCCATTTTTTCTTGAGCTGCTTTATCTTTTGGCTCAATAGCTATATCTATAACTGGCTCAGGGAATTCCATTGATTCTAGTATAACTGGATTATTTGTCACATAAAGTATCTCCTGTAGTAACATCTTTTAGTCCAACAGCTGCAGCGATATCTCCAGCATAAACTTTTTCAATGTCTTCTCTGTGATTTGCATGCATTTGAAGAATTCTTCCAACTCTTTCTTTCTTATCTTTGTTTGCATTTAAACAGATCCTGATTCTAATGTTCCAGAATAACTCTAAAGAAACATAATTTTCCAACAAATGGGTCAGTTGCAATTTTAAATGCTAAAGCTGCAAATGGTTCTGAATCTGAAGTTTTTCTTTGTTTCTTCTTTCCATCTAAATTTCACCTTTTATATGTGTATATCTAATGGTGATGGCATATAGTCAACTATTGCATCTAATAATTCTTGAACACCCTTGTTTTTTTGTATGAAGAACCACATGTAACTGGTAACTATTTTGTTAGCTATTGTTCCAATTCTTAAACCTTTTTTTTGATTTCTTCTTCAGATAATTCTTCACCATCTAAATATTTCATCATTAATTCTTCATCTTGGTCAGCTACAGCTTCAATCATGTTAGGTCTCTCCATTTTTCAGCTTCTTCTTTCATTTCGGCTGGAATTTCTGTTTCAATGATGTGTTCTCCTAAATTTATCATCTTGGATAAATGCTTTCATTTTTATAAGATCAACTATACCTTGGAAGTTGTCTTCTGCACCAACTGGTAATTGGATTGGAACTGCATTTGCTTTTAATCTATTTTTTATTGATCAACACAAAGCATAAAGTTAGCTCCAGTAATATCCATTTTATTTACATATACCATTCTTGGTACACTATATTTATCAGCTTGTCTCCAAACTGTTTCTGTTTGTGGTTGAACTCCACCTTTTGCTGCTAAAACTGTTACAGCTCCATCAAGAACTTTTAAAGATCTTTGAACTTCAACTGTAAAGTCAACGTGTCCAGGAGTATCAATAATATTAATTCTATTATTTTTCCAGAAACATGTTGTACAAGCAGAAGTAATAGTAATACCTCTTTCTTGTTCTTGAGCCATCCAGTCCATTGTAGCAGCACCTTCGTGAACTTCACCTATTTTGTGAGTTTTACCTGTATAGAATAATATTCTCTCTGTTGTTGTTGTTTTACCAGCATCGATATGAGCCATTATTCCTATATTTCTTGTTCTCTCTAGTGGGTATGCTCTTCCTGCCATCTATATTTCCCCCTCTCGGTTTCTTTTATAATTCTTTTTTATACTCTCAACTTCAAATTTTTGTTAAAAGTGATTAGCTGTGCATTTTTGAGATTAATTACAAGCCGAAGTCGTACGTAGGTACGTCAAGGTTTGGAATTAATATTGAAAATGTGCAGATGATTGCTTTTAACGGAAATTTTACCATTTATAATGAGCAAAAGCCTTATTAGCTTCAGCCATTCTATGTGTATCTTCTTTCTTCTTAAATGCTCCACCGTTTCCAGCAACAGCATCCATAATTTCACCAGCTAATTTTTCAGCCATAGTTTTTTCATGTCTGTTTCTTGCATAAGTAACTAACCATCTTAAACCTAAAGTTTGTCTTCTTTCTGGTCTAATCTCTAATGGAACTTGGTATGTAGCTCCACCAACTCTTCTAGCTTTAACTTCAAGAACTGGCATTACGTTTTCTAAAGCTGCTTCAAAAACTTCTAAAGGATTTTTTCCTTCTTTTTCTTTTATGATATCAAATGCATCATATACTATGTTTTGAGCAACTGATTTTTTACCATCTAACATTATGTTGTTTACTAATTTTGTAACAACTTTACTATTGTATATTGGATCTGGTAAAACGTCTCTTTTTGCTATAAATCCTCTTCTTGGCACTATTCTTCCCTCCTTAAAAATTTTTATTAGATATTTATAAAATATCTTAGGTACTCTGATAGGATAACCTATCCGTATAGTGCATTATAATATATTCCTATAAGTACCTTTTTTTTAATTTAAACCTTTTTATGTTTATAAAAATAAACAACAAGTTCATTCTAAAAACACTTAGAAAAATTTAGTAAGTATTACAAGCACTAATTTAAAATTTCGTGTTACTAATCTTCCTTTTTAATTTAAGAAAATTGAGTAAATTAGGTATATTGTGCATTTTTAATGTTTATTTCAAGACGAAGTCGTACGTCTGTACGTCGAGTTTTGGAATAAATATTAACAAATGTGCAAGATGCCTGATTTAATCGATTTTCCTATTTTTTAGGTCTCTTAGCCCCATACTTAGAACGCGCTTGCATTCTATCCTTTAACACCAGCTGTATCTAATGTTCCTCTGATGATATGATATCTAACACCTGGAAGGTCTTTTACCCTACCACCTCTTATTAATACAACACTGTGTTCTTGTAGGTTATGTCCTATACCTGGGATATAAGATGTTACTTCATAACCATTTGAAAGTCTTACTCTGGCTACCTTTCTTAAAGCAGAGTTTGGCTTCTTAGGTGTAACTGTTTTAACAACTGTACATACTCCTCTTTTTTGTGGAGCTCTATTGTTTGTTAATTTTTTATTTTTTGAGTTCCATCCATGTTGAAGTGCTGGTGCTGTTGATTTTGTTACTCCTGTTTGTCTACCTTTTCTTACTAATTGATTATTCGCAACTTTAACATAACTCCCTACTGTTACATCTTTTTGTTCATTTTTCTTGTTCTACTTCAACTTCAAAAGAAGTCCACTTTTGCTTCAGTCGATTTATCGGTTCTTTCTTGTTTACTTTCTTTATCTATTTTCTCTGTATTCTTCAATTCTGTATTATCAACTTTAATTACCTCTTTTATATTTTCAGTATTTTTTTTTTTCAACATCTTGAGTAACAGTTTTTCCAGATTCTAATTGTTTTACATCTTTTGAATGTCCATTTAAAGCAAGAGCTCCAGCACTTAATCCCAAAGCTGCTAATATCCCTGCTATTTTTAATTTTGACTTATCCTGAATAACTTTTGCAATTCCTAAGTTCTTTTGTCTTATAGCAGTTCTTTTTTTTATCTTTATATATTCTCTAATTGATAATTTTTCCTTTTTGTCCATTCCTTTTTTTTCTTAAATCATACTCAATATCAAATTCAGGTTGTTTTTTTTTATTTTTTATAGAATCTAAATAATCCTAGTTTTTTTCTTCTTTTTTCCTTTTGCAAATATCGTTTTAAGGTTTGCTATTTTATCCTCATTATCTTTTTAATTTTGGATTAGAATTACACAATGTAAATGCCAAATTTTCATCCATTTTTTTTTTAGCATTTGTCTATTTGTTAATCCTTTTCCTTTAGCGTAATCTTTTATAGAATTTGTGTTAATTTCTGTAAGTTTACTTTTCCTTGTTATTTTCTATTTTCATCTTTTTTTAAATAAATTATATACAGTTTCTTTACCACGGCCATCTATATAAGTATAAGTATGTGTTTTTACATCAAATTTTACTTTAATTTTTTGTGTTTCTACATCCAAAATTTGTTCTAATTTATTTATAACATCCTCTATATTTTCTATTTTAAAATTATTTTCTACATAATTTATTGCATCCTCATATTGTTTGATTCTCTTTTCCGGACTCTCATCTCCTAATATAGTAGCATATTTTATTTTTGAATATTTTTCAAACTCTTTCTTATTATTCAAATATTGTTCTCTTGCCTCAAGATTTGCTTTTCTTTCTCTCCTCTGGCTTCATCTGATGTATTTCTTCTTCTAATAATTTAGTTGAATTTATATATGTATTTCTGTGCATTACACCATATTTTACGAACTCTGCATTTTCAAGTCCTGGAATCATACTAAACACTCTTTTTTTGTTCTCCAAATTTCAAATTTGTTTGAAAACCAACCATATTATAGATATTTCCCTCAGAATTATCTTGACGCAATTGCACAACGGCATATGGCCTTTTATGGCATATCTTGGGTCATCAAAACCAACCGGCTTTAAGGGACCAAATCTTAAAGTATCAATTCCTCTTTTTGCCATAATTTCAACAGGCATACATCCCTCAAAAATTTCTCTTTTTTTTCAAAATCATGTAAAGTAACAACTTCCGCTTCTGTTAGTTCTTTCCAAAACGCTTCATATTCTTCTTTATTCATAGGCAAATTGATATAACTTTTCTCTTGATTTTTTGTTTTTCTTGCCATTCTTCTATTGTTTCATCTTTTTTCTTTTCTTGTTCATATCTATTTCCATAAAAAGCAATATCAAAATTAATACTATCTTTTGATATAATAGGTGCAGCCGCATCATAAAAAAATACAATTTGTCTTCACCTGTCAATTTAGAAATCTGCTTTTGCCATTTTCTCTGAAGTCAATGGTCCTGTAGCAATTATAACTATTCCATCATCTGCATTTATTTCACTTTTTTTTGAATCCACACTTTCTACCTCTTTGTGGATAATTTCTATTAATGGATTTGCTTCAATTTCCTCTGTTACTCTCTTGGCAAACAACTCCCTATCAACTGCTAATGCCTGGCCTGCAGGTACTTGAGTTTCGTCAGCAATTCTAATTAATAAAGAATCTAATCTTCTCAATTCTTCTTTTAATAATCCACATGCATTTGTTAGCAAGTTTGATTTAAATGAATTGCTACATACTATCTCTGCCAAATTTTGATTTGAATGTGCTTCAGAATATTTAATTGGCTTCATTTCATATAATTTTACTTTTATTCCTGCTTTTGCAATTTGATATGCAGCCTCACAACCTGCAAGGCCTCCACCTATAATTGTTACATAATCTTTCATTTTTACCCTTTTCCCTTCTTAAGCCACAATACTATCTTTCTTCTTCGTCATACCCCTCTTGTTCCTCTTCTTCAAACTCATTCCATGACTCTGATTCATGTGATTCCATATGTTCTCTTTTTTGAATTTCAAATCTCAACTCTACTAATTGCTTCTTTTTTTTAGAATCATATCTTTTTTATCATATTCTAATCCTGATTTTTCTAGTTTTTCATATAGTTCAACAATACGTGTTAAAGCTTTTTCCATGTCAGTAACTCTATATATACTTGAATGATCAACCAAATCTAATAATGGATCTAACTCATCCCTTATTGTTTCTTCATATGTTTCCTCTTGCCTATTTTCAAATTTCTCCATCCAATTTTCCATAATATTTCCCCCATTACTATTATTTTATAACAATTCCAATATCCGTTTTGGAACCGATGTCTCAAAAAAACCGTCCCCAATGCGACATGACATTAACTAAACAAATTCATAATATCATCTTTTGATAATTTATTAATAAATGTGGTCTGCGTATTAAGCATATTATCAGTAAGTTCAGCCTTACGCTGTTGAAGCTCATAAATTTTCTCTTCAATTGAATCTTTTGTTATAAGTTTGTACACTTGAACATTATTTTTCTGACCAATTCTATATGCTCTATCTGTTGCTTGATTTTCTGCTGATAAATTCCACCACGGATCATAATGTATAACCATATCTGCTCCAATTAAATTTAGTCCTGTTCCACCTGCTTTTAATGATATTAAAAATACGCTTATATCTTTATTTTTATTAAATTCATCAACCAAATCTATTCTTTCGTCAACTTTTGTACTTCCTGTTAATTTAAAATATTTGATGTCTCTTTTATTAAGTTCTTTTTCTATTATTTCAAACATTGATGTATATGTTGAAAATAGTAAAATTTTATGCCCTGCCGTTATACCGTCCTCAACAATTTCCATACATTGGTCTAATTTACTACTTCCACCTTTATAGTCTTCTATAAATAGACCCGGATGGCAACATATTTGTCTTAATCTTGTAAGTGCTGCAAGTATTTTTTTATTTGACTTCTTTCATATCCATTTGCACTAATTTCGTCTTGTAATTCTTGTTTTGCTTGAATCAAATATGATAAATAAATATTTTTTTTGTTCTTCTTCCATTTCATTATTTAAAACTGTTATTGTTTTTTTCTGGAAGTTCTGTTAATACCTCTTTTTTATTGTTCTTCTTAATACAAATGGTTCTATCAACATTTTTAATTTATTCATTGCATCTCGGTCTTCATCTCTTACAATTGGCATTTCATATGTTGATTTAAATTCCTTATAACTAAATAGATATCCAGGCATTATTAAATCAAATATTGACCACAATTCTGCTAATGAATTTTCAATTGGTGTTCCTGTTAATGCAAATCTTGTTTCTGCATTTAACATTTTTATTGCCTTTGCATTTTTGGTTGTATTATTTTTCAAATACTGTGCTTCATCTGCGATTATGTATTTAAAGCAATATTTTTTATCTTTGTACACATCAATATCTCTTTTTAACAAATCATATGATGTTATGATTACATCATATTTTTCCAATTGGTTAATTTCCATTTTTCTTTCTGATGCAGTTCCCCTAATTACTTTTATTTTTTTAAATCTGGTGCAAATTTTTCTATTTCATTTTTCCAGTTTAATGATAATGAACTTGGAGATACCACTATACTTGTTTTTGCTTCTTCTGTATTTTGCTTATAATCTAATAAAATTGATATAATTTGAATTGTTTTTCCCAAGTCCCATATCATCTGCAAGTATTCCTCCAAATTTATATCTATCAAGTGTTTTTAACCATTTAAAACCTGTTTTTTGATATGGTCTTAATATTGGTTCAACTTCTTCTGGTATTTTTTCGTCTTCATCCAATAAGTTTTTATCTAACCCATTTATGATGTTTTTATATTCTTTATTTTTTACTATTTCTGTGCCTTTTATTTCTTTTTTTAAAAGCTGATTTAAATACAATGTTCTATTTACTGGCAGTCTAATTGTTCCACTCTCTAATTCTTTATAATCAACATCTGTTCCTGAAATTAATTTATCAATAAAATCAATTTCATTACTTTCTTGCAAATCAAGAAAGCTTCCATCTTTTAGCCTATAATATTTTTTCTTTAATTTATATTTTTGTAAAATATCTTCTAATTGGCTTAAATCTATATTTAATTTATCCATATCTATTTCTAGAAGATTATTTTCAACTCTTACACCAACTGTTCCTATTTTAGGTTTTGCAACCTCTTTTGATTTGAAATTTTCTGTTGCTAATACCTCAAATTTTTTCATATAGTAATTGATGTCATTTGTTAAAAAATCATATATTTTATCTTCATCTGGTAATATGAATTTTAAATTTTTTACATCAAACATAAATCCTGTTTTTCTGAAAATGTTCATTGCCTTTGTTTCTTCAATAAGATTTCTTGAGTATTTAAATTCTTTTTCTTCTTGTTGAATTCAATGGATTAAATTCATTCTCTCCATAGCATAGTCTTACATCTGCTACAAGATAATTATTTTTGTCATAGTCTAAAAATACTTTTTACTCCTAATTTCTCAGGTTCATATTCTTTTATCTCTTCCAATAATTCAGGTTCTATTTTTATAGCATTTTTTACTTTTGAAAGTACAACTGAAAATAATTCACCTAGTTCATCTTTTCCAAGTGATATCTGTGCTAAAAAATTTTCTCTAAAAAACTTTTAATAATCTTAAAGTTGTTTTTTCAAATTCCTTGTTACATCTATATAGATTTTCATCTGTTAAAACATATTTATATTTTTTTCCATTTAAAATTACAATTTTGAAAACATCAAAATCTGCTATAATTCTATATTCGTAATTGTCTATCTTTTCTAGTCTAAATGTTAAATCTGGATTTTGGTCTATAAATTTTATATTTTGTTTTTCATATTCTCTTGTAATTAAAACTGTTTTATTTTCTAATGTATCAAATAATTCGTCAATCGCTGTATTCCCAATTATTATTGAACTTTCATTTAAAGCTTTTTCCGTAATATCTATAATTTGAATTTGCTGAAGAATTTGTGTATGCAATTACTTCTGCATATTTCATTATAAAATCCAACATTTTCTGGCTATTTTCTTCAAACACTTCTTGTGTATGTACAAATTCTAATTTATCACCATATTTATAGAATTCTTTGTTCATCATTCTTACATAAAATTCTGCTAAATTTTTTAAGTTTGTACATTCTTTTATTTCCGATTTTAAATTCAATTTTCATTTCTCTAGTAAACTTGTCATATATTATTTGTGGTTCTATTTTTATAGTTCCTTTATTTTTTAATTCGACATCTATGTCTGAATCTATTTCATCTAATTCTTCGTTATATAGTGTTTTTACAATTTGATGGAAACTGTTGTATTTGTTTGCATTTTTGCTGTTACTTCTTTGAATACTGTTTTGCTTTTGGTTTCCATCTGGCATTACATTACTTTCTGAATTTCTTATATCTTGAAAACCTGCTTTATTAAATTCCAATACTGACGCTAAACTGTGTTTGCATACTCCATATGTGTTGTAATAGTCTGGGCAGTCACAATTTATTTCTTCGACTTCTCCATTTTTTACTTCTACATATGTGTCATATTGTTCTGTTCCAAATACTTTTGCATGTATTTCAAAGTTGTTTTCGTTTTCGTATTCTACTTTTGTAATTTGCACTTTTCCCATCATTTGATATTTTTTTTGCTTTTTTGCGTTCTTGTGCTTCCTGCGTCTACACATAATTGTTCTATTACGTTTTCGTTTACTAGCATTTTTATTCCCCTCTCAATGCACATAATTTTATTAAAGATATGCTTTTTTTCTCCTTTTCTTGATATACTATTATATAATATTTTCGTGGTTTTAGCAAGGGAAGAAAAAGGAAAAAAAAGTTTCAACATTTTTTCTGTCAAAACTTTTTACTCATCAAACATTTGCTTTATCATAGTTCTTTTTACCATCTCTATAATATTTTGCAATAAGCTCATCTAACTCAACACTTAATTTATATGTAATTGCATAATCGTCACCATTTTCAATACTCTTATTCAATTTATCTCTTAATTTACAAATTTCTTCATTTAACATATTCATCTCTCCTTTTTTCAATTTTTTCTCATTCGTATATTTATAAAATAACACATAAAAATCTCCAAGTCAAGTATTTTCAACGGTTTTTAGCAACTTTCGTACAAGTATTTTCAACATATTTCGACACAGAAAATCAAAAGAAAACAGCATAAAATTTTTTTTTCAATTTTTATGCTGTTCATTCAACAAAATTTTTATCTAATTTTTTACAACAGATAATATCATATTTTTTCATTAAACACATCTTTTAACACTTGATTTAAATATTCTACATTTATTGTGTTTATTTCCTCTAAATAGTCAAAACTATTTATACCTTTAAAATAATCTGACAAAAACATTCTAGAAATATTAACAACATCATCATATTCTTTTACATATTCACCATAAATCATTTTTTTAGTTCTTACAAAATCATCTTCATTTACACCTTTTTGTATAAATTTTTCAACTTCTTCTTTGAACATTTCATACAATTCTTCCGGTTCATTTGATTGTCCGATTATCAAAATATGTGCATAATTTTTATCGAATTCATATTCAATACTTGGTACTGAGAAACAATTTCCCATATCATATAATTTTTTGTACAACTCAGAACTTGCTCCAATTAGCAGATTCAACAATATTTCTATTGATATATGTTTTTTAACTTTTTCTTTTTGTTCTGCAGGTACATCTTTTATTCCAATAGCATAAAGTGGTTGACTAACTTCCATATTTTGAACAACTTTTTCTTTTACTATTTCTTTTGGTTCATCTTCAAAAATCCTCTTAATTTCACCATTAGATTTATTATTAACTAATCTTTTCTTTGATTTCTTCTAATAATTTTTTCTGGCTCAAAATCCCCACTTACAACCATTGCCATATTTGATGGATTATAGAAAGTTTTATAACATTTATATAAAATATCTTTGTCTATATGACTAATTGTTTCTACAGTTCCAGTAATATCAAGTTTTACCGGATTATTATAATACATACATTCTAAAGCATTTAAATATACTTTCCATTCTGGATAATCATCATACATTTTAATTTCCTGAGCAATTATCCCTTTTTCCTTTTCAACATTTTGATTGGTAAAATAAGGATGCTGAACATAATCCATAAATTCATCTAAAGCTTCATAAAATCTATCTGTGCATTCATATAAATATGCTGTATGATCATTTGTAGTATATGCATTAGCATTTACACCCAAACTTGTTAAAACATCTAAACTATTCCTTCCATTTTCCTGTTCAAACATTTTATGTTCTAAAAAATGTGCCACTCCCTTTGGAACTTCTGTAATCTCTTCTTCACCTGGAACAATAAATTTACTATCATTTGATCCATAATGAGTTCCCCATATAATGTATTTTTTTCTAATCATTTTCTATTGGTATAATCATAACAGTCAGTCCGTTTTTCAATTTTTCTATATATACTTTCTCTTTTATTTTAGAATTCTCAATTATTTTCATTTTTTAATCGTTTCTCCTCTCAAAAAATAATATATATATCCCTTTCTTAAAACATCAAAATTATAATTTATTTTTTACTAATCCTTTAAAAAAAATAAATTGTATTATAGTAACCTCAGATATTTTCTGCATATATTGTTCAATATTACACTTGCTCTTTGATAATTCTTGACTAAAAAAATATGTTATTTCAGTATCCTGCTCATCATCAATTGTTTTTAATTGAAGCTATTATTCCTTTTTTTAGCATTCTCAACTTCTTCGTCTGTGAAGTCTCCTTTTTTTCATATCCTCGATTTGTTGTTTGATTATTTCTAATGCTTTCATAATTTTTTAATTTCAATTCCACAATTAATAAAAATGTTATTTTTTAATCTATAATAACTTGAACTTGCAGTATATGCTAAACTTGCCTTTTCTCTTACATTTTGGAATAATTTTGAATTTGCACTTCCACCAAAAATACTATTATAAATCATTACATCAAATCTTAGATTATCATCATCAATGTCTAAATCCATTCCAATAATAAGTTTTCCTTGTGTTACATCCATTGATTCTTGAACATCGTTTTCTTTTTCTGTTCTTTTTGTATAATTTCAGGCTCATTATATTGTGGCTCTCTATCTTTTAATTTAATGATGTTTTCATTATTTTTTATGATATTTTCAGTTTCTTCGTCTATTATTCCAGATACAAAAATATCAATTTTACATTCATTTATTAATTGTTGATAATATTCATATAGATTTTTTTCGTTGATATTTTTCATATCTTCTACATATCCATATTTATATAGTCCATATGGTTTATCTTTGTACATTTCTTCTATACATCTATCTAGTGAATATCTTGCCTTGTTGTCTATCTTTCCATCTATAATCTGTTTTATATTTTCTTTTTTCCTGTTCCACATATTCTTTTTTTTGAAACATCCATTTTCTAGATATGGGTTAAATACAAATTCAAATATCTTTTCTAAAGATGTTTTCAACATATTTTCCGCTTCTTGTGGTAAAAATTCATCATTTACTGTTTCGATATAAAATTTCAAAACTTGATTATCTCCAGTTTTATCAAGTCCACAGTCCAAACTTGCTCCATACATTTCTTCTAACTTTTTTGTTGATTTCCTCTTGTGTTGTTAAGTTCTTTGTTCCTCTTCTTAAAACTGCCGGTACTAATGCATTTTTAGTAACATTTTCTCTATTTAATTTTGTTGTTAACATTATTGCTATTAAATTTGTTTTGAATTTTTCAGTTTTTATTGTATGAAGTTTGATTCCTTTTTTTTATTTCTGTTTGTTTATATTCCACTAATATCATTCCCTTCTTTTGCATTTCTATATCAAAATTTTTTTAGGGATTGGGGGACGGGTCTCCAATCCCTTTTTATTTCCATTTCTATTTTATCCCAAATGAGTTTTTTTAATACAAAAAAAGGCAGAAGTTTTTGATATACTACTCCTATATAAACTTCCACCTTTTTTTTTATGTAATTAAAATTTTCTTTTTCTTGCTGCCTCTGATTTTTTCTTTCTTTTTACACTTGGTTTTTCGTAGTGTTCTCTTTTACGAACTTCTTGTAAAACTCCATTACGAGCACATTGTCTTTTAAACCTTTTTAAGGCATCTTCTATATTTCTGACGTCCAACTGCATCGATTTCGTCTATAAATATGATACATGGTGCATTTTTCTTGGCTTGTTCAAATAAATCTCTAACTCTTGAAGCACCAACACCTACGAACATTTCAACAAAGTCTGAACCACTTATAATAAAGAATGGTACACCTGCTTCACCTGCAACTGCTTTTGCAAGTAATGTTTTACCTGTTCCTGGTTGACCTACTAATAAAACACCTTTTGGTATTCTTGCTCCCATATCTGTAAATTTCTTTGGATTTCTTAAAAACTCAACAATTTCTTGTAATTCCTCTTTTTCTTCGTCAACACCCGCAACATCATCAAAAGAAATTTTGTTTCTATCTGCTGGTGTCATCATTCTGGCTTTGCTCTTACCAAATGACATTGATTTTCCACCATTTTGTCCATTTGCTGCTCCGCCCATCATAAAGAACCAGAATATAAAGAAAATTATCAAAATTCCAAATGGTGTTAATAGACTTATTATTATTGAAAATACTGATTCTGAATTTTCTTCTAAAGTAATAGCTCCATTTTTAATAAATTCATCAGTATAATTCATAAAACTTTCCATATTAGGAATGTTTACTTGTTTTTTTACTTTATCATCAGATAGTTGAACTGTTGCTGAACTACCATCTGCATCTATTACAATTGACTCAACTTTTCCCTCATTTATTTTCGCAATTAATTCTGAATATTTTAATTTTGTATTTGTATTTGTCATTATCGATGACAACAATACTATAAATATTATTCCTATAATTAGCCACATTGCTAATGTTTTAATTCCGTTTTTCAAAATAATTCCTCCTTCTGCTTGCTTTTATTAATTTTGCTTTTAAATTTTTTTACAAAATTTATTAAAGTATTTGCGCTACTATCAACTATAAAAATTTTATAACACATATATTCTGGTTTTGCAAGAATTTTTGTATTACTTTTTGTTACAAAAAATCGTTGTCTTTCTAAGTATTACGGATAGTCAACTTAAGCCAAATTTTGGTTTATAAAATAAATTTTTTGATTTTTTACTAAAACTTTTATATTTTTATTAGGAGTTAAATATTTATTACCTATATTATTTCACACAATTTTATTAAATCATCTATATGTTTTTTTTCTATTCCTTTTGTTGTTCCAAAAAGTCTTGATATAGTATATAGCAATAGTCTTGATTTTATAACCTTTTCTTGCTTATTAAAGCCTTTTAAATCCATTACAATTTGCTTTTTTTTTCTTCTTGTTGTACATATTCTTTTATACTTTTCCTCAACAACATTTTCTAAGTATTCATCTTCTTCTTTTACTAAATCTGATAGTCTATCCATTGTTTGAATTATATTTGGATTAAATTCCTTTTAATAAATGGAATAACAATATTTCTTACTTTGTTTCTAGTATATACATTTTCAAAATTTGTTCTATCAATTCTTGGTTCAATTCCATTTTGAGCACAATATTCTTCTATTTCAAATCTTTCACACTCAATTAAAGGTCGTATATATTTTTTGTTTTTTATTGGTTCAATTCCCTTCAAACCTGCTATTCCGCTACCTCTTAGCATATTCATTATCATAGTTTCAACTTTATCATTTTTGTTGTGCGCAATAGCAATTTTGTTTGCATTCTCTTTTTCTAAAATTTCATCAAAAAATTCATATCTTGCATTTCTTCCTGCTTCTTCAGTTCCTATTTTTTTATTATTAGCAATTTTTTGAACATCTATACTTTTTTGCGTAAAAAGTAACTCCTTTTTTTTGCAAAAATTTTCAACAAATTTTTGGTCTTCTATTGCTTCTTCCCTTATCATATGATTTACATGTGCTACTATTATATCAAAGTTCATGTGTTGTTTTTTGTCATTTTTATGTCATTTAAAATATTTAACATAGCAATAGAATCTGGTCCTCCTGAAACTCCAAGAACTAGCCTATCTCCATCTTTTATTAAATTATATTTTTTTATTGTTTCTAAAACTTTTTCTTTCATTATATATATCTCCTAAAAAAACGGGATTGGGGGACGGGTCTTTAATCCCTATTTTTTAAATTTTTTGTATGTTTAAATTATTTAGGGATTGAAGACCCGTCCCCCAATCCCTATTTTTATTCTTCATCTCTTTTTGATAAATTAACGAATTTTGTATAACTTCCAAGCCATCCTAAATCTACAGTTCCAGTTGAACCACCTCTGTGTTCAGCAATAATGACTTCTGCTACATTTTTCTTTTCACTATCTTCATTATAATAATCGTCTCTATATAAAAACATAACAATATCAGCATCTTGCTCAATTGCTCCGGATTCACGCAAATCTGAAAGCATAGGTCTATGGTCTGGTCTTTGTTCAACCGCTCTTGATAACTGTGAAAGAGCAATTACAGGAACATCTAATTCTTTTTGCTAATATTTTTAAAGATCTACTAATTTCTGAAATTTCCTGTTCACGGCTACTATTTCTTTTATTACTTCCTTGTACTAATTGCAAATAGTCAATTACAACTAATCCAATATTTTTTTCTAATTTTAATTTTCTACACTTTGCTCTTATTTCCATTACTGATATACCAGGTGTATCATCTATATAAATTCCTGTTTCTGAAAGTGGTCCAATTGCTTCTGGCTAATTTTTCCCCAATCTTCATCTTCTAGTTTTCCTGTTCTAACCTTGTTACTATCTACCATTGCTTCACTACATAAAATTCTGTTTACCATTTGTTCTTTTGACATCTCTAAACTGAATATAGCAACTGGTGTGTTTCCTCTCATTGCTGCATTTGTAGCAATATTTAATGCAAATGCAGATTTACCCATAGCAGGTCTTGCGGCAACAAGTATAAGTTCTGAACCATGTAAACCTGCTGTTCTATAATCTAAATCAGCAAATCCAGTTGGTACACCTGTTATATGTTGTTTTCTATTATACAATTCTTCCAATTCTGTAAAACTATCAACTAAAATATCTTTTATAGGTGAATATCCTTTTTGATTTTTTTTTTGCATTAAATTAAAAATCTTTTTTTCTGCACCTTCCATTATATCTTCAACATCTTCTGTTGGGTCATAGCCTAAGTCTATAATTTCATTTGCTGTTTTTATTAAATTTCTTAATACTGACTTTTCTTCTACTATCTTTATGTATTTTGTAGCATTTGCTGTTGTTGGTACTTTTTCAGGTAATTCTGCTAAATATTCAAAACCACCTACTTGTTCGAATTTTCCCATTGATTCTAATTCTGCTTTTAATGTTATTAAATCAATTGGCTCTGCTCTATTGTACAAGTTTAACATTGCTGAATATATTATTCTATTATCTTCTCTATAGAAGTCTTCTTCTTTTAAGACTTCTATACTGCTTGCCACTGCTTCTTTATCTGTAAGCATACTTCCTATTACTGCTTGCTCTGCTTCTACATCATGTGGTGGTATTTTTCCTATATCCATTGCTATTCCCCCAAAATTTTTGTTTTTTGATTAATGTTTTATTGTAATTTGATAATATGTTGTTTTTGACATACATCAAAGCAACCAAAATTATTCTGAAATTATATCTACTTTAACTTTTCCAATTACTCCTTCAAATAATTTAATATCAACAGTGATTGTTCCTAAAGTTTTTATTGTTTCTTTTAAATCAATTTTCTTTTTATCAACTTTTATTTGGTATTGTTTTTCTAAGTTTTCTGCTATTTCTTTTGATGAAACTCCTCCAAATATTTTTCCATTTTCTCCTGATTTTACTTTTATTTTTAAAAATATTTTTGATAATTTTTCTGATATTCATTCTGCATCTTCTTTTTCTTGTGATTTTTTAAATGCTTTTGAGTCCTGCATTCCTTTTAATTTGCTCATGTTTTCTGCATTTGCTTCTACTGCTAAATTTTTTGGAAATAAAAAGTTTCTAGCATATCCATCTGATGCGTTTATTACTTGATCTTTTTTTTCCTACTCCTTTTATATCTGCTTTTAATATTACTTTCATTAAAATCACAACCTTTCGCTTTTTTCTAACTTTGTATATTTTACACTATTTTTGAGGATTTTTCAACCGAACACAGTAACTTTTGTTTAAATAAATTATTAGTTGTTACAGTTCACAAAATATTTACCAATACATATTGTATTTATATATAAATTATAGTATAATATTTTTGTCATTTTTATTCCTCCAATTTTAAAAGAAAGGAGGATGCAATACAAATGAAAAAAATCCTTAAAATTTTAATTAAACTTTATGTTATTAAATCTCTTAAAGACATTCTAAAAATGTTCGATTAATACATAAAGTAAAAAAAAAATACTAGAGTTTGCCGACTCTAGTATTTTTGTCATTTTTACAAATAAAAATTTCCTTAAAATTTTATTTTAGAAATGAGCTTTCATTTTCTAATCTATTATAATAGTTAACTTCCCATTTCTCTTTAACCATTATATTATATATTTTTATATTTGTAAAGATATTTTTTATATTTTTTTGATTACATCCCTAATTTTCTATCTCTGTAAAATATTCATTAATTCTAATAATCAATTCCTGTTTAACTTCTTCAATGGTCATTCCTTCAACTTGAGCACCTGCCAAAGTAATATGGCCACCACCACCAAGTTTTTCTAAGATAACTTGAACATTTATATCTCCAATAGAACGACCACTAATACAGATTTTTTCACCTGTATCACCTAAAACAAATGACGCAGTAACATCGCTTATTGTAAGTAATTCGTCTGCTGCCTTAGCGCACAATAAACTGATATCTTTAGATTTTTCATTATCACATAAAGCAATTGCTATTGAATCATTAACAATTTCTGCTTTTTTAACTATATTTGCTATTTTATTAAATGATTCTAAGTCACTTTGGAACCATTTTTTAACTCTTATAATGTCAACACCACATTTACGTAAATATGCTGCAGCCTCAAAAGTTCTTACACCTGTTTTAAATGTAAAACTTTTTGTATCCATCATAATTCCAGCATATAGTGCTTCCGCTTCTATTTTCTTTAATTCAACATTAACTTCTGCATATTGTAATAACTCTGTTACAAGTTCTGCCGCAGATGACGCATACACTTCTTGGAATGTTAGTGTTGCATTTTCAATATAGTCTGCACTTCTTCTATGATGGTCTATTATAACTATTTTACTAGCCTTTTTCAATACTTCTTCAGATTCAACATAGGTAATCTTATGAGTATCCACAACTACCAATAAAGTGTCTTCGTCAATATTTTCTTCGGCAACTTCTTTGCTAATTATTACATCCTCATATTCTGGCTCCTCCTTTAGGCTCTCCATAAAATTCTGCAATGCTGGTCTTTTATTTGAAATAATATATGCATTTTTATTAAGACTCTTAGCAAGTCTATATACACCTATTGCAGATCCTATTGCATCAATATCAGGATTTGTGTGTCCCATAACCATTACTTTGCTTGACTCTTTTATAAGATTCTCTAATGCATGAGCCACAACTCTTCTTGACTTTAGTTCTTTTTTTCAACTTCTTGTGACCTACCACCAAAGAATTTATAAATATCATTTTGTCTTACAACTGCCTGGTCTCCACCTCTACCTAGTACAATGTCCATTGCAGTTTGTGCAGATTTATATTTGTCTTTATCAACTTCGCCTTCATTTGAAATTGCAATACTTAATGTGAATTGTACTTTTTGTTTTGGGTCCAAGTCCTTTATTTTATCTAATATACTGAATTTATCTTCTTTTATTTTTTCCAAATATCTTTGCTCAAAAATATAAATGTACCTATCTCTGTCTGATTTTATCAATATACCGTTTGTTTCATTTGTCCATTCATAAATTACTTTATCAATTTCTGCAATATATTGTGCTTTTTCTTCACTTTCAAGCATTTGCATATTTTCTTCATAATTGTCTATCATAATAATTCCAACACATGATTTTGAATCATTATATTCATTTTGTAATTTGATATTTTCTGTTTCGTCTATAAAGTACAAAATTGCCATGTATTCATTTTTTTCATTTTTTGAATATCTTTTTGAGTTGACAAATTTTCCTACCATTCTGTATTGTCTTTTATTTACTTGGATATTTTTTAATATTGATTTGTCTGTACTATTTTTTTTGTTTTTAATTTCGTCTTTTAAATCATATATTAAATCATTTACAAAAGTGTTTATGTCTATATCTTCGAATTCTGTTGCAAATTTTGAACTTTTCCATACTACATTTCCGTCTGTTTCTAATATGATTAGTGGAAATGGTGAGTTTATTAAACTTGTTTTTGCTGCAGAGTCTACTGTTAGCGTTAAGTCTTGCAATGTTTCTGATATTTCGCTTTTTTTTTTTATTGTGTTTCTACAGCTGTTGTTTCTGCTGTTTGTGTTGCAACTTGTTGTGCTACATTTAAAGCTGTTGCTACTGCAGTTTGTTTTGCTGTATTTTCTGCTGTTGCTAAAGCGGTATTTACCGCTGTTTGTGTAGCAGTATTTTGAGCTGTTACTATAAGTAATGTTTTTTCAGCCTCTGTTATTGCTGGATAATTTGCTTGTGCATTTGTTATTATTGCTGTTTTTTGTGCTTCTGTCAATTGTGCTCCGTCTTTAGCTTTTTCTGTAATTTGTGCTTTTTGTTTTTCTGTTAATACTGCCCCTTGTTTTGCCAAAGCAGTAATTTCTGCCTTTTGTCCTTCTGTTAATTTAGCTCTTTGAGCGGCTTGAGCCTTAATTTGTGCTTTTTGCTCATCTGTTAAAACTGCACTTGTTTGAGCCTGTGCTTTTATTTGAGCCTTTTGCTCATCTGTTAATTTGCTACTTTCGGCTGCTTGTTTTTTTATTGATTCTAAAGTTTTACTATCTAATGCTTCTGACTTATCATTTTTTAAACTTTGTGTTGATTTTGCAACTTCTGAAGATATTGTTTGTGCTCCATTATATGCTGTTGTAACACCGTCTTTTAAAGTATTTGCACCTGTTGCTAATTGTGTAGTTCCATCTTTTAATGTGTTAGCTCCATCTTGAATTTGGTTCATTGAGCTTTGTAATGTATTTACTTGACCATAGATTTCATCTAAATTATCAAAAACTTTTAAATCATCTTCTTCTAATACTTTTGGAGTAATATATGACATTATGCTACTTGTTTCAAAATTTGTTGCATCCATTGTAATTTCTACATTACTTGGAATTTTTATATCATCATCTGATAAT
>VOFC01006841.1_pt1 | contig 36692 bp, 63 predicted proteins | sample 5384161 | NCBI WGS metagenome assembly VOFC01 (sample SAMN12384722, study PRJNA508395) | human gut metagenome | isolation source: healthy gut B | host: Homo sapiens | reverse complement strand
GAATGCAGTGGGAAAAAGAGATGGAAGCTTATGGTGTAACTTACTGGCTGGCACCGGGCATGAATATACACCGCAACCCTTTATGTGGTCGTAACTATGAATATTTCTCTGAAGATCCATTACTTACGGGTAAATTTGCGGCAGCAATTACAAAAGGAGTTCAGAAGAACCGTGGATGTTATGTTACATTAAAGCATTACTGCTGTAATAATCAGGAAGACAACCGTAATAAGATGAATGCTAACGTAAATGAAAAGAGCACTTAGGGAAATCTATCTGAAAGGATTTGAAATTGCGGTGAAAAGAATCGCATCCGGGATCTGTGATGAGCAGCTATAATAAGGTAAACGGCAAATACGTCAACAACAGCTATCGTCTGCTGACGCAGGTACTGAGGAATGAATGGGGATTTGATGGTTTCGTTATGACTGACTGGTTCGCAACCGAAGAAAATACGGTGATCCGGCACATGCGATTGCATCAGGCAACGACCTGATTATGCCAGGCAGTTCCGGAACCGTAGATGACATCGTAAAAAGCAGTTTCAAAGGTATTATTCTGGAAGAAGATGTAAAAAGGAGTGCGGCCAACGTGTTGAAAGGAATCATCAGCAGCCGTATCTACCAGGGGTATTTAAGGAAGCAGAGAAAAGCGGGTATAATCAGTAAACAGATACACACTATATTCACAAAAGTTGACTTCGAACGAAGTGAGGGAGAAACTTAGTGTGTATCTGTTTGCGTCCGGGGAAAAAAACAATATTTTTGTTCAACAGTTAAACTTTAATTCATCAAATAAACATATTTTTTTCCACATACTTTTCAAACATCCCCTTATATTGTTAACAGATTGAGTTTAACAGGAGGAAGGAAATTTGATAGAAGTAAAGAATCTTACCAAACGTTATGGTAACCATCTGGCGGTAGATCATCTGAATTTCACCGTAGAATCCGGTAAAATCTACGGATTCTTAGGACCAAACGGAGCCGGAAAATCGACCACCATGAACATCATGACCGGTTACCTGGGAGCTACAGAAGGACAGGTGCTGATCGACGGACATGACATTTTGAAAAAGCCTGAAGAGGCCAAGAAGAATATCGGCTATCTGCCGGAAATCCCCGCCGTTATATATGGAAATGACGGTGCAGGGAATATCTGGAATTCGCTGCAGAATTAAAAGGAATTAAAAAAGACAAAAGAGAGCCGCAGATAGAAGAAGTTATAAGACTTGCAAAGCTGAGAGAGACGTAGAAAACCGGCTGATCCAGAACCTGTCAAAAGGTTATAAGCAGAGAGTCGGACTTGCACAGGCAGTTCTGGGATTTCCGGAGATCATTATCCTGGATGAGCCGACAGTAGGTCTTGATCCAAAACAGATCATCGAAATCCGTGAACTAATCAGGAAGCTTGCGAAGAAACATACAGTGATCTTAAGTTCTCATATTCTTGCGGAAGTAAGGGAAGTCTGTGATTATATCATGATCATATCCGGAGGGAAGCTGGTCGCCAGTGATACTACCGAGAATCTGGAGAATATGATGAGTGGCAAAGATCAGATTGAGGTGGAAGCAAAGGCTTCCAGGGATGAGATGGATCATAAAGAAGTAAAATACCGCACCAGTGCGAGCGGCATTACAACTGCGCAGATTATAGCAAAAGGCGGGGAAGATATCAGAGAAGAGTTATTCCTTGCATTTTCCATGCAGATGTACCGATGCTTACCCTGAATCAGAGTAAGACAACACTGGAAGAGATATTCCTGGAGCTGACACAAGGGTCAGGCAATAGAATGATAAAGGAGGAGAAGTAAGATGAGAGCCATCTATAAAAGAGAGTTAAGATCCTATTTTCATTCTATGATAGGATATGTATTTATCGCTTTTCTGGTAGCTTATACGGGAATCTATTTTCTGGCGTATAACCTGAACTATGGATATCCGTACTTTTTCTTATGTATTGTCAGGGATTCTGTTCGTATACCTGGTAGCAATTCCGATCCTGACGATGCGTTGCTTTGCAGAAGATAAGAAGAATAAGACGGATCAGATGTTACTGACAGCACCGGTCAGCCTGTTCGAGATCGTGCTTGGAAAATATCTTGCAATGGTAACGATCACGGCTGTACCGTGTGTGATCTATCTGATCTTTCCACTGATCATTAAAGCGCAGGGGACGGCATACATTAAGGTAGACTATTTGGCAATCCTTGTGTTCTTCTTACTCGGATGCGTATATATTTCCATTGGAATGTTTGTCTCTTCATTGACAGAAAGTGTGATCATTGCGGCAATCGGCGCATTCGGTATCCTGCTTCTGACTTATCTCTGGAGCGGCATCCTGAACTTTATCCCTTCGGCAGCATGGGCAAATGCAGTGGCAGTTGCGGTGTTGTTGACGCTGGTCGTACTTGCAGTCTGGAATATGACGAAAAATGTCGTGATCAGCGGGGTACTGGAGCTGATCGTACTGGCAGGAACACTGATTACTTACTTTGTAAAGAAAACAGTGTTTGAAAGTCTGCTTTCCACAGTACTTGGCAAACTGGAACTGACAGAAGTATTTTCCAATATTGCCGATAACCATCTTCTGGATGTGAGCGGGATTATATTGTACCTGTCACTGATCGTCTTGTTCTTCTTTTTTTTGACGATGCAGATGATTCAGAAGAGACGTTGGAGTTAGGAGGAGCATAATGTTAGAAAAAATCAAGAAGTCATTCCGGAGTGCATCATCGAAAAACGGAAGTTACAGTGTGGGAATGATCGCACTTGTGATCTGCATGGTGATCGTTGTCAATCTGATCGCAGGTCAGCTTCCGGAGAATGTTAAGAGCATAGATATCAGTGATAACAACATTTACGGAGTATCAAAGACCAGTAAAAAGGTATTGAACAAACTGGATAAAAAAGTAACATTTAAAATTTATGCAGAGAAAGATTCGACAGATACAAGGATCAAATCATTCATTAAGAAATATACGGCGCTGTCCGATAAGATCAGTGTAAAATGGATCGATCCTGTTCTGCATCCGGCAGCACTTACGAAAGCGGGAGTCGATAAGAATACGATCGTAATCTCCTGTAAAGATACCGGAAAAACGAAATCCGTTTCTTTTGATGATATTTTAGTTTCGGATTCTTATTCCTACTATACAACAGGAAGCAGTTCTGCATCTGAATTTGACGGAGAAGGCCAGTTCACAAGTGCGATCAATTCGGTTACAAGTGAACAGACAGAGAAAATATATTATACAACCGGACATGGGAAGCAACATTTTCAGATTCTGTGACGAAACTGTTCAGTAAGAATAACCTGACGACAGATGAAGTAAATCTGATGATGACAGGTAAAATTCCTGACGATTGTGATCTGTTATTTATGGATGCCCCATCAAAAGACATTTCGGATGATGAGAAAAAACATTACTTCTGAATTACCTGAAAAAGGGCGGAAAAGTATTTATCATTCTTGGAGATTCTGAGGATGAGACACCGAACCTGGATGAAGTACTGAAAGAATATGGTATGCAGGAAGCAGATGGTTACATTGCGGATATGCAGAGAAGCTACCAGGGCAACTACTATTATATCTTTCCTGAGATCACAGCAACAGATGATCTGGCCAATAATCTGGAATCAGAGATGGTTCTGATGATCAATGCACATGGTCTGATTACAACAGATCCGGCAAGAGATACGATCACAACAACGGCATTTATGCAGACATCCGATAATTCTTATGCCGTGACAGAGGATAAGCAGGAAGAAGGAACCTATACACTGGGAGCAGTCGCAACCGAGCAGATCACATCCGACGATTCGTCCGACAGCAGTTCTTCCAAAGACAGCTCGTCTGATGCGACAAAGACCAGCCGTCTGACAGTGATTTCTTCTGAAAGCATGATCGATTCGCAGATTACAGATACGTATACAACACTGGAGAACCTGGACCTGTTCATGAACGCGGTGACAGCGAACTTTGACAAGACAAAGAACGTAGCAATCAAGGCAAAGAGCCTGGAAGTAAGTAACAACACGATGCAGCATGCGGGAATCATCAGCATCCTGACAATCTTCGGAATTCCGCTTGTAATTTTGATCTATGGATTCATGCGCTGGTGGAAGAGAAGAAAAGCGTAAATTAAGAATATTTATGGACAGAAAAGGGGAACTTTGATGAAACAGAAAAAGACAATGCTCATCATGGTGGTCGTGCTTGCTGTACTGCTGGTACTGTACGGAGGTCTGAAAGCATGGAACAGTCACAGTGACAGGCAGAAGAAGGCAAAAGAAGACAAAGAAAAAAAGTCAGCCTGGTAGATGTAAAGAGTCTGAAGTCATTTGCCTATGAAAGCGGCGGAAGTAAGATGAGCTTTACCAAAGAGAATGGCGAATGGGTATACGATGAGGATGACGGAGTACGTCTGAACCAGAGCACGATCAAGAGTACGGCAAAAGAAATCACAGGACTTACGGCAGTCCGCAAGTTAAGTGATCCGGATGAAAAAATCAGACTATGGACTGGACAGTCCGGATTACACTGTTACCTACACAGCAAAGGACGGAACCAAAGGAACGATTCAGATTGGTAATGCGGCCGGAGACAATTATTATGCAATGATCGAGGATTCGGATGCGGTGTATACCATCTCAGGTACACTGGTATCGGATCTTGTATTCGACCTGTCATCTCTGACGGAGAACGACACACTGCCATCGATCAGCAGTGGAAACCTTAAGAAGGTAGAGGTAACACAAAACGGTAAGACTACGACTTATAAGAAAAAGAAAGAACGGGCCGAACTGGCAGGCGGATGGGGAACCATCTCACTTACCCAGTGTGCAGATTATAATGTAAAAGATCTTGCAAAATATGGTCTGGATGAAGCAAACCGGATTACGGTAACGGCAACTTATAAGGATAGTACTTCAGGGGATAAGAAGACGTGTACTGTCTATGTTGGAAATGTAAATGGTGATAACCGTTATGTACAGCTTAAAGATTCCAATATGGTATATGAGGTCGGAAGTTCAATCGTAGAAAATATGATGTCGGTAGATAAATAAAACATATCAATAGAAAGAATTTGGAATTTCAGAAAAAGACGGAAACAGCACAGAAAATGTGCCCTCCGCCTTTTCTGATTTTTGAGAAAAATGACGAAAAGTTTTCACATAATTTACAGTACATTTATTGCCTGAAAGTATAAAAAATGGTATATTATTAATAGGTTTGTTGTGAAAATATACAAAAACCCGGAAAAGAAATAGGTAGGAGTGATAAGTATGTATCAGGAAGAGTTTAAGCGTTGGCTGGCAGCAGATCTTGAAGATCCGGATCTGAAGCCGGAGTTATCCAGAATCGAAGGAAATAATGATGAGATCAAGGAACGTTTTGCAGTTGCACTGAAATTCGGAACAGCCGGACTTCGCGGAGTACTTGGAGCCGGAACGAACCGCATGAATATTTATGTGATACGACAGGCTACGCAGGGACTTGCAAACTGGGTTAAGACGCAGGGTGGAACGCAGACTGTTGCGATCAGTTATGACAGCCGTCTCAAGAGTGATGTATTTGCAAAGACTGCTGCAGGTGTTCTTGCTGCCAATGGGATCAAAGTAAGAATTTATGATGCATTGATGCCTGTACCGGCACTTTCATTTGCAACACGTTATTATAACTGTAATGCAGGTGTTATGGTAACAGCTTCTCATAACCCGGCAAAATACAACGGATATAAAGCATACGGACCGGACGGATGTCAGATGACAGACGATGCGGCTGCAATCGTATACGAAGAGATCCAGAAGACAGATGTTCTGACTGGTGCAAAATACATGCCATTTGCAGAAGGTGTAGAAGAAGGACTGATCAGATTTGTAGGAGATGACTGCAAGAGAGCACTCTATGATGCGATCGAATCCCGTCAGGTTCGTCCGGGACTGTGTAAGACAGCCGGATTAAAACTGGTATACAGCCCATTAAATGGATCAGGTCTTGTTCCTGTAACACAGGTATTAAAAGATATCGGAATCACAGATATCACAATCGTTCCGGAGCAGGAATATCCTAACGGATATTTCACAACATGCAGTTATCCTAATCCAGAGATTTTTGAGGCACTGGAGCTTGGACTGAACCTTGCAAAAGAGTCAGATGCAGACCTTATGCTTGCAACTGACCCAGATGCAGACCGTGTAGGTATCGCTATGAAGTGCCCGGATGGATCTTATGAATTAGTAAGCGGTAACGAAGTCGGAGTACTTCTTCTGGATTACATATGTGCAGGACGTATCGAGAAAGGTACAATGCCTGAAAAAGCAGTAGCAGTCAAATCTCTTGTATCTACACCACTTGCTGATGCAGTAGCAGCTCATTACGGAGTAGAATTAAGAAACGTACTGACAGGATTCAAATGGATCGGAGACCAGATCGCACAGTTTAGAGGCAGCAGGCGAAGTAGACAGATTCATCTTTGGATTTGAGGAAAGCTACGGATACCTTGCAGGCCCATATGTACGTGATAAAGATGCTGTTATCGGATCCATGCTGATCTGCGAAATGGCTGCATACTACAGAAGCATCGGAAGCTCTCTGAAACAGAGACTGGAAGAGATCTATGCACAGTACGGACGTTACCTCAACAAAGTAGACAGCTTCGAATTCCCGGGATTAAGCGGAATGGACAAGATGTCTGGAATCATGCAGAACCTGCGTGAGAATGCACCGGCAGAGATCGCTGGATACAAGGTAACAGAAGTAACAGATTATACTAAGACAGAAGAAACAGGACTTCCTGCAGCAAATGTATTAGTTTACAAGCTTGAGAACAATGAGACAGTTATCGTACGTCCTTCAGGAACAGAGCCTAAGATTAAGATTTACTACACAACACTTGGTAATGATCTTGCTGAGGCACAGGCTGAGAAGGACAAGCTTGCTGAGGCACTGAAACCAATCATGGCATAGGAGTCTGAGGCAGGTTCTGGAAGACTCGGAAATTGTGTTATAGGAATTTAAGATTGAAATAAGAGAATAAAAATAAGTGTACAATTCTTCGGTGGGAGAATGTACACTTATTTTTTATTGCCATGCATTCGTAAAGAGCTGCCAGTGGTAAGTCCTGTAGATACAAAGTATGTAAGATACATTGCTACTTGCAGGAACTACTATGTATATGCTAATACGTTAATTTCCCTTTGGTGCAATCCGCTGTTTCAACCGCTGATGCCGTACAGGATGTGTAAATGCAACTCTCTGTGCTGTAAAGATCGAATTATTAAAGTTAAAGATAAACGATACAAAACATACAACCGAAAAGAATGGGAGCATATTATATCCGAAACTTTCCACGCCGACCAGGATAGCTGCAAGCAAAGTATTTGATCCACTGCAGAACACGGAAGCGAATCCAAGAGCTGCACCGAACATCGGATCAAATCCGAATACCGGTCCAAGTACATATCCTAAGCAGGAACCGATGGAAAACAGAGGTGCAACTTCACCGCCGATGAATCCGGAGGAAAGTGTCAGAATCGTAAGAGCCATCTTAAGAATCCAGTCATAAGCATATATATCGTCTGTAATACCGTCAAAGCACAGAGCAACCAGGTTAGAGCCTGTTCCGGAGTATCTTCCCCTGATGAAAGATCATCATAAGAACTGCGACAACAGATCCCATAATCAGAACCTTTTTACAGGCGAAGAAAAACGGAAAGCGAATTTTAAACGCAGATACCGAAGAATCAGAGCAAATAAAGAACCAACGATACCGAAGCACAGTCCCATAGCTGCCAGTTTTAAAAGAAAAACAGCGTTGTACGTAGAAGGATGATAGTTCAGGGTTTCCAGTATATTAATATGAAATTTCCGAAGTCCGAGCGCCCGTGATGTAAATGCTGCACTGATGGAAGCTACTGTTGCTGGGATCAAAGCATGATATTCCAGCTTTCCGGCAACCAATACCTCCAGTGCAAAAAAGATTGCAGCAAGCGGAGTACAGAAAAGTCCGGAAAATCCGGCAGCCATACCAGTGATCAGGAACATCTTCCGGCTGTTTTCGATATCAATAGTCTTATCGACCAGACGCCCAACGTTATTGGAAACAGCAGCCCCGATCTGTACGGCAACGCCTTCTCGTCCTGCACTTCCGCCGAACAGATGCGTTGTCCAGGTTCCAATCACGGCAAGCGGCACCATGCGGATCGGAAGCTTACTGTTCTTACCAAGTCCTACATGGAATACCATCTTCATACCATTGGCGACAGATTTGCCAAACTGGTGATAGATGAACCAGATGAAGACACCGCCAAGAGGCAGGAACCAGATCAGATACCAGAAGTATTTCGTCCGGATAGCGGTACAGGCATTAAGTCCCAGCCCGAATGCTGCATCAACGAGTCCGACAAGGACGCCGACAGCAACACCTGCGATGGCCAGGACAAAAGTGTCCTTGTAGTATTTTTGAAATGTGTTTGAACAATGTTTTTATCATAATAATCCCCCAAAGATTGATTCTCTTCTGTTTATTATAACTGGTGAAGAGAGAAATCCGCAAGTCATTTTACAGTATTGGTTTATCTGGCTGAAATCTGTCTTTTATAAAGTCTGTAAAGGAATGAACGGTCGGATAATTCAACATATCTTTGTGTGTTACATAGTAGATCGGTCTTGATAAAGTAACTTCAAGCGGCACGATCTTACATCCCGGATTCTTTAACCGGACTGCAATTGAGTTTGAAGAAAATCCAATGGCCAGATTGTTGGAGGCAAGCTGTATTACAATATCAGACTGACTGGTTTCGCAGCTGTTTTTCAGAACCGATGATGAAGATTGCATGCAGATCTCTTGCTTTAAGCATATGAAACAGTGTTTTGCTTCCTTCTACATCAAGATGGCAGGTGACAAGTGGATGTCGGTCATGATAATCCGTGATCAGCTGTGGAAGATTCAGATAACCTCCAATCCATAACATGCCTAGTTTCAGAGTTCCTGTCTGCAAAGAACTGTATTTTAACATGCTGTATTTTAACTGCTCTGTATCATATCATTGAGAATACGTCTGGCGGGATGAAGAGGGAAATGTACAGGCTGCAACTCTTCCATTTCGGTTAAGTGGCGTTGATATATCCTGTGATCTGACTCCGGAAGCTGTAGAACAGGCCGTGATCAAGGCAAAAAAGCAGGAATCCAGCATCTCACGCGAGAAAAAGGATTTATTCTTAAAAGAGAAGGATCGAATCAGGTAGCAGTATTACTTCCAAGTGTTATGCCGACCGGGCTTAGCAGTCAGGAACTTACGAAGATGGAACTGGACACCAGAAGACAGGTGTTGTATTATGTAGAGGCATTCCGCAGATATCTTAAGGGGATGGAGCAATGTGAACTGACGATGAGCGGTCCGTCTATCGGTTTCCGTGAGACAAGAAGGATCAAAGGAAAGTCGATGATAAAAGCGGAAGATGTACTGAACAGAAAAAAATGTGAAGATGGTGTGGCAAGAGGCGGATGGAAGCCGGAGATCCACAAAGATACAGATAAGATGGCAACATATATGGATGTAAAAGAAGGAAGCTGGTTCGATATAGCACTTGGGGCTTTGCAGTCAGATAATATCGGGAATCTGTATGCGGCCGGAAGGATGATATCTGCAGATGAAACAGCATTTTAGTAAGAGAGGAAAAAAGTTATGACATTGGAAGAAGTACGTGCAGGTATTGATGCGGTGGATACACAGATGAAACCACTGTTTCTGAAACGCATGGAGTGTGGGAAACATGTAGCAGAAGTAAAAGCTCAGACCGGAGGAGATGTATTTGTTCTCGAAAGAGAACTTGAAATCATTGAAAAAAGAGCCACGGATGTGGATCCGGAGATCCAGGAAGAATATAAAACATTCCTGAGACACTTAATGAGCCTTTGCAGAAAATATGAATATGAATTATTACCAGAGATGCAGGAAAAAGTTATGACGGCAGCTCTGGCGGCAGCAGGACTGACAGCTGAGACCGAACATACACAGGTAAAGATTGGATTTACCTGCCCAAAAGAGACAAGTGATCTGAACCTGTTCGTGAACATGACAAAGTTAAATGGAATCCAGATTGATGCTATGAATCTGATGACAGAAAATGAAATTCAGAAAGTAACAATGACACTGGATGGAAAGATTACGGATGCGGGAATGCGGTGCTTGTTGTGTCAGATAGGGAAAGAGGCAGAGGAGTTCCGGATTTTAGAATTGATTTCTATTTAATTAATTATCGCGGCCTCTCAGTCCATGAGAAAAACAGTTGGTGCTCTGTTTGCTACTAAGATTCCGTGATGTAAGAAAATCTAAGGATGTCCAAATCTCCTAAAAGCAAAGGCATTCCACTCATAACTCGTTTCGCTCAAACAATTCGTTCCATGCCTTTAACGGAGATTTGAACACCCTAAGTTTTTCTAAACATCACTCCATATACGCGACAAACAGAGCACCAAGTCTTTCTCATGTCGTGCCTGGCCAATGATAATGAATTCAATAGAGGGTTGTAACCTTTGTGTGCAGCCGGAAAGTTGAGGTGGAAGCCTTGATTTTCCGGATTTTTTGTACACTTTCGGTATCACGCCGGTTACGATTCCACTATTGAATCATTACAGTATGCGATAACGTAAGGAAGAAAATCTGAGCTTGCGAGTTATGTTTTTTTGACTGCTGCTTTTAGGACAATTTTTATGCTTTAGAAATACTCCATGATTGAATCAGCACGCAGCGGGACTCTTTTCCTTTCCTTCCGGCCGGGTATCAACCGCTTAATGCATTAAATAGAAAAAGAAAACAAAAATAAAAATGTATTCCGCGCAAGTAGGAAAAGAAACAAACTTCCTGTAATAATCAGCGTTCCAACATGATTCAAACACTTTACGGTTAAATATATTCACTGCGATCATACATACATTCACGAGCATAAAAAGCTCCAATATACCAAGTATCGGTAAAGAATACAACTGAAATACCTGAATCAGCACGGTCATACAGATGGATATGGCAAGTGCAAAACAAAAGTAATTTGTTTTTTTCTGAGTCATAATATATCCTCCTTGCGTGGAATGATAGGGTTACATTCAAAAATAGAGTTGCATTAATTTAGTAAATAATACCATAACAAGTCTTAAATGAAAAGCAAGAAAGGCATTTTACATAAAATTAGAAATACCCTCTTGCAATCTGAAAAAACATGTGATAACATTTAAAACAAATTTTAGTATAGTAAAGCGATGAAAGAGACTCTGGACTCTGGAACCTGACAGGAATGTGGTGTCACCGACTGAGAGCACTGCTTGGGGAATGAGGACAATAGGGAACACTCTGGAGCAGACCAGCTGAACAAGTAAATATGGTAAAGCTGAATGAAAAGTAGGTTGGTACGTAGACTGCACGTTACGCACGAAAAGAGGAATCTTAGAAAGCACTATACAGCTTTGAGATTCAATGCGGGTGGTACCGCGGATAACGATGATGATATCCGTCCCGGGATACAAGTATGTATTCCAGGGCGGATTTTTATGTTTATAACCGTTATTCGTCCCGGGAAGAAAAGGAGGAAAAGAACATGGAGTATTTAACAGGTGTAAAGCCAAAAGAGACAAAAAGAAATCAGTGAATTACTGGAACAGGTAGAAGCAGGAGCAAAGGTAAAAGTCAACGGAGCAGTGCATACGATCCGTGACATGGGAACTGTTGCATTTGTGATCTTAAGAAAAAAGAGAAGGTCTGCTTCAGTGTGTCTATGAAGAAGGCAGTGCTGATTTCGAACTGAAAGACATCAAAGAAGCAGCAACAGTCGAAGTAGAAGGCGTCTTAGAAGAGAATGAAAAAAGCACCAAATGGAATTGAAATCCGTATGGAGAGCGTAAAAATCTTAAGTGAGCCGGAAGACGAGATGATGCCGCTTGCAATTTCAAAATGGAAATTGAATACATCTCTGGAAGCGAAATTAAACTACCGTTCCATTTCTCTTAAAATATCCGGGAACGTGCGAAATTCAGAATTCAGGAAGGACTTACAAGAGCATTCAGAGATTTCCTGTACAGTCAGGAGTTTACAGAGATCCATACACCGAAGATCAGGGGCAAAAGGTGCAGAAGGCGGAGCCAACATTTTCAAACTGGAATATTTCCACAGACCGGCAGTGCTGGCGCAGAGTCCACAGTTCTATAAGCAGATGATGGTCGGTGTATTTGACAGAGTGTTCGAGACAGCACCGGTATTCAGAGCGGAAAAGCATAACACAAAACGTCACTTGAATGAGTATACATCTCTTGATTTTGAGATGGGATACATCGACGGATTCGAAGATATCATGGCAATGGAAACAGGATTTCTTCAGTATGCAATGGAACTGCTGAAAAAAGAATATGACAGAGAATTGAAAGTTCTTGAGGTAGAACTTCCGGATGTCAGTCATATTCCGGCAGTAAAATTCGCAGACATCAAAGAGATCGTCGCAGAAAAATATAACCATAAGATGAGAAACCCATTCGACCTTGAACCGGAGGAAGAAGTACTGATCGGACGTTATGCGAAAGAAGAGTGGGGAAGTGATTTTGTATTTGTTACACATTATCCATCAAGAAGCGTCCATTCTATGCTATGGATGATCCGAAAGATCCAAGATATACATTAAGCTTTGACCTGTTGTTCAGAGGACTGGAGATCACGACCGGCGGACAGCGTATTCATGACTATAAGATGTTGACAGACAAGATTGCGGTAAGGGGAATGACAGAAGAAGGAATGGAACAGTATCTTGCAACATTCAAACATGGAATGCCGCCCCACGGTGGTCTGGGAATCGGTCTGGAACGTCTGACGATGCAGCTATTAGGAGAAGACAACGTAAGAGAGACTACATTATTCCCAAGAGATTTAAGCAGACTGGAACCATAGCGGGAAGTAAGGTATAATAGATATGATACCGGTGATAACATATCATGAGAGGAAAATCATATGTTTGACGGAATGCCGCTTACACATGTACATGAGGAGAAAGAAAAACACAGACCGGACAGGAAAGCAGATCACAGGGAAATAAATCACAAAGAGACAAATCATAAAAAAGAGATTACGGAAAACAAGGCTACCGTATGAATGAGTCTGATATGACCGGGAAAAAACGGAGAAAGATGTGCAGACTCCGGATATTACAACCCGGAGAAGACCATTGAAAATAGTGATTTTGGCAATTATCGTGATTGCAGTTTTGGGTAATCTCTATGAGGAACATAAGTACGATATAGAATATGCAGTTGGAGATGCAGTTCAAGGTGTATTTCAGGATACGGGAGATCAAAAGACAAATGATACGGATGAAACAGACTATGATCATTATCAGTATGTGACTCAGGGAAATCCCGAAAGAAGGAGAAAGTGCAGACTATGAACTTGCTTCCGGCAATTATGTGGCAGGTGTGGAGATCCCGGAGGGAATCTATACAGTGACACCGAAAGACGACTATGACACCGTGCAGATCGATGATCCTGAGAACAGCATCTATCTGTATGAATATACCGAGGGCAAGAAAGACAAGATTAAGGATATCCGTCTTTATAAAGGAGCGCATCTTACATTAAATTGTAGGACAATAGTAAAACTGCATACCGATAATGCACAAGATGTAGAGGCAATGGAAACGGCCGGACAGAGTAATCCGCTCACAGAATCAGTGGATATCAAAGGTCAGAAAACGTTGACGGCTGGAAGAGATCTCGAACCGGGAATATATGATCTCAGCCGTGTATCAGGGGCTGGAAATGTGGATGTAATCATTTATTCAGACGAACAGGAAGAAATAAATTCATGGAGCCAGTGTCTGTCGGAAGATGGAATAGACGGAGAGACATTCCATTATCTGGTAATTCCGGAAAATGCAACAATGGAAGTGTCAGAAGACTTGAAAATAAGGCTTACACCGTCAGAACAGATTGCATCAACAGATTATTATGGCTTTTATAACAGATAAGTTTACTGAATCATCAGGAAAGAAGGAGCAGAAAGATGGCAAACAAAATATCAGATGAGACCATAGAATACGTTGGTATTCTTGCAAAACTGGAATTATCCGGTCAGGAAAAAAGAAGATGCCAAAGCAGATATGGAAAAAATGTTAGATTATATAGATACTTTAAATGAACTGGATACGGATGGAATCGAGCCAATGTCACATGTATTTCCGGTGAAGAATGTATTCCGGGAAGATGTCGTGACAAATGGAGACGGCAGTGCGGAGACACTGGCGAATGCACCGTTGGAAAAAAGACCAGAGCTTCAAAGTACCAAAGACGATCGGATAGGAGGAAAAACGGTTATGGATATTACAAGTCTTACAGCAGTAGAGCTTGGAAAGAAGATCAAAGCAAAAGAAATATCTGTTGTGGAAGCCGTGAAAGCCTCCATTGCACAGATTGAAAAAAGTAGAAAAAGATGTAAATAGTTTTGTAACACTTGATAAGAGGGTGCATTAAAGCGTGCAGAAGAAGTGCAGAAATTGATTGATGATGGAACACTTACAGGGCCGCTTGCAGGTGTACCGGTGGCGATCAAAGATAACATGTGTACGAAAGGAATGCTGACAACCTGTAGTTCGAAGATTCTCGGCAACTTCCAACCGATGTTTACCGCAGAGGCAGTTAAGAATCTGGAAGCAGCAGGAGCAGTTATTTTGGGAAAGACGAACATGGATGAATTTGCCATGGGAAGTACAACAGAGACTTCTTATTTCGGACCGACAAAGAACCCGTGGAATTTAGAGCATGTTCCGGGGGGATCTTCGGGAGGAAGCTGTGCAGCGGTTGCAGCAGAAGAAGCACCATATGCACTTGGTTCAGATACTGGCGGATCTATCCGTCAGCCAAGTTCCTACTGTGGTGTAACCGGAATTAAACCAACTTATGGAACCGTTTCCCGTTATGGACTGATCGCTTATGGCTCCTCACTGGATCAGATCGGACCGATTGCGAAAAGATGTGACAGACTGTGCAACAATCTTAGAGACGATTGCATCCTATGATCCAAAAGGACAGTACATCGATCAAACGCGAAAGTTATGATTTCACATCTGCACTGGTAGATGATGTAAAAGGCATGAGAATCGGTATCCCGAAAGATTATTTTGGAGATGGACTGGACGCTGAGGTGAAAGAAAATATTTTACAGGCAGTGAAAGTACTGGAAGAAAAAGGTGCGGTCGTAGAGGAATTTGACTTAAGTCTTGTAAAATATGCGATCCCTGCATATTATGTCATTGCATCCGCTGAGGCAAGCTCCAACCTTGCCAGATTCGATGGTGTGAAATATGGTTACCGTACAGAAGAATATGAAGGCCTTCATAATATGTATAAGAAATCCCGTTCTGAAGGTTTCGGACCGGAAGTAAAGAGAAGAATCATGCTTGGTTCATTCGTTCTGAGCTCCGGATATTATGACGCATACTATCTGAAAGCATTGAAAACAAAAGCGTTAATTAAGAAAGCATTTGATAAAGCGTTTGAAAAATATGATGTGATCGTGGCTCCGGCGGCTCCGACAACGGCACCGGAACTTGGGAAGAGCTTAAGTGATCCGATCAAGATGTATCTGGGAGACATTTACACGATTTCCGTCAACCTGGCAGGACTTCCGGGAATCACAATTCCGGTAGGAAAAGATTCCAAAGGACTTCCGGTAGGTATGCAGTTGATCGGAAATTGTTTCGAAGAAAAAAAAATCATTCAGACCGCATATACATTTGAACAGACGAAGGCATATGAAGCACCAGAACTTGCAAAGGAGGACAGATAGTCATGGCAAAACAATATGAGACAGTCATTGGACTTGAAGTCCATGTAGAGCTGGCAACAAAGACGAAGATCTTCTGCGGATGCAGCACTGCATTCGGAGGAGCACCGAATACACATACATGCCCGGTTTGTACCGGTATGCCTGGATCACTTCCGGTATTAAATAAACAAGTTGTAGAATATGCAGTGGGAATCGGCCTTGCAACACATTGTGATATCACAAGAGTGTGCAAATTCGACCGTAAGAACTATTTTTATCCGGATAACCCGCAGAACTACCAGATCTCACAGCTCTATCAGCCAATCGCCAGAAACGGCTATGTGGAGATTACAGTTGGTGATACAAAGAAAAAAGTCCGTATCCATGAAATGCATATGGAAGAGGATGCAGGTAAACTGATTCATGATGAATGGGAAGATTGCTCCCTGGTAGACTTTAACCGAAGCGGTGTGCCGCTTGTAGAGATCGTATCCGAGCCGGATATGCGTTCATCGGAAGAAGTCATTGCATATCTGGAGAAATTAAGAACGATTATCCAGTATCTGGGAGCTTCCGACTGCAAGCTTCAGGAGGGTTCTATGAGAGCGGATGTAAACTTATCCGTAAGAGAAGTCGGCACTCAGGAATTCGGAACCAGAACAGAAATGAAGAATTTCAACTCTTTTAAGGCGATCGCGAGAGCCATCGAAGGAGAAAGAGAGCGTCAGATCGAGCTGATCGAGGAAGGAAAAAGCTGTTATTCAGGAGACCAGAAGATGGGATGACAACAAAGAATCCTTTCACCAATGCGTTCGAAGGAGGATGCGCAGGATTACCGTTATTTCCCGGAGCCGGATCTTGACACCGGTTGTGATCAGTGACGAATGGATCGAAAAGGTCAAAGCAAAACAGCCGGAACTTCGCATGAAAAACTGGAACGTTATAAAAAGAATTTGATATCCCGGATTACGATGCACAGATCATCACAAAATCCAAACATATGGCGGATATCTTTGAAGAGACAACGGCAATCTGCAAGAACCGAAGAAGGTATCCAACTGGCTGATGGGTGAGACCATGCGTCTGTTAAAAGAGAAAAATATGGAACCGGAAGATATCCGTTTTTCACCGGCTAATCTTGCAAAACTGATCGGATCTTACAGATGCACGGAACCATCAACAGCTCTGTGGCAAAAGAAGTATTCGAACAGGTATTTGAAAAGAGAATGTAGATCCGGAAAGTTACGTAGAAGAACATGGATTAAAAACAGTCAATGATGAAGGTGCACTGGAAGAAGTGTTAAAAGAAGTCATTTCTGAGAATCCAAAGTCGCCATCGCCGATTACAAAGGCGGCAAAGAAAAAAGCACTCGGCGCATTGGTCGGACAGACTATGAAAGCCATGAAAGGACCTGATGGATATCAAGGCAGTCAGTACACTCGGAATTACGGAAGATGATGTGAAGGCAGTCAGAAATGTAAAAGGAGTTGGAAAGGCAGAAGGAGCCTATAGTGCAGATTTCCTGAATATAAAGAATAAGAAGCAATATGTACTCCACGTGATGTCACGGATGGAAGATATAAATAAGATTACGGTCAGTGAAGGCCGTATGCCGGAAAAAGTGGAGAATGTCTGGTAGATGATCAGATGAAGTATAAAGTCGGAGAGACGATCAGGCTTAAGTCCGGGACGGATGACAAGGTGACGGATACCCTGAAGGTGGATGAACTAAAGGTTGTCGGAAAAGGGAATTCACCGTGTTACATAGCATTGAATCGCGGAAGTACAACAATCGGGACAGGTATAGTCAGCGGATTTGTAGTAGTACCGGAGAAAACATTTCATCTGGATGTATATACGGAAATGTATGTGCAGGTGCAGGACGCAAAAGATCTGACTGCATATACCGGTGCATATAAACAGAAAGTAAAGACAGTCAAAAACGGTTGGAAGCAATCACAGAAGAAAGAGGAAAGATCCGTAAGGAAGAACTTTTGGATAAAGCGAATACAAAGCTTGAAAAGGCGCAGAAAAAGCTAGATGACGGAAAAGCAGAATCAGAGCAGAAACTTTCAGATGCGGAAAGGCAGATTACAGACGGAGAGACGCAGATTTCACAGGCAAAGGAAACACTCGTAAGCGGGAAGTCGCAGATGGAAGATGCGAGGAAGAAGATCCAGGCGAAGCAGCAGGAATTGGATGCGGCAAAGAAAACATATCAAAATGGTCTTCAACAACTGGAGCAGGGAAAAAAGCAGTATGAACAGGGAAAAGCAGCTTATGATGCACAGTATGCAGAAGCGCAGGAACAGATCCAGACAGGAGAACAGGGGCTGGCCGTATACAGAGCAGAACTTGACCAGGGATGGGATGGATATCAGACACTTCTGAAGAACATAGAAGCATTAAAAGCACAGGTATCCGGAGAAACAGAACAGGATCAGGAATTGACGCAGAAGATCCGGGAGCTGGAAGCACAGGCACAGGAAACAAAGCAGACGCTGGATGCGAAAGAACAGGATTACCAGACAAAGAAGAACGAACTGGACGCTGTAAAACAGCAGCTTACGAATGCAAAAGCAGAGCTGGATCAGGCAAAAGCGCAGCTGGATGCAAGTGAAACAAAGCTTAGCAGTGCAGTGGCAAGTATAGAGTCCGGGCAGAAACAGTTAGATGCAGGGAAAGCAGAACTGGAAGCACAGGAGCAGACGCTGAAAAAGGAGAGGCAGAAATTGCGGAAAATGAAGCAAAACTTGCCGATGCCAGGAAAGAATATGAAGACGGAAAGAAGACATCGGAAGCAGAAATTGCAAAAAGCGAGAAAAAGCTTGCTGATGCCGGTAAGCAGATCAGTCAGATCAAGAATCCAAAATGGTATGTATATGATAGAAGTACACTGATAGAATATGATGGATTCGGAGAAAATGCGGATCGTATGCGTGCGATCGGAAAAGTATTTCCGGTTATGTTTTTCCTTGTTGCGGCATTGATCAGTCTGACCGGTATGACACGTATGGTAGAGGAACAGAGAATAGAGATAGGAACCATGAAGGCTTTGGGATACGGGAATTTTTCCATTGCATCGAAATATCTGGGGTATGCATTCCTTGCAACGGCAGGAGGAAGTGTCCTTGGAGTCCTGGTGGGAGAGAAAATCCTTCCGTACATTATTATCTATGCATATGAGATCATGTATCCGCATATTCCGAAGATATACGTACCATACCACATGAGTTATGCGGTAATGGCATCTGCAGCCTCCATTGTATGTACTATGGGAGCAACACTTGCATCCTGCTATAAGGAACTTGCAGCGGAACCGGCAGTGCTGATGCGGCCGCCGGCACCAAAAAAAGGGCGGAGAGTATTTTTGGAAAGAATCGGATTCATCTGGAAACGTATGAGTTTCACATGGAAATCCACGATCAGGAATCTGATGCGTTATAAAAAGCGCTTCTTTATGACCGTATTCGGAATCGGCGGTTGTATGGCGCTGATGCTGGTCGGATATGGAGTGAGGGATTCTGTATATGAGATCGCAGATATTCAGTATGAAGAGATTCAGCTGTATGATGGACATATATTCTATAAAGATGATGTGACAAAGACAGAGAAAGAAGAGTTAAAGGAGTATCTGAAAACAGATTCAGATATTCAGAGTTATATGGAGGCAGATATGCGGGTGTGACCGCATCCGGAGGCGGTAAAAAACTTAGCGTGTACCAGTGCATATTAGGAAATCCAGAAATTGCAGAAAAAGTATGTGGATTTTCATGACAGGAAGACGAAAAAGAATCGTATTCACTCACCGGTGATGGAGTAATTGTCAGTGAAAAGACGGCGAAACTTCTGAATGTAAAAAGAAGGGATACCATCAAAGTGAAGAAGGGAACGGAGAAGAGTATCACTGTAAAGATTGCGCATATCTGTGAAAATTACATGGGACATTATATCTATTTTACACCGCAGTATTACAAAGAAGGTATCTGGAAAGACGGTGAAATATAATTGTATCATGTTCCGGGCGAAGAACGGATATTCGGAGGACCAGGTGAAAAAAGGCGGGAGAAAAGATCCTGTCAAAAAGATCAGGTACTGACAATCTCATACCTGCTTGATATCAGAGATCAGCTGGATGATATGCTGGCCAGCCTGAATCTGGTTATCATTGTACTGATCGTCTCAGCCGGAATGCTGGCATTTGTGGTACTTTATAATCTGAACAACATTAATATCACAGAACGCCAGAGAGAAACTTGCGACTTTGAAAGTACTTGGATTCTATGATACGGAAGTAGCAGAATATGTATTCCGTGAAAATATCCTGCTGACGTTGATCGGATCCGTGGCAGGTGTTGTATTCGGTAAGATTCTGCATTTGTTTGTAATTCAGACAGTACGAAGTGGATGCGGCAATGTTTGGCCGGAGTATTTATCCGAAAAGTTATATCTACAGTTTTTTTATTTACGATAGGGTTCTCATTGTTCGTAAACTGGGTAATGTATTTTAAACTGAAAAAGATTGACATGGTAGAATCATTGAAAAGTATAGAGTAAAGTTTATAAACGGTTTATAAATTTCAAAGAATTGTTAGCACTCTTTTTTCAAAAAGAGTGCTAATTTTCTATTGACTTTTAAAAATAAGCAAAAGAGTATTATATATCACTTAGATGAAAAAATGTAGTCAAAAAGGTGTCTGCCGACAGAAGAAAGTACCTTTTGTCACTAATATGATAGAAATATAAAAAGAAAAATAGAGTGATTTAAAATGGCAGCAAAAAAAGGTAGTTTGTCAATCAGCAGTGAAAACATTTTCCCGATTATTAAAAAAATGGGTATATTCCGATCACGATATTTTCGCATCGTGAGTTGGTATCCAACGGATGTGATGCCATCACAAAACTGAAGAAACTGGATATGATGGGTGAATACCAGTTCCGGATGATTATAAACCGGCGATCAAAGTTAAGTCAATCCAGAAGAAAAGACTCTGAAATTTATTGATAATGGTCTTGGAATGACCGCTGATGAAGTAGAAGAATATATTAACAGATCGCATTTTCCGGTGCAACACAGATTTCCTTGAAAAATACAAAGATAAGACAACAGAGGATGATATGATCGGTCATTTCGGACTTGGTTTCTACTCTGCATTCATGGTAGCTGATGAAGTTCATATTGATACCCTTTCTTATAAAGATGGTGCAAAACCGGTTCACTGGGTAATGCGACGGCGGTACAGAGTATGAGATGGAAGAAGGCAGCAAACAGGAAGTCGGATCTGAAATGACACTGTATTCTGAAATGAAGACAGTCTGGAATTTGCAAATGAATACAGAATGAAGAGAAGTTCTGGAAAAATACTGTTCATTCATGCCGGTAGAGATTTTTGTATCCAAAGCAAATGCAGAACCGGAATATGAGACCATCGATGAAGATGATCTGAAAGATGACGATGAAGTTGTTGAACATATCCATGAAGACGCCAAGATGGAAGAAAAAAGAAAATGAGAACGGTGAAAAAGAAGTGGTAGAGACGTAACCCGCCAAAGAAAAAAAGTAAAGATTTTAAAACGTCCGGTTTCATTAAATGATATTCATCCACTGTGGACAAAGCATCCGAATGAATGCAGTGACGATGAAGAATACCTGAACTTTCTACCGGAAAGTATTTATGGATTACAAAGAGCCGTTGTTCTGGATTCATCTGAATATGGATTATCCATTTAACTTAAAAGGTATCCTGTACTTCCCGAAGAATCAATACAGAATATGATTCTATTGAAGGAACGATCAAATTATATAATAATCAGGTATTTATCGCAGATAATATCAAAGAAGTCATTCCGGAATTCTGATGGTATTAAAGGGAGTGATTGACTGTCCGGATCTTCCGTTGAACGTATCACGTAGTGCACTGCAGAATGATGGATTGTACAGAAGATCTCCGAATACATTTCAAGAAAGTTGCTGACAAGCTTTCAGGAATGTGCAAGACAGATAAAGAAAACTATGAGAAATACTGGGATGACATCAGCCCATTTATCAAATTCGGATGCCTGAAAGATGAAAAAATTCTGTGACAAGATGAAAGATGCGGTTCTGTTTAAGAATCTGGATCACAAATATCTGACATTGAAAGATTGCATCGAGGCAAATGGAGGAACAGTAGAAGATCAAAATGCCAAAACAGATGATCAGAATACTGAGAACAAAGAAGAGGATAAGACAACTATTTACTATGTCACCGACGAGATCCAGCAGAGCCAGTATATCAACATGTTCAAGAACCAGGGCATGGATGCAGTAATCTTAGGGACACAACATTGATTCGCCGTTTATCACACAGTTAGAGCAGCGTAACAGAATATCAAGTTCCAGAGAATCGCTTGGAAACGAAATTTGGATGTTAAAAATCGAGAAACTGAAAAGATGAAAATGTTGCATCTATGATGACGTTATCCGAAGAAAACCGTCGTATGCAGGAAATGATGAAAATGTATGGCATGAACGGAATGGATATGGGTACAACAAGTACACTGATCCTGAATGCAAATCATCCGCTGGTTCAGTATGTAGTTGAACATAAAAGACAGTGAGAACACAAGTATTATCTGCAAACAGTTATATGATCTGGCAATGCTGGCACATAAGCCGCTCAGTCCGGAAGAGATGACTGCGTTTGTGCAGAGAAGTAATGAGATCATGATGCTGCTTACAAAGTAAAGATTTGAAGTTAAGATTTGCGGAATGAAAAATAAGAGCCGTGCGGCTGTGGAAAGGAAATCCATGGCGGCACGGCTCTGTTTATATCGGAAACTGCAGATCAGTAGTCACCTTCAATGGATCTGGATTTTAAAATGTTTTTTACTTCCTGATCCCATTCTCTTTCGATGGATTTGTCCATGGTGAAAGTGTTCAGAGAAGTTCCGGTGATACATTGTAAGTGATGTCCATCGTAGTGGAAGTTCAGGTACAGTCCCCGGATCTCTTCCGGGCGGTATCCGGTGAGACCGTGGGTGGTCAGAAAGTACGGGATCTGATCTTCCGGAAGCGCAAGGACAATCTTGAATCCCAATGGAGTGCGTTTACCGCGGATGATCTGGAAGCAGAAGTCTCGGGTTTTATTCCAGCGGGAGTAGGTTTCTTCAGGTTTTTCATCAAAGAAGTCTTCCTGGAGAAAGCCGCTGATGGTAAATTTGTTGAAGGTCGTGATCTCGCCTTCTATGAAAGAAAAGTTGTCGAAAGTGTCTTTTAAAAGCAGATGTGACATGCAATTTTTGGCTGATAACTGGTATACATTCATAAGGAAAACCTCCTGTTAATCTATATGATCATTTTCCCCTTTCAGGTATAATGAAATGTATTCAACATTATAGCACAAAGACGACAGAAAAAGAGGATATAAATTGACATTCAAAAGAAAAACAGTAAAAATAAATTGGATATACATATTTAGGATCAACAGAGAAACGAAAGAGGAGAAGATTTCGTGGATATAGAGAGTAAAACTTCAATTTATGAAGAAAAGAAGAGACTCAGGAGGTGAATCCTGAGGGAGCAGAAAAAGTGAAATAAAAAAGTGAGAAAGAAAAGACCGGGTACTTCAGACTGCAGTGATCGTTGCGGTTGCTATTCTGGTGATTGGCGGGATTACGGTGGCGCGCAGGCTCAGTAATCCACAAGAAGATACAAAAAGAAGGGCACAGAGATCCTGAAGACGATGGATGAGATGGATGTGTCTAAGGCAGATAAAAAGATTAAGGAGTTAGAAACGCAGGAACGTGAGACAGAACAGGATGCAGAAGAACAGCCGGCAAGCGAAAAAATTTGCAGATTGTCTGGTCCTGGGGGATTCCATCACACAGGGATTGTACGAATATGGTGTGCTGGATCAGGCAAATGTACAGGCAGACCGTGGAGCCGGTGTGTCGGCGGGGATAATGAAAAACTGGCAGATCATATTGCCAGGGCAAAAGAGATGAAACCGTCAGTATTATTCCTTTCTTACGGGATGAATGATGTCGGAGCGCAGAATGGAGATGCGGATGGATTCATAAAAGCATACAGGCCGGTGATCAGAGATCTGAAAAATCACTGCCGGATACGAAAATATATGTTAACAGTATACTTCCGACAGCGCAGATTGCAATTGATCAGAATTCTGTCTATGCAAAAATTCCGGAGTTCAATCAGAAATTAAAAAAATTATGTGAAAAAGAGAAAGTAACATTTATTGATAATACAGAGCTGGTGAAACAGGAGTATTATGCCGGTGATGGAATCCATATGTCAACTGGTTATTATAAAGAATGGGTAAAATCATATGGCGGAGGTTGCAGAATTATAATGAAAAACGGAAAATTAGACAGGATTAACCTGTTAAAATATTTGATGGTAGTCCTCCTGATCATTTATGTAGTATTTCTTGTGACCCGAAGAAGGGGATAATACCGTATCCGTAGACACGATTGAAAAAGAATATCACAAAAGCCGTAAAATTAGAAGCGAATGAAAAAGGCACAACACAGGATCTGAAAAATATTACAGTCTGAATGCCAATGATTATGAAGAATCAGTCTGTATATTCCGGATGACGTTATGAGTGTGAATGAAATACTCGTAATAAAGGTAAAAACGAAAGTCAGATCGAGACGGTTGAAAAGGCAGTGGAAAGTCGTAAATACACAGGAAAAAGAATTTTGAAGCGTTATGGTGTAGAACAAACAAAGCTGATACATGCTGCAATTATTGAGACCAAAGGACGTTATGTGCTGCTGGCAGTTTCAAAGGATGCAGACCGTATCGATGCGGCATTTAAGAAGAGTATTTAATAAAAAGGAATTAGAGAGATGTTATTTAGCAGTATTGTTTTTATTTACATTTTTGCCGGCTGTGATGATCTTATATTATTTGTTGCCGGTAAGATTCCGGAATGTGATCTTATTGCTTGGCGAGTCTGGTGTTTTATGCATGGGGGAACCGGTATATCTGTTTCTGATGCTACTGTCCATATTGTTTAATTATTTCAGTGGACTGGATATTGCAAGGAATCTTGCAGGATAAGAGAGCTGCAAAGCGGAGCCTGGTTTTTAACCTTATCATTAATCTGGCAGTACTTGGATTTTTTAAGTATGAAGGGTTTGTATTGGACACATTGAACAGGATACTTCCGGTACATATTTCTTATCATGCACTGCCGCTTCCGATTGGAATATCCTTTTATACATTCCAGATATTATCCTATATCATTGATGTATATCGGGGAAATGTAAAAGTGCAGACGAATCTTCCTGATTTTGCAACCTATGTAACGATGTTTCCGCAGCTTATTGCAGGACCGATCGTGCAATATGCAGATGTGGATGAACAACTTGCGTCCAGAGAAAGTCTCAAGGACAAAATTCGGATACAGGAAGCCTGGTTTTTATCCGGGGACTGGCAAGAAAGTATTACTGGCGAATACCTCAGGGATGATTTTTGAAAATATCGCGGACTTGGATGGAATATAGCCGTGATGACGGCGTGGCTTGGATGTTTTGCGTATATGTTCCAGATTTATTTTTGATTTCAGTGGATATTCGGATATGGCGATCGGACTCGGTAAGATGTTTGGATTTGAATTTAATATGAACTTTAACTATCCATATGTGTCTAAGAGTATTACGGAGTTCTGGCGCAGATGGCATATTTCGCTGAGCAGCTGGTTCAGGGATTATGTGTATATTCCATTGGGAGGAAACAGGGTATCGAAGATCAAACACATCAGGAATCTTCTGATCGTATGGTTTCTGACCGGATTATGGCATGGAGCTAGCATGGAATTTCGTGGCATGGGGACTCTATTATGGGTGATCCTGATCATTGAAAAATATCTCCTGTCGCCGGTACTGGACAGACTTCCGGACATAGTCCGTCATATTTACAGTATTGTTCTGGTTGTGATCGGCTGGGTATTGTTTTTCAGCTCTTCATTCGGACAGGCAGCAGATTATATCAGAGTGATGTTTGGTGCAGGTGCACATGGCTTTTGCAGACAGAGAGAGTATGTATCTTCTTACAAGCAACCTGATCCTGTGGCTGATCCTGATATTTGGCTCTACGCCGCTGGTTCATTTCAGATACGAGCATATGTTAAGAACAAAAAATGGAATACAACAATCATTAACAGTGTGGTATATGCTGCGTTGTTTATTGTCTGTATTGCATATCTGGTAACGGAGGCCTATAATCCGTTCCTGTATTTCAGATTCTAGGAGCAAAGATGAGACAGTCGAGAAAAAAATGGGAAAGAAAAAGAGAAGAACAGAGAAATAAAGTAATTGCATTGCTGTTTATTGTAATGATGGTTATATTCTTCGTGGTAAATATTGCAACTGCTGACAGGGAATTTTCGGCAAAAGAAAACCGGGCACTGGAACAGAGACCTAAGCTTACGATTTCCGGTATTGAAAGCGGAAGATGGATGAAACAGTATGAATCTTATGTATCGGATCAGTTTGCGGGAAGAGATTTCTGGGTAGCTTTAAAGAGCCGTATTGATCTGATCGCAGGAAAACGTAAGGCAAATGGTGTATTTAAAGGAAAAGATCATTATCTGTTAGAGGATATAGCCAGACCGGATGAGGAACAATTGAAAGCAAATCTGAATGCAATGAAAAAAGTTTCAGGAGACATATAAAAGATATCCCGATGTATATGATGCTGGTACCGAATGCTGCAAATATCGAGTCGGACAAACTTCCGTATTGTGCAGTGACAGAAGATCAGGATAAACAGTTTCAGAAAAATAAAGGCTTCGCTTGGGACAGCTTTTCAGTGGGTAAATGTGGAAGATACATTGAAAAAGCACAGAGCAGAAGAGATATATTACCATACGGATCATCACTGGACGGCGCTTGGTGCTTACTATGGATATCAGGCGCTGGCTGCGGCTATGAAACTGGATACATCGAAAGCACCGGCTATGAAATCCTATGCAGTGACGAATTCATTTAACGGAACCTTATCGGCGACAAGCGGCTATGAAACAGACTATAATGAGCCGATCTATATCTACGCACCGGATGATCTGAAAACAGCACCACAGGTAGTTGTAAATAACGTGAATGAAAAAAAAGAAAACAGCAACGTTATACGATACATCCAAGTTGAAAGAAAAGGATAAATATGCATTATTTCTTGGCGGTAATTATCCGTCCTGGATATCAGAACGACGGCAGATACAACAGACAGACTGTTGCTTGTAAAAGATTCCTATGCGAATAGTGTAATTCCGTTTCTGACGGCATATTACAGAGAAATCATAGTGGTTGATCCAAGATATTATTATGATGATATCAGAGAAGTTATGAAGAAAAATAAGATCACAAGTGTTCTGTTCCTGTATAACGGTAATACATTTGTGCAGGATAACAGTATCAGCGGGGGTATTGCAGAATGATTAGATTGAACAAGTATTTAAGCGAAGCCGGTGTCTGTTCCAGAAGGGGAGGCAGACAGGCTGATCGAGTCGGGAATTGTGACTGTGGATGGAAAGACAGCAGCTCCCGGCATGAAAGTAGAAGACGGACAGGAGGTCCGTGTCGGAAAAAAAGTGGTCAAAAGCAAAACGGAAAAAAACGGTTCTGGCAGTGTACAAACCTGCCGGGATTGTTTGTACAGAAGATAAAAGGGAGAAAAAAGAACATCATCCGGTTCCTCAATTATCCGGTACGCATCACCTATGCAGGAAGACTGGATAAAGATTCGGAAGGGCTTCTGATCATGACAAATGATGGAGATCTGATCAATGCCATGATGCGCGCAAGATATGCACATGAGAAAGAATATAAGGTCAGAGTAAACAAAGAAGTTACTCCGGAGTTTATTGAGAAGATGAGCCGGGGAGTACACATCAGAGACAAAGAAAAAGAATCTGGATGTGGTGACCAGACCCTGTACAGTAAAAAAGACCGGGAAATATACATTTTCCATTATTCTGACACAGGGATTGAACAGACAGATACGGCGCATGTGCGAAGCACTCGGATATAAGGTGGATGTGTTAAAAAAGGATACGGATCATGAACGTCGAACTTGGAGATCTGAAACCGGGACAGGTAAGAGAATTAACAGAACAGGAGTTAAAGGAATTATATGGGACAGTCAAAGAACGAGAGAATGCTGGAATTAGTAGAACTTCTGAATAAAAGCATCCAGATCTTATTATCAGGATGCGCAGGAGATCATGAGCAACTACGAATATGACAGATTGTATGATGAACTGCAGGATCTGGAAAAAGAACTGGGAATTACATTGTCAAACAGTCCGACGGTAAATGTCGGATATGAAGTTGTCAGTGAACTCCCAAAAAGAAAGGCATGAAAGCCCGATGCTCTCACTGGATAAGACGAAAGAAGTAGAAGAGCTTTAAGAACTTCGTTGGCAGTCAGAAAGTATTGATGTCCTGGAAGATGGACGGATTGACGATCGTGCTGACTTATCGTGACGGAAAGCTTTATAAAGCGGTCACACGCGGTAACGGAGAAGTCGGTGAAGTGGTTACAAACAATGCGAAGGTATTCAAGAATGTACCGGTGCAGATCGCTTACCGGGGGAATTGATCTTAAGAGGAGAAGCGGTGATCGGATATCATGACTTCGAGAAGATCAATGAAGAGATTGAAGATGTAGATGCAAAATATAAAAAATCCAAGAAACTTATGCAGTGGTTCAGTCAGACAGCTCAATAACCAGATCACGGCAAAGAGAAATGTTATGTTCTATGCATTCACGTTAGTGCAGGCAGATGGAGTTGATTTTCAGAATTCCAGAGCTTGTCAGATGGAATGGCTGAAAGAGCACAGGGATTCACGACGGTAGAATATCATATGGTGACCAGAGATACAGTAGAAGATGAAGTTGCTAAATTTTCGTCAGAGATTAGTAAAAATGATTTTCCTTCTGACGGACTTGTGCTATCATATGATGATATAGCGTATGGAAGATCGTTGGGAAGAACAGCAAAATTTCCGAGAGATTCCTATGCATTCAAATGGCAGGATGAGATCAGGGAAACGATTCTGCGTGAAATCGAATGGAGTCCGTCAAGGACAGGACTGATCAATCCGGTTGCAATCTTTGATCCGGTGGAGTTGGAAGGAACGACGGTCAGCCGTGCAAGTGTTCACAATATCAGCATTATGGAAGAACTGGAACTTGGTATCGGAGACCAGATCGAGGTCTATAAGGCAAATATGATCATTCCGCAGATTGCAGAGAATCTGACCAGAAGCGGTGTGAAAGATATTCCGGAAAGATGTCCGGTCTGTCAGGGTGAGACGAAGATCAGACAGGTAGGAAATGCGAAAAGCATTATACTGTATGAATCCGGAATGCCAGGCAAAGCATGTGAAGGCATTTGCATTATTCGTAAGCAGAGATGCACTTAATATAGAAGGGATTGTCGGAAGCAACACTGGAAAAATTTATTTCAGAGGATATATCCATACATTTGCCGATATCTTCCATCTGGACCGGTACAAAGACGAGATTCGGGGAATGGAAGGATTTGGAGAAAAATCGTACAGGAAACTGATCGAAAGTGTGGAAAAAGCAAGAACAACCACGCTGCCAAGAGTTGTCTATTCACTGGGAATCGCAGGGATCGGACTCGCCAATGCAAAGGTTATCTGCAGAGAGTTGAAATATGATGTAGAAGCCCTTTTGATGGTTACAGAAGAAGAATTAAATGAGATCCAGGGCGTGGGAGAAGTTCTGGCAAAGGCATTCACCGGATATTTTCAGATGCAAAGCATGTGGAGAATTTCAGAAAGCTTTTAGAAGAGTTGACAATCCCGGAAGAGACATCAACAAAAAACAGATTTTTGAAGGTGTCAATTTTGTGATCACCGGAAGCGTAACACATTTTGCAAACCGCGGTGAAGTGAAGGAATTGATTGAAAGTCTGGGAGGAAAGGTGACAGGATCGGTAACGTCCAAAACGAATTACTTGATCAACAATGATGTAACCAGCACATCTTCCAAAAATAAGAAAGCAAATGAACTGGGGATCCCGATTATTTCCGAAGAGACATTTCTGGAACTGGTGAATCAGGAAGAATCATAGAACCAGGATAAAACAGAGTGAAAGATACGACAAAAAGTAAGAAGGAGAGAATAATGACCAATCAGGACGATAACAATCAGGAAATCGAAAAAGTAGAAGACGTCGAAGTAGAAACAACAAAGAATACGTCAGATTCGGATGATAAGAAACAAAATGATGATGAGTATGAAAAAGTATGTTTTATATGCAGACGTCCGGAGAGTGTTGCAGGGAAGATGATCGAACTTCCGAACCATATCTGTGTCTGCAATGACTGCATGCAGAAGAGCTTTGATGCAATGTCGAACGGACCGATCGATTACAGTCAGCTGATGAATATTCCGGGAGTACAGGTATTCAACATGTCTGATATGGAGCAGAGTATTCCAAAACAGCAGAAGATCAAGAAGAAAAAAAGAAGCGCGAAGAATACAAGCCGTTAGTAGATATCCGAAATCTTCCGGCTCCGCACAAGATCAAAGCAAAACTGGACGAGTATGTGGTAGGACAGGAATATGCAAAGAAAGTGATGTCGGTTGCAGTATATAATCATTATAAGCGTGTGGCAACGGATTCGATGGATGACATTGAGATTGAGAAATCCAACATGCTGATGATCGGGCCGACAGGTTCCGGTAAGACGTATCTGGTAAAGACACTGGCAAGGATTCTGGATGTTCCGCTTGCAATTACGGATGCAACATCTCTTACGGAGGCAGGGTACATCGGTGATGATATCGAGAGCGTTGTATCAAAGCTACTTGCGGCAGCAGATAATGATGTAGAACGTGCAGAGCAGGGAATTATTTTTATTGATGAGATTGATAAGATCGCCAAGAAGAAGAATACAACAGCCAGCGGGATGTCAGCGGTGAGTCTGTACAGCAGGGAATGCTGAAAACTTCTGGAAGGAAGTGATGTGGAAGTTCCTGTCGGGGCAACGAGCAAGAATGCGATGGTTCCGCTGACCACAGTGAACACGAAAATATTCTGTTCATCTGCGGAGGAGCATTCCCGGATCTGGAAGGAATTATCAAAGAACGTCTGACCAAACAGGCAGCGATCGGATTCGGAGCGGATCTGAGAGATAAATACAATAACGACAAAGAGATTCTTAAAAAAGGTCGCAACAGAGGATTTGCGTGTATTCGGTATGATACCGGAGTTCCTGGGACGTCTGCCGATTGTATTTACCTTACAGGGTATGAGTGAAGATATGCTGGTGGAGATATTAAAAGAGCCTAAGAATGCAATTTTTGAAGCAATATCAGAAACTGCTTGCATTAGACGAAGTAAATTGAATTCGATGACGGCGCACTTCATGCGATCGCAAAAAAAAGCAATGAAGAAAGATACCGGAGCGAGGGCGCTTTCGTGCGATCATCGAAGAATTCATGTTAGATATCATGTATGAAATCCCGAAGGATGACAATATTGGAGCGGTTGTTATCACAAAAGAATATATTGAGGGAACCGGAGGACCGGTAATAATGTTGAGAGGTCAGGAAGTACCAAGGCTTCAATAATACATTTTACATATAGAATGCTAAGAGAGAGTTGTCAATGACAGCTTTCATTATGCAATGACACATAAGACTTTACTTGAGGAAGAATGGAGGAGAAAGGAATGGAGGAATTATCAGCTATTCCAGTTTGGCTCTGCATACCCTTTGCAGGGCTGTTGCTCAGTATTGCCGTTATGCCTCTGATCAAGCCGGACTGGTGGGAAAAACATCAGCCGCTTGCAGTTGCGTTCTGGTCGGTACTGTTTATTGTTCCGTTTGCTGCAAAGTACGGAATGTTTACAATGGGAGAGACGGTTTTTGGAATGTGTGGTAAATGATTATCTGACATTTATCATTTTATTGTTCGGTCTGTTCTGTGTAGCAGGTAACATTACAATTGACGGTGAGTTTGCCGGATCACCGAGGATCAATACGGCATTGTTTGTTCTGGGAACACTGCTTTCCAGCGTGATCGGAACGACCGGATCAAGTATGCTTCTGGTACGTCCGTTTATTAAGATGAATTCGTGGAGAAAAAAAAAAGAGTCACATTATGATCTTTTTATCTTTATGGTGTCCAACATGGGTGGCTGCCTGACACCGATCGGTGATCCGCCACTTCTGATGGGATTCATGCGAGGGGTTCCGTTTTTTGGAGCCTGAAGCTGTTTCATATATTGATCTTTAACATGATCATTTTGCTGACGTTATTCTATTTTCTGGATAGAAGAGCTTACAGAAAAAGATATTGCGGAAGGTAGAAAACCAGATATCAGAGAGCCCGGAACACACGTTAGAATTGTAGGACTTCATAATCTGATATATGTTGCAATGATTGTCGGAGCTGTAATCTTAAGTGGAATGCTTCCTGGTATGTCTGCATTCCAGAATGCGGACGGAACGGTAAAAGGAATCCATATCCTTGGAGAAGTGACGCTTGGATTCCCGTCTGTGATCGAGATCGTGATTATCCTGCTGGCAGCATTTTTATCATTTAAAACGACAAAAGAAGAAGTACGTATCCGTAACCATTTTACCTGGGGGGCAATTCAGGAAGTTGCGGTCCTGTTCGTGGGTATCTTTATCACGATGCAGCCTGCATTGATGATCCTGAAGGCAAATGGAGCGGAACTTGGTATCAATAAACCATTTGAAATGTTCTGGGCAACCGGAGCACTGTCAAGTTTTCTGGATAATACACCAACGTATCTGGTATTCCTTACAACGGCGGGAGCACTTGGGTTCAAGAGCGGTGTTGTGACGACACTTGGTTCGGTTCCTGTTAAGATGCTGGAGGCAATCTCCTGTGGAGCTGTATTTATGGGGAGCAAATACCTATATCGGAAATGCGCCAAACTTTATGGTAAAATCTATTTCTGATGAAAACGGTATCCGTATGCCATCCTTCTTCGGATATATGGGCTGGTCACTGACATGTCTGATACCGGTATTTATTATCGATATGCTGGTATTCTTTTTGTAAGGGGAGGGGTGCGGAACATGGAAAATAAGAATAAATACTATGACATAGCGGAACGGATCTATGATCTGGACGGAGAAGTCTATGAGTGTGTAGGTTCTTCTCTTGGCCGTACCTTTACGGGAGACAAACGTACTTGTGTAAACAGTCTTGTGAAGCTGATGTGTACAAAGCCACAGGGGCATCTGCTCAGAAGTGAGCTTGCGTTGATCAGTAACATGGCACGTACGATCCGTAAGGATGAAGACCGATCCAGACTGATGAGAAAATATGATGAGATATTAAAAGAAATCGCAGAACTGCCGGCAGGTTTTGGAAAAGTAGAGATTCTGGATGAAAACAGGGCAAAGCTAAATACATCGAACCTGCGTCAGAAGTTTTCAAAGGATGATCATCTGATCATCTGTATCGGAAGAACACATGGAAGTGCGGGTAATGATATTGGATTTGCACTGGCAGATGCACTCAGGATCAACTATTACGATGCAGAGATATTCAATGAAGTATTGAGACGTCTGGACGCGGAGAAAGATTCGGTTGTAGATGTGGCAGATCTGGGAACAAATGAGATTGAGAATAAGTACCAGGGATCCGGACGGACGCTGAAAGAACGTCTGAAAAGATTTTGACCGTTATCATGGCCTGACAAAAGAAGATGCAATCTTCTTTAATCAGAGTGATCTGATATGTAAGAGGGCAAAAGAAGAAGGTTTCATTGTTATGGGACGATGTGCGGATGTGATACTGGCAAATAATCATATTCCACATATCAGTATCTTTATCACAGCTCCTTTTTTGAACAGCGTGTACACAGAGTCATGGAGGTCAATAATCTGGATCATAAAAAAAGCAGAACGTCTTTTTTGAAGAAGATTGACCGTCAGCATTCGAAATATTACAATTTCTATACCGGCCAGAAGTGGGAGAGATGCTGTGAACTATGATATCTGTTTTAACAGTGCAAGTTATGGTATCGAAGAATCTGTGGAGATCATCGAGCGTATGCTGAACCAGCATACAAATGCATAAAAATATTAATGAATGACACGAAGTCTTTCATATACATAAAACAAATGTATATGAAAGGCTTTTTTTTCATTGGAAGACAGATGTAAAGAAAATATATTATCGGAAGATTACTGGGATTTTATTATCTCGCCATACAGGGAAGGTGAGTTAGAAGGGGTGGATACGGAAAAGATGTGTATCCAGGAGCTGGATTTCGGATATAAAAGTGTGTCGTTAGACAGCCGGATGTTACTTCCCTTATCCTTGCGGCAGTACTGGTACGGTGCGATCCCCAAGTGCTATACACTTCTGGATATGCAGCCGTTAGATGCAGCCGGAATTATTACACTGCAGAATTATCCGACGCTGCAGCTTATGGGAGAGGGATTATGATCGGTTTCCTGGATACGGGGATCGATTATACTCATCCGGTATTCCGTAATCTTGACGGGACAACAAGAATTGCGGGGATCTGGGATCAGACAATTCAGGATGGGGATCCGCCGGAGGGTTTTCTGTATGGAACAGAGTATACCGAAGAAAGAATCAATGCGGCTCTGCATTCGGAAAGCCCGCAGGAACTGATCTCTTCGGAAGATACAGATGGGCATGGAACATTTGTTGCAAGTGTGGCTGCCGGAAGTGCAGAAAGCAGTGGACAGTTTCTTGGGGCTGCCCCGGAGGCGGTGATCGCGATGGTAAAGCTGAAGCCGGCAAAAAAATATCTGAAAGAATTTTTTGCTGTTGCAGAAGATGCACACTGTTATCAGGAAAATGATATCCTGGCCGGACTTCGGTATCTGAATGAACTGGCCCGCAGACGGGAGATGCCGCTTGTGATCTGTATGGCGATCGGAACCAGTTTCGGAGGGCATAATGGTGACTCTTTGCTTGCAGGAGTTCTGGATGGCTATGCATTGCTGAGAAACCGCTGTGTAGTAACGGGAACCGGGAATGAGGCAGCGCAGAGACATCATTATTACGGAACATTTACGGAGGCACAGAATATACGGACAGCGGAGATCAGGGTAGGGGAAGGGGTGAAGGGTTTTTGTGACGGAGTTATGGAGTACCCTTCCGAACATTGTGACAGTGTCGATCACATCACGCTTCCGGAGAACGTACCGGGCAGATTCCGGTACGTCTGGGATATCTGTTTGATTTTGTATTTGCTTTTGAACGGACAGCTGTTACGGTGGAGTACAGACTTCTGCAGGAGAATAGCGATGCACAGCTGGTGTTTATCCGGCTGCAGAAAGCAGTACCGGGAATCTGGAAAATAGAAGTAAAGCCTGTGATGCAGACGAAGGGGGGAGTTTCATATGTGGCTGCCCATGAAAGAGTTTCTGGATGGAGAAGTATATTTTCTGGAATCGAATCCGGATACCACATTTACAGAACCGGCAGGAGGGGGGAGCATACGATGACGGTGTCTTATTATAACAGTCAGGAGAATACGGTTGATATTAATTCGGGCAGAGGGTATACTAGAGATGAAAGAATCAAACCGGATTATGCTGCACCGGGAGTAGCGGTTACCGGTGCGGTACCGGGCGGAGGATTCAAAGAACGCACCGGTTCAAGTGCAGCAACAGCAATTGCGGCAGGTGGCTGTGCACTGATCATGAAGTGGATCAGTGATCAGCCGGGGAGCGGGTGGAGCATCAGCCAGTCAGGTAAGGAATGTGATCGTGATGGGTGCGCAGAAGCTTCCGGCGATAGAATATCCAAATACACAGTGGGGATATGGAACGATGAACCTGTATCATTCACTGGATATTTTAAGACGGCTGTAAAGAAGAACGAGATAAGGAGAGGATACAGATGGCAGATTTTTTTGAAGAATTCAGCAGAAGAGTTTCAGATGTTGCGAGTGACATCACTAAGAAGACAGGAGATACACTGGAGATTCAGAAGATCAAAAGTAATGTACGAACTTTAAAGAGAGCAAATGAAAGAGATCTTGCAGATATCGGTCGTATGGTATATGAGAAGTTCCAGAGTGGGGGAAGTATCCGACATGGATTACGTAACGCTCTGTGAAGAAATCGAAAAACGCGAGGAAGAGATTGAAAAGCAGGAAGAAGAGATTGTGAAGATCCAGGGAGAGATATAGATGCACACAAGCATACCGGGTGCGGTTGGAACACTGTTTGCTCTGGATATGGCTGTAAAACAGTACATAGAAGAAAATATAAGTGAGAAAGAGGAAAAAAACTTTTGCGGGACAAAAAGTCCTGATCAGAAAAGTATACAACAAAGGCTTTGCATTTAATTCCATGGATTCCGAACCGGATAAGGTAAAGAAAGCGTCTGTGATAACGACGGCAGTGATCCTGATGCTGACATTGGCAGAATCATTCCGGGAAGGTCATAAGGTGACTAAGATAGCATGGACATTACTGAGTGCAGGAGCTATCAGCAATACTTATGACCGGATCGTCAGAGGTAAAGTCGTAGATTACATTGGTATAAGATCTGACCATAAGATATTAGGTGATGTAACAGCGAATTTGGCAGATGTCTATATCCTGATAGGATCTGTCCTGATGTGGATGAGAAGAATCGGAAAAACGATAACAGGAAATATGACAGAAAATAGAATATTGGAAAAAGGAAAACACTATACTCCATCTTCTTTCGGATAGAATATAGTGTTTTTTGTATTTACATCTGTATATGAGAATGAAATTAAAATCAGGCATGAAAAAAGCGGGTGATGGGAATCGAACCCACGTATCCAGCTTGGAAGGCTGGTGTTCTACCATTGAACTACACCCGCAAAAAAATATTATGAATCGGGG
>VOFC01006528.1_pt1 | contig 36703 bp, 59 predicted proteins | sample 5384161 | NCBI WGS metagenome assembly VOFC01 (sample SAMN12384722, study PRJNA508395) | human gut metagenome | isolation source: healthy gut B | host: Homo sapiens | reverse complement strand
CGCTATGTGGGCGGCGGGTATTTAATTGTAAAGTTCGGGACAAGATTGACCCGATGTGGTTGGAGAGAGCGTCAAACTTGAATTGTTATTTCTTTTATATCTTCTATTTCTGCGCCTAGAATAAGCGTACCAACCACCAGACTGATGATACTGAAAATCAGCAGTCCATTTCCCTGATATTCAAGTCCCGCCGCAAAATTCATTGCGTTCAGGATGAAACGCCTGACATAAATAAAGCTGCTACAATATACCTTATTGCAAACAGTTTCCCCTGCAATCAAACAAACATTACACCCGCAGTTCTTTTTATTCATAATGATTTTACCTCCATGAAATTCCTGATTTTCTCAATTCTCCAAACTGGCATTTGTAGCCAATCTGATGGCAGAATGTGCCCCGGGCGATATTTTCGGGGAAGCCTATGCGATCAATTCCACCGAACCTCTGGAAATGAATATTTTTGCTGCTTCCACCTGCCGCATTTTGTTTCTGGAGGTCTCTAAGATCCTGACGATCTGCCCCTCCGCTGTGCGTTTCACAACCGGCTGATCCGCAATCTCCTAACGTTAGTGTCCCGGAAAAATTTCCAGTTAAACCGCAAAGTTAGAACATATGTCCAAGCGCACCACCAGAGAGAAACTGCTCTCCTACCTCCATGGAGTCGAAAAAAAGCCAATGCTTCAACCTTTACCATTCCATTCAACCGCCAGCAGCTTGCCGACTATCTCTCTGTCGACCGCTCTGCCATGTCCAATGAATTGTGCAAATTGAGAGATGCCGGCATTTTGGAATTCAACAAAAAATACCTTCACGATTTTTGGAGAAACGATTAAAAGAAACGCTATGATGCTAATTCCTGCACCATAGCGTTTTTTTCAGATTCCATTCTCCTTCAGGTAATCCACCCAGATCCCATATTTTGAACCATACAGATGAATGTCGTCGAACGTCAGACTGCTCTTTAAGTTGCCTTCCTCATCGCATACGACCTCATTCATGTCAAGGTAAAAGATATTTTTTCCGTCTGCGAGTGCAGCGATCCGCTCATTCCGCTGCTCGATCCCCACATTGTTAAAGATCGGATCTTTATCACTTTTTTTCTTTTGCAACCTTCATGATCCCCTGAACGAAGATCACAGCGTCCGGCTGCAGTTCCCGGAATTTTTCCACTGAATCCTCATAGGCTGTCATGAAACCATCCAGCGTTCCCCTTCCCATCTCATTGATCCCGATCTGGAAATAGATTTTCCCGTATTTTTTTGCCTTAAGTGCTTCCTCTAATGTCACTTTTTCCCCGTCCACTTCACAGAACTTTTCTGTCCAGAGGTTGTATACGTTCATGCCGACGGTCGCATAAAAAGTGCTGTCATCGAGTCCGCCGTAATCATGAAGACCCACGGTTCTCGAGTCACCGATAAACACTGCGTCCGAGAAGTATCCGGCATCCACCGCATGAAAGCTTCTTACTTCCTCCTGCTCTGTCTCCGCCACTGTCTCCGTTTCTGCCATACTCTCCGTTCCCTCTGCGGCAGGTTCTGTGCTCTCAGTCGCGGAGATCTGCTCCTCATCTCTTCTCAGTTCTGCCAGATGTTCCCATTTATCCCAGAGTGACTCATGGTCGCTGCTCCATGGGTAAATCCCATCGTGTATGCCCTGCATGACCAGAACAAAGTACGGTGTTTTTACCGGATCGACCGTATAACGGCTGTAAATCGTATCTTTTCCCAGAAATCCTATCGCTGACAGGATTGCCCAGCCAGCTAAAATCAGAATGGTGATTTTGCAATATCTGATTTTTTCATTTCTGCTCCTTCCTGTTATCTAAAAATTAAAGTATAAAAATGGATTGTTTGCAGATACCGCAAGGTAGTACATGCTGAGTGCAAAGATCACCGCAATTGCCAGCGTACCGAGCATCCCCCCGCTTTATTCTTCCATAAATCACCGCCGGAACCGGAGTTGCAAAAAGAACTCCCATCGCCAGCAGGCTGTCATAATCTTTCAGATATTTGATGTAATCCATGGAATTGACCATGCCGGTATGTGCATTCACAAACGGAAACATACGTGTCAGATAAATTCCAAGCTGATGCACATACGTGATCGTAAATGCCATCCAGGTCACAGGCACAAACAGTAACAGATAGACATGTCCGATCACTTTGCTGTTCTGTAAAAATGGAAGCAAAAACAATTTTTCCAGAAATAAAGCCCCGAGCAGCATGCCGCCCCAGATCAGAAAATTATATCCTGCCCCGTGCCACAGTGCGGTCAGTATCCACACAGCAAAAAGGTTGAACATCGTCCGCAGTCTGCCTTTCCGGCTTCCTCCGAGCGGAATGTATACATAATCGCGGAACCACCGTCCCAGTGTAATGTGCCAGCGGCGCCAGAACTCCGTCACCGATTTTGAGATATATGGAAAACGGAAGTTTACCGGAATCTGGAATCCTAACATTTTTCCGAGTCCGATCGCCATCATCGAATATCCTGCGAAATCAAAATACAGCTCCATGGAATATGCGACCGCACCCAGCCATGCCAACGGCGTTGAGATACTGTTAAACCCAATCGTCTGCACGTTGTTCCACAACATTCCCACCCGGTCAGCGATAATGACTTTGGATCCGAGTCCGATCACAAGGATACGGATGCCACTCTCAAAATCCCGTGCTGTCACCGTCCTTCTTTTCAGGCAGCTGCTCACCTCGGTATAGTTTACGATTGGTCCGGCGATCAGCTGTGGAAACATTGTCAGATAGGTTCCAAGGTTGACATAAGATTTTTCTGCCGGGACAATGCCACGGTACACATCGATCACATACGCTGCGATCTGGAAGGTGTAAAAACTGATCCCCAGCGGCAGCTTCGTGGTCAGACCGCTGTATTTAAAGAAAAAGAGCATTCCGAAATCGTAGCAAAGTGCCAGAACAAGCAGTACTGCCTGTCTTCTGCCTCTTCCGTCCTCCGGTGTTTTATACATGCTGCGTGCGATCACATAGTTCACCGTGACCGACGCTAACAGCAACAGGACATACTGCGCCTCACCATAGGTGTAGAAGGCAATGCTCCCCAAAAAGAGTACTGCATTGCGGAACTTCTTCGGTGTGATAAAATATATGATTAAAAAAGCCGGCAGAAACCGGAACAAAAATTCAAAACTGCTAAATACCATACGTAATTCTTTCTCTCATTCTCCTGCTTGTGCTGCACGATCAACGTGCTTTTCTGCAGAAACTCTACCTGTTTTTCACAAAAATAACTGTCTGTTTTCTTTTTTTATTATATGCACAGACTGTTGTTATTATAGATGAAAAAAATAAATATTACCATATGATTAATTTTAAAAATATATTAAATCCATGCTATTTTGTAACTTTTCTGTAATGATTGGGCACGGACGCTGCTTTTCCCAGATTTTCCGGAAACTATGTTACTGTTTTCCCCGCAAAAATGCTTCGATCTCCCCGATAAAAATACAGTGAGCCGAATGCCACTGTCTTTTCTGTGGATGATTTTGAGAAATCCGGCAGCACATCCGCAAGGTTCTGATACGCCTCCGCCGGGATTCCTTTTTCCCGGATGCAGTCTGCGAGCGCCTCTCCCTGCAATGCCCTCTCACTCTCCACAGTCACTGTCTTAAAATCCAGTGCCAGCGGAAGAAGTTCCCGGATCATCTCCCCATAATCTTTATCCGCCATGACACCCATGATAAAATGGAATTTTTCATCCGGATACATTGTCTCCAGACTTTTTTCAGCGCCTCCACACCGTTACTGTTATGCGCACCGTCCATCAAGAAAAACGGATCATTGCTCACAAGTTCCATGCGTCCCATCCACTGCGTCCGGTCGATTCCTTCCCGGATCGCATGCTGCAAAGCTTTCAGTTCCGGCACATTCTTTTTTCCTGCAAAATATTTTTCAAAAAATAATTCTGCTGCAAGCATTGCCGCCACGGCATTTTCATACTGGTGCACACCGAGCATTTTCATTGTGACTGCATCATATCCCGCATAGGAAAAACACTGTTTTCCGTCCTTTTGTGGCAGGATTTTAATTTCGTCCCAGTTTACAACTTTTGTGGTTTTGATGTCTGCCCGCTCCGCCGCCTGTTTTAACACGTCCATCGCTTCTTTTTCTCCTGGCTCTCTAAAACAAGTGCTGTGCCGTGCTTGACGATTCCGGCTTTCTCTGCTGCAATTTGGGCGAGTGTGTCACCGAGGATCGCCATATGGTCAAAACCGATTTTTGCAATGACGGTCACATCCGGCACTCCGCAGGCATTCGTGGAATCATACGTTCCGCCAAGTCCTGTCTCCAAAATCACAACATCACACTTTTGTTCCTTAAAATAAAGCAATGCCATTGCAAGACAGTAATCAAACATTGTCGGACAAACGCCAAAATCCATAGAGAGAAGCCTGTTTCCAAGGCGCGTGGTATCCGCTTTTGAGATCATATCTCCCTGCACCTGGATGCGCTCCCTGAAATCCACCAGATGTGGAGAAGTAAACATCCCGGTTTTCAATCCTGCACATTCAAAAACAGAGCGCAAAAAAGCAGAGACGGAGCCTTTGCCGTTCGTCCCTGCTATGTGTATGATGCGTAAATCTTTCTCCGGGTGTCCTAACTTCTCTAACATTATCTTTGAGATCTCGACACCCTTTAAGTTTCCAAATCTTCTTTTTATTTTCAATCGCTGTTACTGTTTCTTCGTAAGTTAATGTCTGCATCTGACTATACTGCCATGATCACACCGCCGTCGTTGGCATACATGCTGCTGACACCTGCGGTGTTGATGATGATGATCTTTTTTGAACTTCGCAATCTTCTCGATTTTTTCTTTCACTGCTTTTGCACGCTCCGGGCAGTTGCAGTGTGCGATTGCGAGAACACGGTTCTCACAGTCTTTTGTCTTTGAGATCATATCCTTCACCATACGCTCAAGTGCTTTTTGTTCATACCGCGCGCCTGATCTAACTGGCAGATTAAGCCCTCCTTTTGTTGAGCCCATAACAGGCTTGATATTTAATGAATTGGCAATAAATGCTTTCAGATTGGAAAGTCTGCCATTCTTTCTCAATGTCTCTAACGTCTCCAATACAAAATAGGTGTTCATGGACTGGATGTACTCTTCCACCTTCTCCACAACCTCGTCGAAACTGCATCCGGCTTCCTCAAATTCCTGTATCTTCATGCCGATGAGAGTCTCACCGATGGACGCGGATCTCGAATTGAACACATAAATTTTCTTTGTATCTCCGTGCTCTTCCTCATAGAGATTCTTTCCCAGCTCTGCACTGTTGTAAGAGCCGCTTAAGCCGCCGGACAGTGTCACAACATAAACATGGTCTGCCTCGCCCTCATAAGCATCCATATACTGCTCCGGTGACGGGCAGGAGGACTTTGGTCCTTTCAGACTCTCTCTGACTCTTCTCAAAAATCTGACTGATTAAATGTGCTGTCATCTTTGATACGGCATCCGTCTACTTCCAGCTCCAATGAAACGGTCTCATAATGTCCATCCTGTTTTAATTCTTCCGGTAATTCCCCACAACTGTCTATTACAATCTTATACATAGTATCCTCCTTGTTTTGCGTAGGAAAATGCGAACCCTGGTGAGCAGAGGATTTAGCCTTGTTTTGCGAAGCAAAATGCGACTGTCCTTACATGGGAGCAGAGGATTTAGCCTCCTTGTGATATTCATTATTATATCAAAAGTTTCTTTTTTTCTATTACATGTAGTATTGATTACTACGTAACATTAACACAAAAACTTTACTTTGTATAGAGGATATTATGATTTTTATTAAAATTTTATAGTCAGCACGTTCTGGTCGGAATCTTCCAGATAATATAAAGATGTCAGTCTTTTGCAGTAATGCACGATCTTCTGATTCGTGATAAAGTAGGCGAATGCCTGTTCATACAGCTCCCTGTCTGCAAACCTGACGGAGCAGAAACCATCTCCCGCTCATAGGCAGCCCGATATACATTTCCGATACTGTCTGCATCCCATGTGTCAAAATAAAAGATTTTCATGGACATAATAATTGTCTTTTACCGCCTGACACACCGGAACGATAATATCGTCATTCGGCTGGTGCGTTTTCTGTAATTCCCCGGTCGTAACTGCAAAATAATTATAATTGATAAAGGAATCCAGCCCCATTCCGTCACCGCTGTAGGTGGCATTTCCCCAGGTCGTATCAATATAGTAATACTCTCCATCCAGCTTTGCCAGATTCCATGCATGAGACTGTCCGTCTGCCGTTCCGCCACCACTGCACAGGAATGTCCAGTTTTTCCAGAAGATACTGCGTTGCTGCAGCGTATCCCTGACAAACCGTTTCCCCATTGACAAACACACTGATGATGTTCTGATTGTCCGGCGCACCTGTGCTATACGCAACATTCGAAGCCAGATAATCAAACACATATTTTGCCTTTGTCATAATCCGGCGCTTGCGCATCGATCCCCTGCCAAAATCTGACTGACTGTCTCGTCGATCTGTGCCTGCATGTCCATCCGCTCGGCATCCGTCATGGTAAACTTTGGTGTAAAATGGAGATCCACCAGCTTTTCCCCTCTGGTATACTGCGTGTAAGTGTAGCCCGATACCCAGAACAGTCCGCCGTGATCCGCCATCACCGAAACATACGCCTGATGCAGGACTTCGTTGTCTAACGTGCTCAGCGCCACATCTTCTTTTTCATAGAGAATCGCATCATAAACCTCGTCGTACACAGTGCGTACTTCCTCCGGAAGCGTCTGATATACATAACAGTCCACAGACTGCTTTTCAACGGATGGCTCTGCCTGCTTCTCTGTTTCCCCGCAAACTGCTGCCTGCTCAGTGTCCGTTTCCTGTTCTTTACTTTTTACTTCCGTACCTTTTCCTTCTGCAATTTTCTCCTCCACATAGCGGGTAATATCGGATAATTGATTGGTTGTCTGCTGACACCCCGAAAGCAGAATGAGTGCTGCACACGCCGCACTCCCTGCCACATAGGAAAAAAATTTTTTTCTCACCTGATTCTCCTGTCAAATGCATACTTCATGCTGTATGTATCTTTTTTGCCTTTCAGCCAAAATAAGCGCTCACCAGATCCTTCAATGCCTGCTGGTCTGCTGCTGCCATCAGTTCTCTTGCAGAATGCATTGCAAGCAATGGGATTCCGATATCTACTGTTTTTTACCGGAAGTAATGCTGATGCGATCGAGCCTAATGTGCCGCCTCCTGCAAGATCCGAACGGTTCACAAATTTCTGATATGGGATCTGATCCTTCTCACATATCTGCTGGATCACTGCGACCGCACCACAGTCTGTTGCATAGGACTGGGAGCATGCTTCCTTGATGCAGAATCCTTTTCAAGCACCGGCTTGTTGGTCAGATCCATCTTTCCGGCATAGTTTGGATGAAGTCCATGTGCCACATCCACGGATAAAATCATGCTGTTGTACAGTCTGTTCCACACTTCTTTTTCCAGTCCGCACTCAGTCAGAATGCGCACCAGCATATCATGGAGTAGAATGGAACCGGCACCCTGTTTGGAACGGCTTCCGATCTCCTCGTGATCGAACAGTGCAATGAGATTCATGCCGTCCGCCCCTGTCGCTGTCAATGATCGCAGACACCAGTGCAGAACAGAATTTAAGTTATCGAGTCTGGATGCAGAGATAAACTCATCGTTTAATCCCACAAACTCCGGCTTTTCTTTATTGTAAATGGTCAGCTCAAAATCAAGAATATCCTCTTTTTCACAGCAAGCTCTTTTGCAAGAAAATCAAGGAAATAGTCTGCATCATCGGAAAGTCCGCAGATTGGGAGCAGTTCCGTCTGCTTATTTAATTCCACGCCCTTGTTCACCTCACGGTTCATATGGATCGCAAGATTTGGGATGGTCATAAGATTTTTTTCAGACTGGAACGTGACCACTTCGGTGTAAACACATCCCCCACTGCGCACTGCAACTCTTCCGGCTACACCGAGTGGACGGTCGAGCCATGTATTTAAGATTGCGCCGCCGTAAACTTCCACATTCACCTGTGCGTATCCGTTTGTCTGAATATCGCAGGACGGTTTGATCCTTAAGCATGGGAAATCTGTATGTGCTGCTGCAATGCGGATTGCAGGCTCTCTGTCACTCCAATTCTGCGGTAATGTGAATGCAAACAATGTCGTTTCATGATGATTTACCACATATTTTTCCGCCCGCTTTTAGATTCCATGCCGTACCGTAGTGCGCCGGTGAGATTCCTTTTTCCAGTAAATCAAATAAAATTTCTGTCTCTGTCATATCTGTTACCAACCTTTCCATCAAACCCCAGACTTTTTTTATCTGCGGCTGCAAATCTGTATCATTATTCCGTATTTTGCATTCGCAAATCCTCTGTATTCTAGCATATTTTCTCCAATTTGTCATTTCAGTTATTTACAAGAAAACAAACCAATGATAAATTTATGTTGATACCATTTTCTTTTTGGGAGGATTTTATGATTGCTTTAAAATTGCCGAAGTCAAGGACTTTATGAATAAATTACTGTGCCAGGATGTGTTTGACCACTTTCTCATTCAGGAGGCTGTCATCACAACGAATGTATCCTGCCATATCGACGGCACGCTGCAAAAGACTTCTACACCTTAGAAGAACTCGAAGAACAGAATCTCACCGGGCTTTCCTTTGTGTCCGTATGGTCTTTTGCGCAGTTCCTGCTTCAACCTGATCAAAGGAAAGAAAACACCTTCCTATTTCAAGTTTTCCCTCCTGTTATCGCCGGGAAATCTCAAACGCACCCTCTCCCAGACCGGAAGTTCTTTCACGGAAAATGATATTTCCGCCGTGTTCTTAAATATCCGCTTCCAGAATGGAGAACTGACCGTGACCACGGGTATCTCTTACCGGATTTTCTCGACCGACAAAACTCTTGAGCACGAGTGGGACACACTCCTCAAACGCTTTCTGACGAAAAATCAGATTTCATTTGACGAATTGTAGCGTCTGGCTTCCCACTCTCTCCCGGCTTTTACTTGGTTTTCATTATGGAATGGTTAAAAGGGTTTCCTTATAAAACTTTTGCTCGAATTGCGTGCTTTATCAGTGTTCGCATTTTGACTTTTTTGATTGTTTATATTCATTCAGAAATGGACAGTCCGCACAATGTGTCCGTCTGCGGCCACACTTCTTCTTATCTGTATCGTGCGCAAGTTATATGCCGGAAAATCAGCAGATGAGCAGGTCAAAAATCACTCGGGCTTTCTTTGATTTTTGACCTGCAATAAAAGATGCTGATTCCGGCATTTACTTGCGCTAGATACAGATAAGAAGGAAGTGTGTCCCAGACGGACACATTGCGTGGACTGTCCATTGATGAATGTACATAAACTTAAAGTCAAAATGTGAACACTGACAAAGCACTCAATTCTCACAAAAAGTTTTATAAGGAACCCTTTTATCTATTCCATAGTTTACACTTTGGCAAAAGCCGGGAGAGAGTGGGAAGCCAGACGCTACAATACCACGGTAAATAAGATTGATTTTCCGTCCTCGCTTTTGGCTGAGATTTTGCCCTTGTGTGCCTTCACGATCGCATACACGACGGAAAGTCCGATTCCAAAGCCCCCGGTCTTAGAATTGTGGGAAGCGTCCATACGGTAAAAACGCTCGAAAAGCATATCCAGCTTTCCTTTTTCGATCTGGTCTGTGGTATTCCACACGGTGATGATTTTGTTTTTTTCCGGAAGTTTTTTAGTGCGATGCGGATGATGCCCTGCTCTGAGGAATATTTCATTGCATTGTCCAAAAGCAGGGAGATCATCTGCCGGATATTTTTCATCGCCGATATATTCCACATGCTCTGCCACATTGATCTCAAATTGTTTTCCTTTTGTTTTTTGCGACAGAGCGGAATCCCTCTGCGATATCAAGCACGGCATCCGAAAGTGAAAATGACACTTTTTCCAGCTTTGTCCCTTCCTCATCCATGCGGGAGAGAAACACCAGTTTTTCCGTGAGGGAGGTCAGTCTTGCGATCTGTTTTCTCGTACTCTGCGTCCACTCGTTTTCCCCTCCATCATCTCTATGACTTCGGTGTTGGCATCGATAATCGTGAGCGGCGTTTTGATCTCATGGCTTGCGTCCGTGATAAAGCGTTTCTGTTTCTCATAGCTTTCTGACACCGGTTTTAACACTTTTCCGGAGAAAAAGTAGATCATGACAAACACAATGACAAGTCCGAGTGCTCCTGTTCCCACGCTCGCGAGAACATACGTTCTGATGGTAGAGATTTCCCGCTGGCAGTTTAAAAATACATACATCGTCGAGCCGTCACTGTCCGTTGCATGATATTTATAATCAGCGAAAAAGCCTTTTTCTTTCCTTTTTTCTTTCCTTTTTTTCCACAGCTCCGCTGCGTATTCCTCCGCTGTCCCGGCTGAAATGGAAGCAATTTTTCCGGTATCCACAGATTCCACTGTACCGTCCGGTGCGATCGTCACTGTAAAATACCGGGTGTCAAACGGGCTTTCCTGCGAAATTCCGTGCTTTTGAGGTCATTCATTGCCGGTGGCTGATCTGTCTTAGGTTCCAATTTTTTTCCAGAATCTCCGGGTGTCATATCCGGGAAAGTACCTCCGTTGTCAGCGATTAGGGAGAGTCTTGCATCCAGCGCCTGATTGGTAGTGATGTAGTTTGCAATATTGATCGTACCGACAATTGCGATCAGCACGATAGAAACAGACAGCATTGCAATCGCAATAAATTTTCTTCTTAATTTATTAAGCATTGTCTTTCTCCAATGAGTATCCAAGTCCTCTGGCCGCCCTGATCTTCACCTGACTTCCAATGGAGGTTATTTTTTTTCTCAGATAGGAAATATATACCCATACGACATTTTGTTCCGCTTCTGAATCGTAGCCCCAGATTTTATCCATAAAGATCCGGGGAAATGACCTGTCCCTGGATTAGACATGAACATTTCAAGCATCTGGTATTCCTTGCCAGCAAGACGGATACCTTCTGGATTCTCCGGTCCTCGTGAGCTGATAAGTAGAACGGTTCAGTGCAATATCGCCAAATGTCAGCACATTATCAGTCGTGTCCGTCTGTCTCCTTGTCATTGCCCGGATCCTCGCCAGAAGCTCTTTCATGGAAAATGGTTTCGGCAGATAATCGTCTGCGCCACTGTCTAAACCTCCACACGGTCATCAATCTCTGCCCTTTGCTGTGAGCAGCAGAACCGGAACGGAATTTCCATGTCTGCGGATTGTTTTTAATACGGTGATACCATCCATTTTGGGCATCATGATATCTAAGATCACGCCGTCATAATTGTCACCGTTTTCCAGATAGTCCAAGGCTTCTGCACCATCGTACACAGCATCTACCGAGTAATTGTTATGTTTTAACACCGTGACAAGCGCACGGCTCAAATCCTCTTCATCTTCTGCAAGCAATAACCTCATACAAAATCCCATGCCTTTCGTTTATTTCACAGTGATACCGATTCCTGCCCTCAGCTGTTTTTATTCTGCGGTCACTTCTGTCGTCGTTCCCGATGTTGTGAGCGTGTACGTTGCTCCGCTCTCCACCTCTGCGGTGCTGATGATCACACAGTCATAGGATTTTTAATGCCGTGTAGCTTACGATCACATTTCCTCACTGTCTGTCAGCACAACGTTGCCGGCTTCCATTTGTTCTCCTAATTTTACCATAAGAACCTCCTGTTTGGAAGAGTCACTCATCCCCTCTGCCATGCCGCTGCTGCCGATTGCCACAAGCGTTCCGCCGTTCACATACGCAGACGACCGGTCGCCGTAATCGATCGCACTGTTTCCGTTATCAGACGGACCGTCAATGTAGATCTCACCGCCGTTGATCGTCAGATCGCCGTTGGAATCCACGCCGTCGCCGCCTGCCAGAATGTGGATATATCCACCGTTTAATTCCATTTTCTCGCCTGCTGTATTGATACCGTCATCACTTGCAGTGATATCAATCGTTCCATCGTTGATCGTCACCGCCAGGCCTTCCAGACCTTCATAACTCTCTGTCACGGTGATCGTACCACCATTTACTATCAGTGCATCATCTGCATGCACACCATCATCGCCTGTCGCAAGCGTGTATGTTCCATCTGCGATCGTAATATTTGCGTTGCTGTGGATGGAATCATCTGCGGAATCAATCTGGTAAGTTCCTCCATTTAAGTACATGCCGCCACCTGCCTTAATTCCTTTTGTGCTGGTGCCGCTCTCGTCGGTTGTGGTATCCTGTGGCATATTTTCTCCGTCCGGCTTTTCGCCCATCTGTGGCATGCTTTCTCCGTCCGGTTTCTCGCCGTTTTGTGGCATTCCGCCACCCGGTCCACCCGCACATCTGACTCATGCGTTTTCAGACTGTTTGCAGCGCCGCCCCCAGCTGTGATGTCAAGTGTTCCATCCTCGATCTGCACGATATTGGAAGCGTCCATGCCATCGCCATCACTTGATCGTAAAATCACCATCTGCAATATAAATATAGCCCTTTTTCTTCATCATCTGCATTTTCCGCATGAATGCCATCTTTTTTCTGCGGTTAAAATAAAGGTTCCATCTGCGATACGCACACTGTCTTTTCCCGATAATGCGTGCCCTGCTGCTGTGATATCGTATGTACCGCCTATGATTTTCAGATCATCTTTGGATACAATTCCATGTCCTTCTGCTGATATGATCGTCAGACTTCCAGTGCCGTTTAACGTAAGGTCTGATTTTGCAAAAATCACGGCATCAATGTTGTTGTCGTCAATCGCAACATACTCATCCGTATTGCGAAGTGTATTCTGCGATCCTTCTGCAAGCGTTACAAATACTTTCTCTGCGCTTTTTACATACACTGCTGCACTTTTGAAGCACAGGTAATGTCCACATTATCAAATACGATCTGCACTTTCGCATTATCTGCATCCACCACAATCTGTCCTTCCGACAGTGTTCCGGAAAAAAATATAAGTCCCTTCTGCCGTGATCGTCACCATCTGTCCATCGATCACAACGCCATCCGTTTCCCCCGCGATACCATCATCGGAAAGTGTGACATAAACTGCCCCACTCTCCCCTCATAGGTTCCTGCCAGATCCCGCTCAGTAAACATATCTGCACTTGAAAAAGTTCCTGCTTCACTCTGTGCTGATGTTTCTTCTGCATTTGTTTCTGTTTCCGAGGAAACAACATTGCCAGTACTGCTCTTTGCCCCTGTACAGCCTGCCACTGTCGTCATGGATAATGCCATGGCAAAAAACAACGCCAGCAGTTTTTTTCTTCTATAACTCATTGACATTTGCCTCCTGTCTCATCATACTGATTTCCAGATTTCCGTTTCTGCATCTCAGTTCATCGAGAAATGTTTTCTCTTCCGCATTGTCTTTTTAACGTCACATGATAGGTAAGTTTGTAAAGACTTCCCATATTGGAGGTTTTCACAGCGACTACTTCGCAGGATGATAAATATTTTTCAAAAAGATCATCAAATACTGCTCCGTAATTTAAATCCTCCGGGATTGTGATACGAAGTGTTTTCTCTCTTACTTCTGCTTTTTTTACACCGAATCCGGTCACATTTAACACAAACATCACGGCTCCCATAATGAGTGAAAACAGTACTGCAAATCCAAGATAACCCCATCCCTGCGATCAGTCCTGCCGCCATTGCAAGAAAAATGGTTCCGATCTCTTTTGCAGTTCCCGGCACAGAACGGAAACGTACAAGCGAAAATGCTCCTGCCACAGCCACTCCGGCACCTACATTTCCGTTTACCATCATGATAACAATGCAAACGATTGCCGGAAGCATTGCGAGTGTCACTGCAAAGCTTGTCGTATAGCGGTTTTTATAAGTGTAAACCCATGTGATGAATGCCCCGATCAGCAGTGACACCACAATACAGAGCAAAAAATCCGGCACGGAAATCACCGCCGCACCTGCTGTATCAAAAATTCCTGTAAATAAATTGTTTAACATATTAATTTCTCCATTTCTTTTTTTTAACATTTTATTGCCTGCTGCACAACCTCATCTCCGGTAAACACAAAGAAATTTTCCGGTGGACAGCTTCTTCTCTGCTCTCTCTCATAAATCGTGCGGTAGGCGGTCGCATATTTGGAAAATGACGTTTTATAAATCTGGTTTTCTGTCAGAAAATGAACCATCCAGAGCGGTATTGCGCCCGCCGTTTTCACTTCCATAAGCACTTTATTTTTATCTAAAATTGCTTCTCCGTAAATTCCTTTACAAAGAGAAAGGTCGTAATTTCTCCAGAGAATGTTCTGATCAAACGTGATCCGGAACTCGTGATCGTCCTTCGCATAAAAAGCTTCTCTCTCATAGGAAAGCATCACTGCCGGAGACAGCTTTTTATAATTTTTCAGACAGTAATCGATTTCTCTGGTGATCTGTGTGTCTTTTACTTTTTCATGAAAAAGCAGGTAACGTTCTGCCTCGTCCTCCGTCATTGCAATTCTTCTTTTGTATACAACAGACTCATACTTCTTCTTCAGTTCCACAAAAACGGTCGTGTCCTTGTCTGCCGTGCCGTAACTTCTCAATCTCAGTTTTTCTTTATAAACCGGGTGTTCCATTGATCTTTGGATCAGCAGATAATCCGGTGTATCAAAGATAGAGACTGCATATTGTACTCACTCCATGCTCGTCTGCAGTAGAAACGAGGTATTTATGAACAATTCAAAAACTGCTACTCAAAACATATGACCCTGGATGACCGTATTTCCATTGAGAAAGGATTGGATCAACACCTGTCTCTCCGTTCCATTGCCTTACAGTTAGGAAAAGATCCCACCACCATCTCCAAGGAAATCAAAAAGCACAGGTCTTTCCAGGAACACAATCGTTTTAATGAACCTGCTAACAAATGTGCTTTGGCAAAAGATTGCAAAAAGAAAAATATTTGTGGTACCTATGCCCCTGTTTGCAAAAGGATGTGCAGATCCTGCAATCATTGCAACTCTCACTGCGAGGACTTTATTCCTCGATCTTACCATTGCAGTTTGCTGGATAAAGCCCCTTTTGTCTGCAATGGTTGCAGTAAAAAGAATCCCTGCCGCCTCGATAAAGCCTACTACCGCTCATCCACTGCACACAGGCAATATAAAACCATCCTTGTGGAATCAAGAGCAGGTATTAACATTTCGCCTGCTGACCTTGTTGCTTTGGATGAATTGGTAACCCCTCTCATTCTGCAGGGGCAGTCTCCTTACATGATCCTCCGCAATCATCCGGAAATTGCTCTATCTGAAAAAACTCTTTATAACTACATCGAGTCCGGAGCTCTTAGTGTGAAAAATATCGACCTTCCTAAAAAGGTGAAATATAAGGTGCGTTCCTGCAGTTCTTCTGAAGCTGCCGATCTGACCATTTATGAAGGACGTACTTACAAAGACTACCAGGCTTTTTTAAAGGAATTTCCTGACACAAGGGTTACGGAAATGGATACTGTCCTGGGCTGTGAAGGTTCAAAAAAAGTGTTACTTACCCTTCACTTTGATTGTTGTTCCCTTATGATGGCCTACCTTCTCAACAGTAAAGAGGTCTGTCATGTAAAAGCCATTTTTGACTCTATCGAACGCTCCTTAGGAACTTTTTCATTTTCCTCTGTATTCTCTTTAGTCCTGACAGACAGAGGTGGTGAATTCCGGAATCCTGCCGCATTGGAATGCGGACAGGAAAACCTGATTCGTACAAGCATTTATTATTGCGATCCTATGTGTTCCTGGCAAAAACCTCATTGTGAGAAAAACCATGAATATATCCGTAAAATATGCCCGAAAGGCACCTCCTTTGATGACTACTCTCAGGAAGACATCACTCTGATGATGAGCCATATCAACAGTTCTCCCCGGCAGAGCCTGGGTGGAATGTCACCCTTGAAGCTTGCAAAACTCATGCTGCCTTCAGAGGTAATAGATTACTTTGGACTTACTGAGATACCAGATGATGAGATTGTATTGACACCGGCATTATTACAAAAATAGAACCAGACATTACATATGAATCTGCGGATAAGAGTCTTGCATATTTTTTCCTCCAGGCAAGTGGAATTTAGTCTTACAGGGCACGATTCCAGTTGCCTTATCAGTACGCCTTTTTCCAGTAAATGCACAAACAATGTCTGGTTAAATCGGTTACCGGAGTTGTTTCCGGTTCTTCTGTCGCCTCTGTTGTCACGCTCTCGGTATTCTTCTCCGGTTTATCTGCTCCCGGTTTTACAAATTTATGGACTGCAAACACAATTCCTCCGATCAAAACTGCAAGTACTATAAAAAAATACTGCCACAACTATGACCGCACTCTGTGTATCTTTTTTTCGTTTCTCTCGTCTTTCTTCCTGATTCATCTGTGTATTTCCTCTCTGGGGACTTTTGATCTACATACTTCTACCCCGCAGTGCACGCCGTAATAATCAACGGTTTTTTGGTTTATATCGTGGAGGCAATGATCTGCATGCTGCCCTGCAATTCCACGTTTCCGAAGCCATTTAGAAGTATGAAATGATCTCCTTTTTTCACCGGCTGACCGTTGACGATTCCATTGCCATCCGTAACTGTCATATTCATAAAAGGTGCATTCTGCTCAAAAGTCATTTTACCTGAAACATCTATTTTATAGATATGAAAGTATTTGCAGGCATACAGTTCATTTAACGTATTGACCGGAAGATCTGCCACCGATTTCACACTGTCTGCAGCCGATTTTGCAGGCACAGTGATCACGTCAATACTCTTGTCGATATGTAGCTCTCTCGGCTTTCCATTGGAGAGACGGCCATAATCATAAACTCGGTAGGTAATATCACTGTTCTGCTGTGTTTCCAGAATGAGTGTTCCGCCTTTGATCGCATGAACTGTTCCCGGATCGATCTGAAGAAAATCGCCTTTTTTGATCGGGATCTCACGGATAAATTCACTCCACTTTCCCTCATGGATCATCCGGCTTAATTCCTCTTTTGTCCCTGCATTGTGTCCGATTACGATCGTCGCATTTTCCTTGCAGTCGAGAATGTACCAGCACTCTGTTTTTCCAAGTGAACCATTTTCATGGACTTTTGCATAATCGTCGTCCGGATGTACCTGAATGCTCAGGTCATCTTTCGCATCGATAATTTTGATCAGGAGTGGGAAACGGTCACTGTCCACCTTTCCGAAAACTTCCGGATGTTTTTTCCACAATTCGGACAGCTTCATTCCACGGAATCCACAGTCTCTTAAAGTTACGTCTCCATTTGGATGTGCAGAAATTCCCCAGCACTCCCCATAAATCATCACCTTCGACCGGATAATGAAAATCCTCTCTCAATCTCGTACCGCCCCAGATGTTGTGTGTACATACCGGATCTAAAAAATAAAATTTCTTTCGTGGTCTGATTTGTTGATATATTGCCTCCATTTGTCTTAATCACATCCTGATACCAAAACGCAGAATCTTTTACAATTCTCCGCTGTGTCATAAAATCCACATAAATCATGCCAAAACGTTCCTTGTATCCCTCTGACCATTCAAAATTATCCAGAAATGTCCACAGGAAATACCCCCGGATATCGGCTCCCTCATCATATGCCCTCTGCATGGCTCCGATGTAGGAATCCAGAAATGTGATGCGGTCATTGTCATGTACTCTGCCGTCAAAGCTTACATTGTCATGGCAGGACATACCATTTTCTGTAATATATAATGGAAGCTGATACCGCTCTGTCAAAAATTTGATTCCATAATAAAATGCTTTTGGTGTCACCGGCCAGTTGCACGCCGTCTTCGGAAATCCCGGTTCCCGATCCACAAACTCCGGTTCGCCGTCTGCGCCCTGACGCACGTAATAGCCATTATATATGTTCTGTCCCATAAAATCCAGTGGCTGATGGATCAGCTGCATATCTGTCTCTGTGATCTCCGGCAGATACTCTTTGAATTTTTCCAGTCCCTCTTTCGGATAATGACCTAAAAAGACCGGGTCTGAAAACCATGAGATATTCCAGGTCCAGTTATCCATCGGATTGTAAAAACCAAAATAAACTTTTCTGGCAGCCTCGATATCTTCTGCACTGTCCGTGTATGGATAAGCCACTCCCCCGGTCGGTGCAAAGCCGATCCGTATTTTTTGTTTTGCGTATTTTCTTAAATTGACCGGTTGGTGTAACTTCTCCGCCTGTCATATCTGTTCTTGTATCTTTCTTGTAATCACGAAGTGCTAAAACATCCCATGCACCGATCTTCTTCGGCGGGTTGTTGCGCATCTCATTCATCATGCTCTGGATCTTTTCTGCACCATCCATACCCTTTAAGGTCATGGTCTCCAATCCCTCTTTGTAATAACCGTACTTCCCGTACAGGGAAAGCATGTCATCCCAGAGCGTGATTCCATTGGATTTGCACCATGCCGCTACCTCGCAGAGCATCATGACTGCCACACAGGCATCCTTGTCCCTGGCATAAGTTCCTGCCAGACATCCGTAGCTTTCTTCCAGGCCAAAGACATACTCATAACTGTTCTGCTGCTCAAAAAATTTTATCTGCTCACCGATATACTTAAATCCGGTCAGTACCTCGATCAGTTTTACTCCGTAAGCTTTTGCGATTGCCTTTGCCATGTCGGTGGTTACGATAGTCTCAACCAGTGCACCGTTTGCCGGGAGTGTTCCGTTTGCTTTTTTCTCACGCAGAATGTACTCTGCAATCAGCATACCGGACATATTTCCAGTGAAACTTACATACTCTCCTGTCTTGGTATCCTTTGCATAAACACCCAGACGATCGGCATCCGGATCGGTTGCCAGAACGATATCCGCATCTACTTCTTTTGCCAGTTTCAGCGCAAGCTCAAATGCCTTTGGCGACTCTGGATTCGGATAGGAAACGGTCGGGAAATTTCCATCCGGAAGTTCCTGCTCTTTTACTACATAGACATTTTCAAATCCCAGTTCTTTTAATACACGGCGTACCGGGAGATTTCCTGTTCCATGTAACGGAGTGTAAACGATCTTGATATCTTTTGCCATCGCTTTGATGATTTCCGGGTGGATCGACTGTTTTTTGAGTTCTTCCATATAGCGGTCATCCATTTCTTTTCCGATGGTATGATAAAGTCCTGCAGCTTCGGCCTCAGATTTCATCATAGTCTTCACCTGTGAAAAATCAGTGACTTTTGCCACTTCTGCAAGAATATTTTTATCGTGTGGCGGAGTAATCTGTGCGCCATCCTCCCAGTATACTTTGTATCCGTTGTACTCACGCGGATTATGGCTTGCCGTAATTACAATACAGCGACAGAGCAGCATTCCGGTCTGCCTCCTCGAATGTTTCAAACACCACGATATGATTTGCCTCCTGCTCCATCTCCAGAAGTTTTTTCGGGCGAAGCAGCACAATACACGGAATCAGCAAAAGCAGGGAACGGCAATCAAATTAGCGGCAGACATCTGGTTGATCTGTTCCACAGTTGTTCCAGTTCCAAAAATTCCGCTGCCCATCAGACTTGCGAAATCGACCAGTGCATGAAAAGTCATTACAAGCCAGATATTTCCTGACCGGGCATAAACAGCGCCAAAGATCACACCCAAAAGGCAGCGTTGATCGCCTGGATCATCGCACTTGTCACCGTCACTCCTGTGAAATATTTGTCAAATGTACCGCCCCGAACAATACACCACTGAGAATGACCGCCCAGAGAATCCCTCTTTTCGTTTTGGAAAAACGTTCCAGAAACAGATTCAGGATCACACCGCGGAAAATAAGTTCCTCCGTCCATCCGATCAGAAACATGGTTGCAGCAAAAAACGAGTTTCCAATGCAGATACGACTTTTGCATCCGGTGTCATCATCTGTACATAAAGCTGTGCCGCCAGTTCCAGACAACAGTATCCCGTCAGGAATCCGCCAATATAAAGGCCATGGATAAATCCCTTTCCTTTTTTCTCCCAGCACTCCAAAATAGCCAAACAGGCATAAAAGCAGAAATGCAACCACTCCTGCCATAAACTCTGCGATCATACTGCTTCCATAACCCGGAAGCGAAACTGTATCGGCAAGAAAAAACGCTGCCACATCCATACTTCCCAGAAAAATAGCTACGATCAGTACCGCAACGAGTATCGTAACCACCTTCGGCATTCTCATAAGTTTCTTTTTTCATGTTCTTCTCCCCTTTAATTGATTTTTCCATCCGCACCGATCGTAACGCCATCTGAAATCTGTGTCATATACTGATACAGCGCAGATGCACTGTTTGTATCCATCAGTTTTGTTGTGCCCCCGCCGCATAAACCGGAAGTAATCCATAAGATACGGTTCCATCGGACGAAACCTGTACTTTCACTGCAGCCGTCTTATCAATGTTCTGTCCAAACACAAAGTTTCCAAGGCTGTAAAAGACCGGTTTCCCACTGATATAGGAAATTCCCTGTAAACAGTGTGTATGTGCTCCAAGGATCAGATCTGCCCCTGCATTAAAACAATCTGTGGCAATCTTTGTCTGATAGTCCTGCGGATACGCATCGTATTCCACGCCCCAGTGGATATAGACCGACAGAAAATCACATCCGCTCCGGGCTTCTTTGATCAACTGTACCAATTTTGTATCATCATAAGCGGTCAGCATTCCCGGTGTCCGTTCTTCCACTTTCCAGTTTGATTCCGGCACCACGCGGGATGCCGCAAGAAATCCGAATTTTTTTCCATTTTTCTCGATAATCTGCAATTCATATGCGCGTTCTTTAGTCTCTCCGGCTCCTGCATACAAAATACCGGCTCCGTCCAGTGTCGTAAACGTATCAGACAACGCATCTCTTCCATAATCTAAGGTGTGATTGTTGGCGAGTGATACAATATCCACGCCCATCTCATTTAAAGCTTTCACATATTTCGGATCACAGCAAAACGTAAACTGTTTGTCCTCCATCGGCTCTCCACGGTTACTGAATGGGAACTCATTATTCACCATGAAAATATCTGCATCCTGCAGCTCCTGCAGCAGCTGCGGCTCGATCACTTTTTCAATTCCGCCCGCATCATAGTTGCTTTTAAAGGCGTTTGCAAACAGTACATCCCCTGCAAAAATCAGTGTCGTGCCCGTCTCCTTCGGTATTCCCCTTCTGCCTGCTTGTCCGTTTCTCCACCTGCTATGTCCGCTTCTTCCTGTTCTGTATCGTTTTGGATCCTGTTCTGCCCGTCTGCTGCTTCCGTCTCTTCTGGCTCTTCCGCTTCCGGTATCTGAACCGGTTCCTCCGTGCTGCTGATATCCGTCTCGGACAGTACATCTTTCGCCGGCTCACCGCTCTGTCTTCCATGTGAAAAAATGATCAGTGTCACCATCGCAAGCATTGTCACAAGTGACAGTGCATATAAAATAATTCTTGTTCTTTTTTCCCCATTCCCCTGCTCCCTGTTCTTCTTATTAAAATATACGAATTCTTGTATGTTTTTTCTTTCGTGTTCATCATATCATATTGTGATTAAAAAGACAAAGATTAGAATTTTTTACCTGAAATGGAGGGGATACTAATGATAACAACAAGTGAACTTTTGCAGTTAATGAGTTTGTTAATTAGTGTTGCCGGATTATTTTACCTCATCGGGAAAGATAATCACGGCAGAAAAAATAACCGCCCCGGCCAAGGTTGCGGTTATTTTTACATAACACATATAATCTAGGCTAACCATCTATCGGTAGCACCTTTTTATGTTTATATTATATCATAAAGACAAAAAATGTAAACCATCTATTTTTTATCTCTTTTACTGCTGTGTCAAAACAGAAATATCTCCCTCCTGCAGTCAGTTCCACTTCTGCTCCGCCGTTGCTGCCGGTCTCATACTCCGCATCAAAAGCCCCTTTCGATTGCCCGTTCAACCTGATTTCTCCAAGTCCGGCAGACAGATCAAATGCATAGCTTTTTCTCTGTTCCGGTAAGAGAGACATTGACATCGCCGGTTCCTGCCTCCACTTCCAGTTTGTTTGAAACGCTTCCGCTGAACACGGCATCTCCAACTCCTGTTTCGATAGACACTTTCGGGAACTGTCCATTCAGAATCGACACATCTCCTGTGCCAACTTCAAACACGGCTTTCTCGCTGGCTGAGATCTGATTTACAGAGAGTTCTCCCACTCCGACAGACACATTTACTTTTCTTGCCGTAAACGCTTCGCTTTCCATGGAAATATCCCCGGCTCCCACTACAATGTCCAGTGTCAGATTTTCGCACTGTCTTGGCAGAACTACCGTAAAGGTCGGTCCTTTCTCAAAATGGTGGTGTCCGCTGTGATAGGATACCTTCAGAGCGGAATCCTTCTGTTTTTTGTAGAAAGATAATCCTGATACCCATCTTCCATTTTAATACTGATCTCATCCGCAGAATCCGACACTTCAAAAATAAGTTCATTTACCACATCCAGTTCCAGTTTCAGGGAAGCAGCTTCTGATGCCGGATAAGGTATAATGCAGCTTTCCGTTCCTGCCGGTTCACTCTTCAAATCCGTAAGATTCAGGATCCAGGAACCAAAACTCTCCACCGCCCTATTATCATCCATGAGTTCGTCATCCTCATCATCCCAGTCGTCATTATCCCAGTCTTCGTCGTCCCAATCATCATCGTCATCATAATCATCATCCCAAAAATGATCCAAGATGCCATGTCCCTGATCATAAGCATAATAAACTCCATTGCCAATATGCCAGTTACCAAAATCAAGTTCACCGGCAAGTGCTTTCCGGTGGATGGTTGACCATCCGGCTCCCATCACTGCAGCGATACTGCTGAAAACAATTCCGAGTGCGGCTAAGCTTCCTGCAATGATCAATATAATCTTTGTAAATTTTTTTCATTTCATCTCACACTCCTCTCTTCTTTGTCTTACTAAATGCCTTTTTTGCAAAGCCCTGCAATGCCTTTCACTGCCCATGGGACAAACCAGCCAAAGCACCATACCACAAGCCACACTGCAAGTACTCCAAGCGCAAGAACCAAAAGTCCACCGCCTAACAGTCCAAGACCTACTGCCACGCCTTTTGTGAAAAGATATCCGACACCAATGCCTGCCAATACAAATCCAGTGATCACTAACGCCGCCATCACCGCCACAATGCTGACCGCCACTGCAAACACACACGCTAAAACTGCTACAAGAATCGCCGCCAGAACCGCTGCAACCGTGATCCAGACCGGGCTTGTCAAAACTGCGAGGATCACCCATAAAACTGTTTTTTCTGTTTTATTCTTCTGATTTTCCTTTTTCAGATTCTCTATATCGATCTGGCCGTACGTATTCTGACTGCCATAAGTTCCGCCGGTATAAGCAGTATTCTTCTGCTCATAATTACCTGACCCGTAAGTACTGCTTCCATATAAACTGTTCATATATGAATCATCCATTCGTGTTTTTGGCATTTTGACCATCCCCAGATGTTCCTTCTGTATGAGTCTCATTTTTTCGCTGCGCACATCTTCCTCAGGTGTTTCCGCATCAGCCGTTTCACTCACCCCAAGATCTTTCTTGATCACTTCCGCCACCTTCTCCGGCGACTCCAGTTCCTCTAAGATTGATGCCTCATTTCCAATTCCGGCATCCTCAAAATAACTTCTGTAAAAGGCAAGTGCATCCGCTCTCTCTTCCTCTGAAACATCCGAAAGCAGCTGCTCCAGACGTTTTAAAATTCTTCTTTATTCATTCTTCTGACTCCTCTCCTGAAAATAGTTCTGATATTTTCGAAGAATACGATTCCCACTCGCTGCGGTATTCTGCCAGCTTTTTCTTCGCCGGTCTCCGTAATCTGGTAATATCTCCGGTTTCTTCCTCCGCACTCCCTGTCATACACGATCAGGTATCCATCCTTTTGCAATCTTCGCAAAACCGGATACAGTGTGGATTCTGAAACCTCAATCGCTTTCCGCACATCCTGCGTGATCTTATATCCGTAGGTTCCTTCTTCCTCCTTTGACACGACAGCAAGAACAATCGCATCCAAAAGGGCTGCGCCTGTATTAAATACCATGTACTCACTCCTTGTTATTTTATTTGTAATATTATTTCTTATTTAATACTATACATCATATAGTATTGTTTTGTCAATATTATTATATATTTAAAACTGGCATGGTCAATTTGTTTTAAACTGGATTTTTAATTCATGACAGTTTTTGTATATAGTAATCCCAACAACAATCCTGGGAATTGACACAAATACAAACCATAAAAGGAGAATTTTATTTATGAAAACATCAACTACCTCTACAGCACAGACTGCTGATTCAAAATCTTTATCAAATATCCGTTTTATCACGATCACGGCTCTTTTTATTGCCCTGACCTACGTATTCACTGCATTTATTAATATAAGACTTCCAATCACTGCAAACGGCGGATTGATCCATCTCGGAAACGTACCTCTTTTTATCTGCGCCATTATTTTTGGTAAGAAAAGTGGTGCGATCGCCGGCGGAGTCGGCATGGGACTCTTCGATCTGCTCTCCGGCTGGACTGCATGGGCTCCATTCACACTGATCATTGTCGGTCTGATGGGATATGCCGTAGGTGCCATCACAGAAAAACATCACGGTTTTGGCTGGAACACACTTGCGATCGCAGTTGCATGCGTGATCAAAGTCGCTGGTTACTACATTGCAGAGGGTATCATTTACGGAAACTGGATCGCACCGGTTACTTCCATTCCTGGAAACCTTGTCCAGATTGGTGTTGCTGCTGTCATCGTTCTTTTGATCGTCGGACAGCTTCAGAAAATCGTAAATAAAATGTTATAAGCTGTGTAACATCAATCTCATTTACAAAACAATCTATGATAAAGAAGGAAGTAATTATGTATAAAGTCATGACTCCTGGGCCAACCCAGGTAAAAAGAAAATGTGCGTATGGCAAGAAGCCTCGTATGTACCAATCCTGATCTGGATGAAGATTTCGTAGAATTTTATAAAGATACCTGCGAACTGATCAGCTCCCTGCTCGGCACGAAAAACGAAACTCTCATTTTGGATGGAGAGGGAATTTTAGGTCTGGAAGCTGCCTGCGCCTCCCTCACGGAGCCGGGAGATAAGGTGCTCATCATTGAGAACGGCGTGTACGGCGAAGGCTTTGCGGACTTTGTATCCATGTACGGTGGTGTGCCGGAATTTTATCATGCCGACCGCCTGAATGCCATCGACCCGGATGCTCTTTCTTCTTATTTAAAGGAGCATCATGATTATAAATATGCGACCGTTGTTCACTGTGACACCCCAAGCGGCATGCTCAATCCGGTAGAAAAAATCTGTCCGCTTTTAAAAGAATACGGCATTCTGACCGTTGTAGATTCCGTTTCCGGAATGTTTGGAAATCACATGGATGTCGACAAGTTCCAGATCGATCTTCTGTGCGGCGGTTCCCAGAAAGCTGTTTCCGCACCTCCGGGACTTACTTTTGTCACAATAAGCGATGCTGTAAAAATGCCATGCACGTACGCAAGACGCCGATCCGTTCTTTCTATGCAAGCCTTCTGGCTTTTGAGGGATATTATGAGAAAAAAATGGTTTCCTTATACCATGCCGATCAGCGATATTTACGGCTTACGTGCTGCTTTTGACAATATCGCTTCCGATCCAGAGTTAGAAGAACGCACACACCGTATCGCCGAAGCAGCCAGACGCGCTTTGACAGAAGCCGGTTTAAAGCTTCACTTGGAAAGCGGTTTCTCCGATACCGTCACTGTGTTTGACATTCCGGCAGAGACCACCTGCGATGCAATTCTTTCCCGCATGAAAAAAGAGCACAATATCATGCTTGCCGGATCTTTTGATGATCTTTCCGGCAAAGTGATCCGCATTGGACACATGGGAAATAACGCAAACTTTGAAGATATGGCCGCAACCATGTACGCTCTTTCCGAAACGCTTACTTTCCTCGGTGTGAACTTAAAAAGGAGATCTTACGGGATTATTCTTAAAATATTATCATTAGTTCCGGAAACAGGAACTAAAAATCGCCCTGATATGATATGTACCCCTTTCACTGGATGTCCAGTAAAAGGGGTACATATCAGTTACTCTATCAATGCATGCTTTTATAATTCCGATCCCGATCGGATATGGTCCCCGTGTGCACTCCAATGGTTGCACCGATCTGGTAAATACCGATCTCATCAATTCCAAGACGTTCTTTGATCAGATCCTTTAACATCTCTCGAAATTCCAGAGCTTCATTATGATCATATCCATAACCGATGCAGAAACTGTACTCTCCCGGTTTCGCATTGACTTCGTCTAAATATTCCCTTGTCATATCCACGACTTTTTTCATGGATTTGAGACGATTTCTTGTAATGCCGGAATTAAAGATCTCACCTTCTTTTTTAACGTGATCAGAGGTTTGATTTTTAATGCGCTGGCTGCAATCCCGGCTAATCTGCCAATCCTTCCGCCATGTTTTAAATAGTCAATACTTCCGATCGTGAAAAAAATTCTTCCTGTCTCACGGATTGGCAGTAACGCATCTACAATCTGCTGATACTCTAAGCCCATATCGCGCAGTCTGCATGCCTCTAATACATATAACCCCTGCAGCACAGTATTGACCGTAGAGTCAATGACCGTGATCTGTGCATCCGGGTATTCCTCTAATATCATATCTTTTGCAGTTGTCGCAGACTGCAGGGAGCCACTGAATTTTTTTGTGATACAGATACAGATGACCGGCATCTTCTCCTTCGCATGTTTTTTCAAACACCTCATAATAGTCATGCACGGATGGCATGGATGTCTTAGGAAAAACGGTCGGGTGATCCACCATTTCCTGATAAAATTCCCTGACACCGACTTCTACCATTTCCTTTTGATACGTTTCACTGTCAAAGGACACATAAAATGGAACAACCTCAATATCTTTTTTCCTTTGTGAGTTCCTGTGAGAGATCCAGGGACCATCACTGATGATCTGTACTTTTTTCTGCATCATAAATACCTCGTTTATTTACTACTGTCATCTTCAAAATAGCTTTATGACTTCTTATTCTTAAATATACGTTTTCCAACGTAGTTTTTAATACTACATTTCAAAACATTTTTATTATATCACAGGGTATTTAAGTTGTACATTACTTTTGCTATAATTTTCGAAAAATTTTTATTATCTACAGCTTGTACTGATGGATTCAATTGCTACTGCTCCGCCGCGCACTACCTCAATCATCTTAAATTTCGATTTCAACAGTGCGATCAGCTCGTTATTTCTATGGGCAGTCAGTTTGCATTCCAGCAGGACACTGTCATTTCCGATATCTGCCACCTGCACGTTAAACACCTGTGCGATCTGGAATACTTCTTCTTTTTCCGCAGCATTCACACGGAGAACCTTTGCGAACAGAATCTCTTTCATATGGATCGGTACATCTGTCAGATCAATGACTTTGATCACTTCGACCATACGGTTCAGCTGCTTTTTGATCTGTTCAAATGTTATGTCATCACTGGTAACGCAGATGGTCATACGGGAAACCGTCTCGTCCTCTGTCGTGCCAACTGTCAGACTCTGTAAGTTATACGATTTACCGGAAAAAAGACCGGAAACCTTAGCCAGAACACCAACCTGATTTTCTACATATAGTGCAATCCATCTGTCTTTCATGATATTTTCCTCTCTCACCATATCTGTATCCGCCTATTTCAAAATCATCTCGCTCATCGGATTTCCGCCCTTTACCATCGGAAGCACGATTTCATCCGATGAGATCAGAAATTCAATGACTGTCGGTGCATCTTTGTAAGTTCTCGCTTTATCCAAAGCTGCCTGAATGTCTTCTTCCCGCTCTACACGGATGCCATGCGCACCATAGCTTTCTGCAAGTGCAACAAAATCCGGTGTATATGGAGGGCATGCTTCATTTGGTCCCTTGCAGTTTGCCGGACAGCTTCTTCTCTTTCTTAAGCATACTGCGGAATAGCGTTTGCCATAAAAAAGCTGCTGCATCTGGCGGACCATGCCAAGATACTGGTTATTGAGCAGGCAGATGATAACCGGTGTCCCCCTGCACGATCGCTGTTGCCATCTCCTGAATGTTCATTTGAAAACCGCCATCACCGGTGACACAGACTACCTCCGTATCCCCTGTTTCCAATCTTTGCACCGATCGCCGCAGGAAAACCGAATCCCATTGTTCCAAGCCCGCCGGAAGTGATCATCTGGCGTTTTTCGTCAATATCCAGATACTGCGTTGCCCACATCTGGTTCTGTCCTACATCCGTGACAAAAATTGCCTCGTCAAACGTATGGTTGATATGTTCCATGATCATCTGTGGTGTCATGCCGCGGTCTCTGCGCATCTCAAGTGGATTCTTCTCATTCCACGCCTTAATTCTCTCCTGCCATGCAGCCGTATCCTTTGGTTCTGCCCATTCCAGCAATTTTTCCAGGGCAAGTTTTGCATCCGATACGATTGGAACGTCTACCACAACATTTCTGGAAATGGAAGCAGTGTCCACGTCAATATGTACAATTTTTGCTTTTGGTGCAAATTCATTCAGATCTCCGGTAATACGGTCGTTAAATCTTGTTCCGATGGAAAATAAAACATCGCACTCACTGACTGCTTTATTGCTTGCATATTTTCCATGCATCCCCGTATTTCCGATATAAAGCGGATGCGTTGTGGCAATCGCACCCTTTCCCATAATGGTCGTCACAACCGGAACGTTCATTTTCTCTGCAAATTCTTTCAACAGCTCATTTGCTTTTGCAATATTGACACCGCCGCCAGCCAGGATCAATGGTTTCTTTGCTGACTTTAACAGTTTGTATGCTTTTTCAACTGCCCGATATGCACGCTCTCATTCGGTTTGTATCCACGGATCTGCACGCTGTCCGGATATTCTGCCGGTCCGCTCGCCGTCTGGATATCCTTTGGAAGATCAATTAAGACCGGTCCAGGTTTTCCCTGTGCTTGCAATGTGAAAGGCCATCTTAATGATCTTTCCTAAATCCTTGCGGTCTCTGACCGTCACACCATACTTTGTGATACTTCTTGTCATTCCGACAATGTCAACTTCCTGAAAAGCATCGTTTCCGATCAGGCTTAACGGCACCTGTCCGGTAAAACAGACAAGCGGAATATTGTCATAATGTGCATCTGCAAGTCCTGTCATGATGTTCGTTGCACCGGGACCGCTGGTCACCAGGCAGACACCCACTTTTTCCTCGTCGATTTTGCATATCCCTCTGCCTCATGTAAAAGTCCCTGCTCATGTCTTGGTAAGACAATTTCAATCTCATCCTGTTTATATAATTCATCAAAAAGATCCGTCACCGTTCCACCCGGATAACCGAAAATTCGTATCGACACCCTCTTCCTCGTAATGCCTTAACAAATAATTTTCTACCTGTAATATCCATCTTTCTGTCTTACCCTTTCCATTTATACTTCAAAATAATCTGTGCTTTCATAAAATGATACTTTCTGCTGAATATGTATCTTTTTTTCCTCTGACTAACCGATATAACCTAATGTTTTGAGCAAAAAAATCCATCCGGTCAACGTAAACGCCGCCATCAATGTCGTTGTTACAATAACGCTCGCCGTCAGCACTTCATCATTGTTCATGCTCTTTGCCATAATATAACAGCTCGGCGTGGTCGGGGATGCCAGCATGATCAGAATTGCGATCATCTTTTCCCCTGAAAATCCCATCCAGGCAGCAACCGGCAGAAAAACAAGTGGCTGAAGCACCAGTTTGATCATGGACGCCGCCATGGTCGGTGCGATCTTCGCCAGCGCTTTTCTTCCCTCAAATCCTGCTCCGATGGTGATCAGTGCCAAAGGGGTTGCCATCTGCGCCACGTTGCTGACCGTCTTATTTACCAGCGTCGGGAACTGGATCCCAAGCAGTCCCACGATCAGTCCTGCCAGGATACTTAAAATGATCGGATTCTTACATATATTGATTCCCGCCTGTCGGATCTTTGCCTTCTTGTCGATTCCTGTGCTGTCATTTGCCTCAAATGTCAGCACAATCACAGAAAAAATATTGTAGAGCGGCACTGCGCTCACGATCATCAGCGGTCCCATTGCAGAGGAACCGTAGATATTCTGGATAAAAAGCCAGCCCCATAACCGCCGCACTTCCGCGGAAAGATGACTGTACAAATGCCCCGCGGATCGTTTTTGTCCCGCACCAGAAGCTTTGCTGTACCCCATACCACCCAGAAACAGATGGTACTCACGATCGCACAGAAAAGCACATATTTAATATCAAATACTGCTTTAATATCAACGCCTGCAATGTCCTTAAACAGCATAAACGGAAGCGTGACCTTGAAATTGAACTTATTTGCCACTGTGACAAAGTTATCATTTAACATTCCGATCTGTTTTAAAATATAACCAATGACCATCACAAGAAAAAATAGGCATTGTCACGTTGATACTATAGATAAAATTTTCCATTTTTTTCTTTTTCCTATCTGGAAACTCCTCATTCAAGTAAAGGTAAAAACCCAGCAGTCTCTCTGTCTGGGTTTTAGCAATTATAAATCAATTTTCATCTTTTTGGTATGATATATTTTAACAACTTTATTGACATTATTTAATTTTCTCGTATTTGTAAAAATAATATTCCAGATCAAAATACGTCTGTTCCTCACTGTCCTGCGTGATTTTCCACTCCGGCATCTCATCGAGATTCGGGAAATAGGCATCTGCCTCAAACGCATAGTCAATTTTTGTGATATGCGCCACATCACAGTCATCGAGAAGCTGTTTATAAATGGTCTCTCCACCGATCACATAAATATCCTCACTTGGATATTTCTTTAACTCTTCCCCAATTCTTCCATCGAATGAACGATAATGGCATCTCCCGCCTTAAAATTTTTATCATGCGTCAGCACGATGTTCACTCTTTTTTTGAGAGGCTGTCCGTTTGGAAAACTCTCCAACGTTTTTCTTCCCATGACGACCACTTTCCCGGTTGTCGTCTCACGGAAAAACTTCATGTCTGCCGGAATACTCACCAGCAGTTTATTCTTACATCCGATTGCCCAGTTTTTATCTACAGCTGCGATTAAATTCATATTTCCTCCAACTTTTCACTCTGTATCACTTGTGAGTGCTGTGTTATTTTATCCTGTCATTTATCCTCTCTCAAAAATATTCCAGTCAGGCTTATACTGCGATCGGAATATTTTTGATCTGCGGTCCCGTCACATAATCCTCAATGGTAATATCTTTTGTCGTAAACTGATAAAAATCTTTGATTTCCGGGTTTAATGTGAATTTTGGCGCCGGATGCTGCTCTCTCCCGATCAGTTCCTTAATGATCGGGATATGACGGTCATAAATGTGAGCATCCGCAATCACATGTACCAGCTCGCCGACCTGCATATCACACACCCTGCGCAAGCATATGCATTAATACCGCATACTGACACACATTCCAGTTATTTGCCGCTAACACATCCTGGGAACGCTGATTCAGGATAGCATTCAAAGTCAGCTTTTCATCTCCCTCCTTGTGTGTCACGTTAAATGTCATACTGTAGGCACACGGATATAAATTCATTTCATGAAGATCCTGGTGCACATAAATATTCGTCATAATGCGGCGGCTGAACGGATTATGTTTCAGATCATAAATCACGCGGTCAACCTGATCCATCATGCCTTCTTTATACTGATGTTTGACCCCTAACTGATAGCCGTAGGCTTTTCCAATAGACCCATTCTCATCTGCCCATTCATCCCATACGGTACTGTTCAAATCATGGATGTTATTTGATTTTCTCTGCCAGATCCAAAGCATCTCTTCCGTACATGTTTTGATGGCAGTTTTTCTTAATGTAATTGCCGGAAACTCTTTTGAGAGATCATAACGGTTGACCACACCGAATTTTTTTGATCGTGTAGGCACTCGTTCCATCTTCCCAGTGTGGGCGGACTTTCTCGCCCTCCGTGCTTGTCCCGTTCTCTAAAATATCTTTACACATATTTACAAAAAATTTTGTCCGCAAGACTCATCTTTTTCTATCCCCATCTTTCTATCATTTTGCACATTTGAAAATCTCATTCTTTCGTACCTTTGCAGTAAAATGCCCATGTACGATCCGAACAGTACTATTCTATCCAATTTTCGTATAAAGTGCAAGAAATAACATCCCGACTGTTATTCGAATATTTTATGACTGCGATATATTTTTGTCATAAAGTTCATTTCTGTTTCTACCAAATTTCATTGATTTTTCCAGTAAAATGCAGTATAGTGAAGAAAGTTTAAGAAGTTAGGAGATTGATTATGAGTCAGGCAATAAGTGATGAACACTAGGTGTCACCGGTCTTCCACCGTTAAAAGGAAACTTATTTCAAGAGCTGTGTTGGCACAGTTTCAGAGATGAGGCATGAGAGGTCATTTATTTTCAAATGGCAAATAAAGTGGTATCGCGGAAGTTACAGGCTTTCGTCTTTATGTTGAGTAAAGACGAGAGCCTTTTTTAATTTCTTTTTTGTTTACTCTTTGCATATATATATTATTAAGAAAGGAGCCGTCAGTAGACGGAAAAAGAAATGAATGGATTAGTAATAGTATTGATCGGAATCGTAGTTTTAGGTGCCGGCTATCTTTTCTATGGAAGATGGCTTGCAAAGAAATGGGGGCTTGATCCAAAGGCCAAGACTCCTGCTTACACACATGAGGATGGACAGGATTATGTTCCATCGTCCAAATTCACTGTATTTTCACACCAGTTTTCATCCATAGCCGGTGCCGGTCCTGTAACCGGACCAATACTCGCGTCGGTATTCGGATGGGTGCCTGTTCTTCTGTGGTTACTGGTTGGCGGATTGTTCTTCGGTGCCGTACAGGATTTCGGTTCACTGTATGCATCAGTTAAGAACGAAGGAAAGTCAATGGGTATGATCATTGAGAAGTACATAGGAAGGTTCGGCAGGAAGCTGTTCATGTTATTCTGCTGGCTCTTCACATTGCTGGTTATCGCAGCATTCACAGATATGGTTGCCGGAACCTTCATGAGTACCGGTGCCGGAACCGAAGCATTTTCAGCAGCAACCAAAAATGCAAATGCTTCCGCCGCCTCAATATCAATGCTCTTCATAGTAGTAGCGATCGTCTTTGGTATCATACAGAAGCATGTGAAAATGAATGAGGGTGTCCGTGCAGTTGTTGCAATAGCTCTTCTTGTTGGAATGTTTGCCCTTGGTATGGTTCTTCCAATGACTGCTTCAAAGACAGCATGGATCTACATTGTTATGGCTTACCTGTTCCTTGCGTCAGTAATGCCAATGTGGCTTCTTATGCAGCCTAGAGATTACATGACAACCTTCATGCTCCTTGGTATGATAATCGGTGCCGTTGTGGGTGTATTTGTAGCTCATCCTTCAATGGAGCTTAACGCGTTCAATGGCTTCAATGTAAATGGAAGCTACCTCTTCCCTACATTATTTGTAACTATAGCCTGTGGTGCTGTATCAGGTTTCCACAGCCTTGTATCATCAGGTACTTCATCAAAGACCATAAGCAATGAAAAGGATATGCCGATGGTTGGTTATGGTGCCATGGTCGTTGAGTCTCTTCTTGGTATTGTTGCATTAGTTGTTGTTGGTGCTGTTGCTGTAAACGGCACAAAGCCTGACGGAACACCATTTTCAATATTCTCATCAGGTGTGGCAGGATTCCTTGAGAAGCTCGGACTTCCTGTACATGTTGCAACTGTATTCATGACAATGTGTGTATCTGCTCTTGCTCTTACATCCCTTGACTCAGTAGCAAGAATAGGCCGTATGTCATTCCAGGAATTATTCTATGGAGACACAACTGATACTTCAAAAATGCCTGTATGGCAGAAGATCCTTACAAATAAGTATTTCGCAACAGTTATAACATTGTTCTTCGGTTACTTACTTACACTTGGCGGATACAACAACGTATGGCCTTTGTTCGGTTCAGCAAACCAGCTCCTTGCAGCTCTGGTCCTCATTGCTCTTGCTGTATTCCTTAAGACAACAGGAAGAACCGGCTGGACTCTTTACGCACCAATGTTCATCATGTTAGCTGTTACATTCACAGCTCTTATCCAGAAGACTGTTGCTCTTGTAAGAAACATAATTGCAACCCCCTCCAACTATCACAACAAGCCCCCTATTCCTATAAGAAGAACTCTAATCCAGTTCTCCATCTCCAGCATTCCAGACAATATAAATAATGGAACTGCCGCTATAATTGTAAGTCCTGCAATCATTGCTGACAGGGACAATTTTCTTTTTTACTTTCCTGAGTTTCTCTGACTAAATTCACCATATTTTCCTCCGCTTTCTTCAGATACTCTTCTTCAGATACTCTTTCACCAGATAGTAGTTCATTAACTGTTATCTCTAATTCATCACATAACGGCAACAGTAATGAAACTTCCGGAAAACCATTTCCTCGTTCCCATTTTGAAATTGTTTTATCGCTGATTCCAAGTTTTTCAGAAAGCTGTTTTTGCGTATATCCTTTTTCGTTTTCTTTCATCAGCAATAAATTTACCAATCTTGATTTGATCCATCCGTTTTCCTCCTTTCTGGTCTGATTATCCTATGATTTGATCATCAATCACACCCACGCGGCGTAGAATATGGTGAATTTATGCGGTTTCTACGCTCCGTAGAGTGAAATTGGAAAATCAGGGCAAAAAAATCTGATAACACATTATAGCACAAAGTGAATTAGAATGAAGTGGAATTGCAGGTGTGGTTATGGTATTATTTTACTATTGACAAATTAATTTTTAGGGAGGTTTATTATGGACAGACCAATAACAACGTTATTTATGCTTATGTCTTTAGATGGAAAGATAAGTCCCGGTGCATCAGATGCTTTAGATGTAGATAAGGATTTTCCAAAGATAGACGGGTTAAAAGAGGGGCTGCCTCAATATTATGAAATCGAGCAGACAACCGACCTTTGGTCTTTTTTAATACAGGACGCGTGCAGGAAAAGATGGGCGTGAACCAAAAGCCCTATCCCGATAAGACTCCCCGTCTCATTTGTCTTATTGGATAACAACCATTTGACCGAACATGGCGTAACATATTTCTGCAAGAAATCACAAGTGTTTGTGCTGATTACATCCAATAAAGATCATCCTGCTTATAACATTAAGGAAAATAATCTCCATATCATTTTTTCAGGAAAAACTGTCGCTGAAAGATGCTCTTCGTGAATTAAAATCATCGTATGGATGCAACAAATTAACAATCCAAAGCGGTGGAACGGTGAACGGATTATTCCTTCGTGCGAAGTTGTTTGATTATATCGATGTCGTTGTGGCTCCGGTGCTGATCGGCGGTAAAGAAACCGCTTCCTTAATAGATGGCAGTTCCATTCTTTCAGAAAATGAATTATCTGAGCTGGGTGTCCTGAAACTCATTGATTGCACAGTTTTAAATGACTCATATATCAGAGTTCGATATCAAGTAATCAACTGATAATGCCAGTTTACCTGAACACCGGTTACTACGAGTTTCATAACGTAAATTACAGATGTGGTTATGGTAGAATTTTGGTATTAACGAATTTAGCAAAGCGGAGTTGAACAAAGGAGTTGAAATGACATGAAAAAGAAAATGATTATATTACTATCTGCAATGGTAATCTGTTTGATTGGCATTATTGTGTGGTACAATGTTTCTCTTAACTTGACGGATTTAGCTCCTGATGAAGTCATGGAAATTGTTGTTTTTAATGGCAATAGTGGAGAAACAACACATATTACTGATGAACAGCAGATTCAGCATATTATACAAAATTTGAATGATGTCACAGTGAAAAAAGTGGAAACCGTCTGTTGGATATACGGGATATAGTTTCAAAATAACCATTTATTTATCTGACGGAAACGAGGCAGATGGATGGAATAATTTTATTATTAATTCAGAGGATACAATTAGAAAAGATCCGTTTTTTATTCTGTTGTAACAGAAAGATTGATTACAATTATATTAAAAGTATTGTAAAATAATCAACTTCCAGTTTAACTTATGAACTGCCGCTCGTAACAAGGATTGACGGATTACAAGGTATTAAGCACCTTGAATCGCAGATTTTGTGGTGCGATTCACAGCGCTGATTGTTGACAAAGTTCTTATCTCATAGTATTATATCAAATGTGTCTGCTGCACACGGCAGAACACAAAAATTTTCAATATGCGCGAGTGGCTCAGTTGGTGGAGCACGACCTTGCCAAGGTCGGGGTCGCGGGTTCGAGTCCCGTCTCGCGCTCTCATAAAACTTTATATTGATGATGTGTTTCAAATCAGAAGCACAAAAACATGCGCGAGTGGCTCAGTTGGTGGAGCACGACCTTGCCAAGGTCGGGGTCGCGGGTTCGAGTCCCGTCTCGCGCTCTTATAAATAAGAAATATTCAAATGAATATTTCTTATTTTTTTGTCACAATACTCTAATCTGCACAATCTATGCTCCGGCTCTCTTTTTATTATCTCTTTCTTCATAACCTCCTCTCCCACCACATAAAATGAAGTAATACCCTCTTTGGAGTTTTCGCCAATGAAACACCATTCCACCAATAAAAGTATTTTTATTATTTTTCTTCTGATTCCCCTCGCGGCAGGTGCTCTTTTTCTGCACTGTTTACTGGAAACATGTCCGGCTCCTACGCCTCATTTACAA
>VOFC01006172.1_pt1 | contig 36720 bp, 64 predicted proteins | sample 5384161 | NCBI WGS metagenome assembly VOFC01 (sample SAMN12384722, study PRJNA508395) | human gut metagenome | isolation source: healthy gut B | host: Homo sapiens | reverse complement strand
TGATGATGGATTCCGGCCGCATCGTCTTTGATGTGAAGGGCGAGGAACGCAACCGGATGACCGTGGACGGCCTGCTTGAAAAAAGTTCCGCGAGAATACCGGCAGAATCTGGATAATGACCGCATCCTGCTGAGTAAAGTGGAAAAGTGACGGACAGGAAAGCACAGCCCCGACAGACCATGCAGTCTGCCGGGGGCTGTATTTTGCAGGCACCGCAGGGAAAAAGCGGTTCCCCCTGAAACAGCAAAATCCCCTGCGCAGATGCACAGGGGGATTTTAAATATCAGAAATTACTGAACGTATTCGACCGTATACTCGAAGCCGTACTCTTCCTGCAGCTTCTTCACCTCATTTCGCGATCCCTCGATGAAGGTGGGGGCGTAGACAGAAGCGCCATTGGTAATGCTTCGCGCGGTCCTCAACGATCTGCTGCCGTGCCCAGCCCTCATTGGCCTTGTTCTGGTCGATGCTGTCAGGGAAGTGATGATGAACTCGCGGTGCTTAGGAATACGTGCTTTCATGGTAAGTTCTCCTTATAACAGTTTGGATTTTGATTGTTGATTTATACAGAAGCCTGAAGAGAAAAACCTGTGCAACTTGCGAAAAAACGGATCACAGCCCGTATACCCGGCGGGCATTTTCCTTTGTGGCGCTCTCAGTGGGCTATTGCCTCGCGATAAACTCGCCGTAGGCTTTTGAGTGAAGTTCAAGCCGCGACATGTGCCGGCGCAAGCAGTGACAGCAGGGCTGCAGAGCTCGCGATGTTGTCGTCCTCAATGATATATGCGCTCGCAGAGCTGCCTTACCGTATCAGTGAAGAAAAAGTTATCCCGTCCGGAGTGACGGCGGATATCATTCTGTGACTCTCTTCGCCGATGCGCCCGGTCGGCCTGCCGAACTCGCGCGACGCGATGCGCGGAAGCCGCGCGTTTGATTTTGCCGTGTCCGTGCAGCCGAGCGTCAGGCGCAGTATATCCTCGCGCAGCAGGGCGCTCGCTTCGAGAAAGCGCCTGCATCTGCGGTGGCACGCGGTGTTTTCATCGGCCAGTGCGATAACCTCATCCGCGCGCGAACGCAGAATATCTTTATCCCAGAACCTGCCTAAATCAACTATCTCCTGCGCGGCGCCCGGATATTTCGGCTCGAGCGTGTGCGGGAAGTGCCGTCCGCTATCCAGCAGTTGAGCGCGGGCGCATATACGCCGTCGAGCGAAGCTGGGTCGGATGAGCAATATATCAGCTCCGTCTCTATCCCCGCGTCTGTCAGGGCGGAGTTTATCCGTTTCATCAGGCTTGATTTGCCCGTGCCCGGACCGCCCTTTATTATATATGTATACCCGCCCGAATGAGTCGGACAAAAGCTCGTCGAAAAAATGAGTGAAACCCCTCGGGCGAGCTGCACCGAGAAAATAGCTGATGTTACCCATAATACGCCTCCCGAAAAGTCATATTACAGAGTATTCACCGCCCGCTTGTCAGGTTACGGAAAAATATCAGCCTGCCGTTCACCGTGTGAAACGGCTTGCCGAGGTTGACAAACAAGCTAAAAAAGGTAAAAATATCACTAGTGATTCAGGCGCAGTTGGGCGAGGAGGAATGCCGCCGCCTGGGCGGATAGAGCATTGCTTCGAGGTGAAGAAACAAGGAGCGGAGCGAGCGCACCATCGTCCTCGACAGCTCCATATCATTCGTTTCCCCGCCTTTGGCGAAAAACTCATTCATTGCGCGCTCGTCCTCTCCAAAAAGCAAAGCCTTTTTGGACCCCTGTATTATGCGACTATGTTTCTGAAGGAAGCGCCGCGGACGGACAGCGGAAAGCTAATAAGCAGGAAGCAAACTAAAAAATAAATATAACCGGGATGTGGCGCAGTTGGTAGCGCGGGTGGTTTGGGACCATCAGGCCGCAGGTTCGAACCCTGTCACTCGGACCATATCGAGTGTTCATAACAGATTTGAGTTATGGACACTCGCTTTTTTGTTTTCCGCACAACCGAATATTGCTGTGGGTTATATGCGGTACATGGCCTGCTATTATTTATTATATCGCTAAGTGGCTTTTGCCGGCCGGATATTTTGGGGATGAGAGTATGCTTACACTGAGAGAAGAAATTTTAAATCTTCTGGAATCACCGGAGCTTTTGGAGTATCTGCTGTCAAATCCGGAAAGGCTTTGTGAATTTGACTATGCGAATATTGCCGGCGCGCCTATAGGGACTTGCTGAGAAGCGGGCGCTGCTTGAAAAGCTGAAAAACAGTGCGGAGTTGCGCAGAGAGCCGGATAAAGTTGCCGATTATATTGCCGCTCTGAATTCCGCAACGGCGGCTCTTGAGAACAGCGGCAACGAAGCCGTGCTGTCCGTTGTGCTGCGCAGATGCGGCGTTGACAGCTTTGTTGACGGCGCTTATTATGCGGCATCTGCGGAGTCTGCGCGAAGGGCAATCCGCGAATATGTTTCGGAGTGCAGTGACTGCGATTGGGGTCATATGTACTGGGAGATGAAGCTGTATCGGCGGTCGGATGCATCGGAGAGCGGCGGATTTATGCGGACGGAGTATATTTATATCGCCGAGCCGAATGGGGAGATTCAGTATTTTCTGCACAATTACGGCCGTCGCGGAAAAACTAAATATTATACTCGGGCGGAGGAGACGTTCGGGAGAGATCGGCGGATCTGAATCTGCCGGTGCCGTATCGCCCGGGAGATATTTTGAAAATCGACTGTTCGCCGTATACGGACGGCGTGCATTATTGCATATTGACCGAGGTTGGCGACGACTGCTGCGGCGTTCGGTGCATGTATCCGGTTTTTGACGGGCGCATCGGTCATGGTGCGTTGAAGCACGGCAATTATATTTCCGAGAGTGCCTGTGGCATAAAGCAGTATCTCTCGCCGCTGTATCGGGCAAGGATATGCGTCGAAGAGCTACCCGAAAGCTGCCGCTTTATGAAATCTCTTCGCGTGAAGCTCCGCAGCGATCCCGACTTCGGAAAAGCTATATCTCAGGTCGGTTCATATCTGAAGTTCCGGCAGTCGTGAAAATTTAATGCGGTTTCGCGCTTGCGTTATTTCTTCGTGACATCTTATATCCGATGTGACAAAAATGGGACATTCCCCGTGCTATGATGAGCCTCGGGAGGCGACAAAAAATGGACGATAAAGCAATCCGCGGCATTTTGATAGAGTGGCTGCAGGCGAACTATCCGGAAGGGCGTATTTATCAGGAGAAAAGCATCGGCGAATCGGTCTGTGATGTGATGCTGGTCAGCGATTACTTGACCGGATTTGAAATCAAGAGCGACCGCGACAGCTATCGCAGGCTGCCGCGTCAGGTGGAGTATTATCAGCAGTATTTCGACTATAACTATCTCGTAGTGGGCGAGAGGCACGGCGCTTCTGCGGGCGCGAAGATTCCCGATAACTGGGGGATTATTGTTATCTGCGAGGATGGGATAAATCTCAAACGCAAGCCGAAATACGGTTCGCCCAAGCTTGAAAAACAGCTTCGCATACTGTGGAAGGCAGAGCTTTAACAACATACTCAGCAGATTGAATGTGCCCTGATGACTTACAAGAGCAAGGACTATATAGTGCGCTACCTTGCCGAAACGCAGGAGAACAAAGGGCTGCAGGAAAAAAATCCATGAGGGCGTGGTGTATGAGCTGCTCCACAGAGATTATGACACTTTGGGTATAGGCGACCCTACGGTAAGCGGCGAAGCAAAAGATAGCAGCATCTACTGCGAAATGCCGATGTCGGAGATGATAGACACTCTCTCGGGCAGGATCTGCAGCAGTTCACCCCTCGACCATTGGATTGAGCTCTATGCAAAGGCGAGAAAGCTGAAAAGAGGCAAAGGTCTACAAATACAAAAAGCCGGGGAGAGAAAGAGTAAGCTCGGTTGAACATACTATTAAATATAAAGATATAGAAGCGACCCCCGGAGTCCCGTGGATGGACAGGAGAATAATCAACGAGTTTATTTTTTATCTGATAAACGGGTATGAAATCTGGGAGTCCAAAAGGAAGGCAGAATTACAATCTTGTCAACTATGAACCGAATACGGGCTATTGGTTCATCCCGGATAAGGGGTATTACAGCGGCCTCTCGAGGATTGATTTTGAATACGGGATACCGCAGTACAATGCGCTGTATATCTTTGAGTCGATGCTCAACATGCGCGAGATTCGTCGCGATACAAAGAAAGAGACGGTTCTGATTCTCGAAAAGCGGGACAAGATTCTCGAATTGTTCAGAAAATGGCTTTGGGAAAGACGAGGACAGGCGCTGGGATGTTGAGGAGAGCTACAACAAAATATTCGGCGGACTCTGCGTAAAGCACTATGACGGCGCCAATCTGTCGTTCCCGCAGATGAGCGAAGAAATCAAACTCTATCCGTATCAAAAGGACGCCGTTCAGAGAATAATCAACGAGAAAACACGCTGCTCGCATTCGATGTCGGCGCGGGAAAGACATATATCATGATTGCCGCGGCGATGAAGATGCGGCAGATGGGGCTGTCCAGAAAGAATATGTTCGTCGTGCCGAACAACATTGTCGGACAGTGGGAGCTGATTTTTTCGAACAATGTATCCCAAGGCGAAGCTGCTGTCCGTGAATCCCGGCACATTTCAGCCGGACGTGCGCCAAAAAGGTCTTAAATCAAATTGTAAGCAGGGGACTATGACGGAATCATCATAGCGTACAGCTGCTTTGAAATGATACCGCTTTCGTCCGAATGCGTCCTGACTCAGATGGAGGATGATCTGTCAAAGCTCGAGGATATGATGGCGCTCCTGCGCCGAGGCCGTTGGGTTGGGAAAGGGCTGAACAGGGTTGAGGAGGGAATACGCAAAAACCGCATCAGCTTATCATGTCGATGCAGAGTACAAGAACCGAGGTCACATTCGACAAATTGGCGATAAACACCCTCTTTGTCGATGAGGCTCATAATTTCAAGAACATTCCGATCGACTCGAGGCAAAGAAAAATATAGCGGGAATAAATCTCAGGGGCTCGCAGAAGTGCCTGCATATGCAGCGAAAAAAAGTGCGCTGCGTTCAGGGAGCAGAACAACGGGGGCGGCGTAGTTTTTGCAACCGGCACGCCGCTGTGCAACTCCATCTCCGACGCCTATGCCATGCAGATGTATCTTCAGCCGGATGTTATGAGAAGAGCCCATCTGGATGTGTTCGACAATTGGGTCAAGTCATTCGCCCAGCCTGAATATGTGTGCGAAATCGATGTGGATACTTCGAATTTCAGGATAGTCAAGCGATTTGCGCGCTTTTTCAATCTCCGGAGCTTTCCAGGCTGTTTGCAAATATCGCGTGCTTTTTATGCCGTGAACGGCAGCGGAGATCTGCCGGAATTCAACGGCTATGACGATATTTTACTTGAGAAAAGCCCGCAGCTTCAAGGAATATATGAATAAGCTCTGTGAGCGCACGGAAGAAATACGCAAGAAGAAGATAGACAAGGGCTATGACAACATGCTGAAGGTCAGCACGGACGGGAGAAAGGCGGCGCTTGATCTGCGTCTGGTCGGCTGCGACGAACTGCCGGAGAGCCGCTATAGAAAGACGGATGTATGTGCCGAGCAGGTGATGAAAATATATGAGGAATATCCCGGCTGCGCACAGATAATTTTCTGTGATTACTCCACGCCGAAAACCGGACAGTTCAATGTCTACGCCGAAATGAAGAGCCTTCTTGTGGAAAGAGGCATGCCGCAGGAGGAGATAGCTTTCGTCCACAGCTACATCGGGAGGCGACGAGAGTCGCGCCTCTATGAAAAGGTCAACAGAGGAATCGTCCGCGTGCTTATTGGCTCGACATTCAAGCTTGAGCATAGGCGCAAATGTGCAGACAAAATTGAAGGCGGTGCATCATCTGGATGCCCCCGTGGCGTCCTGCGGATATGGTTCAGCGCGAGGGCAGAATCATGCGCAAAGGAAACCTGAACGAAGAGATACGGATTTTTTCGCTATATCACAAAGGGCAGCTTCGATTCATATTCGTGGCAGATTCTGGAGACGAAGCAGAGATTTATCTCACAGTTCCTGAGCGGGTCAACTTATCAGCGCTCGGCGTCCGATCTCGAAGAAAATGTGCTGACATATGCTCAGGTAAAAGCTCTGTCCATTTCCGAGCCCCTTATGAAGACGCTCGCCGAGAAGCAGAACGAGCTGCGGCACACGGAGATTCTGTCCTCCGCTTTTGAAAAAAGCATTAACGATGCGAACAGGTCGGTTGAAGAGAAGAAGAAAATGCTTGCCGATTTTGATGTCCGTCTGCGCAATACGGTTAAAAAACGAGGAATATCTGCTTGGGTTTTCCCGCCGAGCAATATAAGCAGGAGGTCGGTAAGATAAAAGATTTCTCTCCGAGAGCGTGATTCGCAAAAGAAGAGCCGATGCCCGACGATCTATTTGTAATGGATTTTGCAATATCCGTGCCGGAAAATCAGGATGAAAAGAAGCCGTATCTTTCGCTCAAACGCCTTGATACTGTATACCGCTTGGAGGTCGGTCAATCCGTCTCGGGAAATGCGCGGCGTCTGTATAATTTCTTTGATTCGTTCTCAAAGCAAAAAGAGCAAATTGAAGACAGCCGGAAAAAGCTGAGAGCTTCAATCAAAGAACTGGAGGCAATCGCGGCTCAGAAAAATCCGTACCCGGAGCAGATTGCCGCGCTGAGAGACGAAGTCAGCGACTTGGAGCAGGGAATAGCAAAAGGCATCGGATTAATTATTCCGCCGACAACATCCTGCGCTTTATTGCCAAAATCTAATCTCTGTTGTATAATTACTGTATTTCCCGGGCGGAGGTGAAATATATGTCAAAGCATTTAAAAAATATGCGGCTACACGAGCGGCGACAAGACTTGTTATGGATGCGGCGCAAAGCGAAAAAAGCCAAGGCCGGGCGTGTGACGATGCCGAAAGTCTTTTTGTTATCGGGATTATCGGTTTTGTTCTTTTGGCGACGGCTACATTCCTTTGCGGCAGGATTCCCCATATGATTGGCATTGCTGCCGGCTTTGCTATACTCGCATTGCCTGATTTGGCACTTATTATTGCATATTTCAATCAGCGCATATATTATACAGACGAAATGTTTGTCCATAAAAACTTCTGGGGCATCAAGCGACTGTACAGATATGAGGATATCACCGGTATACGCATAGACGGAGATGTCAACTTGTTTTTGGGAAAGCGGAAAGTCCGCATTTATGACAGGGCAGTCGGAAAGAAAGAATTTGTTCGCTGTGCGGGAGAGGGATACCATCGTGTATATGATAAAGGTATTCCACTGGTGCCGAGAAAAAAGAACGATATATTCAACGGAAACATAAAAAACCGGTGAAGCCATAGCCGTCGGCATCATACTCATTGGCGGTATGGCACTGATCTACTGGATTATGTTGTATGGCATGTGGGCATTGACTGCAAAAAACGCAAGATGAACTTACAGTCTCTACGGTCGCTTTTAATCACTGCGAAATACAGGACGACGCAATTCGGCTGTATGGCGACGGTGAGAAGTGCTATATAATACCGAAATACAAAAAGGATAATGCCGGATGCCGACGAGGTTCCTTGATGAATATCAAAACGGAGGCACGCTGATACTCGGATATGCCAAAGTCTATGCTAATGAAGACGTATATGTATATACTGCCGCCGAGCAATGACGGCAGAATGTTTGTTACATTCGAGAAATCAGACGCGCTGCAGAAGGAAAGGTTCATACAACGGTGGAAAAGTAATGCCTAAGCCGATTACGGCTTTAATGATTTTCTTTCCTACAGTAATGCTCCTGTTTGTGGCGGCAGGATTCTATGTCGGTCGGCATGTTGAAAAGTTCAGCCCAAAGACGGTGCATATCTTTTACCAAAACAGCAATATTAATTGGCCAAATTCAAAGAAAAAGCCAAGCGCGAAAAAGAGGAAAAACGAAAAAATAACTTCATAGGTTTTTCCATATATCACGAACAAAACTCCAATAACAAACCCCGCTGTGCCGAAAAATGCATAGCGGGGTATATATTTTTATATCGTGGATTTATCTGAACGGACACGCTGTGAGCTTCACCCAACCCATTTCTCAACCGCATCCGCCGTCAGATTTATCTGTCGGGCGTTGTCTATCGTTGGGGTGCCGTCGCCGTCCTGATTGCCGTAAACGCCGAAATACGCGTGGCATCCGCCGTCGATTATATATTCGGTAAGCTCGGGGAGGTTGCTGCGGTACTGCTCATATTTTTCGCGGTTGAGCACTCCGTCATTGCTGCCGTAAATTGACAGCGTCCTTATATTTTCGTTTGAGAGGTCGGCGGTCGAATATGCGGCGAGGAGCAGCAGACCTTTGAAATCGTTCGGGTGTTTTCGAGATACGCCGCCGCCATCGAGCCACCGAGGGAGTGACCTCCTATGTACCAGTCGGTAATTTCCGGGAACATCTCCCGTATGCCGTCTGCGGCGTTGACATCTAATACCGCGAGATTAAACGGCATCCTGACGAGCACGCAAAGTATGCCCTTTTTGGGCGAGCGACTCCATGAGCGGCAGATATGCAGTGTATTCGACCTTGCCGCCGGGATAGAATATCAGTCCCTTTGTTGCGTTTTTGCTCTTGCAGACTATATTGCCGTTGTCGAGTTTTGATTGTCTCGGTCAGGGAACTGCCGTCCTGAAGCCCGAATGATTCGCTCGTGGGCGTTATCGCGTGATAGTAGTCGCCGAGATAGACGGCGCACGCTCCGAAAAGCAGCGCAATGACCGCGACTATCGAAACGATGCATATTATTATCTTCCGCTTTTGCTGCCTGCCTTTGCCATGATAATACCTCCGTCGGTTTCTGAGTCGATTATATCATACCGAACCCTTTAAAGCCAAGAAAAAACCTGTTGCAGTTTTTTTCCGTCCTCGGTTATGATATTAGCGTAAAGGAGTGCTGTTATGTTTTCGGAAAAATTTATCTGTGCGGGCTATGATTATACAACCTATACATTTCATGTCCCCGCGCCATATTTCAGAAAGGCTTTTGAGATAGACGGCGAAGTCAAAAAGAGTGTTATTACGCTGACGGGACTCGGATTTTATGAGCTCTATGCCAACGGGCAGAGGCTGACAAAAGGCATTTTGGCTCCGTATATCTCGAACCCCGACGATCTTGTCTATTACGACGAATATGACATAACCGAGTGCCTCATGCCGGGGAAGAATGTTCTCGGCATAATGCTCGGCAACGGAATGCAGAACGCGCCGGGCGGTCAGATCTGGGACTTTGATATCGCCGCATTCAGGGGCGCGCCGCGCACGGCTTTCTGCGTCTCGACGGAATATATTGACGGCGGAATTGATATTTTCGAGGCTGACGGCTCGGTCAAAACTGCTCCGTCACCGGTCATTTTCGATGACCTGCGCTGCGGCTGCTACTACGACGCGCGCCTTGAAATTCCCGGCTGGTCAGAGCCGGACTTTGACGACAGCGCGTGGAAAAATGCCCTGCCTGCGGAGCCCCGCGCGGCGAAAGCGCCTGTGCGAGGCGGAGCCGATAGCGCCCGTGCGCGAGATAAAGCCGGTTCTGATAAGAAAATGCAGGCTCAAGGAATACATAACTCGCGGCGACGTTGTCAAAGAGGCGAAAAAAAATAGCGAGCGACGAGCGCGACGGATTTTATATGATTTCGGCGTGAACTCGGCGGGCACCGTAAAGACTCAGAATAAGCGGCGAGCGCGGGCGGCAAATCGATCTGCAGTTCGGCGAATATTTTGCGCCCGACGGCGAGCCGGACACGAGCAACATCTGCTTCTATCCCGCCGGATATTCCCAGCGCGATATGTACATACTTAAAGGCGAGGGCGAAGAGACTTTTGAGCCTGTGTTCACCTATCACGGCTTCAGATACTGCGTGGTGCTCGGCATAACCGAGCAGGAGGCGACTGCCGATCTTCTGACTTTTGTCGTGCAGAACTCGGCTCTGCGCGAGATCGGCTCGTTCGGCTGCTCCGACGGGATGACGAACAAATTGCAGGCGATGACAAGAAACTCCGATCTCTCAATTTCTATTATTTCCCGACAGACTGCCCGCACCGCGAAAAACGGCTGGACGGGCGACGCCGCTCTCTCCGCCGAGCATATACTGATGAATCTCGATGCAGTCAACAGCTACCGCGAGTGGCTTCGCAATATCCGCGCCGCTCAGCGTGCGGACGGTGCGCTGCCCGGCATTGTGCCGACGGGCGGCTGGGGATTTGAGTGGGGCAACGGCACGCGTGGGACGCTGCGCTGACGTATATTCCGTATTTCTGCTACGTCCTGCGCGGAGACAGAAAGATAATCGAAGAGAACGCGACGGCGATATTCCGCTATTGCGAGTATATCTCGCGCCGCCGCGACGAGCGCGGGCTTGTAGCGATTGGGCTCGGGAGACTGGTGCCCGGTGACGAGGTCAAATCGCCGCTCGAATTTACGGACAGCGTGACATGCATGAGTATTCTCAAAGAAAGCCGCCTATATTTTCTCGCAGCTCGGACTCTCGCTCGAACGCGAGTTCTGCGAAAAAATCTATATAATGAGATAAGAGACGCGGTCAGACGGCATCTGATAGACTTCGGCACTATGACTGCGATAGGCTCCTGCCAGACCTCGCAGGCGATGGCGATATATTACGATGTGTTCAATCCCGGCGAAAAGCCCGAGGCGTTCAAACGCCTTCTTGAGATAATCAAACGGCGCGATGACCATGTCGACGCGGGCATACTCGGTATGCGCGTGCTGTTTAGGGTGCTCTCAGATTTCGGCGAAGCCGACCTGGCTTTTAAAATGATAACCCGCCCGGACTATCCGTCCTACGGAAACTTTGTCGAGCGCGGACTTACTGCATTGCCGGAGGATTTCCTGCGCGAGGAGGACAGACCCAATTCGCTCAATCATCATATGTTCGGCGATATTTCCGCGTGGTTCATTGAATATATCGGCGGCATCCGCGTCAATCCTTTCCTTGCTGATCCGTCGGAGGTTGAGATATCGCCCGTATTTATTGAAAAGCTCGACAGCGCCGAGGCATCGTATGAGACGGTCGGCGGCAAAGTGAGCGTCAAGTGGCACAGAACATCTTTGGGCATAAATCTTGATATATCCGCAGACAGCGGGTTCACGGCCGCATAAGACTGCCCGACGGCTACTCGTTCGCAGACGAGCGCGGCAGCATCGAAGAGCTTCACAGCGGGAATTTTGAAATAATCAGAGAGTGAAAACAGGAGGAAAAATGAAAGAGAAAATACTTTTCGTCAATTCGTGCGTGCGCGGTGAGAACGAATCGCGTACTTTGGCGCTCGTCAAAACCGCACTCAACCGCCTTGACGGCGATATTGAAGAGATACGCCTTGCCGACGCGAATTTGAAGCCGCTCGACGCGGCGGGACTCGCGAAGCGCGCCGAAAGCGCGGAAAAGAACGACTTTTTCCGACCCGGCCTATGACTGCGCGAAGCAGTTCGCCGCCTGTGATACTGTCGTTATCGCCGCGCCGTTCTGGGACTACAGTTTCCCGGCGTTTTTAAAAATCTATATCGAATCCCTGTGTGTCGGCGGGCTGACTTTTCTCTACGGCAGCGACGGCGTCCCGATAAGCTATTGCAGGGCGAAGAGGCTGATTTATATCACCACTTCGGGCGGATATATCGACGGCACGGACTTCGGCTTTGAATATATCAAGACGGTCACGAAGTCGTTCTTCGGTATTGAGAACTTCAGCTTTTTTTCAGTGCCGAGGGGCTCGATATCCTCGGCAATGATCCGGCTGCGATACTGAAAGCGGCGCAGGAGAAGATAGAGCGCGAGCTCTGATACAACTCAAAATTCCAAGCCCCGGTGTTTTTCTTCGCCGGGGGTTGCTCTTTATGAATAGCTGTTTTATTTTTTGAACAAAATCAATATATGAAAAATATTTTTCATAGAGACTGCATAATTCTCAAAAGCGATTAAAAATAATTTATTTTGCAGTAGAATTATTTTGAAATACCTTTGGCATATATTTATGTCAGACCGATACTTATAACGAAGCGAAAAGGGGATCGCAATGAAGAGGGTAACGGCAGTTTTATTGGTCCTGTTGACGGCGCTCGCGGTTTTTGCCGCCTGCTCCAAAAACTCAGTCCACACGGTGACATTCGACAGCTCGGGCGGAACGCAGATAAAGACCCAGCATATCCGCGACGGCGAGAGCGCCAAAAAGCCGTGGGATCCGCACAAAGAGGGCTTCACCTTCATCGAGTGGCAGTATAACGGCGCGGCGTTTGATTTCAACACCGCGATAACTGGGGACATTACCCTTTGTCGCGTCCTACAGCATCGACGAGGGTACGGATATAGTCCTGCTCGTACTCTGCTACGGCGACGGCAGGGAGAACAGAAACAATCGAGATAAAGCGCGGCGAAGCGGCGTTTGCGCCGCCGACTCCCGAGCGCGAGGGATATAAATTCGAGGGCTGGTTCAACGGCGACACCGAGTTCGATTTTTCAACGCCCATAAACGACGATTTGAACCTTACTGCGAAATGGAAAGCGACGGGAAAAAAACCGAGAGCGGGTCCGAAAATCAGCCTGCGGCGGCGGGAGGAATCCGCGCAAAAATATTCCAATACCGCGGCGAAATATTCCGGCAGATGGTATCTCGACGGATATTCCGATATATTTGTCGATGTGTCGAACTCCGCGAGCGGAATGAATCTGCGCTCGTATAATTTCTCGCTGCCCTCGTCTTCGGGGAGCGTCGCGGCGTATACTCTTTATCCCTCAAAGTCGCTTTCGTCCTCGGGCGGCAGCTGGGGCAACTCAATTTCCGTGCCGTTCGCCTCATGGGAAAGCTCGCTGAGCGCAAATAAAATAATTCTCGGCAGCAGCTGCTTCTATATCAATAATAAGAAATTCGTAAAAGCTCCCGGTACTAAGGACAGATACACCGGCACCTGCTACAGAGAGGCGCGCGGAGTGTGGTATCTGTTCAACAATCCCGACTCTACAATTGAAATATACACCGCGCAGAAGGGCGGCGACGAGACGGGCGATCGCTTCGGCATAAAGGCGACGAATTTCGACATCGCAACTCTCAGCACCTATACGAAGTCATCGACCGGCGGCGGATATGCGGACAGAAAGAGCGACTGGGACAGCTACGGAATATCCGTCAGTAACGGCGTTCTGACGATAAAGAACAAGAACGGCACAAGGACATTTTACAGCAAGAAAAATACCAGAGCGTGACGGGCGTCAGGCTCAGCGCAACGGAAGCCAAACTCAGAGTCGGTCAGACTAAAGTGCTCACCGCTACTGTTATCCCCCGCCGACGCATATGACAAGGACTACACCTGGTCGAGCGACGATCCGTCGATAGCGGAGGTCGCGGGCGGCATAGTAGTGGCGAAAAAAGAGGGCACGACAAATATCAGAGTTACCACAAAGGACGGCAACCGCGTGGCGGTCTGCAAGGTGACGGTATATATCGACCATGTCACGGGCGTTACCCTGAACTCGTCCTCGCTCAGCCTGACGGTCGGCGATTCGAGGCAGCTCCGGGCGACAGTCGCTCCGCGCAATGCGGCGAATCAGAAGGTCACATGGTCGAGCAGCAATGCTAATGTAGCATCTGTCTCGAGCTCAGGGCGCGTCACGGCAAAGGCGAAGGGCACCGCCGTGATAACCGTAAAGACCGAGGACGGAAACAAGACCGCTTCATGCACCGTGACCGTCAAAACCCGACCCTCGCGGCCGTTGCGGCGGCGCAGGTGTCGAACAACGGCACCGCAGCGCCGCAGATACACGTCGGGCGCTCGTCTCCGGAGGAACCGGAAAATATACTTCTTATAAAATAAAGATATTTTTGAACGGCGCACTCGTGGCGGAAAAAATCGGAAAAGAGTATGTCATATACCCCGAAGGTCAGCGGAATGTACACCGTGGAAGTCACTGTTACAGACTCCGACGGGGGAAACGGCGAGCGGAAAGATGCTCATAAATGTATCTGTAGTCGAACCGACAGAGAAGCTCCACCGAAAAAGCCTACCGAGGCAGACGGAAAAGTCTACGGAGAAACCGACAGAAAAGCCAACGGAAAAACCGACGGAAAAATCGTCCGACGAGCCGATAAATCCGATCCCGGCGGATCCGGCAGTCCCCGTGACCGAGCCGGCGACGGAAGCACCGGTTACCCCCGAGCCCGCACTGGACTGAATATAAAGCACAAATAAAAAAGACTGTCGCAGATATTATTCTGCGGCAGTCTTTTTGCTGTTTAAAGTTGCTGTAATAAGGTGAATTTAAAGATAAATGGTTGTTGATTTATGCTGGTACTGCCGCCGTTTTATGCCTGGTAAGTCTCCATGAAGCTGTTGACATCGCTCTCGCATGAGCGCATGGCGAGTATCGTCTGTCCGAAGAGCTTTTCAAGCTCCCAGCCGAGTCTCTCCGCGCCCGTGCGGATAACATCGCGCGAGCAGCCCGCGGCGAATTTTTTGTCTTTGAACTTCTTTTGAGGCTCGAAACCTCCATGTCCATCACGCTCTTGGACGGGCGCATCAGCGCCGCCGACCAGATAAGCCCTGTCAGCTCGTCCGCCGCGAAGAGCACCTTTTCCATCTCGTGAACAGGCTCGACATCGACGCAGATGCCGTAGCCGTGGGAGCAAATTGAATATATCATGTCGTCGCCGACTCCGCCCGAATTGAGCAGCTCTGGAGCTTTCTTGCAGTGCTCCTCCGGATAGAGCTCGAAGTCGATGTCGTGCAGCAGACCGACGATGCCCCAATATTCCTCCTCGTCCGCATAGCCGAGCTCCTTCGCGTACCAGCGCATAACGCCCTCGACAGTCAGCGCGTGGCGGATATGAAACGGATCTTTGTTGTATTTTTTCAGAAGCTCGAACGCTTCGTCCCTCGTGATTTTGCTCTCTCATTTTTTTGTCGTCTCCTTGCATTTTGCGCATTATTGCGCGAGTTTTCACAATTATACCACTTGCTTGGTAGGCTTTCAACTATATGCGCGGCTTTATGTCGAGATTGACAAGCGCGCTCTGATTTATCGAAAACAGCAGATCAACAAGCTCATTTTCGTCAATGCAGTAGTCCGAGCGTATCCATTGGATAATAACGCCCGTGCTGCCGTTGAGAATATATGAGTAGATATATTGCTCCTGCTCCTTCGGAAAAACGATGTTCAGGTTCTCAATAAACTGAATTATCGACTGCTGCATGAATTTTGAACGGAACGCGGGGTCAACCGAGTCGACAAGCAGCGTGCGGAACGGCTTGTCATTTTCTTTTGATATATATTAGAAATGAAAGCAGATATCTGTGCGCGCCGAGGTCGTTTTCCGCGCCTATTTTCTTTAAAGTGATCCTGAGTCGCGTCGAGCAGCTCGTTTTCGACCTCTTCGAGCAGCTCTTTCGGCTCGGAGTAGTGCGCATAAAGGTCGAGCGGTTGAGGTCGGCGCGCTCGCACAGCTCTCTTACTGATATTTTTGTTACTGAGCCTTTCGCCCAGAAGATCCATCAGCGCGTTTTTGAGCAATATTTTTGAAAGTCTCGTGCGCTGGTTATTTTTGTGTTCATATTATCCCGCCACTTTCAGATGATTTTGTCGGTTTCATAACAGCGATTAACAAAACTGATGATTGTTAATCCGACACGGTGTAGATATAATAAGAGTGTAAACAGTCCGATCTGTCAAGCGGGTCGGAAAGCTAAGGAGAGACAAAATGAAGAACAGACTGCTTCGAAAAGCGGGCGCTTGATTCGCGCCTGACCTCGCCCGATGTTACGGCGAAGGAGAAGTGGCTGGCCATTGTTTCACTTTCGTCCGGCGCGCTGCTTTTAAACGCCGTGCTCGCGACCTACCTCAATGTCTATTATACCGATGTCCTAAACCTCACCACCGTGTGGGGCGGCGCGTTCCTAGCGGTGTTCCCGATAGTGTCGAAGATAATCGACGCCATAACGAATATAGTCATGGGCTATATCATCGATCGCACGCGCACAAAGCAGGGCAAGGCGCGCCCTTGGCTGCTGATCTCCGCGCCGCTCGTCGCCGTGACGGGCATATTGCTCTTCACCGTGCCCACGGGCAATCAGACGGTGCAGGTGATATGGGTCATGCTCTCATATAACCTCTTCTATTCGTTCGCCTATACGATATATAACGCCATGAGCCACAACCTCATGGTTCCGCTCTCGACGAGAAACACGGAACAGCGCGGTTCGCTCTCGGTTTTCAATCAGATATCGACCATCATGATGAGCGGCATAATCGTCGCGCTCATCTTCCCCATGCTCATCATGCCGCAGCTCGGCGTTGACAAATCAAAGTGGATAGTTACGATGAGTATTCTCTCGTGCATCGCGCTGCCGCTGACGCTTATGGAGTATTATTTCACCAAGGAGCGCATAACCCTCGAGGGCGGCGAGCAGAAGAAAGATAGCGTCGCAATGGTAACTCAGCTCAAGGCGATTTTCAGCGATAAATATATGATAATAATTTTCATATATTTTCTTATTTTCACCGTCGGCTCGACTATCAAAAACATCTCGCTCGTTTATTTCTCGAACTATGTCCTCGGTACATATAACGACGGCAAGACCCAGACCATGCTCTCCGTCATCGGCGGCATTCCCATGGGAATCGGCGTTTTTGCCGTCTGGCCGCTCGCGAAGAAGTTTGGTAAACGCAATTTAACGGCAATCGGCTTTATCTTCTATGCTGTCGGCTCGGCTATATGCTGGCTCGCGCCGGCGAATATGGTAATAGTGCTTATCGGCCAGTTTATAAAGAATATCGGCGGTCTGCCGTGCTCATATGTGTTCATGGCTCTGTTCGCGGACGTGCTCGACCATGTCGAGTGGAAAAACGGCTTCAGGTGCGACGGCATCGCGATGTCGATATATAACACGATCGCTGTCGCGAGCGTCGGAATCTGCACGGGTATATTCAATCTCATTCTCTCCCTCGAAGTCCGGCTATGCCGCGCCCTATACAAATGCGGCGGGTCAGCTCATCGCCGTGCAGTCGGAGAGCGTCAAGAGCGCGATAACATTTACTTTCGTAGGGCTTGAGACGATAACCGGCATAGTCCTTGCGATACTTCTGCTGTTTTTGAATGTCGAAAAGAATATCGCCAAGGAGCAGGAGGAGATAAAGCAGAGAAACGGGGAGACAACAGAATGAAAGCCGTAAAGCTTAAAACAGAGTATCTCAAAAATCCGCTGGGGATAGATATTAAAATCCGCGCTTCATGTGGAACTGCGAGGGCGGAAAGGCGCAGACGCGTATAGACTAATCGCTTCCGACACGCGCGGCAATATTCTATGGGACAGCGGCAAGGTCGAATCTTCACAGATGAGTTTTATTCCGTATCCGCTTGACACTCCGTCGCGCCTGAGAGTGAACTGGAAAGTGAAGCTCTGGGACGAAAACGGGCTTGAGGGCGAGTGGAGCGAGCCGGCATTCTTCGAGATCGGGGCTCAGAAACGCCTCAGATTGGAGCGCGAAGTGGATAACAGGAAACTATAATGTAAACAGAAAACAGCGTTATCCGGTCGACTGCTTCAAAAAAAAAAAAGAGTTCGAGTGCAAAAAGCCGATTCTCTCGGCGCGGCTCTATATGACCGCCTGCGGACTTTATTCAGCCGGAATTAACGGCGTTGATTTTCAATGCCGCCGCGCCCGGCATCACGGAATACAGAAAGCGCATACAGTATCAGACATATGACGTGACTTCTCTCCTGCACGAGGGCGAAAATACAATCTGCGCCGAGCTTGCCGACGGCTGGTACAGGGGCAGCGTAGGCGCATGGGGACTCAAAAATCAGTACGGTACCGAGACAAAACTGCTCGCTCAGCTTGAGATAAAATATACCGACGGCACGGTGCAGACCGTCACCTCCGACGGCTCGTGGCTCTGGAGCAACGACGGCGCGATACGCTTCGCCGACAACAAGGACGGCGAGCGGGTCAACGCAAATATGACGCCGTCATACAGCGGTCACGCGAAAGAGACGAAGTTCAAAGTTGTGCCGAGCGCGTCGAATAATTTCCCGATAGCCGAAAAAGAGCGCTTCAAGCCCAAATTATCCGTCACCCGAGCGAGAAAAAACTGCTCGACTTCGGGCAGAATATAGCGGCTATGCCGAGTTTGAGGTAACCGCCCGCAAGGGACAGAAAAATTATTCTCGAGTTCGGCGAGCTGCTGCGTGACGGCGAACTGACGCTCGAAAACATACAGTGCAAGAACAAGCATAAGACAACGCCTCTGCAGAGAGTTGAGTATATCTGCAAAGAGGGCAAAAATCATTACAAGACGAAGTTCGCGATATTCGGTTTTCAGTATGTCAGCGTCGACACGGATATAGATATCGCTCCGGAGAACTTTACCGCCATAGCCGTCTATTCGGACATGGAAGAGACGGGATTCTTCAACAGCTCAAACGAGCTGCTGAACAAATTCGTCGAGGTGACAAAGTGGTCGGCAAAGGGCGACTCGACCGACTTGCCCACAGACTGCCCGACCCGCGAACGCCACGGCTGGACGGGCGACGCGCAGATATTCTGCAAAACCGCGAGCTATCTTTTTGACTATGCGCCATTTGCCGAAAAATTCGTGCGCGATATGTGCGACGAACAGCTCAAAAACGGCGATTTCCGCCAGATAGCCCCACGCGGCGGTGTGGATTTCTATATGACTTTTATGGACGGCTCGGCGGGCTGGTCCACGCAGGCGTGTTTATCCCGTACAGGCTCTATAAGCAGTACGGCGACAGAAAAAAGATTCTCGAACGCTTCTCTCCCAACATGCGCGCCTTCGCGGAATATAAAAATAAAGACCCTCGGAAAGTGGTATCCGACCGCCCCTGCCGACGGGAGTGGGGCTCAAAAATTTCCGCAATATTTCAAACTACCGTCAGTCCTACGGCGAATGGGCGGAGCCCGCGGATGTCAAGACTCTTGAATTTAAAGATTTTGTCAATCCTAACCCGGAGGAGACGACTGCGTACATAGTGTTCATGCTCGAAGCGATGGCGGATATCGCCCGCATTTTGGGCAAAGACGACGACAGAAGGCTCTACGAAAAGAATGCGGCGAGGGCGAGAAGGGCTACAGCGCGCTCGTCTCCACGAAAAAATTCTCGCTCGATACCGATCGCCAGGCGAAGCTTGTGCGCCCGCTTTATATCGGTCTGCTGAACGAAAAGCAGTCGGAATACGCGAAAAAGCGGCTCATAAAAGCCCTCGACAACTACTCGTGGAGGCTCGGCACGGGATTCCTCTCGACTCCGCTGATACTGAGCGTTCTGGCGGATATAGATATTGAATACGCCTACCGCCTGCTTGAAAACGAGCAGATGCCCGGCTGGCTGTTCATGCCCAAAAACGGCGCGAACACCGTCTGGGAGTCGTGGGGAGGGCACCGCCGCGCAGGGCGGCATTGCCTCGCTCAATCACTATTCCAAGGGCGCCGTGTGCGAGTGGCTGTTTGGCACGATGTGCGGAATAAATGTTGCCGGAGAAAACCGATTCACTATAGCCCCGCGCCCGGGCGGGCATTTCGAGTTCGCCGAAGCGAGCTACGACAGCGTATACGGAAAAATCTCCGTGCGCTGGGATAAGACGGACGGGGGATACAAATATAAAATATCCGTCCCGTCGAACTGCCAAGCGGATATAATTCTGCCCGACGGAAGAAAACAGACCGTCGGAGCGGGTGAATATGAATTCTGAGAAGGAAAATCCATGAAAAAAGATCGATAGCCGCCGTTATGGCGATTCTTGTTCTGCTTGTGTCGCTGCTGTGCGCGTGCAAAAAAGGACGACACAAAAACAAATGCAGACACCACCGGCGAAGCGCAGACGAGCGCGGACGGACAGATTATTGAAGACACAACAGCCCTGCCCGAGGACAGCACCGCTCAGGGGACGAGACGGACGAGACTCAGTCAGCCGACCCCGCAAAGCCCGGCGAGACAAGCGCACAGGTAACCGCCGCGCCCTCGAAGAATGCAAAAGACTGGACTAAGGCCGAGATAATCGCCTATTTCAACGCCGGCGCGAATAGGGTAAAATATCAGGCAAAGTCCGTCACCCGCAACTACACCGAGACGAAGAACAACGCCGACAAGACCGAGGTGCCCAAGGCGATAGACGCAATAGGGCAAGAGCGCGATGAAAACTTTCATGAAGCGCGACGACAAGGCGATAGTCCTGACCTCAAAAAAGAGGATATCAGAAACGTATTCCCCGTCGGCGGCAAGGACTGGGTCAGCAAGCTTACAGTATCAGATGTCAAGAGCGCAAAGATAGAGGACAAAGGGCGGCGAATATCAGATAACCCCTGACCTTCGGCACCGAGGTCAATCCCTCCGGCGAAAAAAGGCTATGCCGCAGCGTTCGGCGTGCTCACCGCCGACGTGGTAAACTTCGACTATCCCGGCCTCTCGCTCACCGACCAGAAATTCACCTATTACAACGGCACTATCTCAGCTCGGTTCGACAAGTCCACCGGCAACATGGTCTATGCCCACTATGACTATCCCGTTATTATTGAACTGACGGCGCATCTGCTCGGCTCGAACACGAGGGTGAAAGTCGGCATGACAACAATAAACGATTTCACGATAAAATATTAAAAGTTACATCCGAAAAACAAAATGTCCCGCACGGAAACGTGCGGGGCGTTTTGCGTATATTTATTTGAGCGAGTTGCCGGCGCTGAACGCCTTTGCGACTGCCTCGCCGAGGACAACATAGGTGTTGTTGAACGGGTCGAAGGTTATCGGTTGCGCCTTTGAAATATCGACGTTTCCGTTCTCGTCGAGCACGCGCTCGTCAACGCAGACGTTGACTATTTCGCCGACCATGCGCCCGGTGTTTGCATCATAGCTCTTGAGCCTGCACTCTGCGGCGATGGGCAGCTCTTCAATCAGCGGCGCGTCAACAAATTTTTTTGACGGCGTGGAAACCCGCCTTTTTAAATTTATCGGGCGTATTACCTGCGGAGACAAGACCGACATAGTCGCATCGCCGCCGTGTGTTCGAGGTCAGCCATGCTCACGGTGAATGCCTTTCTCTCGAGGATATTCTTCGTGGACTTGTGACCCGCGCTTATACACATGGATATTTCATTGCCGCCGCTGATGCCGCCCCATGCGGCGTTCATATAGCGTCGGGGTTGCCGTCCTTGTCGTAGGAACCGAGGATAAGCACCGGCTGCGGATAGGTGAATGGCTTTGCGCCGAAATCTTTTCTCATGATAATTCCTCCTTCGATTTGACTTTATTATAGAACCTGAAGTCGGCTTTAAGTCAAGGAAAAACGAAAAAAGTTTACAAATAAAAACAGCCCCGGACTCAACATCCGGGACTGAATAAAAATCTGTTAGTCTCTCTCTTTTTCGAACGAGATAACTTTTCCGCTCTTTGCGTTTATCTTGTACTCATACTCGAATCCGCCGCATTTGAATTCAACATCGTAGTGCGCGGTGAGCGAGTCGGTGTCAAACTCGGTTTTGAGCTCCGTGACCTGAGACTCGGTGAGACCCGCATGGTCGAGTGCGGCTTTCTTCGCGGCGTCCGCGGAGACATACTTCGAGGGGTCGGCGGGCTTTGAATCGTCAAGCTCGCGGTCGAAGTCGATTATTCTGCCGTTCTTCGCGTTGACCTCGACTTCGTACTCATATCCGCCGGAAACGAACTCGATATCATAGTGCGGGGGTGCGGTCGTCAATATCAAGCTCAGCTTTGGTGAATGTGACCTTTGAAGCGTCGAGAGAAGCTCTCTTGAGCGCGGCGGCCTTTGCCTCCTCAACGGAGATGAACTTTGATGTGTCAACTGAGGGCTTCTTATCCACGCGCTCGCGGTCGAACTCGAGAATCTTTCCGCTCTTTGCGTCTATCTCGAACTCATATTCATATCCGCCCGAGACAAATTCTATATCATAGTGCGGGTGCGGTCGTCCGCGTCAAGCTCAGCTTTCTTGAAAGTGACCTTTGATGCGTCAAGAGAAACTTTCTTGAGGGCTATTGCCTTCGCCTCGTCGATGCTGATATAGCCTGAGACATCGGGCTGGGGCTTTGAGGGCTTCGAGGGGTCGGCGGGCTCGACTTCTTTTTTAAGAATGCTGCCGTCCGTTACCGCTATCTCGTAGTCGTATTCGTTCGCCCCGGCGATGAACTCGATATCGTAGTGGGCGACAAGATCGTCGCTGTCGAGCTTCGCTTCGGTGAACTTCGCGTCGGCTCTTGCAACGCCCGCATCGGCGACTGCAATGTCTATCGCGGCGTCAAGGCTTATCTTCACTTCCTGCTGGATCTGTCCGGAGTTGCCCGAGCCCGTGTCGGGCTTATCCTGCGGCGGCGCGAACGCAGAGAAGATAGCCATAATGACTGACATGAGCGCGACTCCGATGGATTTGAAAATACTTGCAAACATAGTATCTGTCCTTTTCTTATCGGGATCGTGTCCCTTAGTACACCCATATAATAACCCGCGAAAAATTAAAGAAAGATTAGAGCGCAAAAATTTTTTCGGAAAGTTTTAAGTCTGTGAAACAATGGACTGTGATGTTGATAAATTGGGATTTGTCCATCCCCGATGTCAAACAATATAAAACAACAAACCGGCCGCAGCAAATCTACTGCAACCGGTTCATTTATTTATGCTGTTATACCGCCGTCAAAAGGTCACGGTGAACTCGCTTCCCTCGCCGTAAACGGAGAATGCGGAGACTTTTTCCGCCGTGGAGTGCCGCTATCTGGCTGACGAGCGAGAGCCCCAAGCCGAATCCGCTTTCGCGGCTGCGGGATTCGTCCGCGCGGTAAAATCTGCCCCATATCTTCGGCAGATCCTCTTCTTTATCCCGATTCCGTCATCCTTCACCGAGAGCACGATGCCGTTGTCTTTCTTGAGCCTGACTTCGATGTGCCCGCCGTCTCTGCCGTATTTGACGGCGTTCGAGAGCAGATTTTCGAGCATCAGCGATATCAGCTGCGCCTGCGCGGGGATTATAATATTGTCTTCGATGTCCGCAGTGAGCGTGATGTTCTTCGCGGGGACAAAATCGGCGCATGTTTTTTTGACGAGTTCGCTTAAGCCGGTGTCCTCGAGCTTGTAGCGCTTGTCGCCCTGCTCGGTGCGCGAGAGCGTCAGCAGAGCCGTGACGAGCTTCGTCATCTTGTCCGTCTGCTCGTCTATCGACGAGAGCGCTTCGAGCATATCTTCTTCGCTCGCGTTGTCGGACAGCGCGTATTCGCATTCCGCCTTTATCACGGCGAGCGGTGTGCGCAGCTCGTGCGAGGCGTCGGAGGTGAACTGCTTTTCATTTTCGAACGAGGTTTGGAGCCTTGCGAGCATGTCGTTGAAAGTCTCTGCGAGCGTGTATATTTCGCCCGCGCTTTTCTCCATTTCTATGCGCTTCGAGAGGTCGGTCCCGTCGGTTATCTCGTGCGCCGAGTGGCAGATATTCTCAACCGGCTTCATCGTTTTGCGCGATATTAAATACGCCCCCGACGGCGGCGATAATAATAAACGCCGGGAGAATGTATATGACCGTCATGGTTATTGCGTCGAACGCGCTCTTGGCGGCGTCGGCGTTGATGAATCCGCGTACCCAGACCGGGGGATAGGTCGAGTTACTGCATATGAATTCAACTTTGAAAACCGTCCTGTCCGCGTTTGCTGGCAGTTCAACGCTCAGCGAGCTGACTTCGTCGCGGGTCAGACCCGCGTGCTCGAGCGCGATATCAATCGCCTTTTCGCTGTTTATTCCGTCCTTGAACTTGGTGCTTTTGTAGACGGGGTCGCTGAGCCCGGACATCGCGGTGTCCGCCTCGTATTTGATTATCTTCCCAGAAAAGGCGTCGATTTCGTATTCGTATTTGTTGAAATCGAGACGGGTGTCGTAATAATAATATTTGTTTCCGTCTGTCTCGAATGTTCCGACCTCGCCGTTTTTGAGATTTTTGCTGTTTATCAGCGCGGCAGGGGACTCGCCGTCGATATATCTGCCGCTTGAGTCAAAGATATTGCAGTAGACCTCGTCGACGAAGAAGGCAAAAATCGTTCTCGATTTCGAGAATGCCGTTCTTGTATTCTATCTCGTCAACATTGCGCTCAACCGTGCTTATCAGCTCATTCTGCAGGCGCGAATCGGCAATCTGCGAGCCTGTTATCAGTATTCCTCCGATGCCGAGGGAGCTGACAACGGCGATGAGCAGCGTTATCCACACCGTTATCCGCAGCTTGAACGAAGAGCGGCGGCGCGCGGGTCTTGTTTTTTATTTGATGACATAGCCTGCACCCCTCACGGTGTGAATGAGTTTGATATCCTCGCCCTCGTCTATCTTCTTGCGGAGATATCGGATATATACGTCGACAACATTCGTGCCACCCTCGTAGTCGTAGTTCCAAATGTGATCCTCAATTTTCTCGCGGCTGAGTACAACGCCCTTGTTCATCACAAGATATTGCAGCAGCTCATATTCCTTTGCCGAGAACGATATCTCCCTGCCCGCGCGTTCAACGCGCCTCGCTGCCGTGTCGACTGTCAGGTCGCCGACGGAAATTATACCCGTCTTTTCTCCGTATTTTTTTGCGCGTCATGACGCGCAGTCTCGCCGAGAGCTCGTCGAACGAAAACGGCTTTATCAGATAGTCGTCGGCACCGATGTCGAGCCCCGTGACCCTGTCTTCGATGCTGTCGCGCGCCGTTAGGAACAGCACCGGCGTGTCGATGCCGTGCGCCCTTATCTTTTGACAAGCTCGAACCCGTTCATTATTGGCATCATGACATCGAACACCGCCGCGTCATAGTCGGTCGATGTTATCAGATCATATGCCTCGCCGCCGTCAAAACAGCTGTCCACGCTGTAGCCGGCAGCCTTGAGCTGCTTTGTGATTATCCTGTTGAGACTCTTCTCGTCCTCGGCAAGCAGAATACGCATTGGATCACCCTCCGGTATAATTATACAAATTTTATCATAGCGTGTAAAGATTAAACGAAGATTAGGAAATCGGGCGTGGGTATAAAAATAACACGAACACCGCAAAAAGCAGTATTCGTGTTACTGGTGGAGACGAAGAGGGGCTTATTCGAACACTTGCACTCTGCTGCAGATGCGGCGCTTTCGATGGATTCGACCGTGTTCTCTGCGTTTTTCGTGCTGTCGGTGCTGTAATTGTAGGTTATAGTGATCTTGTCGTCATATAAAATGACCTTGTGAACAAAGGTGTCGATGATTTTACGCTGGTATTCCTTGTCGTCAACATTGCCGCCGCGAAACTTTTCGAGGAAAAAGATTACTTGCTCGCGTTCGATTGTGGGGCGGGCGACCTTTTTCTTTGATGATTTCCGTCTCAAGGTCGCGCTTTGTGTCCTCAAGCTCTTCAAGCCGGGAGCGGGTGGTTTCGGTGATTATGCCGGCTTCTATGGCGCGCATGATATTTGCGATTGCTTTGTTGGTGTCTTTGAGCTGCGATTCGAAATAGCGAAGCATCGATTTGTCGTCGTGCTCTGATTTTTGAATTTCGACCACTTTGTTGGCTATGTAGTCTATAACATCATCACGCAGGACATAAGCGGCAGTCAGGGCGGTGACTTCGCGCTCAAGGGCTTCTTTCGGGACGGATTTCTTGCGACATTTGCTTGATTTAGTCTTTTTGGCGCGGCAGGTGTAATAATACCACCTTGCGCCGTTCTTTCCGCAGTGCCGCAGTCTCAATCATCATTGGATTACAATTGCCGCATATAAGCTTTGATGTCAGCAGAAAGTCAACGTCGCCGCGCCGAGCGGCAGGAGCGATGCTTGTTTACTTCGAGCCGCTTTTTTGCACGCGGTCAAACAAATCATGTCGATAATCTGCGGAACGCCCCCGGCACGACAATATCGTGCCAGTGATATTCGCCGATGTACACGCGATTCCGGAGAATGCGCGAAATGCCGTAGTGCGTGTATTCTTTGCCGCGCATGGTCTTGATGTTGCTCTGCTGCAGATATCGCAGAATGTCCGCTATCTTCTTGCCGCCGTCGTACATTTCAAAAATCGTTCGCACGACGGCCGCACCATCGGGGTCGATGCGATATTTGTGATCCGCATCGACGGTATATCCGGTCGAGACCGGAGCCGTTGAACTGGCATTTGAGCGCGCTTTCCCGCATTCCGCGTTTTATGTTTTGCGAGAGGTTCGCGGAATAATATTCGGCGAGACCTTCGAGCACGCTTTCGAGGATGATTCCCTCTGGGACCGTCGGGAATGTGTTCCTTTGCCGAAAGCACCGGACGCCATTCATCCGCAATACCGCCTTGTTTTTGCGATTTCTTCGCGGTTTCCGCCCAGAAGCGGTCTATTTTCCAAACGACGACGGTTGAAAAAGCCATGCCGCGAGCTGTCTCGGGCATCTTTTGAAAATCAGCGCGGTTATCATTTCGACCGGTCTGCTTGCGGTCTATATATGTTCCAACGATGCGCAGGTCATTATCCTCACAGAATCTGGTGCACTCGTGGTTTGTCCTTCGATTGATTGATCCGTTTGATTTGGCTAGCTATACCGGGCATATATTACTGCATTTGTCATACTCTCTCCGCTTTCTTACTTTTCATTGTCACTTTCTCGCTCGTTCCTGTTCTCACGGGAGCGGGCTTTTTTTTATTTACACATCGGTGCTGATAGGAACCGATATTTTTTCTTTAAAGTTTCTATTGACAACCTCAAAAATGAGTCTACAATATAAATCGAACAAAAAGTTCGAGAAAGGAGCCCCGCGAGATGAACAAAAAGAAGACTTCGAGAAAAATTAAGTAAACTCTCAGACGAAAATCTTACTTATCTTTTTCTTGCTGCGCAAGCATTGATTCAAGAAGAGTTTCAAGCAAAGCTTGGTTGCGAGGGCTCAACTTTTCATACATTTCGATAAGACCCCGTGTTTTTGCCCCTGCAGAAGCAGGGGGTGCTTTTTTTTCATCACCATTTATATAATCCAAAAGAAACTCCAAAGAAATCAGCAAAAATAGTAGGACAAAACTCATACCGGCTTCTTGTGTTCCATTTTCCCATTTGCTTATTGTTGTTCTGTTAATGGCGGTCATATTTTGAGTTAACTGTATCGACAAACTCTTGCTGTGTAAGTCCCTTTGCTTTTCTTAATTCTTTAAGTTTCTTTCAAAAATGTGAGTCATTTATACCACCTCAAAAATATGATATCATGCATTTACCGAAAAGCAACATTTTAATGAAAAAAACTTCCAAAAAGTGTTGACAACGGTACAAAACAGTGCTATTCTAAATGTACCGAAAGCGGTACAAAAAGGAGGTGGAGAAATGAAAAGGAACAGACCGAAAAAGCATCCGGAATACTATGCCATCCCTGCATACCAAAGGTTAGCACGTCTATCCGATGAGGATGTGGCAAAGTATTTAGGCGTGACTGTGCGAACCTATAAGGACAAAATAAACGGATATAGCGATTTTTCAAACGCGCAAGGTGAGATGCTTTCGCGCCTTTTAAATCAGCCGCAGAAAAAATCTTTTTTTTAACTTAAAATGTACCGAATTGGGTACAAATGCGGGCTTTGTAAATGAAAGAGAGGTGGGACTATGACAAAGTTTGAAAAACGAGTAAAAAAGCTTTTGCGCATATGACGGCAATCATATACGCAAAAACTCATCGAATCGAAACCGTTACGCTTACACAGCCGGCGTACTGCCGCGGAAATAGCAACTGCGGCAGAGACCGGCGTGGGTTGTGGCATTGTAACTGTCTTAACCAAAGTAAGCAAGAGCCCCGAAAACGGCAGCAACAATAGAGGCTATTGTTGCTACAACGGAAACGACTACAGTAACGACGAAGCGAATCCGATCTGTTTTCTCTTTTTGAGGCAGGTGTCTCGACCAGCTGATGAATCTCATCGACACCGGGAAGATAATACCGCTTATATGACAAGTCAATCACCCCCTTTCAAGAGAAAGTATATCACATAAAAAGAAATAAAACAACGAGAAAGGAGTTTCTGCGATGTCTCAAACGGCAGAACTCGACCTGTCGGCGGTGCCTGACAGCGAGATGACGCATTTAGCCCGGTCGACGCTTCGTGCGGTAGAACGGTATTTTGAAATCCCGGGCGTCAGAGAAGAATATGAGCTGTGGCTCAAGAAAAGAAAGACGGCTTAAAGAAGAAAAAGAAAGGAAGAAAAGAAAATGATTAAAAGCTTAAAAGAAGCTCACAATGCCCAGATCCACTATTTAAAAAGTGGCGATATCGACAAAGCGGCAACGATGTCCGAATTGTTGAGCGTAATGCTCGCGCAGGAGATTTTAAATGCTTTCGGCGGAATCGGAACAACGGACATGTGTGTAATTGTGGCAGCCTGCAAACTGGCAATATCAGCTGTTGAGGATTCCGCCGAAAAAGCCGGGCTTACCGCTGAAGAAGTGCTTGGCGCGGCGGACAACCTTGCTACTTTGGCAAACCGGCACACCACAAGGCTGACTATTGTCAAGCCGATGCACAAGAGGGGCTGGCAATGATGACTAAAAGACTTGCTTATCATCGGCGCGGTCGTCGCGCTGGTGGCGATTATGATACTCGCGGCTCTGCCGGAGATAACAAGCGCGATGCCGTAGGTCTATTATGTCGAGCCGACCGAGCCGGAGACGGCGGTGGAGGCAAAGGCGGAAACGGTTTTGCAGTCAACTGCAAGCGTCAGATACGCCCTGACCGCCGCCGAGCGCGATGAGGTTGAGCGGGTAGTCATGGCAGAGGCGGGAGCCGAGCCGTACATAGGTCAGATGGCTGTTGCGCAGTGCATCCTAAACGCCTGCGAGCAGGAAAACGCGCGCCCCCGCCGAGATCGTCAAACGATACGGCTACACCGACAAAGCGCCCGAGCCGAGCTACAAAGTCAAGAGCGCGGTCTCCGATGTCTTTGACGACGGCAATGTGGCGACGGATGCCGAGATACTGTATTTCTACGCGCCGGAGCTGTGCCAAAGCATATGGCACGAGTCGCAGACCTATGTCTGCACCATCGGCGGGCATAGATTCTTTGAGGAGGCAGGAAAATGATTGATAATAAAGACTTTATTGCGGCAATCCACAAGATATCAAAGCAGGCTGAATCTCTCGCCTGCCACAGCTGCGCAATTATCCGCGCCGCGAGGAAACGGCTTGAAGAGCCGGCCGCGTCGCCGTGGATAAGCGTCGATGACAGGCTCCCGGAAGATTGCCAGGTGGTATTAGTAATTGCAAACGGCAGACCACGAGAGCATGTGAGTTTAGTTAATTCCTACGAAATCGCAACATTTTTTTATCGATGAAGGTTGGTATTTGGACGAATTTCCGGATTGGGAACAGCCGCAGGTGACATTCTGGATGCCTTTACCGGATTTACCAAAGGAAGCAGAACCGGGGCTTTATCACAAGTATCGCGTATATGACAACGAAAGCGGTGCGTCAATTGACGGATGCTTTGTGCTGCGTCCCGACAAAGATTTTGCGGCACGAGGATGCGTTGCACACATATGCAGCAGCGACAAGCAATGTGGTTCTTTCAAAAGACATAATAAAATTTCTTAAAAGTTTAAATCCGGAGGTATAACCATGGCATTAAAGTTTGCAATTCAGACGGTTTTTGAAATCGCCGTCGTCATACTTATCATCTACGGCTTTATCCGTGAGGACAAGCTAATCGCCTTTTGAAGACAGAGTCAGAGCCAAAATCAGAGCAAAGAAGGGAGCGGGCGCGATGCAGGCACTCGAAAAGACAGCTGACGCGCCGGGGAGCGGGCAAAAATGGCGCAGGAAAAAGGTCTGTAAAAGCTGCCATTGCCTGCGGAAAATTGACTGTGCGGGCGACGGCTGGGACGGAAAGTGCTGTGCCTATACCTACATCACCGACCGATTCCGCGAGATCCCCGCGACAAACGATTGCTGCGCATATTATCTCAAAAAAGAAAGGAGCAAAAATATGATGAAAGAGAATCATATCTTAATGCACGCCGATGTGCTTGATGCAGTGCTTGCCGACTATAGCGGCCGATTCGTCAGCCGCCGGGATTATAACGACGGCAAGACTTACGGCTATGTAACAAACCTTAAAAATCAAAACATGGCTATCAGTATACGCACTACAAAAAATCAGCTTGGCGAGCGTCACGCGCTGTCCGACAACGAGCGTTTTGACTTTGACAACCAGATGATTAAAAATACATACCTCAAATGGCGGAGCGGGTCGAAGGAATCGAGCGCGAAGAGGGCTCTGCGCTGCGCTTGCCTATATACGTGCCGGTGTCGATATATTTTGACAGAAGCCGCCGTGGCATGGACGAAAACAGCCGCCCGAGTGAATTTTTGATAATCATTGAAGAAAAAGGAAAAAGCCGTAAGCATCTGGAAAGCCGACGGACGTGAGGCTGTCGTGGCTTATCTTGACGAATATGCGAAAAATGTGTTGCCGAGGCTTGACAGATATGAAAAAGGACGCCCTGCGGTAACAGGACGCCCAAAGGATGTTGAAACAACACCAAACACCGTCAATAGTATAACACCGCCGCCGGAAAATGTCAACGGGGCGCGATATGAAAAATACGATCTTTACAGCTGCCCGAAATGCGGGCGCGAATATAACTTTGCCGACGGCAACAAAACAAGACTCTGCCGCGTTTGCGGGTGCGAACTGGACAGCCTGACTGTCTACTCGACGGACGGCGAAAGCGCCGAAAAGACCAGGCAAGTGCAACCCGCCGCGAGAACCGCGAAGCGGAGGAGCAGGAGGCGCTTTTTGTGTGGGCGGAATATCAGTCCGCCGCACACACGGAACTGAAGCTTTATACCACATACCGAATGAGGGCAAGCGTAGTGTCTCATACGGTGCCGCGCTCCGGACAGGGGAATGAAGAGGGGCGTGCCCGACCTCTGCCTGCCGGTCGCCCGGGGGAGATACCACGGCTTATATATCGAGATGAAAGCCGGCCAGAAACAAGCCGACGGTCGACCAGCAATGGTGGCTTGAAGCGCTTGAACGACAGGGTTTCCGCGCTGTGGTGCTCCGGGTGGGAGCAGGCAAAGGAAGAAATATCGGAATATCTTAATTTAAAGGGAGACAGAAAAATCATGATTACAAACGTCGAAGTAACAAAGCTTTTGCAGCACCCGGACAACCCGAGAAAGAGTATCGGCGATGTCACCGAGCTGGCGGAATCCATCAAAGCGCGCGGTATCCTGCAGAACCTGACGGTCGTTCCGGCCGAAAACGGCTTGTATACCGTTATCATCGGGCACAACGACTCGCGGCCGCGAAGCAGGCGGGACTGGCAGAAGTGCCCTGCGCCGTGGTCGATATGGACTATAAGACGCAGCTGTCTACGATGCTGCTTGAAAATATGCAGCGCTCTGATTTGACGGTCTACGAGCAGGCACAGGGTATGCAGATGATGTTTGACCTCGGCGTGCCGGTTGCCGAAATCGTCGAAAAGACCGGCTTCGCCGAAACGACTGTGCGCAAGCGCCTGAAGATAGCTACTTTGCCTACAGAGCAGATGCAGCAGGCGGTGGAGCGCGGCGGGAACGCTCGAAAACTATGTGCAGATAGCGGACATAAAAGACGAAAAAAAAAGAGCGCCGCGAGCTGCTGAAAGTTGTCGGAACACGCGAGTTTGAGTTTAGCCTTTCTCGCGCGAAGAGGCGACAAATTGAAGCCGAGAAAACGCCGCTTGTCAAAGCCGAGCTAAAGTCAATCGGCGCGAAAGCCGTAAAAGGCCAAATCTACAGCACCGCCTACGAGCGGGTCAAACAGTGTGCGATTACAGACTGGAAAGAGGGAACCTTTAAAAAGCCCAAAAAACAAAGAAGAGCTTTTTTGGGAAATATCATATGGCACGGCGTACCTTATGCGCAAAAAGGCCAAAGTACCAAAGAAGAAAGAGAAAAAAATCAGAATGCGAACAGCACATAGACAGTGCCAACCGTGAGCTCAAGCGTTTGACGGAAACGGCGTATGAGTGCCGCGTAAACTTTATCAGAAGTTTTACCGCGGTTGAAAAATATAAAGAAACAATCATCAAGTGGCTTGTGATGTTTGCGGGTTGCGAGATAACGGACTATTGTACATATGACAGAGCATATATCAATTCCGAGATTGGAAGCGAAGAAAAGTATTCTATAAATGCGCCGAAATGGCGGCAGTTTATCGCCGAGGACAAGCGTGCGCCGATAGTTGTCGCGTATGCGCTGGCAGGAGACGATAATCGCAACGGCTACTACAACAACGGGTGGTATGCGTCAAACAATGACAAACGGGCACCGCAGCACAAGGAAAACCAAAGCCTTGACAGAATTTATGAGTTCCTTTGCGAGTTGGGCTATGAGATGTCTGAGACGGAGCTTCAGCTTCAGAGCGGCGAGCATGAACTGCTGAAAGGAGAATGAGTATGGATTGCAGTAAAAACAATAAATTTCCTTATGGCGCAAAAAAGACTTTTGCAGCTCTCAAGGCTATTGTCAACAGCGTAATAAAACGATAACTGCCCGCTGTACGCTTTTTGCAATCGTAGTCCCAACAACTATTCCGTCGCGAAAGTCAAAGAAGCGATTGAAGCCATGCAGAAATGGATCGACGAACACCCGGGAAAAACCTACGCGCAGGACTTTTTAAAAAGTTTCCGGAAGCCAAGCCGGACGCATACGGTGTGCCGAGGATGTGCCGCGCAAATTGCTACGGCGGAAGCTGTCGTCAGCCCTCGCCGATTGATTCAAATCAAGAAAAAGTGTAAATGCTGTTGGGACGAACCTATGGAGGTCATAGACGATGAATAAAAAGAAAGCCAGAATCATGATGTGTACGCATTTCAACTGCGACCACCGTCGTGGGAATTACTGCTGTTTCCAGTGTCAGAAAATCGGCACTTGTAAAAATCCTTGTTATAACAGCCCGCTTAAATGCGGACTGGCAAAGGGAGGTTGAACATTATGAAGAATCTGACGCTTGAACAGCTGATCCGGGCGACCGAACTCTGCGGAGCGGGCGCACCCGGATCTTGTCCGGAATGTCCCTGCTTTGACCCGAGCGGAGATTTTGAGTGCATTGAATACCTTATGTCGCAGGCTGCGGCTGCGCTTAAAGAGTACTCCTGCAACGGCGGAGGGGGAGTTATGACAAAGTCAATTTTGCTGAGTGTCAGACCGCGATATTGCGAACTGATAGCAAGCGGAAAGAAAAAAAGTCGAACTTCGAAAGAACGAACCAAAAATCAAGACACCGTTTAAGTGTTATATTTACTGCACCAAAGGTGGATGTGATGCAAAGAAGAAGGGACAACATCTCTTTTTGCGGTAGAGTTATTGGAGAATTTGTGTGTAACGCTATTTTTCCAATTGCTTTTGAATATCTCGGTGCGCAAGAAATACCGGAAATAGAAGTCCCCCTATTTTGCCTTACGGATAAACAAGTTATAAGTTATCTTGGAAACGGCAAGGTGGGATTCGGCTGGAGTATATCTGACCTTGTTATTTACGACGATCCAAAAAGGCTTGGCGAGTTCGGGCTCAAACGACCGCCGCAAAGTTGGTGTTATGTGCCCCAAGGAGGAACAAAATGACGAAAGTTGAAATGCTTATTCTTACTGCTCTTTTGGCGAATTTAGCAGTAATGGTTATTAATCTGGCACGCGACCTGATGATATGGGTTAAAAGAATCGTCGCGAACGCTCCATCAATAGGAAAAAAACGAGCAGCTTGAAAAAATTAAAGAATTAACGAACCAAATGTGCTTTGAACGCAAGACTAATAAAGAGCTTATCGAAAAGTGTCAAGAACTTCTTGAAAGCAAAAACGAGCTTGTCAAAAAATTAAGAGAAAGCACTACAAACAGCAAACTCAAATTGTGCCCGCAGTGCGGCGGAGAAGTCGCACTTTTGTATGATGCATGTGTCAACGGTTACTACATTGTCCCGAAAGAAAAAAATAACTGTGGTTATTGCAAGAGCTTCGGGACTGTGTGTGACGACAGGGAAGAGGTAATTAAACTTTGGAACAGTTTGGGCGACCTTTGGATTAAAACAGAAACAGGAGTTTAATATGAAAATCAAAAAAATCATAAGCCTGTGCAAGGCGAATAAGCACATATCGCTGTACGATATGACAACGCAGATGCTCGGCGACGGCCTCGCCGCCTACTATCTTAACGACTGCCCGGTGTTTTCAATCGACTCGCTTATGACATCTTTCGATATCACACCGACGCAGGCGGACAAAATCGTGCAGCGGTACACCGCCGAGCCGCCGGAAGCGTTTTTGAAGATGGTCAAAGACGAATTTGACGGAGAAGAGCGCTGCGATCCTCTGCCGATATCTCTGCGGATAGGCTCTTACGACTATATACCATATAAGACTTCGGCCGGAATAGAGTTTGTCGAGTCAAAATATCTCGAGCCGCTTGATGTGGACGAGTTCGAGCTGTACTACCGTCAGACCGCGGCCGGCGCGTTCTTTGCGGCGAAAGCCGGATTCTTTGTGATGGCGATTATCCCAATCAGCACAACGCGGGTGCTGACGGAGAACACTGTCGGATATCTCGACGAGCTTTCGTCGACGAGTTCGATAAAATACGAAAATTTGAAATGAGGAAGTGAAAAGCGGTGCGAGTCAAGGCGAGCACAAAAAGGGCAACAACTATCTCGTGCTCAACGTCAACACCGCCGCCAAAACAGTGAGCTTCATGCTCTGATTCTGAAAGGAGAATAATATGACTGCTTTTGATAACATCAGACTTGAAAAAGGTCTCTATGCTTCCGGTGACTTCACCGGCGCACTCGAAAAATCGACCCCTCGGAGAACTACAGCGGCACCGCTTTTGAGGGCCTTGACGCATATCAGCGCCAGCTCAAGCGCTTTAATATCAAGGTCAGCGGAGCGGGCAGCGACGTTGTTGACAAGTTCTTCAAGACCTCCGATTCCGCCGTGCTCTTTCCCGAGTATGTCTCCCGCGCCGTCAGGCAGGGTATGCAGGAGGCCAAATGTCCTGCCGCGCATCGTTGCATCAACTACGGTCATAGACTCGCTCGACTACCGCTCGATAGCCTGCGAGCCGAGCGACGATGAAAAGGAACTCAAAGTCGTCGCCGAGGGCGCGTTCATCCCTGAAACCAGCGTCAAGAGCAAGGCGAACCTTGTTCATCTGAAAAAGCGCGGCCGTTCGCTTGTCGCTTCCTATGAGGCCGTCCGCTTCCAGCGCCTTGATCTGTTCACAGTCACTCTGCGTCAGATCGGCGCATATATCGCGCGCACTCAGCTCAGCGATGCAGTCGATGTGCTCATAAACGGCGACGGTAACGACAACGCCGCCTCCAACACCGCCGTCGCATCCTCAGGCAAGCTCACCTACACCGACCTTGTCAACTTCTGGAATCTCTTCGATCCCTATGAGCTCAACACGATTATTGCCGCTCCCGCGCAGGTCGCGCAGATGCTCGGCATTAGTGAGTTCAGGGACGCTGCGGCAGGTCTCAATTTCCACGCGACGGGCGAAGTCATAACTCCCTCGGCGCAGATCTCATAAAGGGTTCGTGTGTGCCCGCAGGCAAGATAATCGGTATCGACCGCAGCTGCGCCCTCGAGATGGTCACGACAGGCCCTGTCTCCACCGAGTATGACAAGCTCATCGACCGCCAGCTCGAGGCGGTTATAAGCTCGACGGCGGGCTTTGCAAGGATATTCGACTCCGCCGCGCGCACCCTTACCGTCTGACGCCGGGGGTGAGAGCATGATAACCAGTGGAGCGTACTCTCTCTGCTCAGGCAGCTGACGGATATCGGCGAGGACGAAGAAAAAGTCTGCCTCGGGGGGGATAGCCCTGAGCTCGCTCGAACGCGTACAATCGAGATTAAGAGCCGATGCGGACATGGACGATGTGAGAATCGCTCAGGCCGCCGCGGGACTCCGCCTATTACGCCCTGTGCGTGCGCCGCGCGGGCAATTCGACGGCGTCGAGAGCTTTAAGGCCGGCGACATCACCGTTAAAAAGGATGCGGACAGCTCACTAAATTCGCTGCATCCGTGCGCGACAGCGCGCTCGCGGAGCTGACTCGCTGCTGAGCGACGACGGCTTTTTCTGCTGCGGGGTGGAGATATGAATCTCTCAGCGGAATTTGAAAAGTGGGGGCAGAACGCTCGTCATCGAGAACACCGACTCCACCAGACCGCGCCGTTCAAGGGCTTTTATTCAGCCGCTGAGATACAAAAAACAAGATGTATCTCTACGGCGTAAACACCGAGATAGGCTACAATTCGCAGGGCTATTATCTCTATATTTCCATCCGCCTGAGCATGACCTGACGGGTCAACGAGGACGCGCTGATAATCGACGGCGATATAAAATACCAGATCGACCGCGCGGAGAAGATAAAGCTCGACGAAGAGGTGCTCTATGTCTGGGCGGTCGCGGACGGTCGTCGAGATAACGGAATAACTCAAAGGGTCGCCGGGGCTTTTCGGCGACCCGATAAAGCGAGGTTTTATGAGTACAATCAGTGTTCTTCCTCGCAGATAGCCAACTGGCTGTCCGAGCAGACGAGACTGAGCGGGATAAGATTCATAACTGAATATCCCGCCGTCAAAAAAAAGAGATACCCCCCCTAAAGCGCGTCACCGTCGCCGTGGGCATAGGGGAGATGGAAATAGT
>VOFC01002991.1_pt1 | contig 36723 bp, 39 predicted proteins | sample 5384161 | NCBI WGS metagenome assembly VOFC01 (sample SAMN12384722, study PRJNA508395) | human gut metagenome | isolation source: healthy gut B | host: Homo sapiens | reverse complement strand
CAGCGTGGACCACTACCGCAAGGACCGCACCACGGTCATCACGCTGGTGAACCACTGCAGGAGCTGGTGGACCGCAACACCTGCGCCGTGATGCTGGAACTCATTCAGGGCGAGGGCGGCGTGATGGCGCTGGACCCGGACTACGTGCAAGCCGTGCGCAAGCTCTGCGACGAAAAAGACCTTGTGCTCATCGTGGACGAGGTGCAGACCGGCGTAGGCCGCACCGGCACCTTCCTGTGCTGCGAGCACTACAACCTCAAGCCGGACGTGGTCACGCTGGCCAAGGGGCTGGGCGGCGGCCTGCCCATCGGCGCAGTGCTGATGAACGAAAAGGTGGCCGAGGGCATGGGCCCCGGCACCCATGGCTCCACCTTCGGCGGCAACCCGGTGGTCTGCGCCGGTGCCAACGTGGTGGTGGACCGCATGGACCAGAGCTTCCTTGCCAATGTCAACGAGCGCGCCGTCCAGCTGCGCGCCGGCATCGCAAAGCTGCCCCATGTCAAGAGCATTTCCGGCATCGGCCTGATGGTGGGCATCGAGTTCTACGACCTCAAGGCCGCAGATGTGCTGGCCGCCTGCCGCGAAAAGGGCCTGCTGGTGCTGACCGCCAAGACCCGCCTGCGCCTGCTGCCGCCGCTGACCCTCAGCGAGCACGATGTGGACATGGCGCTGGAGATCCTGAGCGATGTGCTGGGCAAGATGGAGCCGACGGCTCCGAAGGAGCAGGCATGAAAAATCTGCTGAAAATGAGCGACCTCTCCCCTGCCGAGCTGACCCACATTCTGGATGTGGCCGATCAACTCAAGGCACAGCAGAAGCTGGGCGGCACGGCCCCGCTGCTGGCAGGAAAGACGGTGGCCCTGATGTTCTCCAAGGCGTCCACCCGCACCCGCACCAGCTTTGAGGTGGGTGTGTACCAGCTGGGCGGCCTGGGCAACTACATGAACACGTCCGAGCTGCAGGCCGGCCGGGGTGAGCCCCTGAAGGACACCGCCCGCGTGCTGGGCCGCTACTACGACTGCGTGGTCTGGCGCACCTACCGCCAGCGGGATCTGGAAGAGTTTGCCGAGCTGGCCGGTGTGCCGGTGATCAACGGCCTGACCGACTACGCCCACCCTGCCAGGTGCTGGCCGACCTGATGACCATTCGGGAGCGCCGGGGCACCCTGGCCGGGCGGAAGCTCTGCTTTGTGGGCGACGGCAGCAGCATGGCAAACAGCCTCATCGTGGGCGGCCTGCTGGCCGGGATGCAGGTGACCTGCGTCTGCCCGCAGGGCTACCGCCCGGCGGCCGATGTGCTGATGTTCGCCCACAAGTACGGCAGCGCCTTCCACCTGACCGCAGACCCTGCCGAGGGTATTCAGGACGCCGACGTGGTGGTAACGGCGGTCTGGAACACGGCCCAGCCCGGCACGCCGGAAAGCGAGCAGCGCCTGCGGGATTTCGTGGGCTTCCAGCTCACCGGCAAGCTGCTGGAAGCCGCCAAGCCCGACGCCATGGTGCTGCACTGCCTGCCCGCCCACCGGGGCGAGGAGATCTCCACCGCCGTGTTCGAGCAGCACGCACCGGAAATTGCTTTTACTGATTTCAATTGGCATGGAAATGTTCGAAAAGGACGAAAATCAATCGCTGGAGTTTGTTGAGATTCAATTCATCTGTTGGAGATAATTGTTTGTTGATTTTTCTCAGGATATAGCGAATAATTTCACGGTTGGAACCTGACCAGGTATTGAAAGCAGCAGTGAACTCATCGTCTGGGACAATTGATTTTCGGATTTCTTTACAGATGGCGGTAACGGAATTTAGATCATGCGTGTCCTCCGGAAAGAGCGATCTCAGAAAAATCGTTCACCGGTGTTTTGGCTTGAACCTTTCCGCAGATTGTAAAATTACGAAAAACATAGACTTCAATGGTTTCGGCGACGGTCAAGAGGTCTTTTTCAGAATAGGATTCTTTCGCCTGTTTCATTGCAAGCAAAATCGGGTAAAAAGTTTTGGCCTTGAGGATTTTGAGATTCTTTAGACAAGAGATCAATTTATCGTCTGTAAAATCAACGTTTTCCTCCGGAAATGCAATGTCATGGTAGAATTGAGAACAATTTTCAAGACTATCGAGAAAAGCTGACACATCAGCAGGGGTCTTGATGAATTTTACGATTTCCCGGTATAAGTCGTTTTTGCGAATGAATTTATGAGAAGAGTTCCAATAATGTCGGATATAATTGGTTGTATCAATTTTATCCAGGTTGTCTACAATGGAATTCCATTTTTTCTGAGTGTCATCCACATCTTTTGACTTGCTGAAAACAAAATTTTTGAGTAAATCTGCTGTTTCAAGGTCTTTTCCAGCATTCAACGTTCAACATTTTCAAAAATGAAGACAGTAAAAGCTTCTTCCAGCTGGTGGCCTCAATATACATGACTTTGAACCGCTCGAAGAAGGCCTCGAAGTATCGGTTAAGGCAATCCATTTTCTTGGAAGTATCGGAAGCGTCCTGGCAGTGCGAATCAAGATATTCATAAATAGTCTTGAATGCTCTTCGGATTCTTTCCCAGGACTTTTTCGTTTCTTTGGAATCAGACGGCTGTCTAGCAGTTATGGTTTGAATAAAGTAAGGATTATCCGCTTCACTAAGGATGAGATGAAGGCTTTTTTCCTCATCAGAGTATTCTCCTACATAATTGGACAATAGAACTTCCTTTTTTGATGCAGGATGATATTGAGTGGTAAAATATAGATTTTCGTACAAAAGCTGAAGAGAGTGCACAAAAATCATGGATGTGAAGCGCTGCCAGTGGATGTCCATGGTCATGTCATGCATCCATCAATAATGAATTTTGTTTGGGAGTCCTCATCATTGTGAACTACGATCTGCCCGAAAAAGTGAATGGTGCTCGGATTGGCACAGGTATCCTCCAGATCATTCAGAAAATCCTGAATTTCATTTTCCTCCCAGGAATATTCCCGCTGATAATTTGGAATGGAATATTGACCATCCAAAAAGGTTTTCATGGGTTCAATTGCATAGTTTTGCAGGGCCATGATATCGGAGCCTCCCTTTTGATGTAAATGCGAATTACTTGAAAATAGTATATCACATGGAACATGTTTCGTCAGCTGGATAATTGCGAAAAAACAAAAGATTACATAGTGTTACAGAATGATGCAAGGTTTATAATAGGTGGGCTGATATCAGATACAAGCTAAAAGGATTTTGATGGGGTTGATAACTGTGCAGAAAAAGCTCTTTGTCAGATTCTTGCTGCGCCGCGGTCGAGGATCTTATCGAACCGGGCAAAGAAGGTGATGGTGGTGATGGTGGCGGCCAGAATGTCGCTGACCGGCTCGGCCAGAAACACGCCGAACACCGGGTTCGGCAGCAGGTGCGGCAGGATGAAGATGAGGGGGATCAGCAGAATGATCTTGCGCAGGCAGGCCAGCAGCAGGCTGACCTTAGCCTGCCCCAGCGCCATAAAGCTTTGCTGGCAGGCGATCTGGAAGCCCATGGCAAAAATGCCCGCCATGTAAATGCGCATGGCCCACGTGGTGTACTGGATCAGTGCGGTGTCCGAGGTGAAAATGCCCGCCACCGCGCCGGGAAACAGCATCATCAACAGCCAGAACAAGCAGGTGTAGGACCCGCACAGCGTCAGCTGAAAACGGAAGGCTTCCTTGACGCGGGCCTTCTTGCCTGCGCCGAAGTTGAAGCTCATCACCGGCTGTCCGCCTTGACAGATGCCCTGAATGGGCAGCGTGCACAGCTGGGATGCGCTGGTGATGACGGTCATGGCACCCACAGCCACATCGCCGCCGTACCGCGCCAGACTGGAGCTGAAGCTGATGGAAAGCAGGCTTTCGGTGGAGAGCATCACAAACGAGGAGATGCCCAGCGCCAGCACCGGCAGAATGATCTGCTTTTCCGGGCGCAGGTAGTCTCTGCGCAGGCGCAGGATGGTCTTTTGCCGGTGAGGAAGCGCAGGATCCACGCCGCGCCCACAGCCTGACTGAGCACCGTGGCAATGGCCGCGCCCTGCACGCCCAGCCCGAACCCGAAGATGAGGATGGGGTCCAGAATAATGTTGATCACCGCACCGATCACGGTGGTGAGCATACTGGTCTTGGCAAAGCCCTGCGTGGTGATAAAGGGGTTCATGCCCAGCACCACCAGTACGAACACCGAGCCTGCAATGTAGATGCGGCTGTAGCTCAGGGCGTACGGCAGGGTGGCATCGCTGGCACCGAACAGCCGCAGCAGCGCGGGCGCACCCGCATAAAAGCCGATGGTCAGCACCACTGCAAAGAGCATCAGTACCGTAAAGCTGTTGGAGATGATCTTTTCGGCCTGCTGCCGGTCCCCCTGCCCCAGTGCAATGGCGGTGCGCGGTGCGCCGCCCGCACCCACCAGCATGGCGAACGCGTTCAGCAGCATGAGAATGGGTGTGAACAGCCCCACGCCGGTCAGCGCTGCCGCGCCAATGCCCGCAATGTGGCCGATGTAAATGCGGTCCACGATGTTATACAGCAGGTTCACCACCTGCGCCACCACGGCGGGGATCATGAGCTGCAGCATCAGCTTTTTGATGCTGCCGGTGCCCATATCTTGTTTTGCCTGTGCCATTGGAATGCTCTCCTCTATACTTCAAATTTGAAAAATATCGTTCCTATTATACTCGGCTCCCGCCCAAAAGAACAGCCTTTTTTGCAAAGAAACCGCGCTTTCTGCCCCAAAAACGCAAAACGGCACGGCTGCGTATGGCTTGCAGCCGTGCCGTGCCGTAATGGGAGAAAAGTGTTGACGGAAAACCGCTTTTTGCTATACTGTTTTCCAGACAATTTTTCACTTCGTCTGACGGATTGTTTTTCATTGCAATACCGGTAAATCCTATGATTGCATTCATCGGTGTCCTCATATCATGGGACATATGTGACAAAAATGCTGTTTTTGCCTTGTTTGCAGCCTGTGCATGCTCTGCCAGTTCCGCCATTTCCTCAGCTTTCTCCTGAGCCGCCTTCTGAGCTTTTTTTTTTTTGCACTGAGACGCACCATTATCACAGCCATAGTAGTCAGCAGCCATCCAAAAATAAGTAGAACCCAAACAGTAACAACAGGATGCAGACGTATCAAGTCAACAAATGTCAGCTCTGCTGCTTTGTATGTGGTATACTGTGTTGCAAGATCTTCAACAAGATTTTGGGGCATGGCATACATTGCTTTCGTGAGAATACCAGCCAGCGCATGGTTCTCAGTTGAGGAAATTACCATGCGGTAGGTGAATGTAGGCTGTTCCAGCAGAGTATATGTCATTGTGCCCGTAGTGTCACTGTTCACAAACGCCTGTGCCATGTAATAGTAGACGAAGGCAGCATCTGCTTTTTACCCTTACGGACAGCTTCCATCATTTCCTGTCGGGTACTGCACATCAGTTTTTCTGCACCGGGTGCCATTGCATCTTCAATTGAATTTGATGCTGTCTGGTCAACAGTAGCAACAACATTCATTTTTTCATTAAAGTCACGCCGTGTCACCCTTGCCAGCTGCATCGTAATGAAAGGTGCAGTAATCCCCCATTTTTTCGTCTCAGCATAGTTATCTGTTTCCAGGCGTGCATCGATGCTCATATCTGTAGTATCCTTATTTTTTTCTGATAGGCAATATACTCATCTCTGGTGGCAGGTGTAAGAAACTCATAGGAAATCCCGACATAGTCTGCAATTTTCCGGAAGTAATCCGGGATAATACCCTTCATCTCACCATTTTCATTATAAGAATATGGATAACGGGTCGGATCACACAGAACATGAAGCGGGTTTTCCTTGGAATACTGTGAAATTATACTTTTTTTCTTTCTCCGTATATTCCAGATTCTTAGTTTGTATGCTTTCATAATTTTTATTACGAAAGCGTCGTTTTCCAGTCACCCTCAACCGCATTCATCTGGTCGATTGCATAATTGATCTCATTCAGCAATTCTGTATTGCCTTTTTAACCATGACATAGAAATCGCTGCTGCCAAATTTATCCACGATTCGCTCATTGTTTGTTTTTCTCAGAGAACTGGTAACAATCGCATCAACATTTTTTCGCTCTGAAGGGCTTCCTCCATCTCTGCTGTCGTATCAAAATAAAATGGATCATATGTAAATCCTTTGTTGTCTGCAAAATCCGCAAACTCTTTATCTCGTGAGCTTCCGTTCAAAAAATGCCACACGCATACCGTTGTAAGTACTGTAATTGCCATCCACAATCGTGCTGTTGTCACTGCGGACGGTCAGAATCCCATTATTGGTTCCGATCGGACGTGAAAAATCAAACGTTTCTTCTTTCCGGTGTTTTGCGGGCAGATGTTACCATATCAATCTCGCCATCTTCAAGCATCTGCTGCATATCATCCCAGCTCTTATCATATCCGACATATTCGTAATCTACATCCCAATAACGGGCCATCAGCCGAAGAAAAAATCATAGCCATACCCACTGCGGTTGCCTTCTTCATCCATCACATGATAACCATCCATGGCAAAGAAACCGACTTTGACAGTTTCATGCTGCGAACTGTCCTCGGCTGCATATGCAGTCAGGGGAAAAAACATCATACACACGCATACAAAAACCAGTAACACTGCCACATATTTCTTTGCTCTCAAAATCATATTAAATCTCAATCCCAATAAAATGGGGCGGCACCCTCATTTGCCACAGTCAAGGTGACCACAGCTTCTCCGTCATGCGGCATCAGCTTCAGTGTTGTCACACGGAGCCGGTAGCCCAAACGCTTTAAGACCGCCTGATATCCCTGTGAATATGCAGGCTGTGCTGCTTTCGGACCAAGAAAGCTCATGTGAGAAGCATCCAATAGCTGCAGTGTGCGGGAAAGCTCTGTGTCCAGCAGCTCCTCCATCGGCAGGCTGCTGGTAAACTCGCCGCCTACGGGCGCATCCTGCCAGAAATTCTGCATAGCAGAAAGTCCATTCGCTTCTTTGCCGTACCAGCCGCCGTTTTTTGATCCAGTTCAGCCACTCATTGGTGTCCTTTTCGTGGCCGGTCATATCGTTGTAAAGACCCAGCCGGTTACTTACAGCGATGTTGAACGGTCGCCGCATCAGGAGCTTTGCATTGGAAAATGCATTCAGATAGTCTGTTGCATATTGATCCCGAATGGTTTCGTCCGGCATAGGTACAAGACCATCGCTGCTTTTGATATGCCATTCGCCCCAGTGGCCGAGACTGCCCAGTTCTACATAAGTCACAAAGCCATCTGCGTCAAAATGCTCGGCCAAGGCTGAAACAACTTTATGGTGTGCGGCACGAAGGATATCGTTTGCATAATCCGGGGAATAACCTTTGCCATACGAGGTACTGTACCAGCTGCCATCGGCAGTCTGAGCATATAACCACTCCGGAATATCAAGGTGCTTCTTCTGGCCAGGTACGTCACAAACGAACCGCAGTACCAGATGGATGCCCTGCTCGCGCAGGGCGGCAAGTCCGTACCGCTGTTCGATAGCATCCCACGCATACTGGCCTTCCGTTGGTTCCACCTCTCGCCATGTCAGCTCCAGATAGCGCAATGTGGCATTCGGATGGTCCGTACTGCCTGCCATTGGAGCGTAGCCGATCTGTGCGTTGGAAAAGGCAGACGGATCTTCCTGATAGGTACGCGTGCAGATCATATTCCGAACCATACCAAACCCCACCCCAAGCAGACAAACCGCAGATACGAAACCTTTTGAAAGCTTATCCATGGTATTCGCCATTATATTGGATCAGTGTAACATCCTGTACGCCATTTACGGCGCGCAGGCGATTTGTAAATTCCAGATTCGGGTCTTTGCTGAATACCTCTACCGCCATTTCGGTGCTATCCTTGCGCATGGTCTTGGACTTTACCACAAATTTGCAGCGACCAAAGGCACGAACGATATCGTCTTCTGCGTCTGTACCAAGATAGTGAATGACAGCAATGTACACTCTGCCTTTGGCCTGCCAGTGGTAGAAAAAGAGGATCATCCCGATCATGACAACGGCTGTTACAAGGCCCAATGCGTACATACCGGCACCGGCTGTAATGCCGGTAGTGATCGACCAGAACAGGTATAACAGATCCAGAGGGTCTTTGACGGCAGTACGGAAGCGGACGATAGACAACGCACCGACCATACCAAGGGAGATGACAACGTTGGTACTGATGGCCAGCGTTACCATGCAGGTCAGCACACACATGCCGACCAACGTGACAGCAAAGCTGCGGGAATATACAACGCCGGTATAAAACTGCCGATAGACAAGATAGATGAGGATTCCCAATGCCAGTGCAGTCAGCAGGGCAAGCGCCAGTTTGGGAGCATCGTATTGGGTAAAGGTGTTCAGGACGGATTTTTTTGATAAAGTCTTTTTTTTTTGTGCTCATGGGCGAAAGGTTCCTTTCTATAGGGCTCAGGTCTCCTGCCAGTATGCAAATCCGTTCATATAGGCGGTTTTGTCACAACAGAGGACATATTTTGATACAGCCGTAAGCTCCTGCGCACGGGGCGGCAGAAGATTCCGGACGATCTGGGGCAGATATTCTGTAAATTTTACTTCCATTACCAGCTTACCCGGTTCCAGCACCGGAAGCGCAGGAAGCGTGGAGTCGAAGATATCCCGGCTGCCAACGGCGGCGCGTACATCCGTATCAAAGGTGATGCGTACCGTACCGGCATCCATGATCCATGGCTCGCGGTCGTAGTCTACAATAACACGGGGACGCAGCATGTTACAGATACACTCGGTATAGAACTCCTGACACAGGCGGTAACGGCTATGCAGGAGAAAATCATAGTCCCCGGCGAGAATGGAATCAAACTCTGCGTGGGTCAGAGGCGCGGCTTCTTTATAGATATAACTGCCAAATTTTTTCTTTCGCTCCAGCTTGATGCTGCGGTCGCTGCAGTTATAAATGCGGATGCGGAATTTCTTGCGCAGCAGCACGCCGGCATCCTTTTCTTCATAAGCGGTGTTCCAGTAATCGTCAAAATATAAGCTGCGAATGAAGTAGCCGCCGTTCGTTGCATGGGGGTCCAGTTTGAGGATAGGGGACATCCGCGCGGTCAGCTCGGCCTTGTCAGCCCACGAGATAAGATACTTTAGTTCATGACGATAGTGCTCTGTGCCTGTGCATCGTGGAGGAGCCAACAACTGATGATACAGCATCGATATCTGAGGCTTAGACATCTTCATAGGTGTCCTCCGCAATGCTGCCGTCCGGCTGGACGTAAAAGCAGAGCATGCCATAATGCTTGCCTGCTTCGGTAACATAGTAGTCAAAGGCATCCTGCGTATAACCAGAGGCATTGGTCGCTCTTACGCGCAAAAAATACTGCCCGGCCGGGAGCGTATCCATGGTAAGCTCTGGCAGGATCAGATTCTCCTGCCGAAAGAACGTAGTCGTAAACAGATAATCCTTTGCAAGCTCAACAGTATAGTAAATGTTTTCAATCTCGAAGTTATAAGAGGGGTCCCAGGTCAGCAGAAGGGAGCCGTTTACCACCTGCGGCTCGCCAATATAAAATGGCATGGGTTTGCGGTAGCTCTCCCAATAGTAATTATAATTTTCATCAATTTCCGGCCAGATACTTTTCAGGACCTCTTCGTATTCGTCATGTGTGATGGGAACGTTCATTCGGTCCGGCATCTGCCAGACATATTTTTCCGTTACGCTTCGGTAATGCTCCATCATGGACTGAATGCGTTCCTCATTCATGTAAGCATAAAGCTCCTTCATGGCGGTATCCAGCAGATCGCGGTAACTTTGCGTTTGCAGACAGCGCCGGAACAGGACATTGCCCCAGTAATTGCTTACACCACGTTCCCAACTTTCGGAGTCGGAGAAGTTAATGATCTCACGTTCCCGGCGGCGGAGCATACCGTCATTGTCCCAGTCCCACAAGTACCATTTGCTGGAGTTTTGAGGGCTGTACAAGTAGACGTTGCGATTTTGGGTGTCCGTATTGCCGGTTAACAACTGAAATGCCATCCAATATGCAATGTTTTCTTTATCAAAGTACGTTACAAATAGCTCATCGTCCATAGAAGAGGATTCATCATTGAGAACATCCAGCATTTTGATCAGTTTGGAATGGTCGCTGTTTCCTTTTATCTCCAAGTGCTTTTCGAACGCAGTTTGGTCATATGCTGGGTCTGTTGTAAGACGAATGACATCTTCATATCGGTAGAACTCAAAAGAATTGATTTTATACAGCTGTCCGTTTGGATCCACACCGTGCGCCTTAAGGGCTGTTTTATTCAGCTGTTCTACCTGCGTGTACAAACCATAATCCTCAAAAACACCGCTGGCGCTATCGGTCAGATCCTTCACATAAAGATGAACGAACTGGGTGCGCAAGCCCATCATCTGGTCGATGCCTTTAATAAGGTCATAGGCCATTTTGTTACGGAAGCGCAGTCCCTCACCCTGATGCTTATTCAGTGCGATCGTGCGCTGGCCTCGCCAGCTGCCTTTGTTTTTCTTTAATTTGACCTTGTAGTTTTTCTGAGTATAACGGCTGGAAGTCTGACCGCGTATTTGTACCGTGGCATTTGGGGCAAGTGTATCGTAACCAACTTCGCCGGCAAGGGGGCCGTTTTCATCGCCCACCTGCAAAAGACCATTCACCTGATAGCGTGCTACGCCCATCGCCGTGTAGTCGTAAGCGGAATAATGGTTGATCTCTGCCCAGCTGTGGTTTGTATTTTCGCTGTCATTGCCGCGGCTCACGGTAAGATACATCGTCACAATGCCGCTGTCATCGTAGACGTTGTACAGCTCTGCGTTGTCGCGCAGGTGGACACTGTTGATTTCAGATGCGGGAGCCTTTTCAATGGACTGGTTGCTTTCTGCACTGGCGGCAGCGGATCCGGCGCTGTCACTTTCCACAGGTAAAACTGCGCAGCCTGCGCACAGACCAGCCAGCGCAACGCTCAACCCCAGCATCCTGCGGCGCGAAATCAGAAACTCCTCATTCATGTGATCGATTTTCCCTCCTGATGGTCTGCCTTGCTGTTTTTGGCATCCTGTTTTTCAAGAAAAATGCCAAGGCGTGTAAAAGATGTTCTTTGGTTTCGGCTACGATAGGCTGCTGACCCAATACCCGATAGGGCAGGTTGGCGGTAAAGGCATCCAGACGAAACAGAGCAACCAGATAAAAAAGCGCTGCACCTGCCAGAAATCCGAAACCATAAAATGCTGTGTTGAAGAGCAGTGAGAGCAGGGTAAAGGCAGTGGTGCTGGCTGCAAACACAGCTGCCGCCAGAACAGCACCCAGATAATCTGTAAAGTAAAGCAGGATCAGCAGCACCGTATTGCCAACGGCGTATAAGCCGTATCCCACGCACAATGTCCGGAAATAGCCATGCATCAGATCATTGAAGCCAAGCGGAAAAAGATTCAGCAGCGTGCCCGCCAGTGAAATGACCCCTGCCGTACAGAACAGCTGCTTGAGGGCAGTGAAGCGAAGCTCCCGGTTGAGCACTGCCAGCATTGCGTCTTCAGCGGTAACGATATCGCCCACAACACCGCCATCGTTGAACAGGCTGTAATAATCCCGGTATTTCGGATAGAAGTTTACCTCTACAGACACCACAAAGTTGATGCTGGTGATCAGGATGCTTAAAAAGGCGATCAGAGCCGGAACGTCGTAGTAAGGTGCGCCGTAAAACAGGCCTTTTACCTGCACGCCGATCGGCCCGGACCAATACAGGACCAGATGGGAGAACAGGCCGAGGTTTGTGCACAGGCCGGTAAACGCCAGAGGCAGAAACCGATCGACCCAGCGCAGAAAGGTCCATGGGCTGTCATCGCTTTGCGGGAAATAGCGGTAGAGCAGCACCACATCCCACACCATCATCAGGCCATACCCCATCGTAATGGAAAACAGCATGCCTTCCAGTACAGGAGCACCCAGAATAAAGACGAGCAGATATCCCAGCCCGAAAGACAGCGCGATCGCCGCCAGAAAGGAGCACAGGATGCCCCGGTAATCCTTGATAGCGGTCAGGTAACTCATCGCGTTCCAGTTTACGATCATCTCGGCAAACAGCCATAAACATAACAGCCCCTGCAGGAGCGTTGCGCCGGAGAACAACAGAAAGATGCCGTACAGGATGCAGCCAATCAGCAGCATCAGGACGCTGGACCCCCAGAAAGAGGGGAGAATTGCATCCTCGCGTTCTTCGTACAGCATATCGGCCAGATAGCGGGTCACAGGCATGGAGAAAAAGCTGGTGACAGTCAGCGAGGACAGCAGCGTATAGGTGACCATACACACCAGCAAGTCCTGCTGGGTACGCTCGGCCCCGGCCCAGCTGCACAGCAACAGAATACCAAGCTGCAGCGCAATACCCAGCAGCATCGGTCCGGTGCAGATGATGCCGGCATAGCCGTAGGCGCGCAGCCATGCAAACAAACCCTTGCGCCGAAATAACTTTTTTAATTCAAATCCGATTCCTGCCATTTGTTACTCCAAATGAAAATGCTCTGCAGTTGCCTGGTACATCTTCCGATAGTTGTCTAACATGTGTTCGTGATGAAAATATCGGTCTACGCGCTGCTGGCCGATGCGCCCCATTTCTTCCCGACGGGCACGGCTGGCACACATCCGCTCCATGGCATCTGCCAGACCCTGCCGGTACATGGGCGGCACACAGTACCCCGCTACACCCAGATCATCGCCGAGCGCGCCTTCCAGCAGTTCCCGACAGCAGCCCACTTCAGTCGTCACGCAGGGGCGGCGTGCAGCCATGGATTCCAGTACGGAAAGTGGCTGACCTTCCGAGATACTGGTCAGGATAGTAAAGTCCAGCTTTTGCATGTACTGCACCACGTCCACACGTCCGGTAAAGATCAGATTGTCCAGCCGGAGCTGCTTCACCAGGGCATAACACTCCTGCGCATAGTCCTCATCGTCCACGCCGCCCATGATGTGCAGGCGAACCTGCGGAACCCGGGAGGAAAGCTCAAAGAAGGCGTAGATCATGGTTTTGATATCCTTGATAGGGGCCAGACGCACTACAGCGCCAATATCGACCCAACCGTCCTCAGGCTTGAGCGGGATGTCGCAAAAGCGCTGATACTGCACGCCATTGGGGATAACGATGCATTTGCTGCCATCACAGCCCATTTCGATCTGAGTACGGCGGGCGTTATAGAACAGACTGCTTACCCGGAACGCTCTGCGGTAGATATCCTCGGACAACATATAAAAAAAGAAGCGGATCCAACGGCTTTTGAAAGAGGGAACGACCCAGTCGGCACGGATGATCTCTTCTTCGCGCTCGCGCGTATAGATGCCGTGCTCTGTCAGAAGCACCGGCGCATGGTTCATGCTGCCGCCCAGACAGGCCAACAGGCCGCCATATCCGGTGGAGATCGCATGATAGATCTGCGCTTTTGGCACGCGTCCGGTCAGCAGGTACAACACCGGCAACAGCATGGAGCGCATGGTGTGAAAAGCGTCAGCATAGGGGACATAGGGATATTCCTCCAAGCAGATATCGGTAAACAGTTTCATAAACTCCCGGCTCTGCAAAAAGGAGAGAGGATGCACCTTTTTTTTGCTGAAACAGCCGGAACAGCACGTCCCAGTCCGGCGTTCCGAGCCGCAGTAATTCCCGCAAGGCAGTACGCTCTTCTTCGGTAAACAAAACAGGCACATGTTCTCCGTGCAGGCGTAAGGCATCGTCCAGAAATACCTCTTCCACCTCAACAACATTGGATGGAAGGTCGTAGACGAATTTGCCGCGTCCTTCCGCTTTTGCGCCAATGACCCACAGCACAAACTCGTGCTCCTGCATGGCCTGAATATAGGCGTGCATCCAGGTGGAAACACCGCCATGCACATAAGGGTAGGAGCCTTCCAGAATCAGACAGATCCGCATTCAGCTCATGCTCCTTTCCGCTCAATGTGCACTGTTTCGGCGGTGGCCTTCAGCAAGTATAGATCTCCGGTCAGATGGGTCAGCTCGCCATTTGTTACGCGGCCGGGCGTTCCTTCATTGGCACGGAAGAAAAGCCATGCTTCATCGACAAAATTGCCGAGATGCAGGGTCCACGCGGTGTCGGTGCTGTCGAGCGCAACGGTCAGCTGCGCGTACCGTTGGATGGCACCGGAACACTCGGTCCCGGTCTGACGGCGAAGATCCGGTGCAGAGGTGCTGAGCCATTTCAGATAGTCCTCCAGACCGCCTTTGTACACTTCCCAGCCTTCCGCTGCACCGCGGTCTTCATCCAACAAGTCATCCGGGTGCATAAAATGCGTGCTGACATAGTGCATATTCAGCTCACTCATAGCCGCTAGGCGCATATAAGTATCACCAACCATACCACCGGACACGATACGAGGCTGCTCCACGATACCATCCGTTGCCACACCGAACTCCTGTACATAGGGCAGATCTGTGCCGTCTTTAAAATAGGTGCTGGCAATGGTACGGATCTGCGGAACTTTTGTGCCAAGCACCCGTCGGCCTTCGGCAGAGAGAATGTTGGAGGGCGGAACATATACCGTGCCATTCGTGTAAGGGAGAACGGTTTGCTGAAATTCAATCAGCTCTTCCATGGCGGCTGTAATGGCTTCTTCGCTGGGCCACTGCCGATAGGCGTACAGACCCTTGTAATCGGTATTTGGCAGCACCAGAGGCTGGTGGTTGTAACCGTGAAACCCTATCTCGCCGCCCTGCCGCAGCAGAAGGCTTCCAAAATAACGAAACTGCTGTGTATCTTTTTGACGTGTCGGTTCATCCACGGTGTCATCCTCGTAGTTTTCAATCATGACACCGGTAAAACGAACTCCGTATTTCTGCGCCAGCTGCACCAGATCCGGCCACCAGACTTTGCTGTAAAAGTCGCTGATGCTCATGCTGTAATCTCTGCGGATATAGGTACCATCACCGCCGGGAACAGGAGAAGGAAAATCGTCCAGATAGAACACGGAACCGTTAATGACAGGGTAAGCAGTGGCATCGCATAGCAAGCTGAAGGATGCTGCATAGATACCGCGCATAATTTTGTCGTAAATGCCGATATTGTCTACCACGATTCTTCCGCTGCCCAGTGAAACACTCCACACCAGCGGCGTGCCTTCGTCTCCGGTACGGGCATACACCGTGGCTTCTTCCCGGAGGCTGACACTCAGAGCGGACTCAAACGGGTCGCTGAATTCATAGCGCTGTCCACCGCCAAGCATAAATTCCTCCGCAGGAACGATGCTCTCTGCAAGTTTATAGTTCCAGGAAGAGGAAAGCACACCCAGTTTCAGAGAAATCACGTCAAAATAGGAGGTTTTGCTCGGCGTCATAGCAAACAGGATGCTGCCGCCCTGTTGTGCCCAGTTCATCAAAGTGATCAGATCCTGTCCCAGTACATCCAGATCAGGCACTAACACCACAACCGTCTTGTAATTGGAAAAGTCCGGAAGGAGAGTGGACGATTTGGAAATATCCACTGCTTGTGTGCTGACTTTCATGTCCAGAAGGATCTGATCAAACTGCTTTTTGCCTCGGACACATTGTCTTGGGTACTGTCATACAACAGGAGATTGGTGACTGGCTGGCCAAATAACGCATTTTGAGCCGGCAGCACAGAGGTCCGGCTCAGGTAATCGATCTTGAAATTGGTTGATGCATACTTTATGCCGCAGCGCTCTGCAAAAAGCACGCCGGCAATCAGCAGAAATACCAGCCAGATCAGCAGCAGTTTGCTCCAGCGAAATTGTTTTAGTTTTGATAGAAAGCGGAGTTTCATTTGGAATCCTCTTTGCCATACCAGAAATTTACGATTTCCTGTCCTTTGGAGGTAAGATAGACATTCTGCTCCTTGATTTTGTGCAGAATGTCCTGGATCGCAGTGCCATTGTGCAGTATGGCGGCCATTCGCAGCTGGAGCAGCCAAGGCTCTTCTCTCTGCGGCCAGCGTTCGGAAAGTGCGTCAATGGTCTGGCGGGCGGTATCATATTCCGCTAAGTCTAACTGAACAGAAGCCAGCTTGCACCCCAAGGTAAAATCCCGACGCGTGCCGATGCGTTTTTTCAGCAGCCGCTCCAACTGGCGCTGCTGGATCTCGGCCGCACGGCCCTGCACATACCCGGATTCGATGTAGCTTTCCAGATAATCGCAGTAACTGCACAGGATATCAGGGTCGTCCGGGTCAGAAGCATATTGCTGTTCATGCTGTTGCAGTGTGAGATCAGCTTCCTTGGAAATTTGCGCCAGAGCAGTGGAAGCATAGTGCACAACCTCACTGTCGTTATTCAGCCGGGCCTGCTGCAAAAGGTGATAATAACTGGTAGGAGCTTCTGTCAGAACTGAGAGGATCAGCTGCCGCTTTTGAAGGGGGTTGTTTACCAGAAGAGCTTCTTCCAGCGGAATGACCTGCTCCTCGTCTGCGTTTCCGGGAACAAGAATGCTTCGGTGGATCTCTTCGTTGATGTGCATTTTTTCCAACGTCTTTTCCAGCAGATCATCGCCAAATAATGCCCGGTTGGTGTGCAGGATCAGAACGCACAAAGGCCCCCAGATGGGAACCAACAGAATCACCGGAAAAAAGTATCCCTTTATATCCAGAATACCGCAGCGTATAAGCAGCCATAGCACAAGACAGACCAAAAGATGAAAAAGTAACAATACCAATGTTGAAATACTAGCATTCATTAACAGGATCCTTTTTTGCAGCAGCGATCAGGCGGTGCTGTCCATCCAACGATACAGATGTGACCTGAAATCCTTTCTCGGCCATGCGCTGTGTAAGGAGCGGCAGGTTTTCCTCTGTGGCCTGATTCAGCAGCAGGTAAACGTTCTCGTCTGTGCCAAGTCCGGCAATATCGCTGCTGCGGATGCTGCGCTCCAACTGCGCATAAAATTCCTCTGAAGTTGCAAACTTACCGGAGACGCGCAGCAGCAAATGCTGCGCCATCTTGTCCTCCTGTAAGGTGCAGGCGTTTGCGAGCTGCTCCGCGAATGGCACGGGCCGCATCAGACAGGTGCCCGGAAGATACCATGTTTCCTGAATGGCACTTTCATATTCAAAAGCGCGGATCAGTGCGGTTTCTACCAGACCACACAGGATGCGGAACAGGTTCTGATAATAGAGTGTCATCTGGTTTTCCCCGGCTGTCCGCAGGCTGATGAGCACTACGATCGAACCGTTCTGGCGTACACCGGCTGCATACATGGGAAGATCCGGAGCAAACGTCCGATTGACCCACACACCATCCTGTTCAATGGCACGAAACACATCGATGTATTTATCAACGGCAAGTGAACGGGCAGGAGCAGGCTGCAATCCGGAGCTTGCTGCGGTCAGCCGCGCAAAGGCATACCCCTTTTCCAAGTGATAGATCGTGAGGCTGTGGTTTTCCAAAATATCTTCCATGACCTGTATGGTCTTGCGGTAAATCTCCTGCGGCTGCAGGGTGTTCAGCTGCTGCGTTACAGTATAGATCTTTCCAAAACTGTCTCTGCGGCCAAGGATCTGATGCCGGAAAAGCTGCTTATCCTCCAAGGTGTCCTCATAGAGCTCCTGCGTAAATTGAAGCCGCTGCCGCAGCAGGTTGTTTTCATTCTGTACAAAGCGCGAGGTTTCCGTATTGCGCAGCTGCACATATCCGCAGGAAGCACCTATTATGAAATAAATAAGGAACATGTTGTCGGCGGTGTATTCCAAACCGTTCTGATTCAGCACCCGTGCGCGCTTGGCAAGGCACATACTCGCAAGGCCGTAGTCCTGTGTTACGACAATATCCCCCGGCTTTACCCGGTTGACGAGAGCAAAATCTACGCTGTCTGCCCCTTTATCGAACACCAGCGTCTGCGCACCTTCCCGCTCGATCTGGTGGGCGGTGTCGCACAGGATGATGACCGGAACGCCAAACCGCTTTGCAATCTGCAACGTCAGATCGACAACCGGGCAGCCGTCTGCATCGATCAAAATATTCATCGGCTTTCCTCCATCGCCCACCGAAATGCCTTTGCCGTGCGCAGGTCAGCGTTTTTGAAATGTCCGCCGCTGTTCCATTCAAGGGTGCAGTCTGCGCCACGCTCTATAAGCCGGCTGTGCAGGGTGCGGATGCGATCACCTACCGCAGCCATGACAGCGTTTTTCGTATGCTCTTCCTTGTTGCCAAGGCTCAGATAAATGTGCTGTGCCTGTATCGGGTGCCGCTGTTCAAACTCCATCCAGCCCGGAAACCACACCGAGGGCGAGGCGGCAGCGATACCATAGAACAGATCAGTCTGGGTGGATGCCCACAATGCAAACAACCCGGCCAGCGAGTAGCCACCCAGAATGATTTTGACATTTTCCGGGAGAGGATACTGCTGCTTCAGTGTGGGAATGACCTGTTCTGTCAGAAAGCACAGGGTTTCCGTAGCCTTGCCACCAAATCCTTGCTTTCCCCACACGGCAGGGGCTTCCCACGGAGAAAGTGCATCGTTCCAGCTTTCCACGGGCACGGCCGCAAACAAAAAGTTCTGGCCGCTCTGCGCAGTCACTGTCACTTCATGGTCTATGCTCTGCAGCTCATGTTCGCCGGTCATTTGGAGCAGTAGGTATTCTGCATGGGCTTTGCCGTAAATGCGGCAAGGTCTGTTCCCGATTTGCATTGTCTGTGCGGTCACTGCGACGTCCTCCCGAAAAAAATTGATAAGCCTAGTATAGCAACTGAAAAATCATTTTGCAATTCAAAAGGCGTTCGCATTCGCAAGCAGTGTCTTCGTAAAAAAGCTGGCACCTGATTTGAAGTTGTGCGAGGCTTCCAGAGTGATGTATCAGCAGTTTTTGAACGATCATGCCGTAGCCCATAAGCGGCAGACGAACCGGGCACGTGGGATCTGAACAGGGCAGCGTTATTCAATACCGCTAAGCTCGCGGTACAGCGTGCGGGCATAGGAATCTGTCATGCCGCTGATATAGTCGGTGACCATCAGCAGCCGGAGGTACAAGTCAAAAGATTCCGTGCCGGTTCGGGTGTTTTGGTAATCCTGCTTGTAATTGCCGGAGAAAATGGCGAGAAGCTTTTTGTCGGCCTTGGAAGGTGCCCGCCCGTCGGTGCAGTATGCAGAGTCATAGTACAGCACGGCGGGAACAAAATGATCCAGCAGAAAATCGAGAATGACCTGTCCGGACAGCTCCAGTTTCAGGATACCGGGCGTATCGAAGGCGAATTTCCGCATGGCCCCTTTCAGGATGTCAATGGTGATGGCGTGATTGGTTCCTTCAAACAGATCACCGCAGTAGGTTCCGGCCATGATCTCTTTATATTTGCAGGAAAAACGGTAGATGGCTACATACATCAGCCACTGACGCGTTTGGGTGAGCCATTTTTTAAATGCAGCGCTGTCGTTTTCTGGGGTGTGGTCTGCACCGCGCAGCGCGGAAAGCTCTTGGATCCGCTCATCGGAGAAGTACTCAGGGCTTCTGTGGGGAACGATCTTTGAATGGTCATAAGAATTTGTGTAATATTCAATGAACTGGTCAAGGGTGAACAGGCCCTTTTTAAAGGCATCTTCCAGATCGGCAGTAGAGTATGCAATGTCGTCGGCTGCTTCCAGCAGGTAGGTCAGCGGATGGCGCACGATGCCTTTGTCGGGAGTGGTGGTCCCAACCGCTTCCGAGATCTGCTCAAAAGTCTCCTGTTCTGCAGCGAAGAAGCCGAGTTTGTGCTTTCGGATATCCGCACTGCCTTTATCAACGGAGCAGGAGTCGGTGGGGTATTTTACCAGCGTGCTGATGATCGCTTTGGACAGATTGAGGCTGGAACCGTGTTTTGCTTTCAGCAGGATCCGCAGCGCCTGTGCATTGCCCTCAAAATTTTCCAGATCAGCGATCATCTGCGCGGATAACCAGCTGCGAAGGGGCCGTCCTTTGTATTTTACATGGTCGAGGTTCTCTTTGAACCAGTCACCGATCACGGTCTCGCCGAAATGCCCGAAGGGCGGATTGCCGAGGTCGTGCAAAAGGCCGGCGCAGAGCAGGACTGATGCGATGGCTTCGGCATCCTCCGGCACGGTAATATCAGTTGGCTTGTACTGTGTTGTGTTTTTGGAGATCATGATGCCAAGCTGCCGGGCGATCGTGGAGACTTCGATCGAGTGCGTCAGGCGGGTTCGGATGAAATCACTCTTGTCCAGAGGAAACACCTGCGTTTTATCCTGCAGCCTGCGGAATGCAGCGCTGGAAACGATCCGGCTGTAGTCCTTTTCAAATGCATTGATGGGATACTCCTTGAACGAATCGGGTTCGGGAGGTTCAGAAGAAAGCTTTTCAGTTGACAGCAATTTTGCCCATTCCATAATCAGTACACCTCGCTTTTGAAACGTCGTGATCAAAAATCTGCAAAAGGCATCGGCCTTCCATCACTGCCATTATACAAAAGAAACGCTGCTCCGGCAACAAAAAACGGATTCTCTGAAAAAAACACACAAACTGCAGCTTGAACATGTGCAGAGTTCCAATTTATTTCGGGATCCGAAAAAAGGAAAGCGGAGTGTTATGCTGTGGTGTACTACTTCCGTCAGATGCACCCGAAATTGAATCAGACAAAAGCTTCCCTTTCCGTGGGCTGCGTGCCTGCGGCGGGGAAGCTTTTTGGTATGCCTGCGGGGCAGAAACGGCGGGATATCAGCCAGATTGCACAAAACGCATTGCACAAAATTGAACAGCTTTTCAGGAAAAAATCTTGCTATTCCGCTTGCGCTCATGTATAATGGACTTAACTTGAAAGGTAGGATGTTTAAAAACACTCTGCCGTATGCTGCTGCAGATGACTTGAAAGGTGGAACATGGGATGTTGTATAAGAAAGCTTCTGAGATGAAACCCACTCCGATCCCCCATTGCATGGGCGGCGAGGGCACCGTGATGATGGAACGCCTGCTGGATGCGCCTGCCGAAATGCTGGGCAAGGGCCGCGCCTACGTGCGCCACACGCTGGCACCGGGCGTGACCATTGGCAGGCACACGCATGAGCACGAGATGGAAAGCATGGTCATCGTCTCCGGCCGCGCTGTCCACATCATCAACGGCGAGGAGCAGATCTTGGAGAAGGGCGACATCATTGCCGCCATGCCCGGCGACACCCACCAGATCGCCTGCCTGGGCGACGAGCCGCTGGTGCTGATCGCACAGGTGCTGTACGAATAAAGGAGGAGCTTCAGATGGAACAGATCCGCAGTGCCGATGTTCTGGCCAATTTTCCGCAGGTGGATGAGGAAAAACTGAACGCCGCCCTTGCCGCCGAAGCTGCCGCCAGCAACCGCAAGATCATTGTGCTGGACGACGACCCTACCGGCGTACAGACGGTACATGATATCTATGTTTATACAGATTGGACGGTGGAAAGCCTGCGCAAGGGCTTTGCTGCGCCGGAAAAGCTCTTCTTTATTCTGACCAACAGCCGCGGCTTTACCGTGGCCGAGACCACCAAGGCCCACCGCGAGATCGCGGAGAACACCGCCAAGGTGGCCCGCGAGTTCGGCATGGACTACCTTATCATCAGCCGCGGCGACTCCACCCTGCGCGGCCACTACCCGCTGGAGACCGACCTGCTGCGCGAGGTGACGGAGGCTGAGAACGGTTACAAAATGGATGGCGACATCCTGTGCCCCTACTTCCGCGAGGGCGGACGCTTTACACTGGACAACGTGCATTATGTGCGCTACGGCGCAGAGCTTGTGCCCTGCGGCCAGACCGAATTTGCCAAGGACGAGACCTTTGGCTACCACGCCAGCAACCTGTGCGAATACATTGAGGAAAAAACCGGCGGCAAAGTCCGTGCAGGAGACGTGACCTGCATCTCGCTGGAAAGCCTGCGCGCCATGGACTTTGACGGCATCGAGGCCCAGCTGCTGGCGGTGCACGATTACGGCCATGTGATCGTGAACGCAGTGGCGGACTGCGATGTGAAGGTGTTTGCAGTGGCACTGTACCGCGCCATGGCAAAGGGCCGTCACTTCACCATCCGCAGTGCGGCCGCACTGGTCAAGGCCATCGGCAATATTTCCGACCAGCCGCTGCTCACCCGGGAAAAGATGGTCACGCAGGAAAGCAAGGCAGGCGGCATCATCGTGGTGGGCAGCCACACCAAAAAGACCACTGCCCAGCTGGAAGAACTGAAAAAAGTACAGGGTATCGAGTTTATTGAGATGGACAGCGACAAGGTGCTGGTGCCGGGCGAGCTGGAAAAGGAAGCAGCCGCCATCGTGGCCCACTGCTCACAGCAGATCGCAAAGGGCATCACCTGCTGCGTGTCCACAAAGCGCGTGGTGCTCACCCTGCCGGACGACACCCCGGAAGCAGCCCTCGTGCGCAGCGTTGCCATCAGCGATGCACTGCAAAGCTGCGTGGGCAGGCTGACCGCCTCCCCGGCTTTTGTGGTGGCAAAGGGCGGCATCACCAGCAGCGACGTGGGCGTGAAGGCCCTGCGCGTGAAATGCGCCAAGGTGCTGGGCCAGATCCGGCCGGGCATCCCGGTATGGCAGACCGGTGCCGAAAGCCTGTTCCCCGGCACGCCGTACATTATCTTCCCGGGCAATGTGGGCGAAGTGCCCACCCTGCGGGAAGCGGTGGAAATTTTACTGGGCTGACGCTCTGATGATTTAGAATGCCCTCCGCTCTGCTCTGACAATATCAGAGGAAAAATTATTTTAAATATTGCAAACAAGCCAGCCCTGCGGGGCTGGCTTGTTTGCTTTTTCACGGGAAGGAGTCGTGGCGGTTAACGGCGTATTGCCTGCGCTGGCTCCCTGCGGGAGCATTCGCGCGGCAGATAACGCAAACGTTATGTTCAGGCCCCGCTCCCCTGCGGGGAGCTGCCGCCGTAGCGGCTGAGGGGCCTTGAAATCGGCGCAACACAAAAAATCCTTTAGCGCAGCGACTTGGATTTTTTGTATGGAGCCCAACTGCTTGGGGTTACTAGGGGCGAGCAGCCCCTAGTTCGTGCCTCCCGCGCCTCGAAAGTAGCGGGTGCTTTTCTGGTTCTCTTTTGGCACGCAAAAGAGAACGTACCCGGCGGAGAAAAATTTATAAAAGCTATATAAATCTGCCCTACGCGAAAACGCTCTGCGCGGGAAGAAAAAATCACTCTTTTTTGGCTTTCTTTTTCTTCTTTGCTGCCTTTTCCTCCGGCTTGTTCTTCATCAGCCTGCCGAGGGATGCGGCAGTGTATACGCAGAAGCAGCCCACCACCACGATCAGCACGACGGCGCTTGCGTCCAGCGCCACGGTGCCGGCGCGGACAGCGGCCAGATACAGTGCCAGCAGCACCACGCCGCCGCCCAGCCACAGGCTGCTGCTGTTCACCTGCTTTTGCCACTCCTGCTGCGGCGTGAGCGGATGCTGCTGCGCCTTGCCCTGCCGGGCCTTCTTTTTCCAGATGTTATCACTTTGAAACGGATTCATGTTCCGGTGGCTCCTTCCCTGTCTTTTTCTTTAAGGGTATTATACGCCGCAAGATGGGATGATGTCCAGAAAAAAGTGAATTTTTCACCACCTGCATCCCACATTTGTGCAGAACGACCAAAACCGGCCCGAAATATCGGCTATTCGCCAATTTACTTTTTGCGGGCCGAAGAGTAATCTAATGGTAGGATGTAAAGACGGACAAGCTGTTGAGATTGAACTAAAGGTAGGATGTAGCAAAGAACCTTTGCTGCGGACTTGTCCGGCACGAGAACGCGAAAAACAAAAGGAGGCTTTTCCGTTATGAAGGTAGGTCTGATCTATACCAGCACCACCCCGGAACTGATCGAACTGGTGGAGCAGGAGGTCAAAAAGCAGCTGGGCGATGATGTGGAGCTGTACAGTCTGCAGGACCCCAGCATTCTGGCAGATGTTCGCGCGGCAGGCTATGTGACCACTGCACCGGCAGCACGCCTGATCGGCATGTACATGAAAGCCGCTGAGGAAGGCGTGGATGCCATGCTGAACCTGTGCAGCAGCGTGGGCGAAGTTGCCGACAGCGCACAGGACGTGGCAAAGTACATTGGTGTGCCTATCGTCCGCGTGGACGAGGAGATGTGCCGCGAGGCTGTCCGCAAGGGCCAGCGCATCGGCGTGATGGCTACCCTGCCCACCACGCTGGAACCCACCAAGGGCACCATCCTGCGCATGGCCCGCGAGTGCAACAGGCACGTGGAACTGGTGGACTGTCTGGTGGACGGTGCATTCGGTCTGGATCAGGACCAGTTCAAGGCCCGCATGACCGAGATGGCCGGTACCATTGCCGACAAGGTGGATGTGATCGTGTTTGCACAGGGCAGCATGGCCTACTGCGAACAGTATATCGCCGATAAGTTTGGCAAGGTGGTCCTCAGCAGCCCCCGCTTTGGTGCAGCCGAGCTGAAAAAGGCGCTGGAAAAGAAGGGCACCATTTAAAAAAGGAACAAGAGCCGGAGCACGAGACCGGCTCAGGAGAAGATATTTTTTTGAAGGAGAATTCTTATGAAAAAGATGATTTCCCGTCGTGACTTCCTGAAGGTGGCTGGCATTTCCGCTGCTGCTCTGGGTCTGGCTGCCTGCGGCGGCTCCGGCACCAGCACTGCTGCTTCCACTGCCTCTACTGCAGCTTCCACCGGTTCTTCCGCTGCCGCTTCCGGCTCGGCTGTCACCCTGAAGCTGGGCTTCTCCACCAACGAAGAAGACCCCCGTGCAAAGGGCGCAAAGCAGTTTGCAGAAGAAGTTGCCGAAAAGACCGGCGGCGCTGTGGAAGTTCAGCTGTACCCCTCCGGCCAGCTGGGCGGCGATGCTGACCTGATCAACTCTATCGCTCTGGATTCCGGCACGGTGGATATCATCATCACCGACGCTTCCAACTTTGCCACCTACGATGCAAAGATGGGCATTTCCGCACTGCCGTTCCAGTTCGAGACCTTCGACGATGCATGGGCATTCATGGACAGCGACATCGAGGCTGCCGCTGAGGAAGGCCTGCTGAGCCAGAATATGCGTGTGCTGGCCCACTACTGCAACGGCTTCCGCTGCGTGACCAACTCCAAGGGCCCCATCAACAGCCCTGCCGACATGAACGGTCTGCTGATCCGCACCCCCGAGAACCCCGTCATCATGGCTACCATGACCGCTCTGGGTGCCAACCCCCAGCCGCTGAGCTTCTCTGAGCTGTATCAGGCTCTGCAGCAGAAGACCTACGATGCACAGGAGAACCCCATCCCCGTTATCTACAACAACAACCTGTTCGAGGTTCAGGAGTACCTGAGCATCACCAACCACATCTACTCCGGCATGTGCTTTACCATTGCCGAGAGCAGCTGGAACAAGCTGAGCGCTGACCAGCAGCAGATCGTTTCCGACGCTGCAAAGGCATCTGCCGATTACGACCGTGAGCTGAACGAGCAGCAGACCAACGATTTGGTCTCCGCTCTGGAAGAGAAGGGCATGAAGATCAACAGCCCGGAACTGGCTCCGTTTGCAGCTGCGACCGAAAAGGTCCTGACCGACAACGCTGATACCTACGGCGACCTGCTGGATCAGCTGAAGGCATGGAAAGAAGCCCGCTGAGATCACTGACCAGAAAACCTTGAAATAAAACCGAAGCAAAGGGACGAGGGGCGTGCCCTTCGTCCCTTTGCATTTTATCTGAATCGCACTTGGAAAGGAGTTTGTACTGTGAAAAAACTGCAAACCACTCTGGACAAGATCACCACCCTCATTTCCGCCATTCTGTGCGCGGCTATGATGGTAATTCTGTTCGCAAACGTTGTGCTGCGCCTGATCCCCGGCATCGGCGGCTTCAAGTGGTACATGGAGAGCAGCCAGTATCTGAACGTCTGGTCCATGCTCATTGCCTGCATTGGCATCAACGCCATGGGCACCAACCTCCGCGTGGAGGTGGTGGATTCCATCCTCGGTAAGACTCCGCTGGGCAAAAAGATCGTTGTCATCATCCGTGATGTGTTCATCATCCTGTTCTACGTCATGGTCACCTACGGCGGCTACCAGCTGTGCACCCGCGCAAAGCAGGCCGTTTCCACCATGCCGCAGTTCACCATGGGTCAGGTGTACACCATCTTCCCCATTGCCGGTGTGCTGTGCATCCTGTCCGCCGTTCTCAATCTGGTGGTTGAGCTTACCACGAAACCTGAAGGAGGCGAATCCAAATGATCGCATGGCTGCTGATCTCATTCTTCGTTCTGCTGTTTCTGGGTGTGCCCATCGCCATGAGTCTGGGCCTGTCCGCCATGGGCGGCATCCTGTTCCTGGGCGGCGGCAGCACCGTCACCATTGCCCAGCGCATGTTTGAGGGCATGAACAGCTTTGCACTGCTGGCCATCCCTCTGTATACCTTTGCCGGCTTCACCATGTCCAAGGGCGGTATTTCCAAGCGCCTGATGGACTTCTGCTACTCCATCGTCGGCCACATCTACGGCGGTCTGGCTCACGTGAACGTGCTTTCCAGCATGATCTTTGCGGGCATCTCCGGTTCCGCTGTTGCCGATACCGCTGGTGTTTCCGGCATGTTCATGCCGGAAATGATCCGCAAGGGCTACTCCAAGAACTTTACCGTTGCCGTTACCGCCATTTCCTCCACCATCGGCATCATCATTCCTCCGTCCATCCCCATGGTGGTCATTGCCGGTATCTGCGGCATCTCCACCGGTAAGCTGTTCCTCGGCGGCATCATCCCCGGCATCCTGTGCGGTCTGGCACAGATGATCGTCAGCTACTTCCTCGCTAAGAAAGAAGGCGTGCCCAAGGAGCCCGGTCACTTCACCATCGGCCCTGTGCTGCACGGCCTGTGGGAGAGCTGGCCCGCCCTGCTCATGCCTATCATCATCGTGGGCACCATTACCATGGGTATCGTCAGCCCCACCGAGGCAGGCGTGATCGCTGTTGTTTACGGTCTGTTTGCCGGCGGCATCATCTACCGCGAACTCAAGTGGGAAGACATCAAGTTTGCCTTTGCAGAGACCGTCCGCACCAGCGGCCGTATCTTCATCGTCATCGGCGCAGCAAAGCTGTACACTGTTATGCTGACTACCGCAGGCTTTGACAAGTGGGTGGCCAAGACCATGCTGGGCTTCTCCACCAACCCCACCGTCATCCTCATCATGATCCTGCTGATCTTCTTCATCGTCACCATGTTCATGGAGTCCATCGCAACGCTGACCCTGTTTATGCCCATCCTGTATCCCATTGCTCTGGGCGTGGGCATCAACCCCATCGTGCTCAGCGTTCTGATCACCGTGGTCATCGGCATTGGTCTGGTCACTCCCCCGGTGGGCATGTGTATCTACGTTGCCTGCGACCTGATGGATACGACTGTTGGTGAAGTGTTCCCCACATTGGTGCCGTTTATTGCGGCCACCTTCGTCTGCATTGCCCTGATGGTCGCCTTCCCTCAGCTGATCCTGCTGCCCACCTATTTGATGGCGTAACCGTTGTGTCCGCTTTTCAGATATGGTAAAATAGTGGTGAAAGTTCAACGTGTGATGTTTGGAGGCTTTCTGCCCCAGAACGTTCCACGTTGAACGACCCCGAATATCCACCGAACCGGATTTGGAGGCGGAACTATGTCAATGGAACATCCTGAAAAACAGAAGAATGCGGTAAAGTCTGTAGTCGATCAGGTCATGGATGGGATCATCTCCCAGATCATCGACGGCACCCTGCATCCGGGCGACAAGCTGCCTACCGAAATGGAACTGTGCAAGCAGTTCGGCGCGGGCCGCAACTCGGTGCGGGAAGCTGTGAAAAAGCTGCAGGCCTACGGCATCCTGTACATCAAGCGTGCCGACGGCACCTTTGTGAGCGAAAACTACAACCAGAAGATGCTGGACCCGATGCTGTACAGCATCATCCTGCAGAAGAACAGCTGGCAGGAATTTGTGGAACTGCGCTCCGTCATCGATATCGGTACGCTGAATATTATCATTCAGCGCAATGATATCACATCCTTTCTGCCGGACCTGTACCGCACCTTCGGCGAGCTTTCTGCCGAAATACACTCGCCGGAGCCTTCGGTGGACAAGGTGCTGGAGCTGGACAGCCGGTTCCACACCCAGATCGCCAATGCGGCCCAGAACCCCATGCTGGCCACCATCACCGAGTATATCACCCGGCTGACGCTGCCCAGCCGTCTGGAGACCACCCGCAAGGTGCTGGCCAAGGGCGAAGAGGAGATCGAGCGGTTCGTAGAGCTGCACCGCCAGCTGCTCAGCGTGATCGAGCGCAGGCAGGTGGACGAGATCGCCGCTACAGTGCAGGATCACTACATCTTCTGGAAGAAGTAAGCATACAGGCCTCCTGCCTGCCGTAAAAGGCGGGCAGGGGACTGTGAGTTTATAAGATGGGATGTTTGTGCTAAAATGACGTTAGCATCCTTTGTTAAGCTTCTCCAATGCGACATGCAAGGAGTGTTCATCCAATGAAAAAAATCATGATCTCCGTGGCCCCCGTTGCGGCCACAGACATTCTCATCAATCCGCGGGCCATTGCCCGGGATGTGTATGAGTGCTACAAAAACGGCGCGTCCATGGTGCATCTGCACTGCCGCGACCTGAACGGCAACCTTACCCCGGATCTGAGCCTGCTGGAAGAAACGGTGGCCTACATCCGCGAGATGTGCGACATCGTGGTGGAGATCTCCACCGGCGGCGTGTCCAACCTGACCATTGAGGAGCGCGTGCAGCCCTGCTACCCCTCCTGGGTGGAAGCCAACAGCCTGAATGTCGGCTCGGTGAATCTGGGTACCTCGGTGTACCAGAACCCCATCAAGGATGTGGAGTACTGCGTCAAGACCATCATGGACAACAAGAAGATCCCGGAGACCGAGGTCTTTGAGCTGGGCATGATCAACACCGTGCGGGAACTGAACGACAAGTTCCACTTTGTAAAACCCATCCTGTTTGCACTGGTGTTCGGCCATGGCGGCGAGATGCCTGCCACGGTGCCGGCCCTGCGCCACATGATCCAGGCGCTGGAAGAGAACTTCCCCAACGGCGACTACCTGTGGGGCTACACGCAGGCCCACCGCGAGGACTGGGAAATGGTCAAGACTGCGCTGGATATGGGCGCTTCCACCGTGCGCATCGGCTTTGAGGATTCGGACATGATCGCGCCGGGTGTCCATGTGGACAACAACGCAGCGCTGATCGCAAAGGTGTCGGACATCGTAAAGTCCAAGGGCATGATGCCCATGACTCCCGACGAGGTGCGCGCCATGCTCAAGATCCCGCCGCTGCGCCGTTAAAAAGGAGGAAAGAAACGTATGGTGATTCAAGGCGTTACTTACCTCTCAGACTTTGAGGCAAAAAAAGCCATCATGGAAATGGCACGTCGGCTGGAAGCCAAGGGCTGGCTGGTGGCCGGTGACGGCAGCATGAGCGTCCGCGTCGGCCCGCAGGCCGTGTGGGTGACCGTTGCCGGTGCCGACAAGGCCGCGCTCACGCAGGATATGCTGGTGCGCGTGGATATGAATGGCAAGGCGATGCTCAGCGCAAAGCCCAAGCCCCTGCCCGAAGACCTGCCCATCCATCTGAAAATCTATCAGGAAAACGAGAACGCCCAGTGCGTGATGCACACCTATCCGGCCTGCGCGGCTGTGATGGGGATGCAGGGCCAGACCGTGCAGCCTGCAGCGTTCAGCCCCGCAGTGCGGGCGCTGGGCCGGGTGCAGCTGCTGCCCGCCCAGAACGTGGACGCGCAGGTACAGGCTGTCAGCCTGTTGTGCCGCACCGATAAGGCTGTCCTGCTGGAAAATGACGGCTGCCTGACCTGGGGCAAGACCCCGGCAGATGCGGCCCATCTGGTGGAAGCACTGGATTACTACGCAGCCGTCACCGCAAAGCTGGGCTGCGCAGGCTGCTCCAAATGCGGCAGCTGCGGCGGTCACTGCACCGGCTGCAGCAAGTGCGGCGCACCTGCCGTGCAGCCCATGGCTCAGCCCGCTGCACAGCCTGTGGCAATGGCAGTACCCGCCGCACAGCCTGCCCAGCCGGTGAGCCTGCCGGGCGTTACCGGGCTGATCCAGCCGGGCATGGCGCTGCCCACCCTGCCCAAACAGCAGGCGGCTCCTGCCCCTGCCCCGGTGCCCGCCGCACAGCCTGCGGCAGTCCCTGCAATGGAAGCGGCCCCGGCCGCACCGAAGTCCGCAAATGCCCGCGATGCCGCAATGGCCGAGGTCATCCGCCGGACGCTGAAGAGCTTTCAATAACAAAAAGTTTCGTTTGATCCAACGGATATGACCTTTACGGAAAGGAACGAAAACCATGGATATCAGTTCGCAGGAAATTGAAGCGATCGTCAAGCAGGTGCTTGCCGGTATGGGCGGTGCACAGACAAGCGCCGCCCCTGCAGCCTATACCGCTGCACCCGGCGGTGCAGCAGGCGACCGCGGCGTGTTCGAGAACGTAGACGACGCAGTGGAGGCTGCATGGAAAGCCCAGCGCGACTGGGTGGCCAACTACAAGATCGAGGATCGCCAGCGCATCATTGAAGCCATCCGCCGCTGTGCCCGGGCACATGTGGAGGAGTGGTGCCACAAGATTGTGGAAGAGACCGGCATGGGCCGCTATGAGGACAAGGTGGAAAAACATCTGGCCGTCATCAACAAGACCCCTGGCCCCGAATGCCTGACCACCGAAGCCAAGAGCGGTGACGCGGGCCTGATGCTGGAAGAGTACGCACCCTTTGGTGTGATCTGCTCCATCACCCCCACCACCAACCCCACCGAGACCATCATCAACAACACCATCAGCATGATCGCAGGCGGCAACACCGTGGTGTTCAACGTGCACCCCCGCGCAAAGCGGGTGTCTGCCGACTGCCTGCAGGCGCTGAATACCGCCATCATCGAGGCGGGCGGCCCTGCAAACCTCATTACCATGACCCGTGAGCCGACCATGGAGAATGTGGACAAGATGGCCGCAAACCCCAAGATCCGCCTGATGGCAGGCACCGGCGGCATGGGCATGGTGAACGCCCTGCTGCGCAGCGGCAAAAAGTGCATCGGTGCCGGTGCAGGCAACCCGCCCGTCATCGTGGACGAGACCGCAGACATCGAGCTGGCAGGCCGCAAGATCTACGAAGGCGCTTCGTTCGATAACAACATCCTCTGCTTTGCAGAGAAGGAAGTGTTCGCCGTGAACACCGCCTACGACGGCCTGCTGCACGAGCTGCAGAAGCAGGGTGCCTACCTGCTGAACAAGGCCCAGACCGAACAGCTGGTGAACATCGTGCTGCAGCCCAAGAAGGGCGGCGGCCACGAGGTGAACAAAAAGTGGGTGGGCAAGGATGCCGCCCGCATTCTGGAGACCATCGGCGTGCATGTGCCGGATACTTGCCGCCTTGCCATCTGCGAGGTGCCTGCCGACCATCCGTTCGTTCTGGTGGAGCAGATGATGCCGGTGCTGCCCATCGTGCGCTGCCAGAGCTTTGAACAGGCGGTGGAAGATGCCGTGGCGGCCGAGCACGGCAACCGCCACACCGCTTCCATCTTCTCCAAGGATGTGGACCACATGACCCGCTTTGCCCGGGTCATTGAGACCACCATCTACGTAAAGAACAGCGCCACCAAGGCCGGTGTTGGCATTGGCGGCGAGGGCCACTGCACCATGACCATTGCCGGCCCCACCGGCGAGGGCATCACCTGCGCAAAGAGTTTCTGCCGCCGCCGCCGCTGCATGCTGGCCGAGGGCGGGCTGCGCATCATCTGAGTTTTTGAAGGACGAAACCATCACATACAATTTTTTCAGTGTTCTGACAGGAGGAACAACTTATGAAAGCTCTGGGTTTTATCGAGACGAAGGGTCTGGTTGGCAACATCGACGCTACCGATGCAATGCTGAAGGCTGCTGACGTTGAGTTCATTGGTTCCGACACCATCGGTGCCGGTCTGACCACCGTGATCGTTACCGGCGAGGTGGGCGCTGTCAAGGCTGCTACCGAGGCTGGCGAAGAGGCTGCTTCCCGCGTGGGTGAGCTGTTCTGCGTCAACGTCATTGCACGCCCCCACGCAGATCTGGCCCGCATCATGCCCGCCAAGGGCCCCGCGACCGGCAAGTCCGGCCTGCCCGCAGGCGAGCAGGTGCCGCTGGATGCCGCTCTGGGCATGATCGAGACCAACGGCCTGACCGCTTCCATCGAGGCAGCCGATGCCATGCTGAAGAGCGCAGATGTCTCTCTGGTGGGTCAGGAGAAGATCGGCGCAGGCCTTGTTACCGTGTTCGTGCAGGGCGACGTTGGCGCTGTGAAGGCTGCTGTTGAGGCAGGCCAGACCGCTGCTTCCCGCATTGGCGAAGTGGTCAGCGCACTGGTCATTCCCCGCCCGCCCGCACGCGTGTCCGAGTGCATGCCTGAGCTGCGCTGAGCCCTGCGCTGACGCTGCATAAGAAAGGAGCGCTGTGCCTTGGTTTACCATGACATCAGTCAGGAACAGCTGCTGCTCCTGATCACGCAGGCCGTGCAGGCAGAGCTGCAAAAGCGCAGCCGTCAGGTGCCGGTAGGCATCTCGGTGCGGCACATCCACCTTACCCGCGATGATGTGGATAAGCTGTTCGGCTATGGCTACCAGCTCACCCCCAAAAAGGCGCTGAGCCAGCCCGGCCAGTTTGCCTGCGAGGAATGTCTGGACATCATCGGCCCCAAGGGCGAACTGAAGCATGTCCGCATCCTTGGCCCGGAGCGCAGTGCCACTCAGATCGAGCTGGCGCAGACCGACTGCCGCAACATCGGCATCAAAGCGCCGGTGCGTTCCAGCGGGGATACAAAGGGCACGCCGGGCGTGACCCTGCGCGGCCCCAATGGCACCCTGACCGTGCCGGAGGGCGTGATGATCGCCGACCGCCACATCCACATGACTCCCGCACAGGCAGCGGCCTTCGGCCTTGCCGACGGCGACCGCGTGCAGGTAAAAATCGACGGCCCCAAGCCGGGCGTGATGGGCGGGGTGCTGATCCGCGCAAACGACAAATGTGCACTGGATTTTCACATCGACACGGACGATGGCAATGCCTTCCTGCTCAAGCAGGGGCAGCTGGTCACCGTGCTGGGCAAAGAGGAGTAAGCTATGATTTTAGGGATCGTCAAGGGGACCGTTGTCGCCACCCGCAAAATGCCGGAGCTTGTAGGCTATAAGTTCCTGCTGGTGGAGCCGGTGTTCGGCTCCAAAAAGGATACCATCGTGGCGGGCGACAACATCGGCGCGGGTGTAGGCGAGATGGTTCTGGTCACCACCGACGAGACCACCCAGCATGGTCTGGACCATCCGTCGCCCATTGATGCTTTCATCGTGGGCATCGTGGACAATCCTCCCACCCTGAGTAAGTAACACCCTGCAAGTTTTGCCGCAGAGAGGGGCTTCCTCCCGGCGGGATCGTGAGGCTTAAACAATGAAAATTATTATCATCGGCAGCATTGCCGCCGGGGTTTCGGCCGCCGCCAGACTTGCCGCCGCCCAGCGCGGAGCGCAGATCACCGTCTACGAAAAAGGCGGCTTCTACTCCTGCGGCACCGGCGGCCTGCCCCATTACCTGTGCGAGGATCTGGACAGCCTGAACAAGGCCATTCAGGCCAAGGAGACTGAGCTGAACGCGCAGGGCATCGCCGCACATCTGCGCCATGAGGTGCGCGGCATCGACGCAGCCGCCCGCAAGGTGACGGTATGTGATCTTGCCACCGGACGCGTGTTTGAAGACCACTACGACAAGCTGGTGCTGGCCACCGGTTCTTCCAACCGTGTGCCGCAGGTGCCCGGCAGTGACCGCGTGGGCGTGCAGACCCTCAAGACCGTGGAAGATCTGATCTTCCTCAAGGAGTTCGTCCGCACCCCCTATGTGCGGGACATCGTGATCCTGGGCGGCAGCTGGGCCGGTTTGGAGATCGCAAAGTCCTTCCTCAAGCTGGGCCGCAATGTGCGTATCATTGAAAAAGAGCAGCAGCTTTTGCCCCAGTTTGACCCTGAGGTGAGCAAGCTGATCCAGAAGGAGCTGGAAGCGCAGGGCGTGCAGTTCAATCTGGGCGAGCAGGTGCGCTCTTTCCCGGGCCGTACCTTCGTGGAGCAGGTGCAGACCAACCGCGGCACCTACCCCTGTGACCTTTGCGTGGTAGCCATCGGCGTTACCCCCAACACCGGCCTGCTGGCCGGTACCGGGGCGCAGCTGGCACCCAATGGCGCTGTGCTCATTGGTGCCGACCTTGCCACCAGTGTGCCCAATATCTATGCCGTGGGCGACTGCGCGGCCTGCCGCGACGGCTCTCTGCGCACCAGCAGCCTGAAGGTGGCGGATCTGGAGATCGCCCGCACCGGCCTGACCGAGACCGAGGCCCGCAAGGCCGGTCTGCGGGTCAAGAGTGCAATGGCCACCGGCACCGACCGTCCGGGCATCTGCCCGAACCCCCACCGCATCACCATCAAGCTGGTGTATGAGGCCAATACCCGTCAGGTGCTGGGTGCGCAGGCATGGGGAGAAAAGAATGTTTCGGCCCGCATCAACGCCATTGCCGTTGCCATCCGCGCTGGCATGACCGTGGAAGCACTGGGTCAGGTGGATTTCGTCTATTCCTCCTCGTCCTGTTCCATTTGGGACCCGGTGCAGATCGTCTGCGGTCAGGCACAGTAAGCGGAGGGTGAACACATGGCAGAACGCATCAACGCCGTCAAGACCAGCTTTTTTGGCAAGGGTGCCATCCGTCTTCTGGGACCGGAGCTTCAGAAGATGGGCATCCGCCGTGCTTTGCTGGTGACGGACCGCTTTCTCTATGATTCCGGTGCTGCTGCCCGGGTCGGTCAGGTACTGTCCGATGCCGGTGTGGAGTACGCCGTGTACTACAATGTGCAGCCCAACCCCACCGTACAGGTGGTGAACGACTGCATTGCCGCAGCCCGTACCCTGCAGGTGCAGCTGCTGGTGGCTCTGGGCGGCGGCAGCGCCATTGACACTGCCAAGGCCGCCAGCATCGTGGTGGCCTGCGGCGGCACCGTGGAACAGTACGAGGGCGAGAACAAGTCCTCCAAGCCCGGCCTGCCCATCGTGGCGGTGAACACCACCGCCGGCACCGGCAGCGAGTGCACCTCCTTCTACATCGTTACCGACCCGGTCCGCCACAGCAAAATGGCGATGGTGGACCCCAACTGCATGGTCAGCATCGCGGTGAACGACACCGACTTCATGTCCTCCATGCCGCCCAAGCTCACCGCAGCCACCGGCATGGACGCGCTGACCCACGCCATCGAGGCGGCGCTTTCCAAAAACGCCAACCCGCTCACGGACAAGGATGCCTACTGGGCCATGCAGGCGATCGTGCAGAACCTGCCCCGGGCCGTTGCCAACGGTCAGGATGAAGCCGCCCGCACCATGATGGCCTACGCCGAAAATGTGGCAGGCATGGCTTTCTCCAACGCGGGCCTTGGCATGGTGCATGCGATGGCACACGCGCTGGGCGGACACTACAACCTGCCCCACGGTGTGTGCAATGCGGTGCTGCTGCCCTACGTGCTGGCCTTCAACAGCCGCAGCCCGGTGTGTCGGGAGCGGTTCATGACCATTGCCGCTGCCATGGGCCTGCAGGGCACTTTTACCCCGGACACTGCCGCACCGGCAGTGATCCAGTTTGTCCGTCAGCTCAGTGCAGGCGTGGGCATCCCCGCCAATCTTGCGCAGCTGAACAAGGTGGACCCTGCAGATTTTGCCGCGCTGGCAGAGCTTGCGCTGCACGACACCTGCATGTCCACCAACCAGATCACCCCCACCCGCGACGAGGTGGTGGCGGTATATACCGCTGCTTTCCGCGGATAAACTTTGAGACCTCCTCCATTTTCTCCATACCCAAACAAAGCCGCCGCTCTCCCTCTGCAAGGGAATGCGGCGGCTTTGTGCTGTAAAAAGAAGGGTGATGGGATTGTTTTTAAAGAGGGTTTTGTTATAATAAAATAAAAATGCGGCGCAGAAGTAAGAGGAGAAAGCGATGGAAACAAGAGAAAAACAGGCGTACCTGATAGAAGCACATAAATGTGATGAGATGCTTCTGACCCTGTTGCGGATGCTGGATGTACCGTGGAATGATATATTCATCCACATGGACAGCAAAAATACGGACTACCAGCCGGAAACGGTGGAGTGCCGCATGAAATATGCGAAAGTGTTTCACGCAAAACGGCACAGTGTTGTGTGGGGCGGTGTCAGTCAGGTAAAAGCGGAGCTTGTGCTATTGAAAACAGCAGTGGCCCATGGCCCGTATCAGCATTACCACCTGATCTCCGGTGTGGATCTGCCCATTCAAACACAAGAAGATATCCGTGCATTTTTTGAGGCAAACCCGGACGTGGAATTTGTCCATTTCGACCCGCACCCGTTCAGCCCATTCAACGATGAGCGCGTTTATTACCGGCACTTTTTCCAGAATATCGATCTGCGCCGCCATCCGGTGCTCGGCGTGATCAATGGAATCCTGCTGTCGGGCCAGAAGCTGCTGAAAATAAAGCGCAATCAGGACGTTCACTTCACAAAGGGCAGCAACTGGTTCAGCTGCACGGACGGCTTTGCACGGTATCTGTTGACAAAAGAAGAGTGGGTCCTGCAGGTGCTGGACAAGACCTTTTGCTCGGACGAGTTCTTTGTGCAGACACTGATCGTGCAGTCGCCGTATCAGGATAAGATCTATCAGGGGCCGGGTGATACCAGTGCCCGTGCCATCGATTGGGACAGAGGCAATCCGTGGGTCTGGAAATACGCTGATCTGGAACAG